>Ga0154795_1067_pt2 | contig 47799 bp, 40 predicted proteins | sample Rifle2008BG16ft_FD_105803 | JGI IMG/M metagenome (GOLD analysis project Ga0154795, IMG submission 105803) | Chloroflexi bacterium RBG_16_54_18 | reverse complement strand
ACCTACTTGACTTTGGATATTTTTTTAATGTATAAACTTACACAGGTATGCTGCAGAGTAAGTACTTCATCAAGACAACGTTGTTGATCATGGTTTGAGCCAATATAATACTTACAAATGGCACTGCCGCCTTATGGCTGCTGTGCTTTTTGTTGCTTATTGAATCAAACGATAGGAGCTGGTTATGATTCGTGTTGAAGGGTTGACGAAAGATTTTGGAAATCGCAGGGCGATCGATAATTTGACGTTTGATGCACGAAAAGGTGAAATTCTAGGTTTTCTAGGCCCGAATGGGGCCGGTAAAACGACCACAATGCGTATATTATGCGGTTTTATGCCGCCCACGTCAGGCAAAGCGGAAGTTGCCGGGCATGATGTGATCGGGGAATCGCTGGACGTGCGTAAAAAAGTGGGCTATATGCCAGAGACGGTTCCTCTTTATCCAGACATGACTGTATTTGATTATCTAAAATTCATGGCAGATCTTCGCCGGCTTCCGGAGGCAGAAAATCGGGTGGATGAAATATTGGAAAAGCTCGGCCTGGAAGATCGGGCTGATGGATATATTGCGAATCTGTCCAAAGGGATGCGCCAAAGAGTTGGATTGGCCCAGGCGCTGGTACATTCGCCTGAAGTCCTGATACTGGATGAACCGACTATCGGCCTTGATCCAGCCCAAATTATCGAAGTACGGAATTTAATCCGTGAACTCGGTCGCGAGCATACTATATTGTTATCGACTCATATATTATCCGAAGCGCAGCAGGTCTGTAACCGGGTCATGATCATAAATAAAGGCCGCATCGTGGCTGAAGATACGCCAGAGCTGTTGCAAGCCAGGCTGGCAGGGGCAAAGAGGGTGGTCGTGAGAGTGAGCGGTGATTCTGATGGACTCGACTCTGCCATCCAGAAAGTAGCCGGAGTGACCCAGGTCAATAAAATCGAAGATGGCAAAATCGAATTTGAGACCGAACCGGGCCGTGATCCCAGCCCGGAAGTGGCCCGGGCGGTTGTTGAGGGCGGTTATTCCCTGGTGGAATTTCGCCCGGTTGGCTTAAGCCTGGAAGATATCTTCCTACAGCTCACACGTGATGAACCGGCTCCGCTTGAAATGGCCAGCGAAGAAACGATCATCGAAGATTCAGAAGTAATCAATTAAATCCAATCCCATTGGAGTTTGTATGCACAACATTTGGACGATTGCTAATCGAGAGTATAAGCTGTATTTTTCAAGCCCAGTAGCTTACGTGGTTGCGGCTGCGATCTATCTGCTGGTTGGGATTCTATTTTATCTAAACCTGCAATTCGCCACCATTCAAACCGGATATGTTCCAGGAGTGGATGCGGTTTTAGGCCCTCTAGCGACTTTGCTGCTTTTCCTTGTTCCTGCGATCACTACTCGTCTCCTGGCAGAGGAACGGAGGCTTGGCACGATTGAGCTGCTGCTCACTGCACCAATTAAAGATTGGGAGCTGGTGATTGGTAAATGGCTGGGAGCCTTCATCCTTTTTTTGACCATTATTTCCTTAACGATCATCTACCCGCTGCTGCTGAACCAATTTGTAGAACCTGGAATCGATCAGGGTCCGTTGGTAAGTGGATATTTGGGATTGTTCCTGATCGTAGCAGCAATGGTGGCGATTGGAGTAGCAATTTCGTCGCTCTTCAGTAACCAGATTGCCGCGTTTATCACTACGATGTTCGTGTTAGTTTTCCTGTGGTGGATCATTGGTCCAATCGCACAGGTGATTGGACCGGCTTCTGGGAATTCGGAGCTGCTTAATTACCTGGATTTTCAGGGACACTATTTTTCGAACCTACTGGTGGGTGTGCTTGACCTCAGCGACCTGGTTTTTTATACCAGTGTTACTGTACTGGCTTTGTTCCTGGGAACAATGTCCATTGAGATCCGGAGGTGGAGTTAATGAAACCCGAATGGCGTCGATTTGCCGTTTTTGGACTATACCTTGCTCTATTGGCTGCCGTGGTGGCTGCTGGTTTGTACATTATCCAACGTGAATGGAATTTATATCTTCAAATCAGCCTGGCATTCATACTTTTAGGCCTGGGAATATTTGCCCTGCTTGATCCTCAGCGTGTGCGTGCGGCACTGACTGGACGGCAGGCAAAGTATGGCAGCAATGCATTGGTTTTGACGATAGCCTGTGTTGGGATCCTGATTGTAATTAACTACCTGGTCTCACAGAACTCAAAGAGATGGGACCTGACAGAAGACCAGAAATTCACGCTGGCGCCTGAGACGCTCGAAACCTTAAAAAGCCTCCCCACACCGGTCCAGGCAAAGGCATTTTTTACAGGAAATATGAATTCTGAATCTGCCCGCAGCCTGCTTGAACAGTACCAGTTTTACAGCGCGGGCAATTTTGATTACGAATTTATCGATCCAGACAGCAACCCGGTTGCCGCTGAAGAAGCCAAGATCACGCGCGACGGCACGGTAGTGCTTGTTATGGGTGAGAACCAGGAACAGGTCAGCAACACCAGCGAACAGGAGCTCACCGGCGCTCTTGTGCGCCTGATAAATCCGGAGAAGAGTAAAGTCTATTTTCTGACCGGGCATGGGGAATACAGCGTTGAGGATGCCGGCGAGCAATCTTATTCTCTGGTCAAGAGGACTCTGGAAGGAAAGAATTATACAGTCGAAACACTTAATTTATTAGCAACCAGCCAGATACCAGAGGATGCCAAGGTGATTGTGATCGGGGGGCCGAGAGAAGCACTTTCACAGGGAGAAATTGACCTGCTTACCGAATATGTTAATTCGGCTGGCGGCCTGGTTGCCATGCTCGAGCCTGTCATGCTGACTGAGGTGGGAGAAGCGGGCAATCCGTTGGAAGCCTACCTGAGCCAGACATGGGGATTAGGTTTTCAAAAGGATATTGTTGTCGATCCGACCTCCACCCAGGCGTTTGCACCTTATGCGGCACAATATGGAAGCCATCCAATCACTGATAAGATCCAGCGCGTGACTTCCCAATATCCATCCACGCGCAGCATTGTAGCGGAACTGCAGACACCTGGAACCAGCCAGGTTCAGCTGGTATTAACTGCGCCTCAAGCATGGGCTGAAACCGACCTGGAAGGATTGAACACAGATCCCCCTCAAATTACATTTACTGAAGGTGAAGATAAAGCAGGACCGATATCTATCGCAGCTGCTGCGGAGAATTTTGAATCAGAGGGGAGGGTGGTTGTTTTCGGTGATGCAGATTTTGTGACGGATGGAAATTTCTTCGCTTATGCTAACGGTGACATTTTTGTCAATTCGGTCGATTGGACAGCTGGAAAAGAAAACATTATCAGCCTGACTCCGAAAAATAATACGCAGCGAGTGCTTGTCCCACCACAAAAAATGGTGATGAACTTGATTTTCCTGGTAGTGGTGGTCCTGATGCCTGCATTAGGCTTGATTGGCGGGGTTATAGTCTGGACACAAAAGCGTCGCAGAGGGTGATCTATGATCCGGCGAAATACTGCAATTGTATTTGGACTGTTCATCTTGCTCCTGGCAGGTACCCTGATCTGGCAAAACACGAAAACCAGCTCAGATGGCGCCGAAGCCACAGCTACCTCTCCTGAGGATCTTCTTCTAAATCTTGATGAAGCTTCATTGAAAGCCATTTCTATCCAGGATGCGAAGAATCAAAGGGTAAGCTTGAGACGTTCGGAAGATAACAAATGGGTAATTATTTTCCCACAGGCCGAAGCCACCGATGAAGAAGCGGTAACAAGCGCTGTCTCACAATTATTGAATGTCCGAATCACCTCACACCCGCAAATGATTCCTGACCTGAAGACGGTAGGTCTGGATCCGGCTGCATATACCATTCTGATCGAAACAGATGACGGAAAACAATTCCTGGTAAATGTAGGAAACCTGACCCCGACTGAAGGTGGTTACTATGTCCTCACCCAGGACCGGATTATTTACGTGGCCAATAAGTTCGGCTTCGATGGCCTGATTAATTTCCTGGAAAATCCTCCTATTTTAGTCACTACTACACCCTTACCGACGGAGACTTCTGAGCCAACGGTTGTGCCTGGTGAGATTACACCGTCAGTAGAGTTCACGGCAACCCCGTGAAAGTTGGTGGCATTGAATCGGGTTCATGGAAGCGAAAATATCTGAACTAAGTCAGTTCAATTTCAGTATTAGTGTTTAGTAAATAGCCAATCTTGCGAAAATTGAGTATTGATTTTCAAACAATTTGAGTGTATTCTCTTTATGTGTAAATGATCCGTTCGACGGAGAAAGAATGATAAATAAGGAGTTATTAAACGATATCAGTGAACAAGAAGAGCATCCGGCACTGGCCAGGCTGATCGAATTAGGACGGCAGAAGTCATACGTCACAATCGATGATATCCTCAGCTTTTTTCCGGAAGCCGAAAATGATGTCGACCAGCTTGAAGAAGCATTTGCTGCCTTATTGAGTGCAGGTATTCCGTTTGTTGACGAAGCCGCTGCCAGCGGGCCAAGCGATGAAGAGCTCAGCGATGAAGATGAAGTTGAAGAAGACATGCGCAGGAACCTGGCAACGGAAGAAAATTACCTGGCGAATATCGATACCGACGACACCATCGGCCTGTATCTCAAGGAAGTTGGCAGAGTCCCACTGCTAACCGCCATTGAGGAAGTGGAGCTTGCCCAGCGCATCGAGCGCGGCCGGTTTGCCCGAGAGGAGCTGGCACGTGGAAATGTCAGCCCCCGCCGGCGCCAGGAGCTACAGCGCATAATTGAAGATGGTTGGGCGGCCCGTGAGCATCTGATTACCGCCAATTCACGCCTGGTGATCAGTGTGGCGAAAAAGTATATGGGCCGCGGTGTACCGTTTTTAGACTTGATTCAAGAGGGAAATATTGGGTTGATTCGAGCTGCGAAGAAATTTGATTACCGGCGTGGACATAAATTCAGCACTTACGCTACCTGGTGGATCCGGCAGGCAGTGACCCGCGCCATTGCCGACCAGGGCAGGACTATCCGGGTGCCGGTGCATATGGGCGACCAGATTAACAAGCTGCTCAGGGTCCAGCACCAGCTCACGCAGCGCCTGGGCAGGGATCCATCCGTGGAAGAATTAGCTGTCGCTTTGGATGTCACACCTCAAAAAGTTGAGAATATGATTCAGGTGGCCCGGAGACCTCTCTCCCTTGAGACTCCAACAGACGATGAAGAAGACTCGGTATTAGGTGATTTCATCCAGGATGAAGAAGTGGCTGCCCCAGATGAAACTGCCACATATAATTTGCTGCGTGAACACCTGGAAAGTGTCTTAAACGGTTTGCCGCCTCGTGAGGTGCGGATTCTTCAATTACGCTACGGCTTGTTGGATGGACAGGCTTATACCCTCGAAGAAGTCGGCAGAAAGATGGGAGTGACGCGCGAGCGAGTCCGACAGATCGAAGCCCAGGCACTCAGCCGGCTGCGCCATCCTGCTATTCGCCGGAAACTGCGCGAGTATCTGGGCTAATCTATTCGCAATGCTAGAAAAAAACGGAGCCATCTACTAAATCAGGCTCCTTTTTTCTTACACTTTTTGCGCAGCGACGGTTATTTCACCGATTGGAAATCGAATGGGGATATTCGCAAACGGTGGATAATTCATTAATACTCCAGTCATTCGGAATGATAATGGATTGTGATACTGGTTTATCCGAGAAAGGATTGTTCCTAAAGAGAACCAGACCAGGTTTGTACGAGTCGAGGTCATTCTGTACCCGCATCTTGCCAACAACGCCTGAAGTGTATGGGGGGAGAAATACCAGATGTGTTCTCTCAGGAACAGCATCCAGCGTGCTCCAAGCACACTTGCGGGGAGGCTGGTGATATTGGGTACGTTCAAGAATAACCAGCCAGAAGGTTTGAGCCAGCGATGAAGCGAGAAAAGTGCTTCTGAAGGATAAGGCAGGTGTTCAAGCACGTCCCACAGAGTAATTACATCGAAACTCTCAGTAGGAAAATCAGCTTCTGCCAGTGGACCGACAATGATTTCAGCTCCAGGGATGCGCCTGGAGGCGATGTTCGCAGCCCAGAGTGATGGCTCCAGACCAGTCACATTCCAACAACTTTGCCTGGCCTGTGATAAGAATATTCCTGTTGAGCAGCCGATATCCAGTAAATTTAACGGCTGGTGGCAGAATTGCGACACCCAACCTAAATATGAATTTGCGGTCCGCTTGCGATTAATTAATTCCGCTTCATAATTGCAATCTTCCAGCTCAGTGTAAATGTCGCTCAATGCGAGGTCATCATCCCGCAAAGATGAGCGAACCAAACCACAGACTTTACAACGCACGATGGGATTATGACCTGCCGCAGAACGAGAGGAGGAATAGAATGAAGCTGCACTCATTGCCGCATCATTCACATTCCCCCGGTACAGTTCTGCAGATTCAATGCTGCCGCATAGGTCACAATGGGTTTTGATGAGTGCCATTCAAATCAATCATCGCCATCTTCGCAGCTTTACGACCCTGCCGGACAGCCGCGCTGAGTGTGCGGTCTTCTGGATAGAATTGTGCCGAATCGGTGAGATAAAGCCCCGAGATTGGGGTTCGAATTTCGGGGATGATTTCCTTGAATCCCGTCGAACAAATTGCCTGGGCGTGTGGAGTCTTATACACTGCGAAATCCTCAATCCATCCCTCCTCGAAGGAGGGATTAATCCGTTTCAGCATTGGCAGGTATTCGGCCAGGATCTGGTCCCCATTCATTGAAAAACGTGCGGAATCGGTGGGCATATAAAAAGGTATATAGATCAGATTCAAATTCGCCGATTTCAGCGTATGGTTTAAATTGGACTGCTCGATAATGCCATTGAAACTGATGCTCGGATCATTAATATTCATCCAGAAATTCCGGCTGAAAGGCTGTTTCAAACTAAATATCGCACACACAACCCCGATATACTGCACCTGTGAAATGTTCGGCATACATGAGATCCAGTTGGCTGGCATTATCTTGCTCAACTCAGGTAGTGCGATCGTAGATATTACCGCATCACACTCGATCTTTCCTTCCTGAGTGAGTACCGAAACAACCCGGTCTGCTTCAGTCTGGATGCTCTGGGCGGGTGTATTCGTAATTATCCTGCTGGTGGACTGAGCGTTGATCAAATTCGCAAGGCGGGAAATTAATGTTGATGAGCCATGTTCCAGGTAGCCAAAAGATTCGCGCTGCCAGATCCATTTTCTTGATTGAGCCACGCGCCAGATGCGGTGCCAAACCCAAGCAGAGGATATTTTCTCGTGAAATTGACCGAATTTTATCTTAAGCAAAGGATGCCAGATCACGTAGTACGCCTGTTCGCCAATATTTTCAATCAACCAGGGCTTGGCCGGGATTTGATCCAGCCAACGCCATTGCGAACGCAATCTGGACTGCAGAATGTGCATACCGAAGCGGAACCGTTGATCCCAGGGGACTGCCTGGAAGCGCAGCAGATCGAAAGGTGTGCCAAAAGAATACTGCCTGCCGTTGTGAAAGAAAGCGGTATGGTTCTGGCGCCAATACAATCGTTCCTCAAGTCCAAGTTCTCTCACAAAATTGATCAGATCGTGATCGGCCCGGCACAGAAAATGGTAGAAGCGTTCGACTTGAAAGCCTTTTAACTGAAATGAGCTGGCCAATCCACCCAATTGAGGCGAAGCTTCAAGAATAGTCACCCGGTACCCGTTATTAAGCAGATCACGGGCGGCTGAAAGGCCGGAAAGCCCAGCTCCCAGGATGACAATGTGTTTGAGTTTATCCATTTGATGTAATACGGCAGACACCAGGCTAATCAACCGGTATGTTTTTCGACTCAGGTGACTGTTTCTGGCACAACCAAACCGCCTGATAAGCGAGATTTAATTATCGGCAGGTACAGCCAAACCAGGATCGAAACTGGAAATAAAACGATGGCATTCCAGGCCAGTCGTGTGCCAATTACAGACGGCAGGAAGCCTAAAAACGCAAACACATATGCCCAGGCAGGAACAGCAAAACTGAAGAGCAAAATCGAGCTGTAATACGGCATATAAGGAGAACAAATGTAAGCCGTCGCGGTCAAAGCCACCAGTCTTTGTTCCCTTTTCATGGGAAGCAGGAGAGCCGGAATGAAGAGGGGTAACGCCCATAAGCCAAATGAGGCGTTCCAGGGTCCATGGTGCTCATTCCCTACAAAACCGAAAATACCCTGCCAGTACCAGACCGGCCAGGGTCCCCAGATAACCAGGCTTGCCAGCAACAGGAGCACAAAGGCAATGATTGATTTCCAGCGATCCTTTCCGGTCCACCACCACAGCGCCATAACCGGGACGAGACTGACTTGAGGTTTGAAACTTGCCAGAATCAATGCCAGAAGCATAAACGGCCAGATTTGCTGTTTATAAGATATCCAGGCAAGTACCACGGCGAAAACCCCCCAGGCCTCGATCTGTCCCCACCATAATATCCACATCATATGGGCAGACAACAGGATCGGGATCGGATTGCCCCCCAGTTTCTTTGTACTGAAAACAATCATGGCCAGGCTGGCTGCCATGAATACGATATATCCCGACCGGCCGGGTAAAGCCACAAAAGGCGCCATAAACTGCGCCAGGTAGGGAGGATTGAGAGTCCAGGGATATTCTGCCACTTTTGAAAGCCGCTCGGGTTCGGTTACCATCCAGGTATAGCAGCGAAAGTAATCCTCCCCGGGGCCGATCACAGCGAACAACATAGTTATCGCGATGGCGACCGCGATCACAATCAGCCGGAAATTTCTTGTCCAGGCCGCTTCTGCAATCATCCCGGTCTAACCCATATAGAAGTAAATCGTCGAATTGCAAATGCCGGCCAGATGCACGCATAGGGGACGAGTGGAATGACGTATCGCTGCCAGGGTAACGGCACCCAGATAATTAATGCCATAGCCTGGAAAACCATGGCCAGAAAAATGAGCAGGAAGCTCCGGCGGAAGGAGGGTTCTGGATTCTTTGCCAAACGAAACCCCAATAATATTCCTGCTAAAGTCAATGCAAACAGAAGCCCTCCACCGAAGAAGCCTCGACCTAATTGATGACCAATTACTGCCAGGTATTCACTCGCCTGGGATTCCGTTTGAGATCTATAATTACCCACTTCGAAGAACTGGGGGGGAATGATGTAAAGATTTGCAGTCAGCAACAGAGTCCGCGTAGAAATGGATTGCTGGCTTTGTCCTATTTCCCCGGGAAGCGATTCTTTTAACTGGCGGTTGAGCAAATCCTGCCGCTTCTCCCAGGACGCCTTAAGTGCTTCGACTGGATGACTCCAGAGAAATGGGTTAAGCAAAATGAAAATGACCAGATAAACCCCGCAATATTGGAGGATGTGTACCAGGCGCTTTTTGTTCACATTATCCGAACCTTCAACAATCCAAATCACCGACAGCAGTCCAATAGGTGTCAAAGCAAATGCCGATTGTTTGGCGTTGAATGCCAGAGCAGCGCCCAATCCTGCCAACCAGGGATGCCTTGCTCCATGAATAAATCCCCACAACGCCAGGGAAATGCCAAAAAGCAGAGCGCTTTCTGCCATTGCACGGCGTCCATGAAGCAGAACCAGCATATTCAGACCCAAAAAGATCCCCGCAATCGAACCGGTGAGAATTCCTCCAAGAGCACGACCGGTGAGAAATACGAAAAGCATTGAAAGGGGTATTAAGGAGGTTGTGACCAGCCTCCCAATTTTTAGGACCTGCTCCGCCGGCACGGCACCCGCTTTATAGTTGTCAACCCATGTCTTAGACCAGTCCCAATCTGCTGGAACGGAAGGGAGGTGGGAGATTGCCAACCCAAGACCGATCAGGTACCTGCTGAGAGGGGCATCCAGCAACCGGTAGCCAGCTCTTGGATCTGGATTCTCCGGAGTCCAGGCCAGTAAACCAGGAGAATGAAGCAATTTCTGAAAATCGCCGCTCATATACAGCTGTGTGCTCTCATCCGGATGAAATGGGATTGATGAAATATCCCAAAATAGGAACAGGATCACCAGGAAATAAACAGCTAACACCGGGAGTAGAAAAAGGAGGTTCCTGTTTTGGGAGTTCATCTCACAGAATTTACCTATGAAGCTGCGTAGCATTGTCGACGCCCGTAATTATAAGCTTGAGATTTCCGGCTCTATAGCCCTGAACGATAACGAACTTGTAATAAATGCCTAACACTTCTGTAGATGTCCGCTGCATTCACAAAAACTGTACAGGCATTATTATTTACTCATGGCGATCCCACTGGATTTAAAAATGCTGTATCGCAGCAAGTCGGATGCGAAAATTTGGAGATTTCTCACTCCTGGATCTGCAACCATTTTATTGATGCTGGTTTATTCATTGTATTTTTCGATTTTCACGATTACCAGGCACCGCGCGTTCATGACTCAAAGCTTCGACCTGAGTGTTTACGTGCAAATGCTGTGGAATTCCTTGAATGGAGACTTATTCAGGGTTACACTTCAACCTGGAAGGTTGAACTACCTGCAGCACCACTTTGCTCCTTCCATGTTTTTGTTCATCCCAGTGTACGCTATTTGGAAGAATCCCGAAATATTACTGGCTGCCCAATCGATCATATTAGCCAGCGGAGCCTGGCCGATCTTTAAGGCTGCCAGTAAAACCCAGCCGAATAAATGGCAAGGAGTTGTATTTGCACTGGTTTACCTGCTCTACCCTGCACTGCAGGCCGCGAATTTGTACGATTTCCATGAGATCACGATTGCTGCTCCATTGTTATCCTGGATGTGGTACTTCAGTCGTTCCCAAAACTGGCCTGCTTTTTGGATGACCTCGATTCTGGCCCTCGGTTTCAGGGAAGAGGCAGTGATTATCACGATTGGGATAGGCCTGGTGTTGGCTTGCAGGCAAGGAACACGGCGGATTGGAATTGGTCTCGTGACTGTCAGCCTGATCTGGCTGTCGCTTTTATTAGCTGTCTCATTTTTTCAAAGCAAGTTCAATATGAATGCGGCCCTATATTTTCAAGAGCGCTTTGGACTCGGAAGCGATCCGGTTGATGCGCTTAAAAATGTTTTTGCCGATCCAACTGAAATCTTAAGAAGAATATTTTCTGGGGAAAAGATACTGTATCTGTTTAACTTATTCGCGCCGGCAGGATTGTTACTGCTATTTTCCTGGGAGTCACTCCTGCTCGTTTTGCCCTTTGTGGGTCTCAACCTTTTAGGAAGCTACCCACTTTTGGTCACACCAAATCAGGCGCAATACAACGTTTTGGTGGTCCCGATGATTGTTATATCGGCCGAAATAGGCAGTGTTCGTTTCTCCCGCTTTTTATCGGAGCACACGAAATTTCCTTTCCGCCTGTGGAGTACCATCTTTTGTTCATTTGTGCTGCTGCTCTCATTCGGCTACCATTTTCGATTAGCTCATTTGCCGTATTCACCGTTTTTTAAATGGCCTCAGATAACAGAGAGACACCAGCTGGCAGACCGGATCGCCTCAGAGATACCTGTAAATGCCTCCCTGTCGGTACAGGATAACCTGGCACCCCACGCCAGCCAAAGGAGGGATTTATATTTATTTCCTGAAATCAAGCGAGCCCAATTCATTTACCTCGACTTATGGGTGATTGAGGATTTAAAACAGAATGGTGTGCTGGATCTGACACCCCAGGTCCAGGCCATTTTATCCGAGGACAGCTATGAAACGGTTTTTAGCCGGGATGGGCTTCTACTTTTGAGAAGGAAGAGTTCAAATAACGAGTGAATTTGAGCCACGAAAAATACGAAAAAGACTGGCTCCAGGAAGAATTTATAACGCATGTTCTCACCGCGCTCGAAGAGCACCGTCATCAAGAAAATATACACTGCGGGTAAAAGCATTCCTATTCCACGTAGATAATTCTCCCTGGGATTGGTTTTGATCCAAATCAACATCGATCCAACCAATAGTACCAATAAAACCAGCCTTGAAAAAATCGCATTATACGCCCCACGCCAGGGTAAGCTGTCAGCGATGATGTGCGGGGTGGTGAACTGGCTGGAAGGCTGCAGGTATATGAGGAAATTTCCAAAGAATGCCAGCAGCGTTTCATTAATGGGCTGAGTAAGCAAGCGCTGGTAGCATTTGCCCAACATGGCACGGTGATACTGCAGGTATTTATTGTGATTGAAATTAATCGCGCCAGTGAGTTTATTTTCGCGGATAAGCACACTTGCGCTCGAGTGGGGTGGCTGGATGGGTATCTGGTCCACCCCGTATCCAGCATAGGTCGAAAAGTCTCCCAAACCGTGGAAACAATTACCGCCTGCCAGCGATGAAGTATACGGAATATCGAATAACGCCTGCTGGCGGAGCGTATAAAAACCCACTACTGCACCGCACAGAACCGCAAACAGCAAAATCTTGCGCCAGGGAATCCTGATCAGGACCAGCGAAATCGCAAAAAACAGGAGTGCAGGCCATTGAATGATTGAGCGAGTGAAGAATATCAGGCTAAAAGAAGCTGCAAGCGGGAGGATCGGTCTTTCTTTTGGACGATTGTACAGCTTCCAGAGCTCATAGTAAGACCAGAGGATTCCGATTGAGAATAGAAAAGTGTTCTCTAAAAATGTGGCATACATGATCGCTGCCGGATGGAGCATGAAAATAAACGCTGCAACGGCCGCCCAGGAGAATGAAGTGACCTGCGAAAGCCAGCGAAAAATTAATACCCCCATGAGGGCAAACAAAACTGCCCATAAACGGTAAAGATCCTGATCCACGGAAAGCAGCATTGAATGATCAGCGACATCTCGCCAGCGCTGCGCCAGCAGTGCTCGTATGAGATCCAAAGTTGGTGGCTGGATGTGCAGGTTAACCAGCGATTCAACGGGATGATCTCGCAGATCAATAATGGGGAGCGTCTGCATCATATCTTCCGAAGTCCATTTCTGAAAATAGACGTGCTCGATCGCTGACTTACTCCATGAAGCTTCCAGAGTAAAAATAAAAGCCAGGTATAAGACAAACACCAGCAGCTCAGGGTATTTGCGAGGAAAAGACTTGAAACCTTGCTTGATCCGGTTCATTTTCGTTTCATCACCAATAAACCCTGGCTGCCGTAAATATCGGTGGGAAAAGTCTTGTCCAGCGAATAGTGGTCCGAAATGCGCACGTCCTTCAGTAAACCTTCCCTGCCGTATATTTCCAGGAATACCAGATAATCCGGTTGAAGGTCGATTATTAATTGAGGTGGGATAGCGTAATTAATCGAGTAAAACCTGTGATCCAGAGGATAATATTTTGAAGAGATGGGTGAATTCAAACCCACCGTGTCTAAAATTTTCGCGCCGGTGTAATATCCCAGCACCCCAACGTCACCTGCAGCAATGGTAGTTGGCATTCCATTGGATGTAGCCAGATAGGGCAGGAGGAAATCGGCAGCTTCTTGATAGAGCAGCTCTAGCCGATACCATGACATCCTGGGTGCCGGCTGACCCAAACCGTGATCTGGATGAAGGGTCCAGTCTCTTGAAGAAAGGAAGACTGGGATAATCACCACGAAAGCAACGCAAAATAAGTTCGCCAGTCCTGATTTGTATGTTTCAAGCTTCAGCAAACCCGTTGTTTTAGCAAATCTTCCAAGCAAGTAATTTATTGCTCGATTTAAAAGTACATCTATTCCAATCAAGATGAATAAGAACAATGCCGGTAAAGGTGGTGTTAAATACCAGCGAAAAATCAGCGGATTGGCGATGGCATAAACTATGAAATACAACCATGGATAGATGGCAAAAGGCCAGATACTCTTCTCGACACGCAGTGCATTCATGGCTCCAGAGAAATAAAGAAATGGGTAAAGGACGATACCAACTGCGATCCAGCGGGTTCCGAAGGTGAGATGCTCGAGAAAGGGTGTCATATAATGCTGGAGAAGCCGTATGAAAGCCGAAGAGGAATCCACATGATAAGCCAGGGATTTTGCAGCGATCGATTGCGGCACCGGGCTTCCAAAATAGATAGTTGAAAAGCACAACCAGGCAGTTATGGGTAATATGAAGACCAGGAGCTCGAATTTATGCGTCCTGATCACTGTACTGAGGATTTCAGTGAAGCGCCTGATTGACAGGTTGTGGTTAAATTCGGGAGAAAGGATATGCCACAGGCGATCCGAAATCAAAGGGATGATCAGAATGAGAGCATCTGGACGAGTGAGAAATGCCAGGGCGCAAAATCCAGCAGCAAGCAGGTGCTCATCGGTAACGTGGAAATATACGGCAGCCAGGATGGTGAGAACATAGACACTGGTCTCAAGTCCACCGATGGCGAATGTAACGCTGAATGGAGCAATTGCCCATACCAGCGAGACCCCGACTGCCACGCGCAGGCCGCTGAATTTTTGGCCTAGCAGGAAGAGGAAGCAACAAACCAGCGCATCTGCGAGGGAGTTGATGACCAGGGCCAGGATCGGAAAGGATACTTTCCATGAGTCAAGGGCAGCCCTTGCAATAACCAGGATGAGCGTATAAAGAGGAGTAGTTGTGCCGAGGACCCGTTCGCCCGGGTTAAACACGAATCCCGATCCCGACAGGAGATTGCGGGCATAGCGGAAGGTAATATAGGCGTCATCGATCGTACGAGGACCCGGCAGAATGCGCACAATAAATGCGACTAGGCAAATCGTCAGGCACAGCCAGGGAATAGCGCGGTTTAAGTTCCTGGAAGGGGATTGTGGATCGGACACGAATAAATTATATGCATGAAATCCAGTGTAAATAACGGATGGGAGCTTACAAAAATATCAACCGGAATCTACTCGGGGTGATAGCAGCTCTGATATTGGCTGCAGCCATGAGATTCTGCCTGGTTTATGGGGGGTACATTTCGTTTAACTCCGACGAAGCCATTGTTGGATTAATGGCGCGGCATATTCTCCAGGGAGAGAGACCGGTATTCTTTTATGGGCAGGCGTATATGGGCAGCCTGGACGCGCTCCTGGTCGCCATTGGTTTCTATCTTTTTGGCGAGCAGGTGTGGGTGATCCGGTTGGTGCAGAGCCTATTATTCCTGGGTGTAATGATAACAACTTACAGCCTGGGTGTAAAAGTGTTTGCTTCACAGAAAACTGCGGCCCTGGCTGTTGGCTTGTTGGCCGTGCCGAGTGTGAACGTGATCCTGTATACCACTGCATCTTTGGGCGGATATGGGGAGGCGCTATTGATCGGTAACCTGGTGCTGCTGGTTGGATTGCGCATAGCCGATAAAATTAAAGGGAATAATGATATCTATTTGCACGCTGATTGGCTGGGCCTGGGTTTCTTGATCGGGCTGGGGTTCTGGGCATTCGGCTTGACCCTGGTATATTCGATTCCAACAGGAATCTTCCTGGTTTATTCAATCCGGAAAGCGAGCCAGAAACCTCATGATTCACTTGAAATCTCTTCGCACAATCAAGATTCCGATACTGAAATCACTGGAAAAACGCTTGTCACCTGGTTGTTAAGTTTTAGCGGGGGATTGGTAATCGGCCTGCTACCGGTTTGGAATTTTGCGCTGGAAAATGGGCTGCAGCGCTTAATTTTAGAATTGCAGGGAGAGGCGATTCGCGGTATCGAAGGTCTGCCGTGGCTCTTACAAAGCCTGCAGCACCTGATCTACCTGGTCATTTTTGGCGGGACTGTAATTTTTGGCCTGCGCCCACCCTGGGATTTTACCTGGCTGGGATTGCCATTGATCCCTTTCATACTGGTTTTTTGGACATTTGTGATAGGGCATATTATCCGGTATTTCGCGATAAGGGAGGAGCGCCAAAGGAAAGCGGGAATCCTGCTTGGGGTCATACTAGCCGTAGTTAGCGGGTTTGTCTTTTCACCTTTCGGTGCGGATCCTTCCGGGCGGTATTTCGTACCTCTCGCTATTCCGCTCACCCTGTTTGCTGCCGATTACATCGTCAAATTGGAAAATAAATTTGGGTTAAAGGTTTATGGATTGGCAGCTTTATTGCTGGTATATAATTTCTGGGGATTAACACAAAGCGCTTTGAGATACCCTCCCGGAATCACAACCCAATTTTATGAATTTGCTCGCATCGACCACCGCTACGACCAGGAGCTTATCGATTTTCTCCTGGAAGAAGGTGAAGCAAGAGGTTACAGCAATTATTGGGTCAGCTACCCCATCGCATTCCTCTCCCAGGAGGAGCTAATTTACATTCCGCGCCTCCCATACCACCCAGACCTTCGTTACACCTTGAGAGATGATCGATATTCCCCTTTTACAGAGCAGGTCGAGAATGCGGAAAGAGCTGCCTATATTACAACGAAGAATCCCTTGCTTGACCGAAATATACGGGAAGGATTGCTTATTCTGAACGTGTCCTGGCAAGAACACCAGATTGGGGATTACCAGATTTTCTATAATTTATCAAAAATGGTACGTCCAGAGGAATTACGGCTGCTGGAGGGAGAAAGTTGACCTTTGATTGCTGAACTTTCAGAATGGATGGTTATTTCTGGATCAATTTTACCTGTATGTTATACTGATTCTTCAATTTCGGCTCACAATAATATGAATAGAACCAGGATAAACCGCCAGGATTCTGCATAAGTCTCCTGAAAACCGGTCTGAGTAAACTGTCGACCATGAGCACGCACAGGCTGGTATTTTGGATTACGATTCTATCGATTTTTGCGATGGCATCCAGGATTTCGATGGATACCGACACCTGGTGGCATCTGCGTGCCGGTGAATGGATGTTCCAGCATAAAGCGATCTTGCAGCATGATATATTTTCTTACACGCGTTTCGGAGGAGAGTGGAATTATCCAGGTTGGTTGGTGCAGATTCCCATGTTCCTGATTTATCAAATGTTCGGACCTGGTGGATTGAATATCTGGACGGCTGCCATGGTGGCGGTCGCGTTCAGCTTCTCGTGGGGTATCTTGAAAGGTGGGTATTTTTTGAAGGCATTTTTATTGGTGCTGGCAGCTGCGGCTTCAGGTGTGTTCTGGTCAGCCCGTCCTCATATGGTAACTTTCGTTTTTGCCTCCGTAACGTTGTATATTCTCGAAAAATCCACCAGCAATCACAGCGTGCCTGATCGTAAATTACTTTATTGGCTTCCTTTCATTATGCTTTTGTGGGTAAACAGTCATGGAGGCTTTGTAGTTGGTTTCATATTATGGGGCATTTACTGGATATCCGAACAAGTCACCTGGTTTTCAGAGAAATCGACCTCTGAGCGAATCAGAAGGATAATTGCTGAACCGAAGATTTTCTTCCAGGATCCAGATTACAGTTTGTCAGTGGTTGGTCTTTTGATGATCGCCGCTGTGAGCATCAATCCTGCGGGGATAGCGATGTACAAATATCCTTTCGAGACATTGGGGATTGAGGCACTGAAAGATTATATCCAGGAATGGCAGTCTCCAGATTTTCATTCCCTGTCCGTCCAACCCTTCCTGTGGTTGTTATTTCTTGGATTTGGCGCGGTTGGTCTTTCACGCCAGAGGATCTTACTGGCGGATTTCTTGCTTTTCACGATATTTGCATATATGGGTTTTATGGCTGGAAGAAATATTGCCCTGTTCTCACTGGCTGCACCACTGGTGATCTCACGTCATTTAGATCCAGTCTTATCTTCCCTTACTTTGTCAAAATTTGTTAAGGTCGATTACGCTGCACCAGCTCAACTGGGCCACAAAGCAATAAATCTCATAATACTGGGATTTTTTAGCCTGGCAGCTATCATAAAGGCAGCTCTCGTTTTTCCCGCTCCTGTAAATTTTACGGAATTCCAAAAATCCCTGCCTGTCCAGGCTGCAGCGGTGCTGAACCAACAAGATACGAATGGGCGGCTGTTCAATTCATACAACTGGGGAGGTTACCTACTTTGGGCCGTGCCTGACTTTCCAGTGTTTATCGATGGGCGAACGGATTTATACAGTGATGAGATTATTCAGCAGTGGCTGACTGTCGTCCAGGTCAAGGACGAGTGGGAGGAAGTCCTAGACTCTTACAGAGTGAACCTGGTAATCAATGAATCTGAATCTGCGCTGACAAGATCCCTGATGAACTCCAGCCACTGGTCGAAAATATACCAGGATCCTCTGGCAGTGGTGTTTTCGCGCAAGGTACCTCTTCGATGACCGGAATCCGAATTCTGCTGAGCGAATGGATATTTTAGCAAGCCGCACGGTTGGTGAATTGTGAAATGACCGTCAGCCAGCGAAACCAACGCCAATTAATCATCCAGTTCTCCCTGGTTCTATTCGTCATCTTCAGTTTGATAGGATTGACCTGGGCGAATTACCGTTTTGTTCAGAATGATACCGGTATGAACGAATTTACACCCAGGTGGGCGGCAACGAGATGGTTCATGGTGAAAGGGATGAGCCCTTACAGCCAGCAGACAACAACCGACGTCCAGACTCTGGTTTACGGCGAATCGAATGCTGATAACGGTGGTGGAAGGTTCTTATTCCCATTTTTTGGCATTTTCCTTTATGCGCCGTTCGCTTTGATTGGAGATCAGAATATTGCCAGGGCGATCTGGATGACGGTATTGGAGGTATCAGCGATTGGGGTGACTGTCCTTGGTATTATTGTTAACCGCTGGAAACCTTCGAAATGTCTGTTCGCAATCGTCCTGCTCTTCCCGCTGTTCTGGTATTTTTCTGTTCGTGCAATCCTGGACGGAAATATCATCGTACTTTGCACCTTGGCGATCACAGTTGTATTCCTGGCTATCCGAACGAACCATGAAAATTTCGGCGGGATCATGCTGGCTCTGTCAATGGTCAATTTCCAGGTCCTTTTTCCATTTTTCATCACCGTTTTGATTTGGGCAGCCTCGGACAGGCGCTGGTCGCTTTTTTGGAGCTCAATCATCAGCCTCGTTTTTATAATAATCGCTCCGATGATATTCCTGCAAGATTGGATTATGCAATTTCTTAGGCAGGTGATTAATAGCGGCGACTTCGGCATGACTCCAGGAGCTGTTATCTCTTATTGGCTTCCTGGAGTGGGAAGACAGTCAGCCTGGATTCTGTCTTTCTCAATGGCGGCCTTGATGATATGGGAAATCGTGACCATGTTGGGGAGGGATTTCCGCAGGTTTCTTTGGGTTGGCTGCCTTGCATTGAACGTGACCTTTTTGATTGGTCTCCCTTTCTATATCGAATACTACGTACTGCTCCTGCCGGTAATTATCCTGGTCCTGGCCGTTTGGGATGAGAGGTGGGGATTAATCGGACGCATTTTGGTCGTGCTGAGCATCGTTCTACTGGTATTTGGAGTCTGGCTGGCAGCAGTAAACGCCGGACAGAAGAGGATTTCGCCGGAAGTTGATCCTTCACTGGTTTTCTTTACACCTGCTTTCTTGCTTTTTGGACTGTACTGGATCAAGTGGAGGGCGATCCGCAAGCCACTGGTGATTAAAGACGACCTTGTGATTGATTGACATTCATCCCAATGGATTACCAATTAATGCATAAATCGAAACAGGAAATATTTAAGAATTCACTTGGCATCTTAAGTTTGCTGCTGGTGGCTATCGCATATACATGGGCATCCTGGATTTTCTTCACACAAAAAGTACCTGGTGGCAATGATTTCCTGGCACACTACTCTGTCTGGCAGGGATATTTTCGCTACGGTTTCAGCCCTTATTCAGACGAGGCCGCACTTTATACCCAGGAATTGATTTACGGAAGGCCAGCTTTGCCAGGTGAGGACCAAAACAGGCTCACTTACCCCTTTTATTCCCTGATATTTCACGCTCCATTGACAATTTTTGAATATCCCCTGGCCAGGGCAATCTATATGACTGTACTCGCTTCGGCGTTGATTGCTGGGGTCTGGATCTCTACAGACCTGGTCAATTGGAAACCCAAAGCATGGCTTTTAGGCCTGTTACTAGCCTGGACAATTTTGTTTTATCCTCATTTGCGGGGGATCATTTTAGGGCAATTCGCCATCCTCGGTTTTCTTTCCCTGGCAGCATGCCTGTTCTTGTTAAAACAAAGAAAGGATTTTTTGGCTGGTATTGTGCTGGTGGTATCCACGGTAAAACCAACTCTGGTTTTCCTGGTCATCCCTTACCTGCTCGTCTATGCGCTTGTACGGCGCCGGTTTAATTTGGTCTTTGGATTCCTGGTTACCCTGTCTATCCTTGTTGTTGGAAGTTTTGGGCTTGAACCAGGTTGGATGAAAGAATGGATTCAACGCATGTCCATGTACAGCTCCTATACCATCGGTCAAAGTCCGGTATGGATTTTGACCCATTGGATCAATCCTGGTCTTGGCGACAGAAGTGAGGCCATTTTGAACATTCTCATTGTTTTGGGGCTGTTCACCAGCTGGTGGAGAGTGTTTCAAAAAGACGGCAATTACCGGTTCTATTGGACACTCGGAATTACCCTGGTTGTCTCGAATTTGATCGTTCCCAGATCAGCAACCACGAATTACGTCATGATGCTGGCAATTGTTATATGGATATTTGCCGCCCTGGACCGAAGCATGCCAAAGGGGAAAGCTGCAGCGGTCTGTGTGATGGCTGCCTCGTTCACCGGATATTGGTGGTTGCATTTTTCAACAGTTATTGGAAACCAGGAACAAGCAGTGATGTTCTTCCCATATCCCATTGTTATCGGGATGGTCTTGCTTTTAGGCCGCAAGTGGATGTTAGATGATGAAAAGCTGTTCTTCAGCCAGTTATGAACCTTTTTCGAGAACATCCTTCAAGGTATTTCGGCTATCTCACTTTCACCAGCTTAATTCTCCTGGTGCTGGCATATTTTATTTACCATAAACCCGTCACAACCGCATCACTTGTGACAATCCTGGATTCCATCTGGTCAATTACGATCGCAGTATCGATCACATCCATCGCAGGGGGTCTTGGGCGAAAGTGTTTACAGGTAACAAGTCTGAATCCTCTTATCCGGCTCTCAGTCCAGGCTGGTTTTGGTTTTGGATTAATCGGGATTGGAGTATTAATTATAGGCAGCCTGGGAGGCTTCACCAAGCTTACTGCCTGGCTATTCCTCTTTGCGGGTCTGCTGGTATTCCATAGGCAAATATCAGGGTGGTGGCGGGAATGGTCGGGATTGTCGGCCTTCCTGCGGGATTTGGATGGCACCTCAAAGGCTGTCGGATTATTAATTACCGCCATTCTTTGCTTCTCATTATTCACCACCTTGTCTCCACCGCTCAAATTCGATGCGCTGGTATACCACCTGTCACTTCCCCAAGAGTATATTGAATCAGGGCGCATGTTTTTTCTTGCGGATAATATTTTCTGGGGGATGCCACAAACCGGCGAGATGTTGTTTACCTGGGCGATGCTGCTTCACAGCGACATAAGTGCCATGCTGTTAGGTTGGATTTGGGGCTTTCTGTGCATAATCGGGCTCCTTGGATACATGCACGATAAATTCGAAGCACGGGCAGCCTTTATTGGCCTCGCCGCGCTGCTTTCAGGCTACAGTATATCTTCCGGGCTCTCCTGGGGCTATGTCGATTGGCTGGCGATGTACTATGGCTTCTGTTTTTTGGTGGCAATCGGTGAATTCTATCAACAAAGGAATAGATTCTGGCTGGTATCTTCAGCAGCATTTGCTGGGTATGCCCTCGGGACGAAATACACCAGCGGAATCCTGGTGATTTCGGGGTTCTTGCTAACGATCCTGTGGATTAATGCAGATGAAAATATTGGCAGGAGACTAAGGAGAAGTCTGGTTTGGATTTTTACGGCCTTTCTTTTTTATTCGCCGTGGATGATCAAAAATCTGGTCGCCACTGGTAATCCTTTCTACCCATTCTTCATTCCATCAGGAGCGATGGATGCTTTCCGCCTGGGTCATTACCACGGAGTTCCGGTTGAGAGCATCTGGTATGCCCTGACGCTGCTGCCTGTTCGAGCTACTGTTATTGGAGCAGAGGCTTCACCAGGTTATGGGGCATCGATTGGTCCACTGCTTTTAGGATTCAGCCTGAGCGCGGGCCTGGGATGGAGAAAAATGGAGGCGGAACGCCAGCTCACAATTTCATCTGCATTGTGGGTCGTTCTCCCTGGCCTGGCTGCCTGGATCATTGCCAGCCGGTTTTCGGATTTCCTGCTGCAGTCCAGGCTTTACTTCGTGATTTTTCCTGCTTGGACTGTCCTGGCTGCGGCAGGTTTTTTTAACCTGGAACAGGATATTTTTTATGGTGTTAAGCTCGGCTGGGTTGCGGGCGTGATCACGGTGTTCGTGCTTGGGCTGAATGTTTTTGAATTAGGGAAAATTACAGTCCAACAGGGATCGATCCAGACTGATTTGGGGCTGCAAAGTCGCGAACAATACCTGGACCACAATCTGGGATGGTACCACCAGGCTATGGTGGGAGTCAAAAATCTGCCAACCGGTAAGAAGGTGGTGATGTTGTGGGAACCACGCAGTTATTATTGTTCTCCCAGCTGCAGCCCTGATGAGATCCTGGACCGCTGGCTGCACATGAGGCATTCGAAACCAGGTAATTCGGAAATAACGAACGATGTGATCCTGCAAACCTGGCGTGAGCAGGGATATTCCCACCTTTTATTCAATAAATTCGGCGCAGATTTTGTCCAGTCTGAGGAAAATGACGGCTACCAGCCGCAGGATTGGAGTTCATTGAATCGATTGGTCGGCGCATTGAGTGTTGAACAGAATTTCGGCTCCGCCTATTACCTGTATTCACTTTCACCATGAACTGGCGAATAGGACTCGCTCTTTACCTTCTCGGGCTGGTCGTTTATTCAATCCCCGCCTCTTTCCAGAATTCCCCAGGGTATATGGATGCGGAGTATTATTACACGGTCGCCTTACACCTGAAGGAGGGTTCCGGATTCAACGAAATGATCATCTGGAATTACCTGGATGATCCAGCCGGTCTTCCTCATCCATCCAACGCCTACTGGATGCCCTTGCCGTCAATCCTGGCCTGGATAGGGATGATGATGACATCCAGCTCTGAATTCGTACAATCCAGGATCATTTTCATTCTCTTAGCCGCATTCATCCCCCCACTTACTGCGGTGCTCGCGTTTCGCATCACGCACAAGAGATTCTCTGCCCTCCTGGCTGGATTGATTGCGGTCTTTCCGGGATTTTACCTGCCTTACCTGGTCACGACCGAAACGTTTGCGCCCAGCATGGTTCTAGGTGCTTTGTTCTTCATTACCATCGATCAATTGATCGGAGAGAATAAGAGCATTTCTCGCGGTTGGCTATGTATTCTCCTGGGAGTGATATCGGGATTCTCCTTCCTGAGCCGGGCGGATGGGTTAATCTGGCTGATCGGCGGGCTTGCCACGATCATCTGGATCGCTATTTCTCAAGGCGCCAGGTGGAGCAGGGGCGGCTTAACTGTCGCAATTGGTTTATGCCTGATCGGATATTTCGTGGTGGCAGCTCCGTGGCTGGCAAGAAACCTGACCGTGTTTGGATCTCCATTCTCTCCAGGAGGAAGCCGCATTTTGTGGCTAACCGATTATGATCAGCTGTTTGTTTACCCAGCTGGCAGCTTAAACTTTCGCAGCTGGTTGTCATCGGGATTTACGGACATCCTGGGTGATCGGGTATGGTCGTCTGGCCAGAATATACAGACCATTTTCGCAATTCAAGGCGGAATATTCCTGTTACCTTTAATGATAATAGGTTTTATCAGGCACCGAACAAACCCTTTAATATGGATTGGATTTTCCGGTTGGCTGGTAACTGTTTTATTGATGACGATAGTATTTCCTTATGCGGGAGCGAGAGGTGGCTTCTTTCATTCGGGAGCTGCTTTTCAACCGCTGTGGTGGGCAATCACACCGTCCGGATTGGAAACCCTGGTCGATTGCGGTGTAAGCAAGCGAACATGGAATCGGATTCAGGCTCAAAGATTCTATTCGGCAGGTACCATTATTCTCATTGTGCTTTTATCGTCACTGGTCTCATATCAAAGAATTGTGGGAGAGGACACAACAACTAACAGGTGGGATCAAGGTTATGTTCGATATAAATCCGTCGAAGAAAAATTGCAACAACTCGGAGCTGGGAAAAATTCACGGATTTTGGTCAATAATGCACCCGGCTATTATGCTGCCACACATCGCCCTTCCATATCTATCCCCAATGGTGATATCCAATCAACTTTCAATGCTGCCTCCAAATACCTGGCCAGTTACTTGATCCTGGAATTTGACCAGATCCAGGGCAGTTCTGACCTCTATTCTCAGCCAGGTGATCGGCAGGGATTGCGTTACCTGGGAACTGAGTCGGACTGCAGAATTTATTTGCTCGAGAATTGATGAGTAATTCAGTTTTGACTTCATTCTCAGGACCCTACGTTTCTAAGCTGACGAAATTTCTGCTCGTTTTTGGGAGTGTGATTTCAGTCGCGGGATATTTATTCTGGTCACAGGCGGTCAAGAGGACAGGTTTTCCCTTGGATGACGCCTGGATTCACCAAACTTATGCTCGCAACCTGGCTCAATCCGGAGAATGGTTTTTCTTGCCAGGCATTCGATCGGCTGGATCGACTTCGCCGCTCTACACCATCTTGCTATCTTTGGGCTATCTGCTAGAGTTAAACCCCTTTTTTTGGACTTACATACTGGGATGGATCTGCCTGCTCGGGATCGCAGTGACTGGCAGCGCTGTATTCGAGGCATTCGAGATTTCAATTCCTAAATCAGGTCTTTGGGTCGGCCTTTTTCTAATTTTCGAGTGGCACCTGGTCTGGGCGGCTGTATCGGGAATGGAAACACTGCTGTTCGCGTGGTTTGTGCTGCTCACCTTGAGCTGCACATTGAAAAAACCGGTAAATTGGTTCGCCACGGGCGTACTGATCGGAACCAGCGTCTGGCTTAGACCGGATGGGATTACACTCATGGGACCAATCGTTTTTGCTGTTTACTTTTCAGAGAACGGCTGGCAAAAGAGGCTCAAGGCAATCTTACTGGTTTGCCTGGGTGTTTTTATCCTGGTCGCGGCTTATGCGAGTTTCAACAGCTGGTTGGGTGGAAATATATTACCCAATACATTTACTGCCAAACAAGTAGAGTATCTGGAGCTGCAAAAGCTGCCCATTTGGGTACGTCTAGCGGCCCAGATTAAGATGCTGCTTATAGGCGGCGGACTACTGCTCTTACCTGGATTCGTTTTTTTGTTTTATTCCACAATTAGAAAAAATCTATGGGACTGGCTGGGCTGGATTCTCTGGATCTTTGGCTATCTTTTCATATTTGCCTGGCGCCTGCCCGTCACTTACCAACACGGCAGGTATGCGATGCCTACCATGGTCATCTATTTTGTGATCGGCATGATTGGAATGAAAATGCTTGGAAAAGATCTTCGGTCGAATGATTTCTGGAACCGAATAATCATCAAAGGATGGGTGGGAGCAACGGCTCTTGTCCTCGTAATTTTCTGGTTCTTGGGTGCAAACGCCTATTCTCAGGATGTGGCGGTCATAGAGACAGAGATGGTAAATACAGCGAAATGGATCCAACAGAATACACCTGCTGACTCACTCATAGCCGCACACGACATCGGGGCAATGGGCTACTTCAGCAATCGGAACCTGATCGACCTTGCAGGATTGGTATCTCCTGATGTGATCCCGATTATCAGGGATCAGAACAAATTGAGTGCATATCTCAACCAGGAAGAAGCTGATTACCTGGTTGTTTTTCCCGGATGGTATCCTCAAATAACAAACTGCCTGGAGCCGCTTCATGTTACAAATGGGCATCTCAGCGTGAATGCCGGTGGTGAAAATATGGCGGTCTACAGCTGGACGGAATCGAATAAGAAAAGTGATAAATGCCAAAACTGATAGCGCAATCCCTAATGGATCATTTTCGAGTATTCATATGATTTTACGTGTGCTATACTAATTTATGATCAACAGGAGCAAATTTCCTAATGGAAAAAATTACAATCATAATCGTAGATGACCACCCCCTGTTTCGACAGGGAGTTGTAAATGCGCTTAATTTAGAGCCCGACGTTGATGTGATTGCCCAGGCAACGGATGGTGCAGAGGGTCTGGAATTAATCCGGCTGCACCGTCCCAAAATTGCGATTCTAGATGTAAATTTACCCTCGATGAATGGGCACCAGATTACTCAGAAAATAGTTCTTGACAGGTTACCGACCTGTGTCGTCCTGATGACCGCTTATGATGACCTGGAGCAGAAAATATATGCCATGAGAACTGGCGCAATGGCTTACTGTACCAAGGATATCATGCCTGAAGACCTGGTCCAAGTCCTTCGAAAAGCACTCCAGGGGGTTTATATCGTTGGCGGAAGCGAATTTACCAAACAGAAATTAGCTGTATGGATCGAAGAACAAACCTCCGGATCCATGCGTTTTATTGGGGATATCATTGATTCCTATCAGCCGCTCTCTGCACGTGAAGTCGATGTACTCAAGCTGTTATCGCAGGGATTCAGTAATAAAGAAATCGCGGTTGAGTTAGGAATCAGCCAGCAAACCGTAAAGAATCATGTCACATCAATTTTGCACAAGTTAGGAGTTGAGGATCGAACTCAGGCAGTCCTGTATGCAATGAAAAGAGGCTGGGTGCGATTGTATGAACAGGAAGATAAGCAAGAGGAGTAAGGAGATGACTGGCCAGTCCGATTCCGAAAAACTTGATCGGGAATGGGGGGAGTTTCGAAGTAAGCACTTCGCAGAAATCGAGGGGTACACAAAAGAAATCAGGGAAAATTCGCTGATGCTCGAACAAAGCCAACTCGAAATGCGAAAGCTTGCACAGCGAAATGCATCGATCACTGCACAGTTACAGCAAATCAAGGACCATCTCGACAGCCTGCCCAAAAATGAAATCAGGCTGGCGTTTGAATCCGCATTGGAAACACAGCAAAGATTATTCATCATGCACGGCCAGCTGGAGAAACTGCAAAGCAATCAGATGCACCTCAAGCGTTATGTTGATTCTATTGAGGGTATCTTCAACCTGGCCGAAACCATGATAAGCTCCGCAGGCAGCTCGAAAGGCACAGCGATGACTGCCAGGACCGTAGAGATGCTCGTTCAGGCTCAGGAAGCTGAGCGGTTCCGATTATCACGGCAAATGCACGATGGTCCTGCTCAATCTTTATCGAATTTTATACTCCAGACAGACATCGCGATGCGTTTGTTTGATATGGATATTGCTGAAGCCAGGGAGGAGCTGATGCAGCTAAAGCAATCGGCAACTACCTCATTTCAACAAGTACGTGACTTCATTTTCGAGCTACGACCGATGATGTTGGACGATTTAGGCCTCATTCCAACTCTGAAGCGTTACGTTGATTGGTTTAGGGAGCAGTCCCACTTGGAGATTCGCTTCACCTTTTCTGGAAGTGACCGACGTCTGGAGCCATACCAGGAAGTCATGATTTTTCGTGCGATCCAGGAGTTGTTGAATAATGTGACGCGCCACAGCCAGGCAACCGAAGTGAAAATCAACCTGGATCTGGGAGACAATTCAGCGAAAGCCATAATTGAAGACAATGGGAAGGGATTTGAAATCAGCCAATTGTCGGAACAGAACGGAATGGGTTTGCATGTGATTCGGGAACGCATCGAATCCCTGGGTGGCACCCTGGAGATCGACAGCATCGCCAACCAGGGGGTACGGGTTAATTTCCAGATTCCAGCAGAGATTTCACTTAAGACTCCGGCAACCACACTGGGAATAAGGTAAAGGAAAACAGCACGTTATATTGATTAAATCAATAATATTGCAATATTGTTAGGTGATTTTAACCTTGCAGGTCTTGTATTTTCTGCAATTTTTCTTATAATGTGGGCATATAAGAAATACCAGGAATTTTGCAGAAAGGAGGTAATACACAATGTTGTTCGCACCGAAAGAAAAAGGACAGGGCATGGTGGAATATGCGTTAATTCTTGTTTTGGTTGCAGTTGTCGTGATTGTTATTCTCGCCCTCCTCGGTCCGGCCATCGGTAACGTATTCAGTAATATTGTTAGTAACGTGTAGCGCTGTTCGCAGCTGCAATCAATATTCAAAATCACGAAATCCCATCATTTCCCAACAAAAAAAGCCTTGCAAAAACGCAAGGCTTTTTTCTTATATTAAAATAATTACAAATTATCAATTTGTTTAGGGTAAATAGTATTTATATCGATATTTATTGACTTTTTGCCCGTTCGTCGTATGATATGAAGAACCATATCAGGTTCATCCGGAGGCTGCAATGAGACGTGGGCGGATTTTCTTTATTTTGGCGTTTTTCCTTCTCATCGTCCTGGCTGGTGTGCTGTTAGTCACACAGAGAGGATTTCTCCCTTTTACGAGATCCTCCCAGGCAACTCCCATGCCGACCGCTCCGCCCGTACAGGTGGTGGTCGTAACCCAAAACCTGCCGAAAGGGTATCGATTAACTGCTGATGTCCTGGGAGTTATCCCCTGGGATCAGGCCTCGATCACTCCAGCTTTATTTACCGAAGAAGAATTGCCGGGCTTGATCAATCGCGTTACAAAGTATTCGCTGGAAAGCGGTACTCCCGTGCTTGAAAGCATGCTTGTTACCGAAGGCGAACAGGTTGAGATGAGCGGTTCTTCCTGGGCGCTCAATATACCACCAGGCAGTGTGGCCGTCTCAATCCCGATCGATCGTTTATCAAGCGTTTCTTATGCACCTCGATCAGGCGACCACGTTGATGTAATCGGAACGATGTTAGTCGTAGACCTGGATACCGACTTCCAATCCATTTTACCCAACCATACCGGTGTTGTTATTGCATCGGGGCCGCCAGATCCTGTAAGTGAGCAGAACAATCCGCTCACAGTACAAATTGCCTCCCTGCTCAAGGAAAGTTTAAAGAATGCAGAGACCGGCGAGACGACGTCACCAGATCCGATTCCTCTCGGCATATATGGCAAAGTTGTGATCGATCCTGTATTGGGACAGCCTGTATACCTGGTACCTTCGGAGAACCAGCGACCGCGCATGGTCAGCCAGATGGTCCTGCAAAATTGCATTGTATTGCAGATTGGTGATTTTCCTACCGAAGAAGAATTAGCCGTCACAGCCACACCGGTGCCACAAGAACAGCCTACCGATCAAGGGCAGCAAATCGAAGAAGCTGCTGCGCCACAAAGACCGATCGTAATTACTCTAATAGTAAACCCCCAGGACGCAATCGGATTGAACTATATGATTTACAGCGGCGCCCAGCTCACATTGACTCTTCGTAATCCGAATGATAATGAACGCTTGAATCGCGAGGCGGTAACACTTCAATATTTATTGGAGAATTACCAGATTCCAATCCCGGTCAGGCTCCCATATGGGATTCATCCGAGAATCGACGATCTCAAACTGCCCACACCTCCTGATCAGGTTCAGGAGTAGTAAAAAACTTGTCATACTTAATATCCATTTCGGTCTGTGAGGGCGCATGACTGGCGAGGAGAAAATTCGCGTGCTCATCGTCGATGATGTAGCTGAAACGCGCGAAAACATTCGCAGGCTGTTACAGTTCGAGAAAGACCTGGAGGTCGTAGGGACAGAGAATTCAGGCCGCTCAGGTATTGAGGCAGCCTGGCAGCTGAAACCCGATGTAGTGTTGATGGATATCAACATGCCGGATATGGATGGAATCACCGCTACCGAGCGAATCCGCAGCATGAACCCTGTCATTCAGATCGTCATGCTGTCCGTCCAGGGTGACTCGAACTATATGCGACGTGCCATGTTGGCGGGTGCGCGTGATTTCTTGACTAAACCTCCAGCTGTTGATGAGCTGATCGCTGCCTTGCGGTCAGCCGGGAAAATGGCTAAGGAAGAACGCGCGAAATCCATTGCTGCCTCACAAATGGTTACCGGCAGGCTTTCCTTATCCACACTATTACCTTCGACTTTAGGGAAGATAATTACCATCTATAGCCCGAAGGGGGGGACGGGTGCAACCACCCTGGCAGTAAACCTGGCAATCACCCTACAAAGTGAGGACGCACCTGTCCTGATTGTGGATGGAAATCTCCAATTTGGAGATGTTGCAGTATTTATGAATGAGCAGGTCAGAAACAGCGTACTTGAGCTCGCCCCAAGAGTCGATGAGCTGGATCCCGATGTGGTCGACGAAGTTCTCATCTCACATAAGGCCTCCGGGGTACAGATATTGGCAGCCCCTACACGGCCGGAGTATGCCGATAAAGTCACACCTGAGCAATTTAAAAAATTGCTAGAGTATCTGCGCACGATGTTTCACTATATCGTGGTCGATACTTCTTCAGGTCTTTCAGATATCGTGTTGGCAGCTATGGATGTCAGTGATTTGATCATCTTGATCACCACGCAGGAAATCCCAGCGATCAAGAGTGCCCGGCAGTTTTTGGATGTCGCTGAGGTCATGAATATCGATATCAACAGGATTTTATTTGTGATGAACCGCTTCGACCGGCGCATTGGCATATTACCGGAAAAAATCTCAGAAAGCTTCAAACACCGTATCGTGGCGGTATTACCATTTGATGAGCGCGTTGTGATTCCGTCGGTCAATAGGGGCATACCTTTTATGCTCGGCGATCGATCAAAACCTATCTCCAAAGGTTTTCTGGCCCTCGAAGGTGTGGTACGCCGGCGGCTCTCGGAGTTGTCTGATTTGAATTTGAGCCATGCCGGTGCAGCAAACCGGAAGAAAAATGGAGCGTAGAGCATGTCGTTGCTAAGAAGGATCGAAGAGTCTCAAGGAAAAAGTCCAAATCAAGGCAATGAGATTGGAGATGGAACGACCCGTTCCCTTAATATCCAGGCGCGTCGAGTCGCTCCCCCGGGAGTACAAAGTCAGCGTGATACATATCTCGATTTGAAGATACGGGTGCAGAACAGACTTTTGGCTGAGCTCGATCCTTCGATGGATATCTCGCGGGTCGGGGATGTAAGGAATGCGATCCAGTCTCTATTTGATCAGGTATTAACGGAAGAAAGTATCGTCCTTTCCCGACCGGAACGACATCGACTTTTCGAGCAGATTGCGGCTGAAATCCTGGGATTCGGACCGCTGCAACCTTTATTGGAAGATGAATCTATAACTGAAATAATGGTCAATGGGGCAAAGAATATTTATATCGAACGCAATGGCAAGATCACCCGAGTTCCCGTCACCTTTGAGAGTGATGACCACGTGATGAGAATAATTGACCGCATCGTAGCTCCAATGGGCAGGCGCGTGGATGAATCCAGCCCATATGTCGATGCACGTTTACCAGATGGCTCGCGTGTGAATGCAATCATTCCACCAATTTCGCTGGTTGGGCCAGTAATCACAATCCGGAAATTCTTTAAGAATCCGATCACCATCGAACAATTAATCCAGTTGGGTTCAATATCGCCGGAGGCACTTCAATTCCTTAAAGCTTGTGTTGAATCGAAATTAAACATCGTGATTTCTGGTGGAACCGGATCGGGCAAAACGACATTATTAAACATCCTGTCGCAATTTATTCCTAACGACGAACGTATCGTAACCATTGAAAATGCGGCAGAGCTGCAGCTGCGCCAGGAGCATGTTGTCACACTTGAATCGAGACCACCAAATATCGAAGGTCGAGGGGAAGTGACAATCCGCCAGCTTGTTATCAACGCACTTCGCATGCGTCCTGACCGTATTATTGTGGGTGAAGTACGGGATGACGCAGCCCTGGATATGCTGCAGGCGATGAACACAGGTCATGATGGGTCGATGACCACGGCACATTCAAACGGACCGCGGGATACACTGGCACGCCTTGAAACTATGACCATGATGTCGGGCATGGAGCTGCCGGTGCGGGCAATCCGTGAGCAGATTTCATCCGCAATCAACATGGTGATTCATCAAGAGCGCATGCAGGACGGCACACGCAAGGTTGTCACGATTTGCGAAATCAGTGGGATGGAAGGTGATGTGATCACCATGACTGACATTTTCGCATTCGAACAAACTGGATTTGATAATGGGAAGGTAATTGGCAGGTTGAGATCGACAGGTTTACGGCCAAAATTCATCGACAAAATTGAAGGTGCTGGCATCCACTTACCGGCTTCAATTTTCGGAATCGGAGAACGTCGCCGTTATTAGCTGTATCTCTAAATATAAAGGTATACACCCATGCAAATGATACTTTTTCTTGGCGGAGGGCTGGTCGTTCTTCTACTGGTCATTGGCATCTTCGTTACAGCACGCAGTGAAAAATCAATTGTCGAAGACAGGCTTGGTCGTTACCTTGACGATGAGATGGTGCTCGGAAAGGGCCGGCAGGCTCAAAAAGCAACTCCTGTCGGAGATTGGCTGGATAGCAAGATTGAACGCACGAAGCTGGGAGGAGGAATTGCCAGGGAACTTGCCAGGGCAGACCTCAAGCTAAAATCGGGTGAGTTCATCGCTGTTATGGTCATGTCTACTGTTGGCTTCGGGTTTTCGATCGGTTTTCTGAATGACCGCAGCGACCCTTTGAATTTATTTACCCTGGTTGGAGCCCTGGTCGGATTATTTATCCCCTGGTTTTACCTAAAGAGACTTCAGAAGAAGCGCTTAATCCGCTTCAGCGAGCAGCTGGCCGACATGCTGAACCTGATGGTGAATGGATTGAGAGCGGGTTATTCGACGATGCAGGCCCTGGAATCGGTTAGTAAAGAGCTCCCTCCTCCTCTTTCAGATGAATTTCGCAGGGTTGTCCAGGAGATGTCTCTTGGCTTACCAATCTACGAGGCACTTGACAATTTATTAAGACGTATACCTTCCGAGGATCTGGACCTGGTCGTCACGGCGATGAACGTACAGCGTGAAGTTGGCGGTAACCTGGCAGAAATCCTGGACACAATCTCCTATACAATCCGTGAAAGAGTCCGAATCAAAGGGGAGATCCGTGTTCTTACATCACAGGTGATGTATTCTGCACGCTTTCTGGCATTATTGCCGGCGTTGATAGCCGGGATTCTATGGTTTGCGAACCGGAATTATATGATGGAATTTTTCGATCCAGAATCCAGGGTCCCAGGTTGTATCATCCCCCCGGGTACGATTGCCCTGATCGTTGCTGCTCTTATGATCATCTCCGGATATTACATCATGAATAAGATTGGTGACATCGAAGTTTAGCAGGTTCGGGAGTATAGAAAAATGACAAGCATTATGATATTCGCAGTCATTGTATTTGCAGTCTTAGCCGGCTCGGTTGTGTTGATCATTATTGGTTTGAAAGAGCCGAACGATTCTGACGCGCTTCAGGATCGCCTGGCAGAGTTTGCAGCGCGCGGCGAAAAGGTTTCCCTGGAGGAGATTGAGCTTTCGCAGCCGATCAGCCAGCGTGTTGTTTTGCCACTTGCCAGGAAGATGGGTGAATTTGCCCTGCGGTACACTCCCCAAAACGCTCTTCAGTCAACCGCACACAAAATAGAGTTGGCAGGTAGTCCGCGTGGGATGGATCCGGCGATACTGTGGGGATTAAGGTTTTTGATCGCCATTTCCATTGGTGTTTTATTCTTATTCTTGTTCCGCATCAGCGATTTAAATTGGACCTGGGGAAGAAAAATTCTAATTACGGCTGTTTTCGTTGGCCTGGGATTCATGCTCCCAGAGCTGTTAATTAATTCGATGATCCAGCGCCGGCAAAAATTGATCCGCAAGGCTTTGCCTGATGCGCTGGATTTACTTACAATTTGTGTCGAAGCCGGTTTAGGATTCGATGGTGCAATGAATAAAGTCTATGAGAAATGGGATAACCCGCTGTCCCTGGCTTTTGGTCGAGTCCTGCGAGAGATCCAGCTTGGGAAGCTGCGCAGGGAGGGTCTCAGGGATATGGCAGACCGAATTGGCCTGGCAGAAATGACGAGTTTTGTGGCCGCGGTGATCCAGAGCGAACAATTAGGAGTCAGCATGGCTAAAGTATTGCGGATCCAGGCAGACCAGATGCGTATCCGCAGAAGACAGAAAGCAGAAGAAGAAGCACACAAAGCTCCGATAAAAATGCTGGTGCCAATGGCCGTGCTGATCTTCCCTTCGATATGTATTGTGTTGATGACGCCCGCTATTCTTCAGCTCATGCGATCTCAATTGAATTCGATATTTTTCGGTGGTGGCTAACCAGGAACAGAAAATAGCAGTAAAATAAGCACGAAAGCTGCAAATACTGATTCTGACCACCTCCCGGATCAAGGCATGCCTAAACCGGAAAGAATTCGGGGAATGGCTTTTCACCTGTACCAGGCAGCATGGGCTGGTTTGGATTGGATTTATCCTCCGATCTGCGGAGGTTGTGGCAAACCAGGGGGGAGATGGTGCGGGGATTGTCAATCTCAAACCGAGAAAATCCCGGAGATTGTATGTAATAGATGCGGTCAAATAATTTCACAACCCGGAACCTGCTACAGGTGTCGGAATTCTCCACCCAGCTACACTTCTCTTCGATCGTGGGCAATATTCTCCGGTCCCCTACGAAATGCGATCCATAGATTGAAGTATAAAGGCGATATCGGGTTAGGTGAAATCCTTGCCCGCCCGTTGATCGAGATAACCAATTCCCTACATGTGGTGATCGATGCGGTAGTTCCTGTGCCGATCGGGATTGCCCGTAAAGCCGAGCGCGGATATAATCAGGCGGCTATTATTGCCCTTCCAATTGCCCTGGGTTGTGGAATTTCATATCGCCCTGGTTGGCTGGAAAAAATCCGTGAAACGCGTTCTCAGGTCGGTTTGAACCGTGAAGAACGGCGGGATAATTTACAGTATGCGTTCAGGGCGAATGCGGAAAGCGCGATTGGGAAACGCGTTTTAATCGTCGACGATGTGGTGACCAGTGGTGCTACGATGGAAGCCTGTTCTGCCGCACTGCTGGAAGTGGGTGCTGCGGTAACTTACGGTCTGACGTTAGCTCGTTCTGGACATCCTGATTATTGGATGACAGAAGAAAAAATCTTCTGGTAATATATCTGTTCATCACACCGGCAAGGAGGATTTCTATGGCATTTGAAGTTGAGATTTATGGACGTAATATGGAAATAACAGAACATGTGTCTGATTATGTCACCAAAAAGGTTTCTAAATTGGACCGGTTTTTGCAGGAAATCGAAGAAGCCCGTGTTGACCTGGCGTTTGTCAAATCTGCCCGCAGCGCTTCCGATCGACAGGTGGCTCAGATAACTATTCGAGGGAAAGGGTTTATTTTACGTTCGGAAGAGAGAGCTGACGACATCTTCGCAGCCGTGGATACTGCTATTGAGAAGATGCAGCGGAGAATTGAGCGCTACAAAGGGAAACATTACCGTGGAAGAGGCGATGGGAAAACAGCCTCCGAAGTCCTTACACCTGCAGTCGAAGAAGAGGAAAGCGGTGAGCTGGGTCCGGTGATTGCACGCAGGAAGAAATTCATGCTTTCACCGATGAACGAGATGGAAGCACTGGAGCAAATGAGCTTGCTTGGACATGAAAATTTCTTCCTGTTCTTTAACGTGAATACCAATTCAATCAATGTACTTTACCGCAGGCGGGACGGCACTTATGGATTGATTGAACCTGAGGTCGGCTGAGCATTGGATACTAACCTCTAAAAATGCAGCTATATTCTCGATGAAAAGTAAGAAAGTACTGGCCAAGGAAACAATTGAGTTGAATTATGATATGGTCTATTCGCTTGCGGATTTGCTTCCAGGTGAATCGGTCGATTACGATTTAATCCATGCTGCAGTTGAGCAAATTCTTGAAGCGATTGGTGAAGATCCATCCCGGTCCGGAGTGAAAAATACTCCGGATCGGGTTGCGCGCATGTACGCTGAGTTGATGGACGGGTACCGCCAGGATCCGATCGAAATCCTAAACGGTGCAGTATTTGAGGAAGATTACGACGAGATGGTGGTTGTCCGAGATATTGAGTTCTACAGTTTATGTGAACACCACCTGCTGCCTTTCCTGGGACGGGCACATGTGGCATATCTTCCCAGAGGGAAGGTCCTGGGACTCTCAAAAATCCCGCGTGTAGTAGATATGTTCGCCAGGCGGCTGCAGGTACAGGAAAGGATGACCCGGCAGATTGCAGAATTCATCCATGGAGTACTTAACCCTCTCGGTGTTGCGGTTGTCATTGAAGGCTTGCATTTGTGCGCCACGATGCGCGGCGTGAAGAAGCACGATGCCAGGATGACGACCTCTGCTATGCTGGGTGCATTTCGGAGTCATGCTCCTACCCGGCAAGAATTTCTGGAAAATATCTCTAGAGGCTCACCCCCTATCTTGTAGGGAATTATTCTGCATCTCTGGATGCCTTGAATTCCGGATATTGTTCAGAATCCACAGGCAGGATACCAGGATTCCCCACGCGGCGACCTGTTTTGAGCGAATTCCGCCGAGAATTAACAGGCTGTCACCCCTGAAGAATTCGAGGAACAAGGCAGAAGCGGCGGTCAGGGACATAAAGAGAAAGAAATATTCTCCGGGCTGCTTTTGATCGAAAGACTGCCTGGCAGGCCAAAGAAGAACCAAAACCAATATTCCAGCCAGTGCCCCGTAGATTTGGGTGGGGTGGCGCTGCATCCCCCACAGGTAAATGCCCCAAGGGATCGAAGCTGGCTTTCCGTACGCCTCTCCCGACGCCAGGTGGGATAAGGGCACTGCTATCATCAACACAGCCAACAATGGATTCAATGCATCCAGAGCGGAAAGAATTGGAATTTGCCTGCGTTGGGTATAAGCCAGGCCAACCAGGACTGCGACCAGAAGTCCTCCCCAAAAATCAAGCAGCCCCGGATTAAGACTGATGATTGAAATTGGATTCTTGATGAATGCTTCAGGATATCTCAGCACGAAAGATAAGCGTGCTCCTATCAAGCCGCCAATCATCATGAAGAAAACCAGGTTGTAAAGCTGCGTGGAGGTGATTCCTCGCCTGTCACAAAATTTCTCACTGAGTGTAAGGCCGACCCACAGGCCAAACAGCAGGACCAAACCTTCAACCTGAATCGCCGCGGGACCGACCTGAAGGATTGGCAGCATTACTTAATACCTGCCCCGGCCAGCAGGTCCTGCACTTTGACCCTGATCGTCGCCTCAGACAATGGACCCCCAACCTGCACATCCTGGATTTTCCCATCTGCGCCGATAAAAAATGTAGTTGGAAGGGCCCGGACCTGGTAAAGATTTGATGCTGTGCCATCGAAATCCAGTAAGACCGGGAGCAGTAAACTATATTCATCGATGAAGTTCTTAATATCCGGCAGGTTGTCTTGATGCGTAGAATTAACTGCCAGGACAACAAGGCCTGAATTACGATACTCTTCATAAATCCGTTGGAGGGCGGGCATTTCTGCCCTGCAAGGAGAACACCACGACGCCCAGAAATTCACGATCATCGGTGATCCGGTAAAATCAGACAACTTTACAGTCTCACCCTTGATGGTCGTGACTTCAAAATCAGGGGCAGAAAACCCCTTGAAGGGTACAGTTGGCGCAACTGTATTGATTCTATCTTGCGGCACCTTGCTGATCCATATCCATGCTGCGCCGATCATTAAAATAAGAACCTGAAGCAGGGAAAATTTTCGAAGCGAAGCGGTCATAAGGAAGTAACCTATATTTGTAACTGGGGATAACTCGATCCAGGCATACCGGCGATCATTTTATCATCTTGTTACTCCAATAAGAAATGATTATGCTTTATATCGAAAATCTTCATGATCTACTGCTCGCTTGACAAAGTATCCTTCTTTGATATGATCGCCTGTGGAGTGAACGATTTTTTGATAAAGTTCGGTCGGAAAATACAAGCAGCACGAATAAAGAAACATGCTATCCACCTGACTTTCATCCTGCTGGTAATAGCCTGTGCACTGCCAGGTAAGGTAGTATCTTTTTTCAGTACCGGAAAACCAGAGACTACTTTGACGGCGGGGTTTACCCGCTCTGCAAGCATCGTAACGCCTAACCCGCTTGAGGTTCCAATCAATTCACCAACTTCAAATAATGGATACCCTCTCCCACCGGTGGATACACCGCCATCCACGCCTGTGTTACCCACTGAAACACAAGGTACACCATTTTCCCAATATCCAGGTCCTGACGAAATTCAAAGCAGCACTCCAACGCCGGCCCTGGAGATCACAGGCTTCAATCCATATCCGACTCCCGGAAATCCCGTTTTTATTTCCAGCACCCCGAACTTTAATTTCACATATCCGGGACAAGCCACAGACAGTTTTTCTACACCCCAGGCGACATTTTTGTTTCCCACACCACAATTCGGGACGCAGGTTAGCGCTCCCACAGCCGCACCCCTGGTCACTGTAGAGGCGAGAACTCCAGTCCCTCCACCAGCATGGATTAATTCACAGCTGCGGGCCAGCGACCTCAGCGATGTGAAATTGCTCTCGGGAATAACCCAGCTGTTCTTTTTCTTCGCGTTTTGGGATGGGGCCAGCCTGGCCATGGCGCCATTGGTGCATGCCGTGGAGGAAGATTACCGGGAGCGAGTCAATTTTGTTTACCTTGACATTGACGATCCAGCAGCAAATTATTTTAAGGATGAATTGGGGTATAGTTCCCAACCGCACTTCTTCCTGGTAGACCCGCAGGGTGTGATCATCCAGCAGTGGGAAGGGTATGTCAAGATCGAGGAGCTGATCCAGGCGATCGATTCTGCCCTGCAGTAACTTAGAGATACTGTCCTAATATTTCATTTGGGGACTTTTATCCCCCGTAATTTTTAAGGAATATGACCAGGATTCGCTTGACAGCCTGTGTGAATCTGGTAGAATTACATTACCCCTCCCCCTATGGGGGGGGTATACGATGAAACACGATATTGCTCAACAAAGATTAAAAACCATCGAAGGTCATATTCGCGGCATCCAGAAGATGATCGACCAGGAAGCCTACTGTATCGACGTCATTCGCCAGATCAATGCCGTCCAGTCGGCGCTCAATAAAGTCAGCACCATTATCCTCGATGAGCACCTCCATTCTTGCCTGATCACTGCAGTGCGCAGTGAGAATCCAGATGACAGGGAAAAGGTATTGAAGGAAATCACCGAAGTATTCCAGGCCAAAACCGAGTCGTAAATACAATTTAATAAAAGGAGATTACAACATGACAACTGTAGATTATTCCATCCCCAGCATTCACTGCAACCACTGTGCGCATACAATCACCATGGAGCTGCGAGAGCTTGACGGCGTAAAATCTGTCCAGGTCTCACCAGATGCGAAGCGGGCTGTGATAACCTTTGAAGACCCTGCGAATGAAGAGAAGATCAAAGCCCTTCTGGCTGAAATCGCGTATCCAGTCGCAGGTTAAGAATTTGGATAACCCAGGAGTCTCTATTGGCTGAAGTAAAACAAATCACCCTGCCGATTACCGGTATGACCTGTGCGAATTGCGTTTCGACGGTCGAGCGCAATATCAAAAAGGTTGATGGCGTGCAATCGGCAATGGTGAATCTCTCCTCGGAAAGGGCGACGGTAGAATTCGATGCCTCCCTGGCATCGCTGGATGACCTGATCAACAGGGTCGAGCGAGCGGGTTACGGTGTTGCTACCGGGCAGGCAGATCTATTGATCCGCCGAATGAGCGACGACAACGATGCCCGTAGGATCGAGAAAGCGTTGAGCCACATGGAAGGTGTGCTCGACGTACAGGTAAATTTTGCCACTGAACGGGCACGGGTCGAATATATTCCGACGCTGATCAGCCAGTCTGACTTGAGAAGTGAAATAGCTGCAGCCGGTTTTGAAACGGTTGAGACCGGTGAGGATGACGAAGATGCCGAGAGGAAAGCCCGAGAGCTTGAGATTGCCACCCAAAGGCATTTTCTGATAGTGGGGTTGATCTTCACGATACCACTGTTCCTGCTTTCCATGGCACGCGACCTGGGTATGCTCCCGATGCAGATCGCTCATGCCTCCTGGATGAATTGGTTAATGTTAGCCCTGGCCACCCCTGTTCAATTCTATGTGGGACGGCAGTATTATGTCGGCGCCTATAAATCCCTCCGCAATAAGTCTGCCAACATGGATGTGCTAATTGTCATGGGTTCCTCAGCAGCTTACTTTTACTCAATACCGATCACGCTTGGGCTGATCCAGGGGCATGTCTATTACGAAACTGCGGCTGTGATCATTACGCTGATAAAGCTCGGGAAATACCTGGAAGCTAAAGCAAAAGGCCAGACCAGTGAGGCGATCAAGAAATTATTAAGCCTGCGTCCCAGGACCGCCCAGGTAATACGTGACGGTGAGGAGCATCAAGTCCCCGCTGAAGAAGTGAAAGTCGGGGACATCGTGGTCGTGCGGCCGGGTGAACGGATTCCGGTGGATGGAGTGGTGATCGAGGGCAGTTCGTCGATCGATGAATCCATGCTGACCGGTGAATCGCTGCCTGTGGAGAAAAACCCTGGCGATTCGATCATCGGCGCGACGATTAACAAGCTCGGGTTACTCAAATTTGAAGCAACCAAGGTTGGTAAAGAAACGGCCCTGGCTCAAATCATCCGGCTGGTGGAGGATGCACAGGGAAGCAAGGCCCCCATCCAGAAGTTAGCCGATCGAGTCTCCGCGATATTTGTGCCGGTGGTCATCGGGATTGCCCTGGTCACCTTCCTGGCCTGGTATTTCCTGATCCCTTACCCCTTAACATCTGATGTGAGCCTGTTCGCGCGTGCGATGATCCACATGGTGGCGGTGCTGGTGATCGCCTGCCCGTGCGCTATGGGCCTTGCGACTCCCACTGCTGTCATGGTTGGCACCGGAAAGGGAGCCGAAGCCGGAATCCTATTAAAATCTGGCGAAGTGTTGGAAAGAGCGGAGGAGATCACGATGGTGATCCTGGATAAGACTGGAACCATCACCAGGGGACAGCCCGCTGTAACGGATATCCTGCTGGTCCAATCATCCTCAGGGAATGACCAGGCAGGCGAGCAGGAGCTCATCCAGCTGGCGGCGTCCGTAGAAAAGGGGAGCGAACATCCTTTGGGGGAGGCGATTGTCGCGCTGGCGGGAGAGAGAGACCTGGCACTCTTCCCAGTAGCGGGTTTCCGGGCGACCGTTGGGTACGGGGTCGAGGCAGAAGTCAACGGACATCAAGTCATGCTCGGCAACCTGCGGATGATCCGTGAGCGCGGGATCAATCTCAATGGATTGGAACCCGCGGTGATAGCGCTGCAAGAGCAGGCTCAAACTGCTGTGCTTGCAGCCATCGATGGGGAACTCAAAGGAGTATTCGGGGTAGCGGACACGATCAAAGAAGGTTCAAAGCAGGCTATCGCGACTCTTCACAAGATGGGGCTGAAAGTGGTTATCATCAGCGGCGATAACCAGCGGACAGCTGAAGTAATCGCTGAACAGGTGGGAGTTGATACAGTGCTGGCGGAAGTGCTGCCTGGAGATAAAGCTGCACAAGTTAAGAAAATGCAGCAGAGTGGAGAAATTGTGGCGATGGTTGGAGACGGGATAAATGATGCTCCGGCATTGGCCCAGGCAGAAGTCGGAATTGCGATCGGCACCGGAACGGATGTAGCCATGGCGGCTGCGCCCATGGTTTTGATCAGCGGCGATTTACGTGGTGTACCGCGCGCAATCGCGTTATCGCGGCGCACACTCAAAACGATAAAGCAGAACCTTTTTTGGGCGTTTTTCTATAATATTATCTTGATCCCTGCGGCGGCAGCTGGTTTCTTGAATCCAATGCTGGCGGCGGGTGCGATGGCCTTCAGCAGCGTATTCGTCGTTACTAACAGTCTCAGGCTGAGGCGTTTTCGACTGGATTGATGCTACTTCCCTTGTTGATAACCTAAAATGGCCAGGGGGTTTTTGCTGTATCGATTGTACCCGTCCATTCCGAATACGGGACCCCTTCGAGATTCCCAGTTGCCTGACCACCGCTGATCCAACATTGCTGGCGGCGCGTGCGCGGATCGTCGATCCGTACCAACCACCATTGTGATGGGCTTTTGCCAATAATTTCCAGTTCAGACCCAGTTTCAAAAGTCCAGATAATATCGTAATCCGAGCTCTGCCCGCCCCGGCAGTTGTAATTCTGGTCCAAGGACAAGACCGCGCTACCCAAAGGTTCTGAAACGGTAAACGTGGGTTGAATATCAGCCGGTTGAAGGGAGGTTGGAACGAGGGTTTCCGCGGGCTGGTTGCTTGGTTGGATTTGTTGTGCCGGTTGAGTGTCAATAACAACGGTCGAAGTTGAAATCTCAGTCGGCAAGCTGTTGGAAGAGATACTGTCGACGAGCGCTGTAGAAGACGGGACCTGCTCACTGCTCACACTGCCGCTGCCGTTCAGGAAGAGATTGGTAAGCAAATATCCACCGACCAGGGCCAGAAGTCCAAACCCTGCGATTGCGATTAATACACGACTGCGGCTGCTTTTTGGAGCAGCAGCAAGCTCCGGAGAGAAAGCCGGAACGGCCAGAATTTTTTCTTCCGGTTGGCTTAATGCGACTGTCTGGGAAACATAGCTTTCTTGTTTCTGGGTTGGTGCTTGAACTGGACTTATGCCAGATGATTCCAGGGCGGTTGAAAATTCCCGCACCTGCTGGTAGCGCTGATCAGGAAGGATTTCGACAGCTCGCAAGATTACGGCCTCGAGGGCGGCGTTCAATTCAGGCCGGAGATCGCGTGGTGGAATGAGGCTGGCCTTTTTCGTAGCCAACAACGGACTCTCTGGCAATAATTCACCGGTTAAAACTGTATACAGAGTGGCACCCATGGCATAAATGTCCGACCGAATATCTGTATGAGCCTGGTACTGCTCCAGAGGACTGAAACCAGGTGTGAAAGCTTTTGCGCCAGCCATAGTCATGCGCATTGGATCATAGAATTTAGCGATGCCGAAGTCGACCAGGACGGCACGCCCATCGGGTGTAATTTTAATATTGGCCGGTTTGATGTCGCGGTGAATAATTGGAGATGCCTGATGGTGTAAATAATCCAGCGCAGAACAGATTTGCAGGGTCCAATTTAGAGCCTGATTGACAGGTAAAGGACCCAGACGCCTGACCATACTCTCAAGATCTTCCCCTTCAACAAAGTCCATCACCAGATACTGCCCGCGGTCTTCCAGGAAGAAATGGTCTGTTACCCTAGGCAGATTGGGATGAGAAAGATTTGCCAGGATATTAGCTTCCCGCTCAAATTGCGCTTTGGCGGGCAGGCTGGTATCCAGATTTTCCTTCAAAGCTACAGCTTTCCTTAAGTTCATGTCCCAGGCCCGATAAACGGTTCCCATCCCACCCTGACCAAATCTGTTCACAATCCGGTACCGACTTACTAACAATTCACCAATAGTAATTTCCATAAAAACTCCAATTTCTCCTGAAAAAGGTTGTTCTTGTCGAAGTTTGATTGAATCCTGGTGACTTTCATAGAGTAGGTGGGATTTAGAACGGCCAGGGGGTCTTAGCAGTTTCGACTGTACCAGTCCAATCAGAATATGGAACTGTCGAAAGATTCCCGGCAGCTATGCCACCATAGATCCAACATTGTTGGCGGTTGGTGTTTGGATCGTTGAGCCGCACCAACCACCAGCCATTCTCGCTCTTCCCGATAATCGCAAGCTGTGTATCCTGTTCAAGGGTCCGGATAATATCATAATCCCTGCTGGTTCCACCTCTGCAGTTGTAGTCTCGATCCAGAGTAAGCAAGGCAGACACCGGAGTGCCTGGAAGAATTTCGGTAGGTATACTCGAGAAGGGAACGGAGATCAGCGTTGGATTGCTGGTCGACTGGGTGCTCGTGGGGAAAATGGGTAAAAAGGTCTGTATAGACGCATTGAATGTTGGGACAGCGGTTTTTTGCGAAATAGGATTTGTAGGGCTGTAGACGAGCGCGCGACTGCGATTGTTCAACAGTACAACCGCAATCGCTGTAAAAGCACAAATACCAACAATCCCCAGAATTACCACTGGGATCGAAAAACAGCTGCGATTTTGTCCTGGAAGTACGGATTTATTATTTACGCCGCTCGGGACAGGGAAACCAGCCGCTTGAGGTCCTTCGACGGGGACTGGCTGGGGGAGATAGTCATCCTGAGGCGGAGCAGCTGGTTTCTGGAAGGTCGCCTTCAATGCGGTCAAGAATTCAGCGGCGCTCTGGTACCGTCGCTCAGGTTGAATTTCAACCGCTCTTAATATAATCGCTTCCAAAGCCAGACTGAGATCTGGCTGGAGCTGCCTGGGGGGTATTAATTTGACCTCACCCAATGCACGACGCGTGCTTTCTGGGATGAGCTCCCCGGTTACAACCGTATATAACGTTGAGCCCAGCGAGTAAATGTCTGAGCGGGTGTCCGTACTGGCATGGTACTGTTCCAGGGGGCTGAATCCGGGAGAAACAGCTTTCGCGCCGTCCATGGTCACGAGATCATGACCGAAGAACTTGGCGATGCCGAAGTCGACCAATATTGCACGGCCATCGGGTGAGATTTTGATGTTCGCTGGTTTGATATCTCTATGAATAATCGGAGCGGGCTGGCGGTGTAAATAATCCAGAGCCGAGCTGATTTGCAGAAACCAACCAACGGCTGTATCTTCAGGTATTGGACCTAACCGATCAACCATATTCTCGAGATCTTCCCCCTCGATAAAATCCATGACTAAATACTGACCCTGCTTTTCAATGGAGAAGTGATCCGTTACGCGAGGCAAATTGGGGTGAGAGAGGTTCGCCAGGATGTTTGCTTCACGATCAAACTGTTCTCGGGCTTCAACTCCAATCTCCAGGTTTTCCTTTAGAGCTACCGGTTTCTTCAGGTTGAGATCCCAGGCCTGATAAACAGCTCCCATCCCACCCTGGCGCAACTTCTTTACGATTCGGTACCTGTTGTTGAACACCTGTCCGGTTGGTATTGGCATAAATGATCCTGGACCTGAGCATGTCTCCGCATCTATTCAGTGAACTAGATGCTTCATTACTTACAATGGGAAAGTATAGTACAGAATAATGGAATATTAAAAGTTACTTCAAACATCACCAACCAATCCGGGAGAGTTATTTTCGAAAAATAGTACTTTTGTACTATGCAAGTCCATGATTATTATAGTATCATTGGTCTAGTAGTCAGACCAGTAGACCACTTGAGTCAGATGCAAATACACCCGGTTTCCAGAAAAACCCTTGCCGATATCATCGCAGCAAAGCTGGCTGCCTCGGTTTTAGATGAGTCGCTGCCAGAAGGAAGCCAGCTGCCCCCGGAACGTGATCTGATCCAAAAACTGGAAGTCAGCCGCACCACCTTACGCGAAGCTTTAAAAATCCTGGAAGAGAAAGACATTATTGAATCGCGCGCCGGGGTGGGCTGGTTTGTGAAAGCAATCGATGAAGCGAATTTTCCGGGTATCTATGAAATCGCCAGCCTTGAGAAGGAAACGTCGGGCAAAGAGGCTCCGATCTCTGGGGTAGATACACCAGATGGGCCGCGCCGGCTCCCAACTTCTCCCGAGAAGCCCATTCATATCCCAAACCTGCGAACCGATCGGCTGGGAACATTCGATTTCATCTCCTGGTGGGAGCGTGAAAAAGTCCAAGCCGCAAAAGTCCTGGTGGTGGGGGCAGGCGCGCTGGGAAATGAAGTGATCAAGAACCTGGCATTGATGGGTGTTGGGTACCTGTACATCGTCGATTTCGATTCGATCGAAGCCGCCAACCTCAGCCGCTCGCCGCTCTTCCGAGAGAGTGACAATGGTCGCCGAAAAGCCGAAGTCGCTGCTGCACGTGCCAAGGAGATGAATCCCGATATCCACGTCCAATACTTGCATGGTGATATCACCACACAATTAGGGCTGGGTGTGGTGAGGAGAATGGACGTGATTATCGGCTGCCTGGATAACAGGGAAGCCCGGTTAGCGGTCAACCGGTACGCCAATTGGATGAATAAGCCATGGGTGGATGGAGCGATACAGGAGCTCTTGGGCCTGGTTCGTGTATTTGTTCCAGGTGATGGCGCCTGTTTTGAATGCACGCTTACCGAGCAAGCCCGCAGAGACCTGGCAACCCGCTACTCTTGCCCATTACTGGCGAGGCAAAATATTATCCTGGGAAAAGTCCCCACCACTCCGACGATCGCCTCGATCATCGGTGCAATGCAATCGCAAGAGGCATTAAAGCTGATTCACAACCTGCCAGTCGAGGCCGGAAGTGTCATCCATTTCAACGGGATGACGAACCACGTGCACACAACTTCTTACGTGGCTCGACCGGACTGTGAAAGTCATTGGAATTTTGGAAATATCATCGAATTACCCATGCGAGCGTCAACAACCACATTTGAGGAATTACTGGGCTTCGCCAGAGCAGACCTGGGACAAGAAGCGGTCATCGAGCTTGACCAGGAGATAATCCTGGCGCTCATCTGTCCGATCTGTCAAAAAGTGGAAAAGATTATCAAACCGATTTCTGAAGTGTCTTTCGAATCGGCTCATTGTCCCGTTTGCGGAACCTTACGCGATACGCAAATGACCCATGTAATTACCGGTGAAGAGCCATTTTTACACCAACCTCTGGCAAACCTTGGAATTCCTGCACTGCACGTAATCCGCGCGTATAACACCCAGGAGTACCGCTTTTACGAGTTGACCGGGGATCTCCAGGAAAGCCTGCATTTCAAGGATTTTGACTGGTCCTCTCCCACCCGCCAGGAAATCATCAGAGACCGAATTCGAATTGGAACCGCGGTCCCCGTGGAAGACCTGGAATCCAATCCAGCACGGGGCAGGATTATTTTACATGAATGAGTACAGCTGACGTGAATGATCAATCTTCTTCAGTTACTTCGGATTTATTTTTAATGGATGAGTATCTGGACAAACCTCCATTCCGAATTGTCCTGGTGATTATGACAGCCGGTATCATAACGAGCCTCCTGCCACTCCTATACTTATTGAATCTCCCATTATCAAATGAGATCCTGAAATGGTCAATTATCCTGTTTTCAGGATTTGCCGCTGGCCTGGCAGCGCGGTTGATCTTAAATAATTCAGGGCCGGGTCTACAGTTCGCGGCGGCCATTTCAGCAATCCTGGTTAATTTATTCATTCTTGGCTGGCTGACCCTGAACCTGATCGGATTTGGCTGGAATCCAACAGACACCCTATTTTCTTCATTACGATGGGGAGCGGAGCTGCTGGTGGCAGGCCTGGTCGCGGCCGTGACGATACGAGCCTGGAATACTTTTGTTCCGAAAATCCGCATACCATCAAAGCCCGCCAAAACCGAAAATAAGACCACAATAAAACAGGACAATAAGCCAGCGGCGACTTCACAGAAAAAAAAATCGAAAAAATCGGGAAAATCTACCGGATCAACACAAAAGGTCCGAGGAAGACAAACCAGTCAAAAAAAATCTTCGCTAAGAGAAATTCTGGTAATTCCGTCTATCAAACGTCAAACCCAGGTTGACCGCACAAGTCATTCTCCAATCAAAACAATAGAAGACCGGTTCCTCAAAATGTGGGAAAAAGCAAGGGTCTATAGAAACCAGTTAAGTAAGCCGCTGAGCAAACCCAACTCAAGCCGGTTAATAAAGGATCGCAAGCCGCAAATGCAGGCACCATCCAGGATTGAGCAGAATAATGTCCGGTTGATAGGCGAGGTTGAACACCGCTGCCCATACTGCCTTGAAGTTGTGCAAAAGAAGGACCCGCGCGGGATCAAAGTCTGTCCAATTTGCCAGACCCACCATCACCTGGACTGCTGGAACATCACCGGGATGTGCCAGGTTCCTCACCAGAACGAATAACAAGCAACTACACATGATGCCACACTGGAGCAGTCTATGCCTGATCTAGAAGTAACAATCGTAATGCCGACAGGCGGGGCG
>Ga0154795_1039_pt1 | contig 50384 bp, 52 predicted proteins | sample Rifle2008BG16ft_FD_105803 | JGI IMG/M metagenome (GOLD analysis project Ga0154795, IMG submission 105803) | Chloroflexi bacterium RBG_16_54_18 | reverse complement strand
TGACTGGCGTGAGCGGCTCTGGCGCGGTCTACACAGTCACCGTCTCCACCGGCAGCGGCAGCGGGAGGCTGTGGCTGGAAGTCCCCGCCTTGGCCACGATTTACGATGCGGCCGATAACCAGTTGAACAGTGCTTTCACCAACGGCGAAGTGTATGATGTGGACAAAACTGCCCCCACCATCTCCTTCATCACCCGCCTCGATCCGAACCCGACCAACGCCGCCAGCATACGCTTTACTGTCACCTTCTCCGAGGCTGTGACCGGCGTCGATATGGCAGATTTCAGTCTCTATACTAACGGCGGCGTGACAGGTGCAAGCGTGACTGGCGTGAGCGGCTCTGGCGCGGTCTACACAGTCACCGTCTCCACCGGCAGCGGCAGCGGGAGGCTGTGGCTGGAAGTCCCCGCCTTGGCCACGATTTACGATGCGGCCGATAACCAGTTGAACAGTGCTTTCACCAACGGCGAAGTGTATGATGTGGACAAAACTGCCCCCACCATCTCCTTCATCACCCGCCTCGATCCGAACCCGACCAACGCCGCCAGCATACGCTTTACTGTCACCTTCTCCGAGGCTGTGACCGGCGTCGATATGGCAGATTTCAGCCTCTATACTACCGGCGGTGTGACAGGCGCGAGCGTGACCGGCGTTAGCGGCTCTGGAACGGTCTACACAGTTACCGTCTCAACCGGTACAGGCGGAGGTACGCTGCGGCTGGATGTTCCCACCACCGTTACCATCACCGACACTGTCGGTAACCCCTTGAGTGGATTGCCGTACGCAGACGGGCAAGCCTACACGATACTATACAATATTTTCCTGCCCATGATACCCAAAACCACGCCATAACCGGAACCTGAAGCCGCCCAACCCTGTGTGGAGCTGACGCCCACCCTTGCACCGTGAGCTGAACCGCCAGGGCCGCGGCAGCATCCTCCAGGTGGTTTGCCTTGGTTGCGCCGACTATCGGGGTGGTGACGGCCGGTTTGGAGAGCATCCAGGCTATTGCCACCTGTGCCATGGGCAGACCGCGGGCTGCGGCCACATCAGACACACGCCGGGCGATCGGCAGGTCTTCGTCTGAGTAGAAACGCCTGCCGAAGACATCGCGCAGTGGGTCGAGAAGTCTCTCAGGCTTGGGTGACGCCAACTCGGACATAGGCAAATCACCTTTTTGGCTTCAGTGTATAATATTTGTATAGACAGGTACCGATAAGTCGAAATCCAAAAAATAGCCAGTTATTATGCAGTATATATACCAAAATCGTCTTCTTATGCTACAAAATTGCTGTACAGAAAGAGTCTGTATAAAAAATTGTCGGGTGGCCTGAGTCGAACACACCTATTCGGATTCGAAGAAAGGACACAAACACAATGAGAAGCAAAAGCCTTTTCACCATTTTGGCTCTGTTCGGGTTGGCGCTGTCGCTGCTGGCCGGCACTGCTAAGGTGCGGGGAGAGAACCTCCAGGCGGCAATCGGCACAGAGTTTACCTACCAGGGTCGGCTAACCGTTGGCGGTGCGCCTGCAAATGGGACGTACGACTTCGAGTTCAAACTGTTCGACGCCTTCAGCGGTGGCAGTCAGGTGAGCAAAATCGTCCCGCAAGACGATGTGACGGTGAGCGATGGCCTGTTCACCGTGCAATTGGAATTCGAAAATGTCTTCGATGGCACGGCACTGTACCTGGAAATCGGCGTGCGCCCCGGAGCCAGCTCTGGGGCATACACGACCCTCACCCCGCGCCAGGCCCTGACCGCCGCACCATACGCTATTTATGCCGCGGCAGCCCCGTGGAGCGGGCTGACCGGTGTCCCGCCTGGATTCGCCGATGGCGTGGATAACGACTCTTCATACTATAACGTCGTCATTGTAGCGCAGAGTGGCGGTGACTTCACGACCATCAACGCCGCGCTGAACAGCATCACCGACGCCAGCGCCAGCAACCGCTACCTAGTTTGGGTTGCGCCGGGCACATACACGGAGATTGTGATAATGACGGAATTCGTGGACATCGAAGGCGCCGGCGAGTTGACGACCAAAATTACCTTCAGCAGTAGCGGTGGCACGGTGTGGGGCGCGAACAACGCCGAACTGCGTTTTCTGACGGTGGAGAACACCGGCGGCGGTGCGGAGGCGATTGCTATTTCCAACGGCAGCACCGCGCCGCGTCTGACCCACGTCACCGCCATCGCCTCGGGGGGAACGGGTAACAACTACGGCGTGTTCAACTACATTTCCTCACCGACGATGACGAACGTCACCGCCAGCGCTTCGGGGGGAACGGGTAGCGCCGGCGTGTACAACGGCTACCTCTCCTCGCCGACGATGACGAACGTCACCGCCAGCGCCTCGGGGGGAACGTACAACTGCGGCGTGTGCAACAACTCCTCCTCGCCGACGATGACGAACGTCACCGCCAGCGCCTCGGGGGGAACGTACAACTTCGGCGTGTACAATGACACCTCCTCGCCGACGATGACGAACGTCACCGCCAGCGCCTCGGGGGGAACGTACAACTGCGGCGTGTGCAACAACTCCTCCTCGCCGACGATGACGAACGTCACCGCCAGCGCCTCGGGGGGAACGGACAGCTACGGCGTGGACAACGATTCCTCCTCGACCACCATCAACAACAGCACCATCAGCGCCAGCGGCGGGACTAACAACTACGGCATCGCTAACCGCGCCGCCAGCGGCGCTTACACTGTGCTGGTGAACAACTCGCAGATCAGCGGCAGTAACTACACCATCTATAATACCCCCCCCTTCACCACCCGCGTCGGCGCCTCGCAACTGAGCGGCGGGACAGTCTTTGGCGGTGGCGGCACAATCACTTGCGCCGGGGTGTACGACGAAGCCTACACCTTCTACGCCAGCACGTGTCCATAAGCAGGAGATGAGCCATGAAACGCAAATGGTTTCTCTCCCTCTTGCCGCTCGTCCTTGCAATCGCGCTGCCCGGCGTTGTCAGCGCTTCGACCCTAGCAGGCTATGGTCTGGATTGGTGGACGGTAGATGGTGGTGGCTATACCTTTAGCACTGGCGGTAGTTACAGCCTGGGCGGCACCATCGGCCAGGCGGACGCCGGCGCATCCAGTAGCGGAACGTACACCCTGGCCGGCGGCTTCTGGGGCGGCACGTTGGCGCAGCACCGCCTCTACCTGCCGCTGGTGCTGAGAAACACGCCCTGACCCAATCATCAGGCCACCCAACCAGCGCTTCCAGCCGACACGCTCCGCGTGCGGCTGAAGTGCGGGGTGTTGGACGGCATAACAAAACGCTTCGGGAAACACAAGGACCCCTTGCATTCTCTGGACCAGCCCCTAGAATATCAGAGAAAGTGGAAAACGAGTTGGCACCCGTCTCCCGAAGCACAGATTAATAAAGGAGTGAAAAATGATTTCAAAAAAAAGGTTGCAGTGGATTGGTGGGGTCGTACTGGTGATGTGGCTTCTGGTTGGTTGCGGGGTAGCCTCAGTCAAGCCTCATCCTGGCGCTACGTTTACTGGACCACTCGAGCTAATCCGTTCTGGCACAAACGGCGAGGTTGGTGGCGGAGAACTTGAAATCACAATTGCAGAAGATGGAACTGGTATTTCTTCTGTGAGCTTTACTCTGTCGAATATGAATTGCTCCAATGAATCTGGGAGTATTAATATCGCATCAGACGGTATTTCTAAGACAACGACATTTTCTCAGCCAGCAGCGATTGCGAATGGGAAATTTGAATTAGATATAGGTGGCATTGACGAAGAAATAAACATTGACGGACTATTCACGTCACCAACCGAAGCCAATGCAACGATCCAAATATCTACCACTACGACAGTTGCTCCACCTGGTACGAGTTTAAAAGAAACTATTAGTTGCGATTATGGATCGTGGAATTGGAGCGGGGAGGTGAAGTAGGAAAACTCTTGCCTCATGCTGGGAACAATTGCTAATCAATCCTGGCAGAGACATGCTTCTGCGTGACAAGGTACGGGTGAATCCGATTTCGAGCCTTGTCCGCATCCGGTCCACTTGCGGCTAACGCAAACCATTGGGCTGCCAATAGGGAATACTTATGGATTCAAGGAATCGCCTGAAGGGCTGATTAGCAAATTCTCGACACTTCCCGTTGGTGTACCAACGCGTCACTACCGGTTCTATGTCTTTAGCTGCTATTTCTATTTCTTTGACATGTTTGCACATGCAACTGCTTCGTTACTAAACCTATTAGTTGGGTTTCAGGCGTTGGCCTGGTTCAATGTCGGAAGCATGCTGTTGTATTGCTTAGCGCTGTATCTGAATCTCAGGGGACTTCTAGGAATGGGTTTAGCTATTTTCGTAATCGAAACTCTTACCTTTACTATTCTTCAGTCCATTGGCACACCTGGTATCTCGAGTTTTCCAGTATTGAATCGCTCTGGATAAGAATTCTTGTAAGCGCTATGATCGGAATTGTCTATGCGTTTTTGAGTGTGTTTGTGCAAACATACACTCCATCAATTGTTATTAACCCAACAATCTTGCTTATCTTGAATTTTGTCTCGGGATGCATTGTGATTTCGATCGCAGCCTATATGGCACACTTCTTCAGCGTAGGCGCACAAACGGCTGAAATCGCGTTGGAGCGAGAACGGCAACGCTCCGAAAGACTGTTGTTGAATATTCTACCCGCGACAATCGTAAAACGATTAGAAATCGAGAAGGGGATTATTGCAGACCGATTTGATAATGCAACCGTCCTGTTTGCTTTTATCGTAGGTTTTACACCCTTGTCGGAACAGCTTTCGCCAGAGAAACTAGTCACTACTTTGAGCAACCTTTTTGCAGGTTTTGACGATCTCACAGATAAGTATGGTGTTGAGAAAATCAAGACGACCGGTGATCTGTATATGGTAGCGGCAGGAGTACCAGAACTACGGGATGACCATGTTGAGGCCGTGGTCGATTTCGCCTTGGATCTATTGGATCTTACGAAGGCATATCGAAGCCAAGAGGATATCAAACTGGAAATTCGAATTGGTATCAGTTCAGGACCAGTGGTTGCGGGGATTATTGGGAAGAAGAAATTCGTATATGATTTGTGGGGAGACACCGTCAATACTGCATCGCGGATGAAATCTCACGGTCTTCCATTGGAAATACAGGCTTCACAATCCACAATTAATCTATTAGGCAATCAGTATGTTCTTGAAGATCGCGGTGCGATAGAGATAAAAGGCAAAGCCAAATTATATACCTATTTGATCAAAGGACGACGCAATATTGTGCACGAGAAATGATCGCAGCCCAACCCTGGCTTGCAGCGGACGCGCTTCGCGTCGCAACTTCACGGCTCTCCCGTCCCCTCGCCAGTTTAACTGGCTCAGCGCCGCTGAAGCCCACCGTTAAGCCGCTCCAGTGTATTCACTTCTTGCACCCATACAGCTATCCAAAGGAGTACAGCCATGACAAATAGCTCAAACGGCAGGACAGATGTTGTTGAAAAATACCAACAGCGAGCGCCAAGATACAATCTCGTCGTGAGATTGTTCGACGCCTTTGCTTGGTTCGGCTTTAACATATCAGGATGGCGTAGGCTAGCTATATCCGCACTCAACCTTAAACCCGGAGATACCGTCGTCGATATAGGATGCGGCACGGGACTTAACTTTCCACTGCTCCATCAAGCAGTTACTTCAAATGGTAAGATTATTGCTGTTGACTTAAGCAATGCGATGTTAGAGCAAGCTCGGCAGGCAATCGCAGCCAATAAATGGGCTAATGTTCAACTGGTGTGCGCTGACGCTGCACAAATTGAATTTCCGTCCAAGGTAGATGCTTTCGTGTCAGCATACACTTTGACATTGGTGCCTGATTGTAGGCGCGTCATCTCAAATGCCTTTGCCTCCCTTACTCCAGGAGGACGTCTCGTTGTCCTTGATATGGCTTGGCCCAAGTATTGTCCACTCTGGTGGCGACATGTGCTTTTCTTCCTGCGCTCTTATGGAGTTACGGTCGATATTTTGCGCCGTCGTCCTTGGGAAATCGTTCAAAGGTCAATGAAGGAGCAATTTCAAGACTTCCCCCAAAGACAATTCTGGTTCGGATTCTTCTACCTTGCTTGTGGCACTGCTAGAGGCATTGAGAAGGAGGCGGCCTAACACAGCGTGCACTGGACGAGTGGGTAGGCTCCGCTTTTTGGACTTGCTTCAAGCGAGAAGTTAGGTCCCGTTTCGCCGGCTGATTCTCCCCACTCGCCGCTAAAGCGAGCCATTGGGCGCTAATTTCTCCCGCACCGATTGCTTTACGAATACAAACCTTCCCAATGGAGAAGTTTTATCGTTTCTTTCTGAAGAACCTGGGCATTTCTGCTTCTGCGGCGCTCATGGTTGAGGAGATTATTCGAAACTTTGGGATGAAAGCCTGGGGAACACTCAGGAATTGCTTTGCAAATTACTTGAAATGACAATTAAATTATGCTACGATATGTGTGAAGTTGCCATATTGTAGTTCACCAAGCTGAAACCAAAGCGAAATAGTTCGCCCTGCAAATATTGGTCTCAGTAAACAAAATAACCGAACAATGAGCATAATGCTTGGTTTCGCTTTTTTATTTTTCTGACCGGGCTTCACAAACAAAGTGAAATGTTTTGCCAGATGAACAAGCGCAGAAAAGGAAGGTTGCAATGAACAAAGTGATTGGTGTCATTCTCTTTGTGGTCAGTTTTTTCTTCATCGGCGGGGCTTTGGGAAGCTGCCTAATGCGCTCATCAGTAGGGCTTGAACCTGAGATTGGGGTGAATTTATTCATGCTGGCTCTGGGTGGGTTGTGCATATGGGGAGGTGTAAAGATCTGGAAGCGATAGTCTTTTGGCAAACACTTCTCCTGGATGGGTTGTATTGAAATGCCCGGTACTAAAACCAATGCGATGGAAAGTGTATTCACTGCTCCCAAGCAGAGTCCACGCCCGCCCCAGCGCCAGTAACGCAAACCGTCAGGCCGCTATACGGTCTTGATGTTAGAGCAAAAATGGTAACGATCGCCTATCTCGCAGATCATCTCAATACCGTTCCCACCTTGGCAAGGTGGTTCCGTGCTCAATGGCCCGCTTACTATGCCCATCAATCCCAAGCCGATGTCGAGCACGGATTTCAATCCGAGGCCGCTCGGGATGGCTTTCCTTTGCGACTTATCGCCTTTGAATCCAACGAACTGGCCGGCACCATCGTCTTGCGTGAAAAGGCAATCGGCTCCTTGCCAGAGTTCCAACCTGGACTTGGGGGATTATTCGTTGCAGTATCGCATCGAAGTCACGGCATCGCGACCGAATTGATTCGAGCCGGGATGTATACAGCCCGCAATCAAGGTTTTGAGATAATCTATGCAACCACAGCTGAAGCCAGCGGCATTCTCGAGCGCCTCGGTTGGAGCCAGATCAAAGCATTCATTCATCAAGACGAGCAGCTTGCTCTGTATCAATGTAATTTGAAAGAGAGCAACCCAATACCGGCTGCAGGCGACAGCGGCTTACGCCGCTGAGGGTATGCGCCGCGCCAGAAACAGCTGATAATGATTGTGGCGATACCTCCGCCCCGCTGCTGCGCCTTAGCCATACCGTTCGAAAGTCCAATAAATCCATCGCGCAGATCGAGTCAGCTCCGCTTAGGGACACCTAAATAAAAAACCACTCTTCATCCGATGTAGAGTGGTTTTGTCATCTACTTGGCTCGCAAATCGGCAAATTACGTATGACCGATCACAGGATGCGGCTGGTAGGCTTCTTCCAGCTGCTGGATTTCTTCCACTGTGAGCTGGACCGCCAGGGCTGCGACAGCATCCTCCAGGTGGTTTGGCCTGGTTGCGCCGACAATCGGGGCGGTGACGATCGGTTTGGAGAGCATCCAGGCTAAAGCGACCTGTGCCATGGGCAGACCGCGGGCTTCAGCCACATCGTGTACACGCCGGGCGATGGTCAAGTCTTCGTCCGAGTAAAAGCGCCTGCCGACGGTATCGGTCTGCGCGCGATAGGTCTCATCCTGTCCTGTGGACGGTTTGCGGGCCAGCCTCCCCTTGGCCAGCGGCGACCAGGGGATGACGGCAATGTCCTGGTCCTGGCAGAGAGGAAGCATTTCACGCTCCTCTTCGCGATAGATCAGGTTGTAATGGGGCTGCATGGAAACGAAGCGCGCCCAACCGTGCAGATCCGAAGTGTACAGGGCTTTGGCAAACTGCCAGGCATGCATCGAAGAAGCGCCGATGTAGCGGGCTTTGCCGGCCCGCACCACGTCATTCAACGCCTCCAGGGTTTCCTCGATCGGGGTATCATAATCCCAGCGGTGAATCTGGTAAAGATCGACGTAATCCGTCCCCAGGCGCTTGAGACTGGAGTCAATCGAGCTGAGAATGTGTTTGCGGGAGAGACCGCGGTCATTGGGACCCGGGCCGACCTCGAAATACACCTTGGTGGCAATCACCACTTCATCCCGGGAAGCAAATTCACGCAGGGCCCGGCCGAGGATCATCTCGCTCGTCCCATTTCCATAAACATCGGCGGTATCAAAGAAATTGATGTCTGCTTCCAGCGCGCGCTGGATAAATGGCAGGCTGTGCTCTTCAGCGAGTGTCCACGGCCAGCGCTCGGTCGGCTGACCGTAGCTCATGCAGCCCAGGCAGATGCGCGATATTTTTAGACCGGTTGATCCAAATCGAATATACTCCACTCATTCCTCCGAGAAGATTTCCTTCTCTATTTCAAAATAGCGCTTTAATAGACCCTGGTATGGTGTTCACCTTTCTCTTGTAATATGGAGCTGGAAGAATTTACAAAACCAGGAAGCCTGTTGGACTAAGGGCCATTTACGCGCGGGACTAGCTTGATGGTCGCGGAGCGAGCCTCAGGACTGACGATTGTTCCGACGATGCTGGCGGCGTAGCGGCGGTATTTTGTGCGGTAGGCGGCATCGATCTGGTCGTTGATCTCGGGACCAGCTTCCACGAAGGTTACATCTTTGTCGACTCCGCCAGCCTGGATGTGGCCTGCATGGCGTACCTGCGCGCCGCGGAACCAGGCGGATGTGCGCCCGTAAACGGACCGGACGTACAGGTCATCACCGAGGCGCACGACCCAAATTATCACCGCTTTTCGCAGCGTGCCATCACGCCGGAGTGAAGCGATCTCCAGCTCTTCTGCTGTACCGATCCTGGTGAGCTCTTCGCCTGTCCAAGTTGCCATTAGTATATCTCCTTTTTTTTACTCCCGGCTATGTTGACCGGTTCCCGGCAGGATGCTGCCGCAGCTGTCGTAGCGCCGTGACAATACTTCTCAACCGGTGAGAAAAGGTAGCATTCCCGGTCCGAATCTCATTGCAGGGCAACTTTAATTCTTTATCGGGTCAAAACGAGAGTTCACCCCTGGCAGGAATGCCAACTCCCTGTGGGCATCAACTAATTAAAAAAAACCGCACACTTGAAGAAGGTTCAACCGGACCTGTTTTCTTTCGTGAAATCACTGACATACGGTCCACGGGCATCCGGTGAAGTGATCAATCCGGGTTCCCAAATTGGCGCTATGCCATTTCCGGTAAAAGTGTGGTCGATAGAAACCTGGCCTACATCAGCGAAAGTGATTCGGTATACCAGTTGGTTCGACTGGCAGATATTAAGAGCCTCATCTGGCTGCAATCCCAGCAGGCAGCTGAGCAGAACCTGGTTTACACGGAAATGACCCACAATAAGGACCTCCCCGCCATCCTCAAAAGAAACATGTTGCAGGAAGTCTCTTACACGTTCAAACACATCCAGGTAGCTCTCTCCCCCACCAGGGACACGGCGGTGAAGCGGGTCTTCCAGCCACCAGCCCCAGGTTTCTTCCGTCCAGGCGTCACAGTCCTTGAGCGACTCGCCTTCCAATAAGCCAAGTGAGATCTCATTGAGATCCGGGGTTGATGCCATGATTAAATGTAAATAATCAGCCAGCGGGACAGCGGTCTGAATAGTGCGGCGCATAGCGCTGGTGAAAATACGCTGGATGGGACGGTCTTTCAGCAGGAAATACAGGCCGCGGCGCTGGCGATATCCATCCCGGCTTAGCTGGACATCCTCCTGTCCCTGGACGCGCACTTCAACGTTCCAGGTGGTCTCTCCGTGGCGTGCAATGTAGATGGTGTGATTCATATTATTAAATTAATCCTGGCATCCTGGCTACCAGATGGTCATTGAATCCATGAAGAGCTGCACGAGATCCACCGCTGTGGCGGGGCGCGGCGATAATTTGGTCACCCGGTGCTGCGGCAGTGTGCCTTCGACCAGCGTTTCGACATCCTGTACAGTATATCCAACTGCCTTCAACCCATTGGGGATGCCGCACTTGCGCATCAGCTTGATGACTGCGCCTGCCAGCAGGTCCCCTGCCTGCTCGGGCCTGGCTTCGGAGATGTCCACTCCCATCAGGCTGGCGGCATACAGGTGCAGCTGCGGGTTGGACTGGGCGGTGAAACGAAATACTGCCGGGGCGTTCAAGATGACCGACATGCCGTGCGGAACGATCGGGTGATCATCCGGGTAATCGGGAGGCACATACTGGCGCACCTTACCCGAAACCGGGTAGGACATGCCGTGTGGAAGCGTTACGCCTGCATTTCCAAAACCTATGCCTGCATAGGTAGCAGCCAGCATCATCTCAGCGCGCGCTTCCTGGTCGTCGGGATGGTCGAGCAGGCGCAGTAGATTCTTCGTACCCATCTCGACGGCTTTGGATGCCCAGATCTGGCTGATCGGGTTGGCTCCCTGGTAAGCAGGCCGCAGCCTGGGGCTTTCAGGAGCAGGCCGCTGTTGGTAAGGCAAAGCAGTCATTGATTCCAGGGCATGGCAGATGACGTCCAATCCACTGCAGGCAGTCACCATGGGAGGCAGGTTCATGGTGTTCAGCGGATCGACGATTCCCATCACCGGTCGGATCATGCGGCTGGCAATGCCTGTCTTGGCCTGCATTTCGGTCAGATCAAAGATGGCTACCCCGGTAGTCTCCGAACCGGTGCCGGCTGTGGTCGGGATGGCGATCAAAGGCTTTGTTTTTCCGGGCACAGGCTGACCTTTGCCGATGGGCGGGTTGACAAAAGCCAGGAAATCGGCGGGGTAAGTGGCATACAGGTTGGCTGCCTTGGCGGTATCCATCGTGGAACCGCCCCCGACCGCGACGTAACCGTCAAACCCGCCATCCGTGGCAAAATCGATAGCGTGTTTGAACGATCGATCCGTGGGCTCGATGTGTACCTGGTCATAAAGAACCGCGTCTATTCCTGCATCACGGAGTGATTCCAGCGCAGTGCTGACCGCCTCGCTGCCTGCCAGCCTGGGATCTGTCAGCACCATGACACGCCTGGCGCCCGTTTCCCGCATCTCAAAACCCACTTCACGGGTAGCGCCGAAGCCGTATTTTATACAGGAAGTGTCCATCATCAGAATGGTTTCTGTCTTCATACTCTCTACCTTTCGACTGCCTGATTGAGTGCTCTACGGTAATAGATGAAATTCTCCCACGATACTTCCGGTGGAACCAGGTGGTCGATCATGGGGATGTAACCGCCTGATCGGACTGTGGGCAGGATTTTCTGGTTCAGCACGAGGTCGATATCCTGGAGGTTACCCATCAATTTTAATTTATCAACTCCACCCATCATCTGGAGGTGCGGAAAAGACTGGCGAAGCCGTGTAACATCCATGTTTGCGGCAACCTCCATTGGAAACAATCCCGTGGCACCCCCTTCGATAAAGAGGGGGATCAGTTTCCAGGCGTTGCCGTCGGTGTCTACGTGAATAATCTTAACACCAAAATCACGGAAGAATGCAGTCAGGCGTTTATAAAACGGCAGGCAGAATTCCTGGAACATGTGCGGTGAGATGAGCGGGCCATTTTTATAGCACATGTCTTCCCAGATGAGAGCGACATCGGGGGTGATCTCACTTAAGACCGGTTGATAGAGCTGCATCCAAAAATCACACAGGTGGTTGTTAATGGCATGGATTAACTTGGGCTGTTCGATCAGAGCGATCAGCACATCCACTTCCCCCAGCAGATAACGCAGGGAGCCGAAGAATCCCTGTTCGCCCCCGATGACCAGGGGAGCAGTGCGGTTGCGGTATTCTTTTACCAGGGCCGGCCAATTAACGGGAATTCGACCCTGGGTGCCCGGCTGCAACCGTTCTTCCCGGATCATCTCCCAATCACTCCACGATTTGACAGGCGCGGAAAGAAAACGCTCAGGGGATGAGCGGTCTTTCATTTCCTGCTTCAGCATACCCCAACCATCCTGGTAGATGAACCAATCTTCGTGGTCTTCGATGATTTCCTTCTCGAAAAGGGGAAAGATGAAATTTTTTATCGGGATGCGGCGTTCTGGTTCGTCCATTCCCAACAGGCGATGGATATCCTGATCGACAATCCCACCTTCCTTATACCCCATCAGCTCGGCACGAATCGTCTGACCGCCGTCTAAATGATCTGGAATGCCTGTGATGGGGGTCAATCCTTCTTTGTACCAGCGGCGGACTGCGCCTGCCCAGTACCCGTATTCCCATTTAGGCGGAGGTGCATCCTTTTCGAATGCCATGCATGAAAGGAATTTATCTCGTGTGTTCATTGACTGATTTTATCCTGGTCCGCTTACCATTTTTCTAATGCGGCGAGTAATTCGGGATATTCGCGGGCATAGATCTCCAGGGGAATATCTTGGACCGCAGCATCGAGTGCCTGCCGCATGGCCCGCACACCGGCGGTTGTTCCCTGAGGGTGAGCCTGAATTGCTCCTCCCACGCCGGCAACAAAATCGATTCCCAGGTCTTTCACCATCCTGGGCACCACACGTGGGTGAGAACCACCGCCCACGACGGGCATGGCTGGCTTGATTTCCAGAAATGGCATCGTCAGTGCCCTGGTATACATCAAAAAGGAGTCCAGGCTGATGGTGTATTTTCCATACGGGATGAGCTGCACCACCATGTCTGCGCCTGCCAGGCGAGGTAATTTCCCCAACATTAGGAAGGATGATATCCCCAGATTGGGTGATTCGTACCAGATCTGGGACAGGTTGAAATGGGTCAGGAGCGGCATATTCAGCTCAGGATCCTCGGCCAGCATTTGAAGAGAGGTGAGTCCAACGCTGACGAAATTGACCAGCAGGATATCCGCACCCGCATCACGAGCCCGGAATGCATTATCCCTCAGTTGGCTGATCTTGGAGGATATGTTGGCAATATACAGGGTTTTACCGCCAGTTTCTTCTCCAGCGCGCAGGATCGCGGTTTTATATGCTTTAACCCGTTTATCGATCGGGGAAGTCGCATCATTGGACACCTTCTCATCTTCCTTGATGATATCGATGCCAGCCAATGCCGATTCAAAAGCAATTTTCGCACCTTCCTCGGGGGGTAATCCGATGCATGGTTTTATTACATTCAATAATAGGGGACGGTCGTATACACCCAACTTATCACGAATACCCTGTACCCCAAATTGAGGACCGGGTAATTGGTCGAGGAACTGTGGGGGAAACTGGAGGTCAAGTAATTTAATCTCCAGCGAGGTCGACAGCTCATTGCCCAATGTAATGGTCAGCAGGATGGTCAGGTCATTATTAAAAACCCGAGCCGGGTAAGCGATTCTCAACAAGCTGGAGATATTCTCTTCTGGGCCCGCTCTCAATTCTGCCGGGGGGACTCGATAGATCCCTTCGAACCTCCCATTATAGGCCTCAACCAGGCTCATTAGCTCGTCCGGGAGCTTTACCCACGAACCCGTCGTTTGAGCGATTCCCATCTCGTGGGCTCCGTTAACGAGGGAAACCGAGGGCGGCAGGTTAACAAAATAGGTGGCTATCAGCCAATCATCCCTATTCAACGTTTCTGGATAGCTCCAGCTTTCTATACTGCGCATAAGTTTTCTCCTGGTTAAGTTTTCCGTGTATCTCGGATGGCAGCCAGATGGGTTTCTTCCAGGTGTTGCAGAGTCTGGTCGTAATGTCGTGAAGCGAAAATGGCGTAAAGAATGTCGATCACCAGAATCTGGGCCATTTTCGAAGTCATCGATTCCCTGTAAAGACCATATTCCTTGGTGGCTGATTTTGTGGCAGTAAAAAGCGCAATATCTGCGAAGGTGACCAGAGGCGAGTCCTCATAGGAAGTAACGGCGATGGTTCTGGCTCCCCTGGATTGGGCCAGGTTCAGGCACTCGACGACCTGTGCCGAACGCCCAGAGTTGCTCAGGCCAAAAACGAGGTCATCCTTATTCACGAACGCGGCTGTCATCAGCTGAATCGACTGGTCTCTAAAGAGCAGGCATTTTTTCCCGGCGCGTGTAAAGCGCATCACCGCTTCCTCGGCCGCCAGACCGGATGAACCCATGCAGCAAAAAATTAATACCTGCGCATGATCGATGGCATCAACAGCCCTACTCAACTGGCTAAAATTCAGCCGCTGTTTCGTATCGAGGAGCGTCTGAATATTCCTGCTCATCACCTTATCGACGATGGTTGGCTCGGAATCGCTGCGCGTGATACCCTCGAATACAAATTTTTCTTCTATGAGCACTTCTGTCTCAGGGACATTTCTTGCTGAAAGGGTTTCAGCAATCGCGATTTTCAGATCCTGATAACTTTTTAAGCCAATGACTTTTACGAAGCGAGTGACGGAGGATTCCGCCACACCGCATTCCTCTGCCAGCTCGTGGATAGGGATCGATTTGGCCCGGTTCGGATTCTCAAGAATATAATCTGCACCCCGGCGCAGAGCTGGGTTCAGATAGGGCTGTTCCTTAGATATAAGATCCAGAATATTTTTTGATCCTGAATCGGACTGATGCTGCATCACGTGGAAATCCTCCAGTAGTAGATGAAGGAAAACAACCTAAAAGTGTATACGCAGGTTTGCCGATCCAACGAAGGACTATTTGGCCAATCACGCTCCTCACCAAGAGTCATCCCAATACCTTGAGGAGATTCTTTACAGCAGTTTCCGTTGCTCTTTGCACACTCTCCTGGGTGTATCCGCCAATGTGAGGAGTGCTGATCACCCGGTCATGCAGCAGCAGTTGGCTCAGTTCGGGTGGCTCGTGCTCGTATACATCCGTAGCAAAGCCGCGTAATTTACCGCTTTCGATGGCATCCAGGACTGCCTGATCTTCTACCAGCGCCGCCCTGGCAGTGTTGATGATGAAGACCCCATCCCTCATCTGTGCCAGCGCTTCCGCATCGATTAATGGCTTTTTCCCAGGCGGACAGTGAAGTGTGATGACATCGGATGAAGAAAGGAGTTCTTTTAATGAAACGAATTGGAAATTAAATCCCGGCTTGAAAGATTCATCCTGATAAGTATCGAAGGCAACCACACGCATCCCCAGTCCCAGGCCCATCAATACCACCAGTTTGCCGATCTGACCACATCCGATCACACCGAGAACACGCCCTTCGATTTCTATTCCTTCCTGGCGAGACCAGGCACCGTTTTTTAGGCCGCGATCAGACCAGCATACGGAGCGGAGTCCGGCCAGCATCAGTGTGATGGCGAGCTCGGCGACGCCCCTGGAATTCGCGGCGCCGGTCTTTTCGACCGCAATCCCCAGCTCTTCAGCAGCAGCCAGGTCAATATTATCCACGCCGACACCGTTGCGGCTGATGACTTTCAACTTAGGACATTGTCGTAATATCTCTCCGGGAACAGGCTCGACCCCGGCCAGATACCCGTCACAGGAGGGGAGGAATTCTCTTAATTCCTGCAATGTCGGCTGCCTGCCGGGTGTTGGGAAGATGACCTCATAACCTGCATTGCGCAGGTCATCGAACGCAGGCTGCTCTTTGATAGACAATGAACGGGGAGTGACAGCAATTTTTCCTTTCATGGATGCACTCAGCCGGCTTTACTCTTTCCATTTCGGGTTATCAATAAAAACTGGCTGTCCCACCTGATCTACCAGTAGTTTTCGGAAACCTTTGGTCTCGATGGTGCCGTAATCGTGTCCTGCATGCCCTGGAAATGCAAAAAAGGTGATCAACGGTTCCGTAGGAGAAACATTAATGCTGCGATGGGCATAGCGAACAGGGACATAAACGGCGGTGCCAGGGACGAGCTCGCGCGCCTCCCAATCGCCCTCAGGATTTTCCATCAGCATGAACCCATTTCCGCGCAAGCAGTAGTAGACTTCGGCAGTAGCCAGGACGGTGTGGAAGTGCCCTTTGGTCATGAAATATTCGTCACCGATCTTACCTGGATAGGTGATGCTGGTTCCATACGCAATTTCCGCTTCGCTTTCAGGCACCCCCATGTCAAAGAATTCGTAAACCAGCACATCTTCCTTGCTGAGCTGATCCTGTAAAGCGTGATCGTCATAGTAGAGTCCTTTCATCGCCGAAAGACGGCGCTGTAAAGATTTGCGAGTCTTTGAAAGACCAGTGTGGAGGTCGAAATCAACTGCGGTTGAAAACATGTTCACTTTATTCATCATTTAATCTCCTGATATTGTTTGAACAGCGAGCAGGCCGTGCTTCTCGAAGGCCCGCTCACCGTTCCTGGGATATTAGTTAATGATCCTGCAATAAGATCGTCGTTTTAAATCCCTTCCCTGACAGCGCCCACTCGAAGGCATTGGGAGTCTCTCCCAGGCTGAAAGTGTTAGAAATAAGACTTCCAAGCTCGATCCGGCCTTCGGCGACCAGGGCCAGGGATTTAGAATAGTCCGAATGGGTGGAACCGGTGGTCCCCAGGAGCTGCAGGCCTTTATAGTGAACCCGGTTCGTTTCGATGGGCACTAGCACGTGCTGCCCGAGGCCGCCGAAGAAATTGACCCTGCCGTGGGTGGCGAGCAACCCGATGGACTGGGTCTGGATTTCCGGGTTAGAAACTGCTGTGATTATCACATCTGCACCGCGGCCGTTGGTCTCTGTCAGAATTGCTTCTTCGAGACTGACTGAGCTGGTGTCAACGGTTACATCAGCGCCGTATTTTTTGATGGCAGCCAGGCGATCATCTCGAATATCCGCAACGATCACCTTTTTTGCACCGGCGATCTTGTTCAGCATGACATGCATGGCACCCACCGGACCAGCACCAACCACCAGGACGACATCCAGGTGAGATGTTTTTACCGATCTGAGGCAGTTGTAAGCACACGAAAGCGGTTCGACCAGCGTCCCCTCTTCATAACTGATGTGATCGGGGAGCGGAAAAATATTGCCGCCCTTGATGGCGATGTGAGGGACTTTCATGTATTCTTGAAAGCCGCCATCGATACTGATCCCAAACGCCTCATAATTGGGGCACATGTTGTTGTACCCGTCCCGGCAAAACTCGCACAACCCACAGCCGATATTGGGCGGTACAGTGACCCGCATACCCTCCTTAAACCCCTCGATTAATTTACCCACCGAAACTATTTCGCCAGCTATTTCATGACCCAGCACCCTTTTGGTTCCTGACGGTATTTTAAAATGGCCATGTTTGTAAATTCTCAAATCCGTCCCGCAGATCGAGGTAGCCCTGACCCGGATCAGCATTTCACTGGCTTCGATAGCTGGTATTTCCACCTCTTCAACTTTAAGTACATTCGGTTCATAATAAAAAGCGGCTTTCAATGGCAGCTCCTTTATTCTATTCGTCTACCAATCGAGCGGCTTCAGCCCGGGCTTCTTCGGACACGACAAAAACCACTTTGTTATACCAGATTCGCCGCTCTGACACATCCGCGAAGATTTGGGGACCTTCCTGGAGCGTGATTTTGTGGCTGATCAGTGGAGCGACCTGGAGATCGCTGCACATATGGTGTATAACCATCTCCCACTCGCTCTTGCCTGGAGGTGTCATTTTTGAATTCCAGGAACCAATCAGTGTCACTTCGTGACGGATAAACGTAGAAAGCAGCGAGGCTTCAAGGGTGACGTCGGCTGCCATATCTCCCAGCAAGACCACCTGTCCGAAAACCGCCGCCGATTTGAGAGCTTGAATGAGGGTAATCGGGAGGCCGCTGGCCTCCACGATGCAGTCTGCGCCGCGCTGGCCGGTTCTTTCCATGACTGCTTCAACGATGTCATGCTGCCGGGCATCCATGACATCGAAACCCAGCCTGGCCATTATTTCCAGCTTGCGCGGGTCGACATCGGCAGCAAAAACACGGCTGCAGCCCAGGATGGTGAGCCATTGAGCCGCAAAAGCCCCAATTGAGCCGCAGCCAATCACCAGGCCTGTGGCGTAGGGGGGTAACTTTATCTTTCGCATTCCATGGAGAGCGACCGCGGCTGGCTCCACCAGGGCGGCATGCAACAACGGAAGACTATCCGGGATCGGGATCAGGTTGTCTTCGGGGACATAAAGACGCTCGGCAAACGCTCCATCCCGACGAGAGCCAAAGTAATCATAGTCAGAACTTACGGCATATTCTCCGATCCTGGCAAGAGGGTCGTGATAATCAGGCAGCAGGGGAAAGACAGCCACCCGATCCCAAGGCGTGAATTTACTATTCGGGGGGACTTCTTCCACCACCGCCGAAAATTCATGCCCCATAATGAGCGGGTAATGATAGGCTTTATCCCTGGAGAAACGCAAATAATCAGAACCGCAAACGCCAACCGCGGCAATACGCACCAGGACGGGTTTCTTACCAAACGGCTCGGGCTCATCAACCCGGCAATATTTCAAGACGCCTTTGCTTTCAAGCACCAGCGCATTCATCTCGGCTGAGCTCCTAGACTTCCATCCCATACCTGTGCGCCTTGTGGGTCGGGTAGAGGGCAATCTGGGGAATGGTCACATCCGGTGTGCGGGTCGCAACCCACAGGGTGATCTCAGCTACATTTTCCACTGCAATACAGCTCTCGTAAATTCCGTCCTTGAGCTCTTTCTCGTCGAGCCAGCCATCCAGATAAGCCGGCAGGTTGCCATCATACAGGCCCTGGTTTATGATCGCGGTCATCGGGGTTTTGACATGGGAGGGATTAATTACGGTGACCCCGATATTTTTCCCCACTCCTTCCAGCAGGATATTCTTACTGAATCCCATCATACCGTGTTTTGAGGCTCGATATGGACTGTGACCGGGACCGGATGCCAGGCGAGCAGAGGAGGAACCCATATTAATAATTCTTCCACCCGATTCCTGCTTCTCCATGATGCGGAATGCTTCCCGGCAGCACAGGAAGACACCAGTCAAATTGGGACCGATGGTCTTATTCCATTCTTCCAGGGTCACTTCAGTGACCGGAGGTGCAAGTGAATCCCTCCCCGCACTGTTGACGAGCACATTTACCATTCCCCATTCATGAACGGTGTCCCCAAAGAATTTGATGACTGCTGTTTCATCGGTGACATCTGCCTGAACGCCCCGGCAAATGCCTCCGTCTTTATTGATTTCTTCCACCACGTCGTTCAGGCGATTTCCTTGAATATCAACCAGAACGACTTTAGACTGGTTCGCCGTAAAAATCTTGCTGACCGCTTCACCGATTCCGGAGGCAGCCCCCGTCACAATGGCGACTTTCCCTGCTAAAGCATTTCCTTTTGGGTACATTTCTTGACCTCTTTTTGTAAATTTTTCCCAGTTTTGACAAAACGGGAATGTTCAAATCAACTGCCCGTCAGATCTGGTGCTTAATTCAGCTCGAACCGAAAAATATATTCTGGACTCCCAACGCGAGCAATTGTAAAATAATATTCTATTGCTGTTTTGTATTCGGTTTATAAATATTCTCTGCTGCCTGCCTGTCCAGTTCTTCCCTGCAATCAGGATGTGCGATCGAGATCAAGGCCTGAATACGCTGGCGGACGGTCTTCCCCTTTAATGCTGCTACGCCATACTCGCTTACCACGAAATCCACGTCATTACGAGATGTTGTCACGGCTGAGTAATCTGTTAAACGAGGCACGATGCGCGAAACCGCTCCCCCTTTGGCGGTGCTTGGCAGGGCAATAATAGCCTTTCCACCTTCGGACATCTGTGCACCGCGCACAAAATCAACCTGACCACCCACCCCACTGTACTGGTTTGGACCCAGGGTGTCTGCACAAACCTGTCCCAGCAAATCAACTTCCAGTGCAGAATTGATGGAGATCATGTTATGGTTCTGAGCAATTACACAGGGGTTGTTCACATAATCCACCGGATGCATCTCGATGAATGGATTATCGTCAACCCAGTCGTAAAAGGCCCGGGAACCCATCATGAAAGTGACCACGATGCGTCCCTGGTGAAGGTTTTTCCGTCTGCATGTGATCACCCCTTTCTCTACCAGGTCCATCACGCCATTTGAGATCATCTCGGAATGGATCCCAAGGTCCTTGAAACCTTCCAGGTAAAACAGGACTGCATCGGGAATTCCCCCAATGCCTAATTGGAGGCAGGCGCCGTCGTCGATTAATCCGGCAATATTTTGTCCGATTTTGCTCTCAACTTCAGACATTTCTCCTATGTTCAATTCGTAGATCGGTTCTTCGACCTCGACGAAACAATCCATTTCTTCCACGTGCACAAAGGAATGGCCATGCGTGCGAGGCATGAAAGGGTTGACTTCGCAGATAACCAACCTGGCTTCATTTACCGCTTTAAGGGTGAAATCTACAGACACCCCCAGGCTGCAGTAGCCGTTATCATCTGGTGGTGAAACCGTGACCATGGCTACATCGACCGGGAACTGAGCACCCAAAAGAGATGGAACGCGGTTGAAGAAACAAGGAACGTAATCGGCGCGACTTTCCGATAGCGCTTTGCGTGTGGGAGCACCTGCGAACAGGGAAATATGGCGAAAGCTGGTGGCATATTCTGGAAGACAATAAGGTGCTGCGCCCATTGGAACCATGTGGAAAATCTTGACATCCACAAGCTCCGCTGCTCGCTTGACAAGCTCACCCGGTAATCGACGCGGCTCGCCGCAGGCATGAGAAAAGACGATCAAGTCGCCAGATTTAACCAGCCTTACAGCTTGCGAAGCCGTTGTAAGCCTTTCCTGATAATAGCTTCGCCAATTATTCACACAGGGCTCCTTTGAATTCAGTTATTCACACCAAGTCAGACACGCCGGTAATGCGCTGAGCCAGCATGCTTATCGCATGTAAGCGATTGCCATCCCGCCGTCAACCGGGAGAGCAGCGCCGGTGATCTTTGCGCTGCGCGGTCCTGCCAGGTAGAGGATTGTCTCAGCCACATCCTCGGGGTAAATGCTCACTTTGAGAGAGTTGCGCTGCCGGTAATATTCATCCATTTGTTCAACCGTTATGCCGTGCCGGGCAGCCGACTTCGCTTTCTGTTCAGGGGGAAGGATATTTGTATCACGCATGACGCCATCCGGCATGACGCAGTTGACCCGAATTCCTGATGGCCCTCCTTCCTCTGCCAGGCAGCGTGCCAGATGCTGTGAGGCCGCTTTGGCTGAGGAGTATGCGCTGGCTCCTGGACTGGGAGCCACTGCGTTCTTGCTGGTGACGAAAACCAGGCTGCCGCCGCGCGACTGCTTCTTCCAAAAACGAAAAGCTTCCCGGGCAACCAGGAAATATGCCGTGACCAGGACATCCATCATATCCTGCCAGAGCTGCAGGGAGCAGTCTTCAATCGGGGCGTTCTGCATCGACCCGGCGTTGTTAACCACGATATCTAAATCACCGAAGTGCTGAATGGCGGTATGAAAGGCATCAATCACTGCCGGTTCGCTGGTCACATCGCATTCGATTCCCAACGCACAACCCTGACTGGCAGCCAGGTCACACAGGCGAACTGTCTCATCCAGCCGCTCTTTTGAGCGCGCCAGGAGAGCCACCCGGGCACCTTCCTGCACCATCCGGATGGCAGTCGCGCGGCCGATGCCAAAGGAAGCCCCGGTGATCAGGGCGACTTTACCCGCCAATTCTCCATTGTGTTCTGTGTTTTTCATTGGGACTGTTGCATCCATTGCCGTCATCCTTAAGAGCTGTTGTGCCAATCCAGCATACGTCCGATAAGGGATATATATTCGATCAGGCAATCCCCAGTTCCTTGCTTTGGGAACGAACCAGTTGGCGTACTGCATCTGCCGATTCTAAATTAACAACCTGCCTGGCAAGCTGTCCGGCGGATTCGTATGACCACTTCCTGATTATCACCTTCGCATGCGAGATGGTGCGCGGCGCCATGCTGAACTCATCGAGTCCCATCCCCAACAAAACAGGAATGGCATCCTGGTCACCAGCGAGCTCCCCGCATACTCCCACCCAGATGCCGGCTGAATGCCCGGCTGAGATTACCATCTGGATCAGCCGTAATATGGCTGGGTGGCAGGCGTCCGCCAGGTGAGCGACTTTTGGATTGGTGCGCTCGGCAGCCATGGTGTATTGAGTCAGATCGTTGGTGCCAATACTGAAGAAATCCACCTCCCTGGCGAACTGCTCAGCCAGGATGGCCGCAGAAGGGATCTCAACCATGATGCCCACCTGGATCGAATCGGCGATTTGCCCACCGGAATGCAGTACTTCTTCCCGGGCTTCTTTCAATAACTTCTTGGCGCATCTCACTTCATCCAGAGAAGCGATCATCGGGAACATGATGCGCAGGTCGGATCCTGGACTGGCGCGTAATAAAGCGCGCAGCTGAACTTTAAAGAATTCGGGTTGTTCCAGGCACATACGGATAGCCCGCCAGCCCAGGAAGGGATTATCTTCGTGACCCAGGTCAAGGTATGGGATTTCCTTATCACCGCCCACATCAATGGTTCTCACCACAACCGGGCACGAGGCCATGCTGTCCAGGATCTGGCGATAGGCCTGCAACTGTTCATCTTCTGTCGGGGCGGTCTTGCGCTCGAGGAAGAGAAATTCTGTACGCAGCAAGCCAATGCCTTCCGCTCCGTGCTGCAATGCTACCAGGGCATCCTGCGGATTTCCGACATTTGCCACCACTTCGACCCGGTGCCCGTCTGTGGTGATGGCTGGATCAGAAGCGCATGCCAATTCTATATCAGATACATTACGGGCATTTTGGAGGCGCTGGTGAAAGAGGCTGAGATCTTGCACGGTTGGAAATGCGATCGCTTCACCCAGACTCCCATCTACCAGGAGCGGCGTCCCATCCTGCAGACTGAGTACAACCTCCCCCAGACCAACCACCGCAGGAATACCCAAAGCCTTGGCTAGGATCGCAGTGTGGGAGGTGGGTCCGCCTCCTGCGGTGCAAAAAGCAAGCACCATCTCCCTGTCGATGGAAGCAGTCTCCGAAGGCGCCAGGTCTTTTGCTACCACGATGGAAGGCTGGTGGATGACCAGGGCAATTTCGAAATCTTCGCCTAATAAATGAGCGAGCACCCGCTGGCCGGCATCTTTCAAGTCAGCTGCGCGCGCTTGCAGGGTAGCATCCGGGATGGATTCAAGCTGACCGGCATAAAAAACAATGCCATCCATCCAGGCAGCTTCAACATTCAAGCCTGCGGCCAGGGACTCGTCTACCCTGGAAAGTAATGACCCATCCTCCAGCATCAGGATGTGGGCATCGAAGACGACTGCTTCCGAAGGATGGTCCGTTGCCAGTTGATCCCTCAATTTAGCCAGCTCAAGCTGCGAGCTGTGTATGGCTTCCTGCAGGCGAGGGCGCTCTTTGCCAGAGTCCGAACCATGCTGACGGGGGACTTCCAGATTTTTCTGGCGATAATTAATCACCGGACCCTGGGCTAAACCTGGCGCAGCAGAAATTCCTTTGAGAGTAAAACTCAAGTTCTTGGAAGCGGACTGCGCGTTCATCGGCACCACCTCTATTTACAATAATCCAGAAAAATCCGACTCGATCATTTCTTTTACGGTCTGGGCAGCCTGAACCTCATCACTACCTTCAATTTCTATTTCAATCGTATGATTCTTGCCTACACCCAGGATCAACACGCCCAGGATGCTTTTTCCATCGACAAACTCGCGCCCGTTGGTTATGTTGCGCATTTTTATTGATGAGGCATACTTATTGGCTGTTTGAACAAACACAGCCGCAGGTCGAGCGTGTAACCCGACCTCATTGGTAACAACCAATTCTAGTTTCTGCATCTCTTTTTCCCCTTGCGTTGTATAAAGAAGGTTAAGTGCTGGAATTCATGGTTTCCCAGACACATTGTAAATGAACCAATCATTGATCCAGGGTTTATTATTTCCAACCACCTATAATGCGTAGGCATTAATCATCTCCGCAACACCATCGCGGTCATTGCTCGGCGCGACGAGCGGAGCGATTGATTTCAGGGTGGTTTGGGCATTACCCATGATCGCACCCACCCCGGCCCATTCGATCAAGGAAAAATCCGACTCGTGATCGCCTAGGGCCATGACTTCATCCCGCTGGATCCCCATCCGCCTGCATAGGAATTCAATTGCTTGTTTTTTTCCTGCTCCATCGTCGTGGATTTCTACCGTCTCATCTGAAGAGCTCTCAACGAGCAGTCCGGGCAGATGCAGTGAAGCCAATTCCTGGTAAGCGGTGTGAATTTCCTCGGGTAAATCGCTGCAAAACATGAGCTTGTACACTGGCAGCTCGAGGTGGATGTAGTCTGAAAGTGGAGAAACTCCCAGGTTTTCATATCCTGTGAAGTCGTTTCTTTTCATCAGATCTTCAAACCACTGGATGTAAATCGCGTTCGTCCTGGCATGGTGAACGTAGTCATGATTTCGGGTGAGGAAAAAGGTGGACAGTTGATTAGCCTGGACGACAGGAAAGATCGGCGCGAATACAGATTGCGAGATAGGAAAACTTTTTAATTCTCGCCATCCTGCGTGGGAAGTTTTTTCCAGGATCAGACTGCCGGTTAAAGTAATCACTGGCTCAATGAGCATTAATGTTTCCAGTAAATTGACCATGGCCACCAAAGGTCTGCCTGAATTTATAATGATATGAATTCCGCGCCTGCTGGCGGTCTGGATAGCCTCAAGGTTGTTCTTCGAGAGTTTTCCTTGGCCGTCCAGCAATGTGCCGTCGATGTCCAAAGAAATCAGTTTGATCATGAAGGCTGCATTCCAATAAAAAGGAGAGAGGCGAGAAAACCAATAGTAGGTGCGATTTTGAGTGTCTCGCCACTCTCCCAAATTGGATTATTGCTTGAGGCCGAAAATATCCTTATCCTCCTCACCTGGAATGCCCCACAGATCGAGGGCGGTTGCGAGCTCTTTATGATCTTTGGCAGAGGCACGCAGGGTTTGACCTTCCAGGACGGCGTCGACAGCCTGGCGGAAAGATTTACCACCAGCAGTTGGTCCCATGGGGTGGGCATGGATGGCTGCGCCAGCACCGAGGATGATATCGTTCCCCATATCAGCCATTACACGTGCGACCATACCCTGGGTCAGACCGCCGCTCGGCATTGGCCAGACGGACTTCATGCCGTACAGAGGCGATTGAAGGTTGAAAACAATCTTTACCACCTGTTCCAGCGTAATCGGTAACTTGCCGAAGTTGGTCGGGTAGACGGAAATGTCAGCCCCGCATAATCGCAGGAACTTGCCTAAGATCAGGTGTGCGCTCACACCAGATTTTTCAGACCATGAATGTACACCGGCGTAATCCGGGTGAGAAAGGATCGGCACATTGAGATCAGATTCGGCCAGCATCTGCAGCGTCCCAAAGCCGGCGGTGAGTGTATTGAGCATCAGCATGTTCGCTCCTGCTTCCAGGGCTGCATGAGCATTCTCCATCACCCGATGAGGATTATCGGTGATATTGACCGCATAATAAGTGTGCTCGCCGGTCTCTTCGTAAGCACGTTTTTCCATCTCCATGCATAACTTGACCCGCTCGGGGACAGAGGAATAGCAGGCGTTCGCTATCAGCTCGTCATCTTTAATGATGTCGACACCACCGATGGCGACTTCATAAAACAGGTCGGCGGTTTGACTGGGACTCAAGCCAGTGCACGGCTTGATCATATTATTGATCAAAGGGCGGGTCGGCACTTTGAGGTAGTTTCGCAGTCCATCGATACCAAAACGCGGACCTGGAAATCCATCCACAAAGCTCTTTGGAAATTTTAGATCCACCAGTTTAAGATCGCCCATCAAAGAGATATTGCCGATCACCGTGGAGAGCAGCATGGGAATCTGGCTGGTGTAATTGCAGGTTGGATAAGCTACTTCTACGACGAACTGGCGTTTGCCTTCAGGTACGAAGTAGGTGTAGTCCGGTATTTCGAAGGCATTGATTACCTGTCCACTGTGGCATGCCATGAGCTCCGGAGTTTCCAGCGGGACCGGCACCCAGCTGCCGGTCGTCTGTTCGGCAGCAATCTCACCCGACAGGCGCAGGAAATCTTTGGTTTCAGCGGCCACAATATATGTGGCAATAATGAATTCTTCATGATCTACACCCTCGTAGATACTGTAGAGCTCGTTGCGGTATGGAGACATTTTTACCTCCTGGGGTATTTTGGAAATAAATTTGATTTGTGAGAAATTAAATTTGTTTACTTGCGGTTTGGGTTGCGTATCAAACTCTGGAATCTCACACCTTTAGGTTAACACGAATAAATTTGTATAATGAGGTTTATTCGTTTGACCCGTGTAGCGATGCATTGTGCCAATTATTGACTTATTTAGTGTTTACAGCCTGGATGCTAGGACCTGACTTTTGTTAACCTCCCTTTTTTCCACAGACTTTTGAAAGATTTTACATTTTCTTTGCTCTGTTCAGGATCCTTGATCAATATATAGCGGGTTTTATTCCACTTCGCCGTTGCATCAAAAGTCCAGACCTCATCTCCAACGAATACGGTTACGCCACTAATGGCATGTTCCGGTGGCAGCAGGGTGATCTGCAGGTTTGAATGTGCTTTATAAAGGTTCGTGACAGCTATGTTGAAAGATGTATGGCGAGCGATTGAGTTCATGGTCAGCAGCTGAATCAGGATCTCTTGAGGGATCTGGCCTAAACCAAGAATCAACTTTTCGTCCATCCTGGCCATGATGATCCTCACGTTTTCTTTGGCTGTAGACAGTGCACAGTAAAGAGGAAAAGGCGTGGATTGAATTCGACTTGGACCAAGCAGTGTCCGCTTGCCATGGTAATAGATTCCGGGATATTCCATAAATTCCAGGTAATGCCGATATGGATAGGCGCTTAATTCGTTGGTCAACAGGTGGTCATCAACCAGGTAGATTAAGTCTTTAATTACATCAAACAATTTTTGATCCATCCCGGGCACAGAAGCCATGATATTCGTGATAATCTTCGATGAGGGTTTATCCACTAAATAGAAATTCGACAGTCTAGCCCCTACCAGGAAAATAAAAACCAGCACTGCGATTCCAGCCTGGATTCGCCACAGGTCTGCATTGGCTGTCAGCATGGCGATACTGGTGATAATTAACCACAAAACAAGTGGATAAGGCTCTAATTTTCGCAAACGCGCCACAAACTCCATGGTTGGGATTTTGCCGGAAAATCCCTCCTTTAAACCGGAGAGTAAGAATTCCCATTCCGGGAATCTTTCCTGAACGAAGGAGACTACACCTGAGGAACTGATGTCACTTTCCAGTTTTTCCGGATTGATGAATTTCTTGGCCCTGATCGTATCGAAATGACAATAAAGATTGATGATGGCAGGGAGTTTTTGTTCGGAGATTGATTCCAAGGTATTAATCCTCGAGAAAAAAGATCAATAGTAAGGAGACGATTTAACCAATAGTTTTTTAGGGAAAAGAGAGCTAGTAGGGTAAGTTACTAGCTCTCTGTCGAAATGTGGAGGATTTCTCAGGGTAGGTATATTGATTTGCCGTATAACCGAGTAAATCTACATGACCCCTAACTTACCACTTCAGCCGGCTGTTCGCTGGGCTTTACTTCTTCAGTCTCCAGGAAGCCGAGGCGTTTTGCCGCTTCTCTCTCGCGCCCCAGCAAGATCCGGCGTGAGAAGAAGACCAGTGCGGCCAGCACAACCAGCCAGATTAGTCCCACGAAATTGCCCTTCAGGACCTCTAAGATCTTCATCTCGAACATATAGAGGGGATTGGTTCCGAACCAGGTGATCGTCGAGGCTCCCTCCGGAATCGTGAAGGCGATCTCTTTAGCAACCTGCGTGATGGTCGGGCCGGCGAAGGTAGCGGTCCACAGATAAGCCGGGATCAGTACCAGCGATGCCAGCAGCATACGGACTACATCCCCACCCATAATCGCTCCGGTCGAGGAGATCATCCAGGCCCAATCGGCGATGCTACCGAAGATCAGGGTCCTGTTTCCAGGGAGGATCAGGCAGAAGACCAGCAACAGAGGGATCGCCAGGATGCCCACGGCATAGGTGGAGGGGTTCCCAGCCAGGATTGGCCAGTCCAGGCCGATGAAGAACTCACGGCCAGGGAAGCGGGCTTTCATGAACTCGCCTGCGGCTTCGGAAATCGGGGCCAGGGCTTCCATGAACAGCCTGGCAATCATGGGCAGCAACACCAGCGCGGTAGCAGCGTTGATCGCCAGTGTCAGGGTTGCCTTGAGGTCGTAGCCAGCCAGGACGCCGATGACGAGGCCTAAAATTAGACCGATGATCATATTCTCACCCAGCAGGCCAAACTTCTCTCTCAGCGTTTGAGGATCTGCTTTGATTCTATTCAGTCCTGGGATTTTTGACACGACCCAGTCGACCGGCGCAGTGATCATCAAGCCCATCGCTTCACTATGGGGGATGGAGATACCGGGGACGCCGACATATTCATGTACCTGGTAGACGGACCAATCTCCGAATTTGAGCTCGAAGATTATCCAGACTGCTGCGACCAGATAAGCCAGAACGTAGTTCCCGGTGACTGCGACTACCAGCGCACCAATGAATGCCTTCTGCCATACGTTCCACATATCAACATTCAAGGTCTTTGTCCAGTTCAGTGCAAGCATAATCAGGTTAATGACAATCTGCACTGCGAACATGGTAGCAGCCGCCGGCCAGGCCCATGCGATGGCAGCAGATGGGGTCCAGCCAATGTCCAGGATGGATAACTCCAAGCCCAATCTCTCTACCATCTTCGAAGCCGCGGGGGCGACAATCGCGTAGAACAGGCTTACGATTACCAGCATCATGCCGGTAAAAGCCACACCCATCAAGACACCTGAGCGTAAAGCTCGACTTGGCTTCAATCCCACGATCAAGCCAAGGATAAAGATGATGAGGGGCATGAAGATAGCTGCGCCATAAGATAATATATTTTGGATAATTGTTGCAGCGTTCATACTTATGTGTCCTTTCTAAAGTATTTTTAGTTGGAAAGCTAAGTAGATCCTACCCACAATCTCCTCCAGAGAATGGTCTCCATACGAATTAAACACTAGGCCTTCAATGCAGCCTCGACTTCATCTATGGTTTTTTCGATACCCATCCCGGTTAATAAAGAGACTCCCTGGATGACCACCACACCTTCCAAATCGGCGAACTTGCCTTTTTCCAATCCGGGGGCGATCGAAACGATGATATCTGGCTTGGATCTACCAGCCAGGTCGCGAAAGCCAACAACCACAAGATTAGCTTTCAGATTACGTTCCGCCAGCTTCTTCTTCAGCGTGTGTTCAGCCATGCCGGAAGAAGCCACGCCTGAACCACAGGCTAAATAAATCGTCTTCATCTCATTGTCCTCCATCTCATTAAGGGCGGATTGGGATTGCCTTGCACCAGGTATTTTTTATCTATATCTCCAATAATAGCCTCCCGTGAATTAAATCGGATAAAGCGCCAGAAAGCTGTTGTGGAGTTTTCATGGCTGAAAGATGGTTCATGATAGCGGGATTTAAGAATGCTTCAGCCAGCCTGGCGAGGACGCTGGTGACTGAGCCTTTCTCGGCAATCGCCAGCATTAAGACTAATTGCACGGGGACATCCTCGGTGGGATCGGCCATGTTTTTAAACAGGACAGGTTGATCCAACAGTGCAATGGCAATCGCGGAGCAGTTGACATGCTCCGGGTCCGAATGGGGGATGGCAATCCCATATGCCAGGGTCTGCAGACCGGTGGGCATTTTATCTTCCCTTTCGAGGACTGCTGCCAGGTAGGAGGTTTTCACATACCCTCCTTTGAACATCAGCTCGAAAAGTGCGTTGATGATTTCTTGCTTGCTCTGAAAGCTTTGGCCGATCAGGGTCAGAAATTCAGAGGTCTCGATACGAACTTGCTCACCATCCAGTGCAGTGGTCAAATTCACCTCATAACAAATCATGCCAGGATATCAGGTTAGAAACACAATGGGATTTACCAAACTCAAAACAAACGAATCATCCAGGATGAGATTGTTCATGCAAAAGAGATCGGGAGAGGTTGCTCTGGTATAGCATAGCAGAAAAGTCCAATCGTTTAATACTCATATGGTCAAAGTTGTGAAGCATGCAGATATTACAAAGATAAACTAATTTTTGTGAAGGGAATCACCAGTTTGTGATGGGATAAAATAGATGTTACAATAGTTTATTAATTGATGTTCATAATGGCATTCGAATCGATCCAGCTGGATTCCAGGGTATACAGAACCATATGGGGGAATTCACATTGATTGGTTTGGATACGAACTGCCAAAAGCTCCTGTTATTGCTGCTCCAGGAAAATCAGCCATTGCCGGCTAATAAACTGGCAAGGAAATTATTAATCACTCCACGCATGGCTCGCTACCGGTTAAATAAGGTAGAAATTTGGCTGCATCTAAACAGCCTGACGTTAATAAAGCAGCCGGGTGTAGGTTACCTGATTGACGCTCGACCGGATACCAAGCGGTCTCTCCTGCATCAGCTTGAGAAGATGGGCGATGATGCGCTGGTGCTGCCTCCGCACAAACGAATATACCTGATCATTATCACCATTCTCTTCAGTCCACTTCCGGTGGTGGTGAAGCAATTCCAGAGCGCGCTAAATATCTCCCGTACGACTGTGTTGAAAGATTTACACACTATCGATGAGTGGTTGATCAAATATGATCTGCGTTTGATGCGGCGTCAAAATTATGGCTGTCAAATCGTGGGGGATGAAAGCAGTATTCGCGAGGCAATGGTCGATTGTTTGATTGAAGGAATTGGTGAAGAGAATCTCATCGCCATTATGGGGGATAAATATGCATATCGCCAACGTACGGATACTGACAAACTGGGAATAGAGCGCCCATTCATCGAAATTTTACAGAAATTAAATATCGATTACTTTGCAAAAATACTTTTGAAGGAAGAGGCCGGGACTCTGAGCCTTTCTGACCACAATTTTGTCTGGTTAGTTCTTTGCCTGGCTTCGCTGACCAACCGGGCTCTGAGTGGTATCTATGTCCTGGATGATCTCCAATCCGTTCAAAGTCAGTGGGACGAAGAAATTGATCAATTCGCTAAAAAACTTTCTGCCAAGATCAATCGCCAATTTGGTGTAAGACTGCCTGAGAGCGAGACCAAACAACTTACCTGCCTGATGAATAAAGCTGCGATTCGAAAATCAGTCACCAGGCTGCTTTCTGAAAACCAGATCGAGATCAGAACCTCTGAGCGGTTAATTGAAGAATTTGGGTCGGATATTCTCTCACTGGCAGAAGAAATCGTCACTTATGCTTCCGTTTATTTACATCCGGCATTAAGAGTGGATGGTGAGTTGTTAGCGAATCTGGCTAATCACCTCTCTCACCTTCCTTATGCAGAAGTGTCGCGGGTGAAGTTGCGTAATCCACTTCTGGCAGACATCCGGCGTGAATATGCACATATCTATTTCATCGCTGAAAACTGCGTGGATATTGTTTACCGCCATTTCAAATCCCATATTTCAGAAGATGAGATTGGGTACCTGACCATGTATTTCGCGGCAGCCATGGAACGACTGTGTATCTCAGAAAGAAAGAAAAAAGTGCTTGTTATATGTAATGCAGGGCGTGCTACGGCGATGTTGTTGGTATCACGGATTCGAGTCGAGTTCCCTAACATCGATATTGTAGCCGTGATGTCTTACCTTGAATGGAAAAACCGGGTTGACTCGATCGAATATGACCTGATCGTGAGCACGATCCCCATCCAGGTAAAAAATACACCTGTCGTGATAGCCAGCCCGTTATTGGCCTCACAGGATGCAGCCAATATACGCGCACTCCTGAAGACGCCTCGCACAACAACTAAAGCGAGTGACAGAACCGCCAATCATAACCAGTTTTGTTTGAAGAATTTGATCAAGGCAGATACCATAAAATTAAATGTCCTGGTCGGTTCCTGGGAGGAAGCGGTCGAACAGGCGGGAGAGCCCTTATTAAAAAACCACCTGATCGAACACCGCTACATCCAGGCCATGAAAGACACCATCATAAATTTTGGGCCTTATATGGTCATATGGGAAGGGACTGTATTACTGCACGCCAGGCCGGAAGACGGGGTCAGACAGCTGTGTATGGGCTTCACCACTTTTCGCAATCCAATAAATTTCGGACATGAACAAAACGATCCGGTTAAAATGGCTTTCGTATTGGGAGCGGTAGACAATTGTTCACATATGCCTGCCTTATACGAATTAAGTGATTTAATGCGGGATCATGAAGTTGCATCCAGCCTGCGGAATACCGTTTCACCGCAAAGAGTACTTAAGCTTTTTTCCGATCATTGTAAAGACCCAGTGAATTAGAGCGAAGCAGACTGACATGTGGGATAGAAAAAAGCAGAGACAGGGATCGAAATGGTAATCATTTGTAACATTGTTTATATCCCCTTGTGCAGCAATTGAAGGTTCTCTGGCGTTTTGTTTCATGCTATGCTATTTACGTCGTACTTGTATCGTAATTTTCATTCGAATGGGAATATTCAAGGACTGCGATATTCGCGGGGTATACTGCCTGGAATTATTCGACTGGCATGCCAGTCGATTGGGCCAGGCGATTGGGCATCTGCTTGGCGGTGTGGATATCATTGTTGCGGGGGATGGACGCCATTCAACAGCCAGGTTAAAAGACAGCTTGATCGAAGCGCTGGTCGAAGGTGGCTGCCACGTGGTGGACCTGGGACAGGTACCCACACCGGTTTTTTACTTCGCCCGGAATCTCCTCGGAATTCCGGCTGGCGTAATGGTGACCGCCTCCCATAACCCCGCAGACGATAACGGCTTCAAAATCATCTTAGGACCATTGCCGATCACTCCCCAGGAGATGCGAACTGTTCAAAATTTGATGGAAAGTGAGGCAAGAACCAACCAGTCCTCAGGTGGGAAAGTTGATCGATTGGACGTAATACCAGAATACTTTTCCTCCATGCACAGGCAGGTTCCAAAATTGAGTGGATTGAAAGCAGTGGTAGATTGCTCCAATGGTATGGCTGGTTTGGTGGCGAGATCTTTATGGCAATCCACTGGGGCTCAAGCTGCTTTTCTCTTTGAAAGGATTGACGGCAGCTTCCCCAATCACCCGCCCAATCCCGCCCGGCCTAAAAACCTGGTGACTCTGGGAGCTGAAGTGAAGAATACAAAGGCTGATCTGGGCTTTGCTTATGACGGAGATGCTGATCGTGTGGCTTTCGTGGACGCGGACGGAAAACCGCTCTCGAATGACCTTATGATTGTGCTGTTTGCGCGCATGGCGCTGAAAGAGAATCCAGCTCCCATCGTTTACGATCAAAAGTGTTCGAGCATAGTCAGAGAGGCAATCGAAGCTGCCGGCGGAGAACCGGTCATGGAGCGCTCCGGACATACTTTCATCAAAACCCGTTTCATCAGGCTGAATGCTCCCTATGCTGGAGAAATCAGCGGCCACCATTTTTTTCAATCAATCCAGGGCGATGACGCGGTAATGGCTTCTTTATTTCTGTGTGATTTCCTGGTAAATAATGGGAGCAGCCTGGCTGAGCTGGTCAACGAGATTCCAGTCTACCCCATTACTCCCGATATTCGAATTCCGATGGATGAACCCGCCATCGAGCGTATATTACATGATCTGCAATCCAAACTGGCTCGAGAGGCCAGCTTGTCCACTATGGATGGCGTACGTCTCGAATTCGAAGATGGTTGGGGAATGGCACGCCAATCCGTGACCGAGCCAGTCATCACTTTGCGATTCGAAGGTAAGACAACACAGGCGCTCAATAAAATCATGCAGCGCTTTGAAAACGCTGCCCCGGACCTGAAAGGGCGGTTAGCAAACTGACCATTACAAATCATTTTACAAAATACAGGAGCGGCTGCAAATGGACGGATGGACAGGCAAGCTTTTACGAGTAGACCTCAGCCAGAAAACGAGTGGTTGCGAGGATATTGAACCTGATGTGCTGCATACCTACCTGGGTGGGCGCGGGTTGGGGGCTTATTTCCTCTACACAGAAGTATCACCAGGTGTCGATCCCCTCGGACCACAGAATATCCTGGCTTTCTGCACCGGTCCGTTGACGGGTGTACAGGTGCCTACAGCAGGACGCTCCAGCGTTACCACTCTCTCTCCATTGACCCGGACCATACTCGACTCTAACAGCGGGACTGCCTTCGGTGTCCGCCTCAAATGGGCCGGGTACGATGCACTGGTAATCAGCGGTCGTGCCTCCGAACCGGTGTGGTTGGAGGTGAACAAAGACGGCGTCCAGGTCCACCCGGCATCCGACTTGTGGGGTGCTGAGCTGCCCGCGACAGTCAAACGACTCCACCGCAAAGAAAGTGCTGGTGTAGCGATTGGTCCTGCTGGAGAAAACGGCGTCCTGTTTGCCACCATCGCCAGTGAGGACGGTAAAAGCTTTGGGCGCGGAGGTGTGGGTGCGGTGATGGGGGCCAAGAACCTGAAAGCGATCATCGCAACCGGAACCCTTCACCCTTCCATTGCTGATGAACGCGCCCTGGAATTCGTGGAATATGAAACGCGCAAGATGCTGGCATCCGCACCCCGCACTTCGCAGGGTTTACCTGAATTCGGGACTTCGGTGTTGGTGAACCTGATGAATGCTTACGGTGTGCTGCCGACGCGCAACTTTCAGGAAGGGATATTTGAACAGGCTGAATTAATTTCCGGCGAACGGTTAAAAGATGAGTTCCTGGACAAGCGGTCTGCCTGTTGGGGGTGCCCGATAGGCTGCCGGCGCAAGACGCATACCTCCCGCCAGGCAGGAGAAGGACCCGAATACGAGACCATCTATGCCCTGGGTTCCAACCTGGGAATCAGCGATTTCGAGACTTTAATCGAAGCGAACTATCTCTGTAACCGCCTGGGGTTAGATACAATCTCAACCGGGGTGACGATTGCCTGTGCGATGGAGCTGGCTGAGAAAGGATACCTGAGCAGTGATTTGCGCTTTGGACGGGCTGACCTGCTGCTGAATGCCATCGAGGAGACCGCGTACCAGCGAGGTTTAGGGAAAGACCTGGCACTCGGCTCGCGGCGGTTGTCTGAAAAATACGGCGCACCTGAGCTGGCCATGCAGGTGAAGGGATTGGAACTGCCTGCTTATGATCCGCGTGGCATGCAGGGGCAGGGACTGCTGTACGCCACATCAAATCGCGGCGCTTGCCACCTGCGCGGGAATATGCTGGGGCCTGAATTACTCGGTGCACCCAAGATGCTCAACCGGTTCGCCACTCAAGGAAAAGCCGGAATTCTGATAGTCCTGCAGCACACCAGTGCAGTGATCGACTCGCTTGGAATGTGCAAGTTTGCTAATTTCGCTATTGGAGATGAATTCTTTGCCCGTTTGCTTTCAGCGGTGACCGGGAAGAAATATGAAGTGCAGGAATTGCTGATTGCAGGGGAGCGCATCTGGAATCTGGAGCGTTTATTCAACCTGCGAGCTGGATTCTCACGAGTGGACGATACGCTCCCAGCACGCCTGCTCGAAGAGCCATTAACCAAAGGAAACAGCCAGGGTTACGTAGTAAGGCTGGATGAGATGCTGAACGATTATTATCGCTTCCGGGGGTGGGATGAAAATGGTGTTCCCAGGCCGGCGAAGCTTGCTGCGCTGGGCCTGGAGAAAATGTGGGTTACCTTCCAGGAGGAACTAAGCCATGCTTGAACAATTTCAACGTTATGGGCATGACCTGTACACACTCGGGTTGACCTCTTCGCACGGAGGCAACATGAGCGTACGCATGGGAGATCGTATCATAATAACTCGAACTGGCTCTATGCTCGGCCACCTTGAATCTCACGACCTGATCGAGACCGGGCTGGAGAGCAACGATAGCGGTATTATGCTGGCTTCCACCGAAATCGTGGTACACCGGGAAATTTACCTGCAGACTTCTGCGCTGGCAGTTATCCACTGCCATCCACCCCATTCAGTGGCGCTGACCCTGGTCGAAAAGGAGGCAGTAATCCCCGTGGATAACGAGGGATCCTATCTGTTAAGGAAAGTGCCAATCTTTCAAACAGAAAAGACAGCTGGCTCGAAGGATGTCGCCCGGATGGCCGCAGAGAAGCTGCGTGAGTATAAAATCGTGTTGCTGCGCGGACATGGGGTTTTTTCGACCGGGCCCGTGCTGGAAGAAGCCTTCGAGTGGTGTTCGGTGTTAGAAGAATCGGCCAAATTAATTTATTATGTCCGCATGTTGCAGCTCGCCCAGGTAGGAATTCCAGCATTGGGAGGCGCCAGGTCCCTGGAATACCGCAAGCACGCCGAAGATTTCATAAACTGGTGATTTATTTACGAGATGAAACAGGCAATAACTTCATACCGGTGAGGTAAACGCCCGTGGATGGCAATCGGGTAGTGGTAGGAATCGACCTGGGAACGCAAGGTGTGCGGGTCATGGCGTTCAGACCTGACGGTATTCTGGTCACGTCGGAACACACCCGGCTTACAGGAAATTATCCAGACCTCCCCCCAGGTTGGCACCAACAAAACCCGGAAGAATGGTGGCAGGCTGTGGTCTCATGCCTGCAGAAAAGCAGCCTCTCTTGGCCCACTGGAACCTCCGTCGATGCATTGTGTGTCACTTCTACCTCTGGCAGCCTGGTTGCTCTTGACCGGTCTGGTCAGCCTCTGTACCCGGCGATTATGTACAATGATAACCGCAGCCATTCTTATGTTGCCGAGGTACAGGCTGCGGGCGTAGAAATCGAGAAAAAACTCGGTTATGCCTTCAACACGTCTTTCGCCTTGCCCAAGATCGTCTGGTTGGCAAGAGAGCAGCCTGAAGTATTCAGCAAAGCCCGCTACCTGGTGAGTCCGACAGATTTCATCACCGGGCGTTTGGGAGCCGATTACAACCACTCGGATACCAGTAATGCTCTCAAAACCGGTTATGATCTGCTGGCGGATGAATGGCCTGGTTTTATCCAGCGAGACCTGAATATCCCCCTGGAGCGGCTTCCACAGGTCTGCCTGCCTGGAAAGGTGATCGGCAAGATCAGCAATTCAGGCGCCAGGCAAAGCGGCCTGTTGAAAGGAACCCCACTTATTGCAGGAGCGACCGATGGGGTTGCGGCACAAATTGCTTCCGGCGCGCTGACGCCCGGCGCGTGGAATTCTGCCCTGGGGACTACGCTGGTAATCAAAGGGATCACAGAAAATCTGCTGGTCGATCCACAGCAGAGAATTTATTGTCACCGCCACCCCGCGGGTTGGTGGATGCCTGGCGGAGCCAGTAATACTGGAGCAGAATGGATCAAAGTAGAATTCTCGGATCAAGACCCATCAATGTTGGATCAGCTGGCTGAAGGACTGGTTCCCACACGTATCACTCGCTACCCCCTGGCGAGAAAGGGAGAGCGCTTTCCGTTCTTCGCACCGCAAGCGCAGGGTTTTTGTATTGGGGAGCCAGGCAGCCAATTAGAAGCTTTTGCAGCCGGGCTGGAGGGATTGGCTATGCTCGAGCGCATGGCTTATGAGACACTCAGTCAAATTGGCGCCCAGGTTAGTGAAAATATCTATATTACTGGCGGCGGCGCTCGATCTGATCTGTGGAGCACCATCCGGGCAAGCACTCTGCAGCGCACCCTGGTACGTCCGGCAATTCGCGAGACAGCCATGGGGGCTGCCCTGCTGGCTGCCTCGGCAGTATGGTACGGTGATTTGAGTGAGGCTGCCAGGCGCATCGTGCGCTACGATAGGGAATTCGAGCCGCAAGTTCGACTGCATGAGAATTACCAGGAGAAATACGGGCGATTTAAGCACGAAATGCAGTTGAGAGGTTATTACAGTTCGCCGAGTTGATCTTGTATTCCCGTAAGATGGTAGGGGAAGATAGACAATTGCTGTTTGTTTCGAGTGAATGTGTTTTCTGAAGTCTACACCAATCGAATCCGCTGTTTCAATCTCCAGCGCTGTCCTCGTCACAGCCGGTTATTTAAGATAAAAAATATCACTTATATCTGTTAATAGGTTATACTTCTTTAGCTTGGCATTGTATGGTACCGGAGCCTTAATTTTAAGGCGGCTTAATCCAACCAAAGAACTCCAATCGCAACTTCATATTCAAACAATTGTGGGGAAATCTCCTGCTAATAAATCGAATCATATGACTCCGTCCAAACTGGAATTGGAGACATCCATTGCCTGACCAGCCACGCGGGACCGTCACCTTTTTATTTACCGATATCGAGGGCAGCACTCAGCTCTGGGAGCGTCTGCCTAAAGCCATGAAAACCGCTCTTGCCCGCCACGACTCACTGCTGCGCGAGGCCATTGAGACGCACGGCGGTCATGTCTTCAAGACGGTAGGCGATGCTTTCTGCGCAGCCTTCGCCGCCGCACCGGATGCACTGGAAGCGGCAGTGGAAGCCCAGCGTGCCATGCAAACTGAAGCCTGGGACGCCGATATCGGAGCGTTGAGGGTTCGCATTGCATTGCACACTGGCACAGCCGAAGAGCGCGATGGGGATTATTTTGGACCGCCGCTCAACCGGGTAACCCGGCTGCTGGCCGCCGGTCACGGCGGGCAGATACTCCTCTCGCTGGCAGCGCGTGAATTGGTCCGCGATCATCTTCCCAGTCAGGCCAAACTGCTCGACCTGGGCGATCACCGCCTAAAAGATTTATACCGTCCCGAGCGAGTGTATCAGCTTAACGCGCCCGGCTTGCTTTCGGAATTCCCTCCACTCAAGACTCTGGAAACGAAACTTACCAATCTCCCCGCGCAGCCCACGCCCCTGATCGGGCGTGAGCGTGAAGTGGCAGAAATCCTTAACCTACTGCATCGTGAGGACGTGCGCCTGGTCACCCTGACCGGGACTGCCGGCACGGGCAAGACCCGGCTCAGTTTGCAGGCTGCTGCCGACTTGCTGGATGAATTCCAGCACGGCGTATATTTCGTCAATCTGGCCCCAATCAGCGACCCTGATCGGATGATTTCAACCATAGCTTCAACTCTAAACGTCAAAGAGTCAGGCGAGCAGCCGGTCGCTGAAACCCTTAACCGTGCTTTGCACGACAGGCACATGCTGCTGGTTTTGGACAATTTCGAGCAGATCATCTCAGCCGCCTCGCAGGTCGGTGACCTGCTGGCTGCCGCGCCCAGGCTCAAAATCATGGTAAGCAGCCGCGAAGCGCTGCGGGTGAGGGGGGAGCATAACTTCCCCGTCCCACCGCTGGGATTACCAAAACCGGGACTCAAGCCGACTTTGGTGGCGCTTTCGCAATATGAGTCGGTGGCGCTCTTCATCCAATGCGCCAAGGCTGCCCGCCCTGATTTTGAGATTAACGAAGACAACGCCCCTGCCGTAGCCGAGATTTGCATCCGGTTGGATGGACTGCCGCTGGCGATTGAGCTGGCGGCAGCGCGATCGCGCATGCTGAACCCAAAGGCGATGCTGGAAAAATTATCCAGCCGCCTTAAAGCGCTGACCGGCGGGGCGCGCGACCTGCCTGCCCGCCAGCAAACGCTGCGGGCGGCGATCGATTGGAGCTATGACTTACTGGATGATCAGGAAAAAAAGCTGTTCGCCCGCTTGAGCGTCTTTCAGGGTGGGCGATCAATCGCGGCCGTTGAGGCGGTATGCGGGCCGGGCCTGGATCTGGATGTGATCGACGGGCTGGAATCGCTGCTCAACAAAAGCCTGCTCAGGCAGGAGGAAGGCTTGCCGGGCGACGACCGCTTTGTTATGCTGGAAACTATCCATGAGTATGCGCGCGAGCGGTTGAGGGACAGCGGCGAGGGCGAGGCAATTCATCTGCGACACGCCGAGTATTTTAAGGCGTGGGTCGAGCAGTTCAGGCGTGAACTGCGCGCCGGTGCAAATCAATACAAGAGGTTCGCCTGGCTGGATGTGGAATACGCGAATATGCGCACCGCGCTGGAATGGTCATTGGCAGGCGCTCAGCCCGAACCGGGTTTACGGATTATCGGCGCGCTGTGGCCCTACTGGTGGCGACAGGGACAGCATCTGGAATGGCGGTACTGGGTCAACCAGGCGGAAAAATCGAGCGATGAGGCAACGCCGGTGGTTCGGGCTGGCGTCCTGAGGGCGAAAGGAAATATGCTATTCGCCTTCAATCGACTCTCGGAGACCAGGCGTGTTCTTACGGATGCGCTCGCCATCTATCGTTCCCTTGGCGATGACTTTGAAACTGGCACGGCGTTGGTCGAATTATCATTAGGCTCGATCGGGATTGCAGGAGAATATGAGGAAGCTGTCGAGGCATGCCAGGAAGGAATTGCTCTGCTGCGTAGGATTGACGCTAAAGCCGAGATTGCTTATGGGTTGAATGTTCTGGGTGAGCTAACGCGCGCCCAGGGTGACAATGATCTGGCGCAGTCAGCTTACGAGGAATGCCTTACAGTAGCAATAGAAATTGGCGATAAGCTGCGCGAGGGATTTCAGTATGGAAATTTAGGCGCTATTGCGATGAATCGAGGCGACTTTAATCTGGCTCGAGAGCGGCTTAAACGTGCGGGAAGTCTGGCGGCAGAGCTTGGCAACAGGTGGTTCGTTCTGGACAATCTGGCATACCAGGCGTGCGCGATAGGTGGCTGTGGAAAGCCGCGCCGCGCCGCTCGCCTGCTGGGAGCCAGCGAAGCACTGCACAGCAGCTTCGAGATCGAGCTTCAAGCCTCCGACCTGCCCGATTATGAGCGCTGGGTAGCGATGGTACGTGAAGAGCTTGGAGAAGAGACATTCAATGCGCTGCGTGAAGAAGGTAGCGCCATGACTTTGGAACAGGCTGTGGCGTATGCACGGAATGATGCTGATGATGAGTGAGCCGCCAGAGCTTTCGCCGCATAGTACCTTGAAAGGCGGTGAATAACGTGCCAATCTGCCAGATTTCAATCACGGCCTTTCATCGTTTTGCATGGATAATTTCCAAACATATTTCCTGGCTAACCTGATAAAATTACTCTCATTAAATCAGAGAGGATGAGATTATGACAATTCTTGATCGCACGAAGGAGAACCCCTGGCTTCTAAAAACCCCTCCAGGAACTTCGGAGTACACCATGCACGTTGAGGACAAAGATGGCAAGCGTGTGTTGGTATGCACCGTCGGAAAGACAGTCCTTTTTTATGATGCCCGCTGTATTGATGATTTGCACGCCATGCTGAAGAACGCTGGAGACTGGATCGAGCTTGGCGGTGCTGACGAGCAGAAGCCAGCTAAAGATGGGACCGTTGAAGCGTGGGGAAGATCTCCAGACAATCCCATCAAAGGGTGGTATGGATTAAAGAAGGGATTGCGCGGCCGTTTTGGAGTTTACATCCCACCGTTGATGGAAGCCCTTGGACTTTGCGAGCTGGAGCACAACCCAAAGGGCAACCGTATGAGGGCGAAGTAAAAAGAACTTTTTCAAGATGGTATACCCTGGGCACAGCCTGCCATTTGCATGGGAGTACATACTGTATCACAAGAAAGGGAGAGCCAACATTTGAGGCGCTCCTATTTTTGTTGTTTCTGGTCAGTGAAGAATAGTTAATAATTGGATCGGGGGGTTAAGATTGCTTCCCACCCATCATAACACTTAGCGTATTGATCAGGGTGCTGGCAACCAGCTGCCCGGACTGTAAGTGGTGCGGTGAGTCATTCATCGGGCTGCTGGACAGCAGCGCATTGACCAATCCTGTCACTGGCGAGCCGCCCTGCTGGTTTGACTGCATCAAGACCGAACCGAGTCCCAGAAGCGTGTTCAGGTCCAGCCCGCCTGTGCCCTGGCTGCTTTGCCCGTCTGGTGACGGCGTACCTGTTGCCCCACCACCCATCAACGCTCCCATTAACCCACCCAGCAGGTCTGAACCCTGGGATCCTGCCTGCTGTTGGGTTGGCGTTTCAGCTTCAGCACTTCCCATCAATGATCCCAATAATCCACCCAGCAAGTCAGCGCCCTGTGGTTCTGCCGGATGCGAAGCGGCTTACCCCGCTCCAGCGCTTCCCATCAAAGCGCCCATTAACCCACTCATCAAATCGCCACCCTGGTTTGTTGGTTGGGTGGAAGCACCACCTCCCAGCAGGGAACCCATCATCTGCCCCATCATGTCACTGGAACCCGGTTGGGAAGAAGGAGATGATGGCTTTCCGCCCAGTAACGCCTGCACCAGGCTGAGGGCATTGCGAGATTCGACGGTCTCCTGCCCCTCAAGCTGGCTGGCAGCCTGGCTCAGTCCCTGTGAGTACATCCTGGCTGAGCCGGATTTCGATTTCTTTTGCAGGGTCTGGTTGGTGTAGGACAGCTGCTCAGAAGGGGGGCGCCTTTCTTCTACTTCGTTGCTTGAGTGATTAGCTTGAAGTTGTCACCATGTTGTCCCCATGGTCATGGTTATATTCACCCGCATCGTTCAGGGACGCCTGGTTTTCCTGCAGCGTTTTGGTGACCGCGCTGAACAGGCTGGCAAGATCTACTTCGGAGGCAGGCATATCAACCCCTTTATTTCATCGAGTCTGGCAAAACGGGTATCTCGAGCTGCGTTCCAACGCGGACTTTATTCGGATACGGACCGATGGCATCCTTGTTCGCTTCGTAAATCAATCTCCAATAGGGCTCGGTTGCATGCCCGTAATACTGCAGCGCCAGGTGGCTGAGCGTCTCTTTCGAGGTGAGTTTATGGGTTGCCAGGATTTTAGCTTTGGCTGCCTGTGCGGCTGCAGCTTGATGCTGTACCATGGCTTCCCTTTCAGAAATTTGCCTGACCTTCAATTCTGCGGCTGTCGCGCGCTGTTCGAGAGCGCTGATTTTTGCGTTGGCTGCTTTAAGATCTGCTTCAGCCTTCAATGTGCGCTGTTCCAGGGAGGAGGATTTATCCTGCGCTGCTTTCAAGTCCGATTGGGCTTTCAGCATGGCTGTCTGCATGCTGGCAAGCTGTTTCTGGGATTCTGCGACCTTGCGCTCCATCTCGATCATTTCCTGCTTGGCAGCTTCAAGAGTTTCTTTCTCGTCCCGGTTTGAAACCGCTTTTATGAAATTGTCGAAAATCTTTCCCTTGGTTGGCTCTTCCATCATTCCCTTCTTACTTCTTATGTCTGATAACTTCCTGTTGGTTAAAAGAATCCTATCATACAGGCAAAATTGTCCGGTGGTTCTAGCTGGTTGGATTATTTGTCTTTTGCCAGGTTCAGAAAGACATCCTCCAGGTTGGTCTCACCCGGTTGGACAGCCAGAACTGCGGCCCCGGCTCCTTCCACAAGGAGCCTTAATTTTTCCTCTTCCAGTTCATCCATCACAATTACTCGTAGGTGATCGCCAGCCAACCCGGCACGCTGAATCCTTGGGTCGGATTCCAGTGCTGCCAATGATGGCAGGAGGGGCGCGCAGTAGATTTCAAAAACCTTACCGGGGACCAGCTGTAATTTTAGAGCCGCGGGTGTGTCCATCGCCAGCAGCCTGCCACCCCTCATCATGCCCACCCGGTGGCAGTATTCTGCTTCATCCATGTAGTGGGTGGTCACCATAATTGTCACACCCTGGGCTGAGAGATCGTAAATCAGGTCCCAAAAATCGCGGCGTGCATTCGGATCCACCCCCGAAGTCGGCTCATCCAGAAAAAGCAGGCGCGGGCTGTGCACCAATGCGATTCCAAGCGCCAGGCGCTGGCGCCAACCGGCGGAGAGTTCGCGAGTCAGTGTATTCTCGCTCCCCACCAATCCGACATGATCGATTGTCGACAGGATTCTAGCTTTATCCGTAATTCCATATACTCCGCCGTAGAATTGCAGGTTCTCCCATATGGTCAGGTCATCATAAATCGCAAATTTCTGCGACATGTAGCCGCACCTGGAACGGATTTCCTCGGTCTGGCTGGCAGCGTCGTATCCTAATACTGTCGCTCTGCCTTCGTCGGGCCGTAAGAGTCCCAGCAGCATGCGGATAGTGGTGGTCTTCCCGCAGCCGTTGGGACCCAGGTAACCCACGATTTCACCGGCATGAATATCAAATGTAACATGGTCGACCGCCACGAAGTCGCCAAACCGGTGGGTGAGATTCTCAGCTTGGATGGCAGGCGAATGCATCTCAATTCTCCTGGTTGGCTAATGCGATGAAAACATCTTCAAGTGTGGGAGATATAAGTCGCGCATCGATGAATAATCCTGCGTTTTGTTTTACGGCTTCACGCAGGCGATCAATAATTGCTGGCGTTGCAGATTCTTTCATTCGTAAATGCAGCCGGTCACCGAATGAGCGGGTTTCCGCCACATCCGGATCGCTCATAGCGATCTTTTTCAACAGTGCCAGGGGCTCACCGCGCAGCTCGACGATTTTCCGATCCAGGCTCTGGCGCAGCTGCCCGGGGGTGCCCTCGCTGATCATCTTTCCTTTTCTTAGAAAGCCAATGCGGTGGCAGCGAGCAGCCTCATCCATGTAGGGGGTAGAGATGAGCACGCATACACCACCATCGGTCGGTGGGTTGGAAACCAGGCGGATGATCAGCTGCCAGAAATCCTGGCGTGTGACCGGATCCACACCCGTGGTAGGCTCGTCCAGCAGCAGTACCCGCGGCCGGGTGACCAGGGCAGAGGCCAAACCCAGTTTTTGTTTCATACCGCCTGAAAGCTGTCCCGCCCGGCGGTTTACGAATTCTACCAATCCGACGAATTCGAGAATTTCCATGCACAGCGGACGCCACTGGCTGGCGGACAACCCGCGCAGCTCGGCAAAGAAACGGATGTTTTCCAGGACTGTCAGGTCTTCATAGAGGGAGAAGCGCTGTGATAAATAGCCGATATTCGCGCGTGCCAGCTCTGTCTGCTTGAGCATATCTAAACCTGCGATGAATATGCGCGTTGGATGCGTAAGGGATGGTGTGGGCAGGTAAGCGCCGCACAGCATGCGTAAGGTAGTGGTTTTTCCAGCCCCATCCGGACCTACCAATCCGTAAATTTCTCCCGCCGCGATGTGCAGGTTTACATCGTCGACTGCCAGTTTGTCTTTGAACTGGCGGTGCAGGTGCTGAACTTCTATCAATAATCCCATAGTTATAATCGCCAATTATTCGAAATCAACGTCGGCGGGCATGCCTGGCTTGAGCAGGCCTTCCGTGTTTTCGATGCTGAGCTCAATCGCAAATACGGTGTTTCTCCGTCCCTCCTCAGTCTGGACATTGCGCGGGGTGAATTCCGCCTGGTCGGCGATGTGCGTCACCAGCGCCTGGAATTCGCGCCCTGGAAATGAATCTACCGTCACCCGGGCGGTCTGGCCCAGGCTGATCCTGCCGTAGGAGCTTTCTGACAGGTAAACGGTAATCAGCAGCTTGGCAAGCCCTCCGACGGACATCACCGGGGCACCCATTTGCACCACTTCGCCGGCTTCCACGTTCCTTCCCAACACCACGCCATCGATGGGCGAATGGACCGTCAGTTTACCGATCTGCACGTCGATCAGGTCCACTTCAGCCTGAGCCTGGGCAACAGAGGCTTCGGCAGCTTCCAGGCGCGCCTGGGCTGCCTGAACTGCCACGCTGGCTGAGTCCACCGCAGCTTCCGCCTGCCTGGCAGCGGCATCGATGGCAGCCAGGCGGGCTTCCAGGATGGCGACATCCTGCGGGTCTGGCCCCTCTTGCAGCCTGGACAGATCTTCTTCAGCTTTGCGCAGCTTCGATTCCGCCGCCTCCAGGGAGGCAGCCAGCTCGATGCGGCGGACGGCGCTGTCATACTCGCTCTGGGCATTGTCCAGCGCCTCTTTCAGCTCATCGCGCCGGTCATCACTTTCCGGGTAAAAGCGGAAAGGCTCGAAGGCTGCCCTGGAGTCATCCAGCAGCTTCTTTGTCAGCGAAATACCTTCTGTAGGTGTCAGGTCGCTCTGCAGAGAGGAGACCGTGTAGTTGTCCAGCATGTATACCGCATCGCGCACCAGTCGGTTGGCAAGGGCCACATTGCGGGCTGCCTCCCCTCTCATGGCTGGAGCGTTGGTATTCAGGTCATCCAGGGATTTCAGCACCGGCAAGCGCTCGGCTTCGGCGGTAGCCTGGGCAGCTTCCAGGTTCACACGGGCAGATTCCAGGGCAGTTTCTGCGCTGGCCAGGCCGCTTTCGGCAATTGACTGGTTGGCCTGGGCGGATTCCATGGCAGCAGTGGCGCGCTGGCGCTGTCCCTGCAGTAACTCGTCGTCCAGACGGAAAAGCGCCTGGCCTTCTTTTACCTGCTGGCCTTTCTCAACCAGTACTTCCACCACCTTCCCCGAAAGCTCCGGCGCCAGGTCGACAGTAACTGCTTCGACGGTGCCGGAGGCTTTCAGCCTGGAGGCGTTTGCCGCGCTGCGGCTGGAGACCAGGTACCAGGCTGCAGCTCCGACCACCACCAGCAGGACGATGGGGATGATGATTCGCCGGCGAGATTTTAAGTCATGCATCGCAACCTCCGTTAATAAATTGAATCAGTCCAGGCGCTTGCGGAAGCGCCTGGCTGCTGCACCCATGATGAGCACGCCAAACAGCGTCATGGCGATGACTTCATTCAAAATGCTTTCGATGCCCACACCTTTCAGTAGCAGAACGCGGATGATTTCCATATAGTAGCGCAGTGGTATTAATAGCGAGATCCACTGTAATAACTTCGGCATGTTCTGGAGCGGGAAGAAGAAACCCGAGAGGAAGATCGCTGGCAGCAGGGTCAGCCAGACCGTCAGCATAGCCTCCTGCTGGGTGTTAGCCACGGTCGAGGCAAACAGCCCGATGCCCAGGCCAGAGAACAGGAACAGTGTGGAGAGCACTCCGATCAGCAGCAGCGAGCCGCGCACGGGGACGCCGAACCAGAAATGACCGATGGCGATGACCTCGAAAGCATCGAACAGGCTGAGGATCACGTAAGGTGTGATCTTGCCCACCACCAGCTCCATCGGGCGGATGGGTGTGACTATCAGCTGTTCGATCGTGCCGCGCTCGCGCTCGCGCACCACTGCCGAGGCAGTCAGGATGGCCGTGATAGCATACAGGATCATGCCGATCACACCCGGGATCATGAAGTAGGCTGAAACCAGGTCGGGGTTATACCACACGGTGGTGCGCATTTCCAGGGGTGGCTGAAGCCTGAGATTCAAGCCGCTGGTGCTCAATTTCTCGAGTAGAAGGGCAGTGGCGTGCTGTTGGGCGATCAGCTGGGCAGCTGACAGGGCAGTGGTCGCCATGGTTGGGTCGGAGCCGTCCAGGATGAAGGCGACCTGCGCCTGGCCAGCATGCAGCTGCTCGGCATAATCGGGTGGGATGATGATCCCCACGCCGGCCTGGCCTTTTTCGATCAGCTGGCGCAGCTCGCTGTCCGAAGCGGCGGAGTATTTCAGGGCGAAATAATCGGCCGCCCGGTAAGCGTCCAGTAGGTCACGGCTTTCGGCGCTCAGGCTCTGGTCGTAAATCACCATTGGCACATCGCGCACATCGTTGGTCGCCGCATAGCCCAGCAAGAACAGCTGCATGATCGGCAGGATTACGATCAGGATCACCATGCGCCGGTCGCGGAAAAGCTGGATAAATTCCTTGCGGATGATGGAGATCAGGCGTGATTGCATGTCTACTCCGCTTTTAAAATTCCGTGCAGAAAAACGTCCACGTACGGCTCGATGGAGCTCGAGTCGGAGGTAGGGAATCCATCCGAGTGAAACACGGCTTCCGTCAGATAGAAGGCAAAGAACACGCTCAAGAATGAAAGCAGGATCACCTGGGGCTGCAGCTCGCGCAGCTGGCCCTGGGGCTGGCTGAAACGCTGCAGCAGCAGCAGGAATTGGGGAAAGATGGTGTGAAACAGACGCGCAGCATGCGCACCCTTGAATTCGCTCAGCTCGATGAAGGCCAGCTTGAGAAAGTCGGGACGCCGGCCCAGCACTATCACCGCGGTGCGGGCAGCGTTGCGGGTGAAAGCTTCCATCGAATCGCCGGGTGCCGACTGCAGAATCGCCAGTACCTGGTGGTAAGGGTGCTTCTCTAAGAGCACCTGGTCGAAGATTTGCTCTTTGCCGGTGAAATGGTTGTAGATGCCGCCCAGGGCCACTCCTGCGCCTCGGGCGATCTGGCGCATGGAAGTGGCGTGGTAGCCCTGCTCGACGAACAGGCTGTAGGCCGCTTCGAGGATGGCCTGCCGGGTGCGCTCGCCTTTGGACTGGGTTTCGGGCATGATTTCAATCCGAATGAGTAAGGAAACGAACGTTCGTTCATATTGTATCACAAATAGCGTGATCTGGAAGGATATGACCAGGGATGAAGGTTCTTTCGCCTGTTATGATCAGAATCTGGAGCTGGCTGCCCGACTGGAGTTGGCTGCCCGGAAGGAGGGTTTGCGGACCTGGCCGGGCTGACCAGGCTGGATCGTGTCGTGCAAAACCGAAATAAGTCGACGAGACATGCAATTTTTGCTGGTTGGAAATGTAATAACCGCTGTTCATTAATTCTTTAATAATAGCCGACGATTTCAAAAAAATCACGTAAAAATGTGATACACTTAATTACGTGCGGTGAATATGGAAAGACAGAACATCACCCTTTCTATCCCCAAGAATATCCTGCAAAAAGTTAAACTCCTGGCAGTCAGGCAGGGAACTTCGGTTTCGACCTTGATGACGCGCGTCCTGGAGGATATTGTTTCAGAAGAAGATGGATACAAAGCAGCTCAGCTCAGGCACCAGAAGTTGATTAAAAAAGGCTTCGACCTCGGCACCCAGGGCCGCATTCCATTTGCTCGGGACGATCTGCATGCCAGGTGATGCCCCCTACCAGTTCGTGGATTCAAACATCGTGGTATATGCTCACGACCTATCTGCCGGCGTTAAAAACCGCAGGGCTCGGGAATTGATCGAATCTTTGTGGGAATCCAGGACAGGCTGTTTGAGTATACAGGTTCTCCAGGAATTCTATGTCACTGTCACTCAGAAGGTGCCAACCCCGCTGGAACCAGTGGATGCATCCAGGATCATCAATGACCTGTTATTTTGGCGTGTCCACGAACCGCGCTCGAAAGACGTGCTGGAGGCCATGTCCATCCAGCAGCACTATCAGATCTCGTTTTGGGACGCCATGATAATTCAGAGTGCAATCCAATTAGGTTGCCAGGTTATCTGGTCGGAAGATTTGAAATCCGAGCAACTATATGAGGGAATTCGATTGGCAAATCCTTTCCACTCTTTATCTGAAAATAATGAGGTGAATCCGTGAGTGCTCCTAATTTCATCGTTACTGAATTGAAAACCGACAGCGGTCAGGTCTTGAGCGTCTTTTCCGCCACACCGAAAACTTTCAAGACCGGCTCGCGCGGCTTCTACGCCCGCCAGATCCTGGAGATCGGCGGCAAGCGCTACCAGGTACAGGTACAGCTGGTGGAGAAAGGCAGCAAAAACACTGCCAAATCCAGCGATGAGTGAGAAGCTGCGCTACTTCACCTTCGAGCAGGCCAACGCCATGGTGCGCATGATCCGGCCGATGATGGCGGAAATCCTGCGCTTGCGCCAGTTGATCCTGGACCGGCAGCCAGAAGTGTGGCCGGTGGTCGAGAAGGCGGCAGGAAACGGCGGCAGCCGGGAGGCCAGCCTGGCTGCGCGTGAGTTCCAGCGCCTGGATTCCCTGGTGCGGGAGATCCAGGCTACCGGCGCCGTGATCAAAGACATCAACCACGGGCTGGTTGACTTTCCGGCTATGAAGGAAGAGCGCGAGGTGTACCTGTGCTGGAAATACGGCGAAGAAGAAATCCGTTTCTGGCATGAGATCGACACTGGTTTTGCCAGCCGCCAGCCGTGGGAATGATTCACTTGACAAACCCGCTGAAACAGGTATAATCCCAGGTCGCAGGATTGTCTGACAATTAGATCGGCCTGAAGCAATCCTTAAAAAGTAATCATGCAAAAGGTATCTCTCCCTTGACAAGACGGGAGGCATGCATATAATTGATTACGCACTTTAAACAAAAGATCTCGCCAAAAGCGGCAGATCGCTGACAATTTCACAAGACGCCTACACGTCAGGGGTTACCCAAGTTGGTAGAGTTGTACTGGCGAGCCGATGTCAGAAAGAAAGACATCGGCATTTAGTCTCCGTGAAATTGGAGTACAGCACCTTAACAACTGAAGAGTGATAGAGAAGCCAGAACTGGAGTAAGGAAAAATCCGCATCGAAAGATGCAAAAAATTTTTGCGGAGAGTTTGATCCTGGCTCAGGATGAACGCTG
>Ga0154795_1074_pt1 | contig 51630 bp, 39 predicted proteins | sample Rifle2008BG16ft_FD_105803 | JGI IMG/M metagenome (GOLD analysis project Ga0154795, IMG submission 105803) | Chloroflexi bacterium RBG_16_54_18 | reverse complement strand
AATCCCTATTCCACACGCGATGAGAATTACTTTATTCCGGAATGGCCTGTGGGCCGTTTGCCAGGTGGCTCCGACGGTGATCCCCGCCTGCTCATTGCCACCTTAAGGAGGGTCACCGCGCACCACGCGGATTTATCCAACAGCACTCCCTGGTACAGGCAAATCATCGAATGGGTCAACCGCTGGATTAGGCCCGGAAGGCGGGCTCAACGACTCAGCTTCGGTTACACCGCAGCTATCTGGCAGCAGGCAGCGGCCAGTGTCTTCAATGAGATTGGTGAGCCAGAAGAAATGTATATTTCCCCTCCATGCGGATTGGTGGGGGATAGTCTGGAAGATTACATGGATGACCTCGATTTCACCGGGAAGTCCCATGAAAATATCCCAACTCCAGTAGGTACCTTTGGGTACTTCAACCTGCACGGTGTAGTGGATGCTGTCGAATGGTTCGGACATCGCGATCCCCTTAACCCTTCTGATGCACCAGAATTTCCGATTGCTTTGCGACCGCAGGATCTGCATGCCACCCCGCTTGGCAAGCAAGGTGGTTTTCCTGCGCTGGTCTTCAGCGAAGCCTGTTATGGCGCGCACATCGAGGGTAAAACGAGCGAAAGTGCGCTGGCTCTTAGATTCCTGGATTCTGGCACGCTGTCTCTGGTAGGTTCGACCTGCATGTCTTATGGTTCAATTATGGGCAGCCTGAGCGCTGCAGATCTGCTCGGTTTGGCCTTCTGGCGCTACAGCCAGCAAGGATTCCCGGCCGGAGAAGCGCTGCGCCAGGCTAAGATCGAGATGATCAAGCACATGGACAAGGAGCAGGGTTATCTCGACGGGCAGGATCAAAAAACCTTGCTTTCCTTCAATTTATTCGGTGATCCATTGGCGCAGCCGCTGAAAAATGTCAAAAGCCGGAAAGCAGTGATCCGCAGCTCGAAGCCGATGGAGCATTTCCAAATCGTGTGCGATCGTACTCCAGATGCTGCTTCCGTCCAGGCAATCCCTGATACAGTTCTTTCCCAGGTTCGGCAAATCGTCGCTCAATACCTGCCTGGCATGTCTGGTGCCCACATTGCGTTCGTTCAGGAGCAGCCGGACTGCGATGGCGCCAACCATAAATGCCCGACCAGCGAGCTGGAACACGGCAATAATCCAGCTCAAAGGAAAAATTCACCGCGAAAAGAACAGGGAACTGCAGCTGCTGAGGATAATTTAACACGCTCGCGCAACCTGGTGACTCTGAGCAAGCAGGTAAAAAATGCTCAGGGTACCCACCCGTATTACGCTCACCTGACATTAGAACATGGTAAGTTAGTGAAGCTGGTGGTCTCTCGCTAGCACTCCTTGTGGTATCATCCGGAAATTGATACCTGATTTACTTTTGGAGTGATTTTGAGAGCCAGTGGCTCCCTTTCTTTTTTACGTTTTTTCTCATTAGGCTTGCTGTTGGCAGCGGTTATCCTGGCGACGCTTCAGCTGGTACGCTTCAGCCGGATACGTGTATTTCTCCCCGCAGGCTTGATCATCGCAGGTGTGCCGGTGGGTGGTCTTGACCGTACAGATGCAACTGAGCGTCTGCTGGAGATGTATTCTTCTCCCGTCGAGGTCTACTACGACGATGCGGTGATCCAAATGGATCCCAACGTCATCGACTTCCGGCTGGACCTGGAGAGCATGCTGGCTGTTGCAGACCTGGAGAGGACTCAAAAGCAGTTCTGGGTGGATTTTTGGGATTACCTGTGGGGAAGGACTGAATTTCCCAGCCAGATTCCCCTGAGCGCCTCCGTATCTGAAGCCCGTTTACGTGCATTTCTTACCGACATTTCCGCACGCTACGACCAGCCTCCTGAATCGCCTCTCCCAATTCCGGGTTCGCCAGAATTTCAACCCGGAAAATCTGGCACCGCATTGGATATCGACCGCTCGCTCCCACTTGTAGAGTCTGCCTTAAGTTCGATAGATTCCCGCATGGTTTCACTGCCGATACGCCAGATGGATCCCACCAGGCCGGTATTCCAGAACCTGGAAGTCTTGCTGAAACAGACCATCACAGTCTCGGGTTTCGATGGCCTGGCAGGCGTTTACCTTCAGGATTTAAACAATAACCAGGAAATCCACTTCGAATACCTGGACGGAGAAGATCTGCCAACCAATCCGGATGTCGCCTACACTGCCTCGAGTATCATCAAAGTACCAATCATGGTATCTGCATTCAGGCACCTGGCAGATGATTCTGACCAGGAATCCCAGAAATTACTACAGGACATGATCGATTTGTCTGGAAACGAAGCTGCCGATTGGCTGATGGATCGGGTGTTGGACTCCGAGCGAGGTCCCTTAATTGTCAGTGAGGATATGGAGACCCTCGGCTTGGAAAGCACGTACCTTGCCGGCTATTTTTCATTTGGCTCTCCCCTCCTGGCTGTATTTGAGACTCCTGCCAACACGCGCACCGATGTATTCACCGATCCAGACCCATACAGCCAGACTACCCCTTCCGAAATCGGCATGCTGTTGGAAGACATTTACCAATGCGCGCAGAACGGTGGGAGCGCACTGGTCGCTGCATTCCCCGGCGAGATCACGCGCCAGGAATGCCAGGAGATGAACACCCTCCTGCTCAATAACCGCCTGCCTGTGCTTTTGACCGCGGGACTCCCCGAAGCAACTCCCATCGCTCACAAACACGGCTGGGTGACCGTCAATGGAGTTATCAACACCATCGGCGACGCTGGAATCATCTATTCTCCCGGAGGTAACTATATCCTGGTAGTGTTTTTATACCATCCCGAACAGCTGGTGTGGGATCCAGCTTCAGCCTTAGTTACAGAACTGTCGCGCGCAGTATACAACTACTACAACTTGCCGACCCAGTAACCTGAATCGCTTTCTTCAATCAGGTCTTTTTTCCGGGAACAGGCCGGTGATCCCGCTTTCTGAAGCCTCACAAATCCCACGCTCCGTGATCAACCCGCTGACCAGCCGGGCAGGAGTCACGTCGAATGCGTAGTTTGCCGCTCTGGTCCCCGGGCCTGCCAGTGAGGCAGGCTTAATTACCCCATTTACCCAGCCTTCGATATACAATACTTCGTTTTCATCACGTTTTTCGATTGGGATTTGACTGATCCCATCTCGCAGCTCCCAATCAATGGTGGAGGAAGGCAGCGCGGCGTAGAAAGGAATATTGTTGTCTTGGGCGGCCAATGCCTTCAGGTAGGTTCCAATTTTGTTGGCGACATCGCCAGTATAGGTGGTTCGATCAGAACCGGTGATGACCAGGTCCACCATTTCGTGTTGCATCAGGTGCCCGCCGGCATTATCGGTAATCAGGGTGTTAGGCACCCCATGCTGAGACAGTTCCCAGGCAGTGAGGCGCGCGCCCTGGTTGCGTGGGCGGGTTTCATCGACCCACACATGCACAGGCAGGCCGCGATCGTAAGCCGCATAGATGGGAGCAGTAGCCGTGCCGAAATCCACGGTCGCCAGCCAGCCGGCGTTGCAGTGTGTCAGGATGTTCACCTCTGATCCGCCTCTTTTTTGGTGGATTTCTTCAATCAATCTAACCCCATGTTCGCCGATGCGCCGGCAAAATTCGGCATCCTCATCGGCGATGGCTTGCGCCGTTGAAAAGACATTCTGGGTTCTCTCCTGGATGCTGCCGTCCTGTTTGAGAACCTGCAACTGCCGCTGGACAGCCCATGAAAGATTAACTGCCGTAGGTCTGGAAGACATGAGCATTCGTGCATCTCCTTCCAGATTTTGAATAAATTGTTCTTCACTGGAATCGGGAGCATGCAGCGCTGAGAGATACATGCCGAATCCCGCCAGCGCGCCGATCAGCGGCGCCCCGCGGGCGTGCATGTCCTTGATCGCCATGGCAACCTCATTTACAGTTCGCAGGTCTTCAATCACCAACTTGAAAGGCAAGAAGCGCTGGTCTATGATCTGCACGGTCTGCGGGTCACCCGGTTTCAGCCATACCGAGCGGTAATGAACACCATTTACATTCAATCCGAGGCTTCCTCCGATTCAGGGGTAATTTCCAACGACTGGCCAATGTCATTATAAAATAAAAACGTGGACGAATCCCACAAATTTGCAGCAATGTATCTTGCTGGTGTATAATCACGGGCACGCCCCCGTAGCTCAATGGACAGAGCACCTGACTTCGGATCAGGCGGTTGCGCGTTCGAATCGCGCCGGGGGCGCCTTTTTATCGATATTCCCCCTTTTATTTAAACTTGTAAGGGTCCTTCCCATAAATATTTGTATTCTTAGCTCACGAAGAAATAGCAGCCAATATGGTAAAATTATTAAAACCAATTAATTATTAACGGGGCGGTTTTACAAGTACTTCCAGTTTTTGTAAGTCAATTTAGAGTTCGGCATAGCCTTGATGAGTTAAAGTTGATTTCCGCTGGCTTCCATTCGGTTTACAATGGAGGAGAAAATGTTGAAGTCATCCCGATCTGCAATTTCTTTAAGAGGCATTGGCTTAAGTATAATCCTGGCTGGGCTTGGGTACTATATGGCCTTGAGTGCACCCTCCCCTGTTTCGATGGTCGACCAATACAAAGTTCTGGCCTGGAATGATCTCGGGATGCATTGCTACAACCGGGATTTTCGGGACCTGGCTGTACTTCCGCCCTTTAATACCCTGTGGGCGCAGGTGATCAAAGTGGGTGATCCACCTCAAATCATAACAACGGGTATCAAGGTAAACTATTTTTTTGAAGACAATACCTATTCCGTTGGAAAATCCAATTTTTGGACTTACGATGTCGATCTCTTCGGGGTAGACCTGCCGGACAATGTCGGGTTAAAAGGCAAAAGCCTGGCAGGTCAGATGGATGCCCAGTCTGATCACTTCATTGCCGAAGGCATCCCGTTAACTGAATTTCGTGACAGTGCTCCTTCAATGGCTTATCCTTACCAGCTGGCCACAATTGTTGTCCAGGATAGTGTTAGCTCCCAGGAGCTGACCCGTGCTGTGGTGGTTGCACCGGTGTCTACAGAGATGCACTGCGATACCTGCCATGACGACTATGGCGAGGCTTCCGAGGATATTGCCACAGGTCGTGTTGAAACAAATATCTTAACCCTGCACGATCTTGAAAACGGCACCACACTGATGTCTGATCGACCGGTTCTGTGCGCTAATTGCCATGCCACGAATGCCCTGGGTACACCGGGAATACCCGGGGTTCCCAATCTTTCCAGGGCCATGCACGACCAGCATAACGGGGAAGTGCCTAACACGCTGGATGGCTGCTACAACTGCCACCCCGGACCCCGGACTCGCTGCCTGCGTGATGTGATGTCACAGAGAGGCATGACTTGCATCGACTGCCATGGCGGGATGGCAATTGTGGCGCAGAATCCAAATCCCTGGCTTAACGAGCCGCGCTGTGACAACGCGGCCTGTCACGGCAGCGGTTACGCCCAGGACCAGGTGCTTTACCGCTTTTCTACCAGTCATAACGGCATCTACTGCGAGGGCTGCCACGACAGCCCGCATGCCATCGCTCCCACCACTAAAGCTAACGACTTCATAAAGTTTATTGACCTGCAGGGCAGCGGAGGCCCCGTGCGAAAATGCACAGTATGCCATGCCACACAGCCAGCTGGTGCCGGACCACATGGGATGTTACCGTCTCCGGTCTTCCTGCCCTTTGTTATCAGATAGCCAAACGAACGGGCAGGTCCTCACCATTTTAAATGTAGGTTACTTAAGGCTGGGTGCATTAAATAATATGCAGCTGGGCGTGGTCGTGGTGTGTCACCATCAATGCAGAAAGCAGCTCGAGAACCAGCCATAATGCTGTTCCAAGCATAAATCCCCAAAGTATGATTCCTCTCCGCAGGCGGATAGGAAAGTGTTTTGAAATATGCGGTCCCCATCAGCCCGAAAACAAGCCATAGCCAACGCAGACTAGTGGTACCAATGTCCAGCAGAGTAAGGCGGTTATCCAGGCGAAACCTTCCACCACCTGGTCAGATGTGAGAATGTAAAGAAAACCAAAGTGAGAATCCAACCGAACCGGTTGCCAGCCAGGCTCGTACTGGTGCCTGATAAAAACAGCAGCCAAAATGGCTGTTTTTGCGAATTGATGACTATTTCTCCATAAGATTCTGTCATAATTGTTACTTCGCCTGCACCTGGGAAATTGCCAGGTCTGTTTCTACTTCTATTTAGAGTATGCCAATACCCTGGAGCAAACATGAAAATAACAAGCTTAAAGCCAGGAGGGTGAGCAATTAAGGTTCCGCACAGGCATGCTACTAAGGAGATGAAAACTGGGTCGAAAAAACCGGATCTAGAAAACAAGACCCGGTTCTGATTTGATGACAATTTATTGTCTAAGCAAATGCCATGTAGATGGTGCGGATGCTCAGAATGATGATCAGTACGCCAACCATCGCCATCAAGGCGCGGGTGGGCAGCTTTTTCGTCACCACTGCAGCCAAAGGAGCAGCGATTGCGCCACCGATCAACAATCCCAGGATTATCGTCCAGAACTCTGCAAAAAATGCCAGCCTGAGCGCTAAAATGAAGGTAACTGATTCGGCGAAAGTGACAAAAAATTCCGAAAAATTTACCGATCCGATGGTAAAGCGCGGACTTGTCCCTCGCGCGATCAGGGTAGTGGTAACAATCGGACCCCAGCCGCCACCGCCGATGGCATCGAAAAAGCCACCGACCAGGCCCAGGAGAGTGACATACACTGGAATGCCTTTGAGAATCTCACCCACACGTATGGCTTTGAAGAGAATTACAACACCCATGATGAGCAAATAAGCAGCAACGATGGGTTTGATGATATCTGCCGGCACTTCCGTGAGCAGGTAGGCGCCGACGACGCCTCCGATTACACCCGGGATAATCAGCCGCTTGATCAGTTCCTTATCGATATTCTCCAGCCGCCAGTGGGAAAAACCTGAGATCCCGGTGGTCACGACTTCCGCCATGTGGACACTGGCGCTGGCAGCTGCCGGCGGTATGCCGATGCTCAGCAGGAAAGTGTTCGAGCTTACCCCATAAGCCATCCCCAGTGCGCCATCGATCATCTGGGCAAGAAAACCAACCAGCACAAAGACCAAGATGCTTAGATCCATATCTAATCTCCTTTAGTATTTTTGATTAGCTTTTTAGCCGCTGAATCTATCCTGATATACCACTTAGTCTAGTGAATTAGTCGAATAAATAATCTAAAGAATGATCCGGTTTTCCGAATATACATTTCCTCATACAAGGGTTATTTTCTTGTTGACCGGACTTTTTCGATCCTGTCAGCAACTTCCGCCAGAGAAGTGTTATCCAGGATATTGGCCATGGCGTTGCGGACATCGAACATCACCAGGCGCAAACCGCATGCCTCTTCATCCGGACAGCCGCAAGATTCATATGCCATCTGGCTGACGCAGCGGATAGGCGCGACCGGTCCGTCCAGCACGCGGATGATCTGACCAAGGCTGATCTCTCTGGCTGTTTTCGCCAGGTAATAGCCTCCCCCGACACCCATCTTGCTGTGAAGCAGGCCTGCATTCTTCAGGGTGAGAAGGATCTGTTCGAGAAACTTGGCCGGTATTTTCTCGCGCTCGGCAATTTCTTTGATCTGTACGATGCCGCGACCTGTCTCCATTTCCCATGTTGCCAGGTCAATCATGGCCCGCAGGCCGTATTCTCCACGTTTAGATAAGCGCATTTTAATTTATAATTGATTCTATAGACTTTATTGTTTCTGTAGTATAAGTGATACCTGTACGTTTGTCAACCCGTGTTTTTCTTCACAAGTAAAAATCAGTTTATGAAATTATGACAACCGCAGAGACTGTCTCCTGTCGGGCGAAAGAGTATAATATGAAGATGCTTAATGTCCTTATTGCGCTTCTGGATCAGCCGGAAGAATTCTGCAATTTCTACAGGTGTGACTGAAACATTATTTTATCAACTTTGCTGTACCACCTATCGAATCAAGGACTGACCCATGGTATCTAGCAGCAGACGCAATCCCGGAATCCCCCTGGACCTTTCCTGGGTGGCGAGTGCGCGGGTCAACCGCAGTGCGGTCGAACGGCGGGTGGCTACTCTGCCTGCTCGCCGCTCAATCAAGAAAGATTGGCAGGCTGCCTGGCTGCTGCGCGCTGTAACCTGCATCGATCTCACTACACTCTCTGGAGATGACACGCCAGGTCGGGTGAGGCGGCTGTGTGCGAAGGCTAAGCAGCCGGTTCGGCCAGACATGTTGGCCTCCTTAGGCTTCTCGGATCAAAATATCACGGTTGGCGCGGTTTGCGTGTATCCCAGCCGGGTGCGTGATGCCGTAGAGGCGCTCAAGGGGACACAGGTACCGGTAGCCTCCGTCGCCGCCGGCTTCCCCGCCGGTCAGACCCCCATCGCACAGCGCGTGGCCGAGATCGAGCAGGCGATCGAGGCAGGTGCCAGGGAGATCGACATTGTCATCAGCAGATCGCACGTGCTGACCGGAGACTGGCAGGCTCTCTACGACGAAATCAAGCTCTTTCGTGAGACCTGCGGCGAAGCGGCTCATATGAAATCCATCCTGGCGACCGGCGAGCTGGCTACCCTGCGGCAGGTCAGCCAGGCCAGTTTTGTGGCTATGATGGCCGGATCCGATTTCATCAAGACATCCACCGGAAAAGAAGAAATCAATGCCACCCTGGAGGTGAGCCTGGTGATGACGCGCGCTATCCGGGACTATCACGAACGCACTGGTTACCAGGTTGGATTTAAGCCGGCGGGAGGCATCAACAAGGCCAAGCAAACCCTGACCTGGCAGGCATTGATGAAAGAGGAGTTGGGGGATGATTGGCTCATGCCTGGATTGTTCCGGTTAGGCGCCAGCAGCCTGCTGACCGACCTGGAGCGCCAGCTATACCATTACATCACCGGGCATTATGCCGCGCGCCATCATATGCCGATGGGATGAAAGGTGTTGCATTTACACATTGAGATTTGTGACCTCATTGAATAATATTGGAGTGCCGAATGAGTGTAAAAGAGATCTTTGAGAACATCGAATACGGTCCTGCGCCTGAATCGGCCGCGGCAGCCAGTGCCTGGCTGGATGACCATGGACGAAAATTTGGCCTCTTTATCAACAACCAGTGGGTACTGCCGGAAAGCGCCGAGTTTTATCCCAGCCTTGATCCAGCCACCGGGAATAAACTGGCGGATACCGTGCAGGCGGGTCAGGAGCAAGTAGACCAGGCCGTTTCGGCTGCTCGCCAGGCTTTCGGCTCATGGAGCGAGACCTCCGGGTTGGTGCGTGCGCGCCACCTGTACGCTATCGCCCGGAATATCCAGAAACACCAACGCCTGTTGGCTGTACTCGAATCACTGGATAACGGCAAGCCGATCCGCGAATCGCGCGATATCGACGTCCCTCTGCTCGCCAGGCACTTCTATTACCATGCCGGCTGGGCCCAGCTTTTCGAATCTGAGCTCAGAGACTACCAGCCAGTCGGAGTGATCGGCCAGATCATCCCCTGGAATTTCCCTTTACTTATGCTGGCCTGGAAGATCGCCCCTGCCATCGCCTTAGGAAATACAGTGGTGCTCAAGCCCGCTTCCTATACACGCCTGTCCGCCCTCTTATTTGCGGAGGTAGTGGCCGAAGCTGGACTGCCCCCCGGTGTGATCAATGTGGTCACCGGCAGCAGTAAGGCAGGCACGATGATCGTCACACATCCCGACGTGGATAAAATCGCCTTCACTGGATCGACGGATGTCGGCCGGATGCTGCGGCGCCAGACGGCTGGTTCGGGAAAGAAGCTGTCGCTGGAGCTTGGCGGGAAATCTCCATTTGTCGTTTTCGAGGATGCCGATCTGGATGGGGCGGTGGAAGGGGTGGTCGATGCCATCTGGTTCAACCAGGGCCAGGTGTGCTGTGCGGGTTCGCGCCTGCTGGTCCAGGAGAATGTTGCCGGTCGGTTCCTGGGGAAGCTGAAAACCCGCATGGGCCATTTGCGTGTAGGCGATCCGCTGGATAAATGCATTGATATGGGTGCAATTGTGGATCAAACCCAGTGGGACACCATCGACCAGTGGGTGAAAACCGGAGTGAAGGAAGGCGGCGAATTATTCCAACCGGATATCAGTCTTCCTTCCAGGGGACTGTTCTACCCACCAACTTTGATCAGCAACCTGGACCCGGCTGCGGAGACCGTCCAGGAAGAAATCTTCGGTCCCGTGCTGGTATCCCTGACTTTCCGCAGCCCGGCGGAAGCCATCGCTCTGGCAAACAACACGCGCTACGGGCTGGCTGCCAGCGTCTGGAGTGATAATATCAACCTGGCGCTGGATGTCGCCAGCAAATTGAAAGCCGGCTCGGTTTGGGTAAATTGCACCAACTTGTTCGACGCTGCCTCCGGTTTTGGAGGCTACCGGGAGAGCGGGTTCGGGCGAGAAGGAGGCAGGGAGGGTCTTTACGAATACCTTCGCCCGGCCTGGCAAAAGCGCCCACGCCCCGACTTTCAGACCGCTGGAGGCGAGAAACAGAAGTCGAAGTGGGGTGAAGCAGTCCCCGGCCGGCCAACAATGCCGGATGGTCACAAATCGAACGGCACAACCTTACCGGCAGTTGACCGCACGCCGAAGATGTACATCGCAGGCAAACAGGTGCGTCCCGATGCAAATTACAGCCGGACTGTTATTTCCCCGCGCGGTGTGATCATCGGGCAGGTGGGTGACGGCAACCGCAAGGACATCCGCGATGCTGTTGAAGCCGCACATGCCGCTCATACTGCCAAACCCGGTTGGGCGATGCGCCACGGGTACAATCGTTCACAGATACTTTTTTTCATCGCTGAAAACCTGGATGCGCGGCGCTTCGAGTTCGCTAATCGCATCATTGCCATGACCGGCCGGAGAAAAAGCTCAGCCCAGGAAGAAGTGGATATTTCCGTCCAACGGCTGTTCACGTATGCCGCCTGGGCGGATAAATTCGGTGGGACAGTACAGGAAACCACCTTGCGCGGCGTCACCCTGGCGGTCAACGAACCGGTTGGCGTGTTGGGCATCATTTGCCCGCAGGAATATCCTTTGCTGGGTTTTATTTCCTTGATGGCGCCAGCTATCGCACGCGGCAATACCGTGGTGATGGTGCCCAGCCAGGAGTACCCGCTCAACGCCACAGATTTCTACCAGGTGCTGGATACCTCTGACGTCCCAGAGGGAGTGGTTAATATCATCACCGGGGACCGCGATCACCTGGCAAAGACCCTGATCCAGCACGAGGATGTGGATGGAGTGTGGTATTTTGGTCCGGCGGAGGGCAGCTACCAGGTCGAATTTGAATCAGCGGCGAATATGAAACGCACCTGGGTCGGATACGGCATTCAGCGGGATTGGCTGAATTCGGAGCAGGGTGCAGGGCACGAATTCCTGCACGAAGCCACTCAGGTAAAGAATATCTGGGTTCCTACTGGCGAATAAACACGATTGTCTGCAGAAATTACCGGCTGCCTAACTTTAATGCCGGAAATAATACCCGTTTCAAATGATATGCTGCGCATGCACGCTGGTGCTCGACAGCGATACTCCGGTATTCTTCCAGGTATCTCTGCCAGCCTTGACAATTGATTGCTCGGATGGCTTCCTTCGCTTTGTCAAACCAGCCGATCGTCTCTCCGAAGACCACCAGATCCCTTTTGTCTTCAAAGTTGCGTTCTTCCAGCTCCGATAAGGGGATTGGTTTTTCTGATTTCCATTCCTCCGCTGAAAGAAGCTGAAGCAAGAACCAGGTTAGATGCCGGTTCTCATAATCAGCTCTCCAATCCAGCAGGTCGTCGTGAAGCTGTCCAGCAACTGCGCAGGCACCTAATGACTTTTCGATTGGTCCTTGTAATTCAGGCTGGTTTGAGATAGCGGTAAAAGCAGCCAATGTAATCAACATAGGGGAAGCCTTGGCCGTGGCTGAATCAATAAAGGCTTTGTTCGGTAAAATGTGGGGGTGATTCTGGGTTTCCGCTTCAAGGCCAAGTGCCCAGGAATATTGATCGTTGTAGTGATCAAAATCCTGCCAGAAAATGGAATCAGCCGGAAATAAGAGACGGAATTTTGATTGTCCCTTTTGGAATAATTTTCCCTGGAACAGGGCGATCATCCCAGGACTGCTGTATTGCCCATCTACCAAGTGATCCAGGACCACAGTAGATAGAGAATTAAAGGCGCCAGCCTCTGCAGCGTCCAGGAATAATTCATCCTCCAGCTTCGAGAATAAATCCCAAAACAGCCAGGGTGAGCGGGCATTCAAGGGATTCAGAGTCCGTGAGATTTGAAATTTACCCGCTCCTTCCCTGCCGGTGAAAGTACTTTCAGCCAGCGCCATCTTCCTGTAAAAAACGGGCAGCTGTCCTGCCCATGTCAAATACCGCCTCTCGAGAGCATGTATCATTAGCTCGGCACGCGGTTCCAGGCTCAGACTAAATTTGTCCATTAAACTTGAAGACCGGGATGGGCGGTTCCTACCGGTTCAGAGAATTTCATAGACTCTCACAAGTTCACCTCTGTAAAAGACCACCTTTCAGCATGAGAAGGGAAACGTGTGAGGTTATGGGAAAAATGAGATGAATTTTAGCTTAGAACCAGAAGTGTCCTAATCCCATGATCGAACCTGACAACTTATTCAAATCTTGACCGAGGAAGGCGAGGTCATCATCAGTGAAGCCATAGTTATGTAGATATCCGATTTTTTGCTCTGAGGAAAATTCCTGAAGTGTGTGCAGTAATTCATCATCCTGCAATACATCGCTGATGAGATGGCTCATTAATTCCCAACGCGGCATCATTTTCTGTTGATTTTCCATATTCATTCCTCCTGACGAGAACGCGACTGGCCTGTTGCAGTGGATATTATACCAATATCATCTAAACTCTAGGAAATCCAGTTGATCAAAAGAATTCACGCGCTCCATCGCAATTCTTCAACTGTAGTTCTCCCGGCTGCTCAAGAAAACAGCGATGCCAAATTGGAGCAAAACGGCAAGCAGGATTCTACTCAGGTAGAAATTTGTAGCTTCACTGCCATATACCAGGTTCACATACGGTATAGTGACCAATCCGGCTGCGAATGCCGCTAAGAAGGCTTTTACCAGCTGGCTGCGCAAACTACGGGGTTCACCTAACTTTGGGACTACGATCGTTATGATGGTTCCCATCAGTAAGCCGTAGACAAAGTATGTGGGAATGTAGACTGAGGGATTAGTGATCGGATTGATGGCTCCTATCCTTGTGAAGAGAACCAGGTAAATACATAATGCCAGCCCGGATAAGCCTCCTAAAAACAGGCGGAAGTACCTGCGGGATAAACCCTTCCAGACGGCGTCAGCGAAGCCGACCGCCAGACCGCTGGCGAATCCCTGTAAAGCACCGATCACGAGCAAACCTAAAGCTCCAATGATCATCCAGGTTGGCACTGTGACAAACTGCAGGGTTTCCTGGTATTCTTTGGGATAGGATATAGCGATGAAGAAAGGAGCAGCCAGGCCGTTAGCCGCCAGGAAAATACCCGCTCCAAAAGCGCTCCTCACTCCTTGGCGGACAATCAATCTTCCGCTTGCTTTCAATCTCCTCTGGAAAAGGTTAACGGCAACCGTCAATCCAGGATATCCGCTGGTATCCTTCGGCAGGCCATATTCGTCTATCACCGCCACAAAAGCAGTAATCGCTGCCACATCATTATCCATTCTCATGTTCTCAAGTAAGCCTGCGATTACCTGGTCTTTTTTTCCAAGGCTGACTGCAGCCAATGCGGCCTGCGAGCGTACTGTTGGGGCATCATCGGATGTGGCGATCCTCAAGAGTGTCGCAGTCGCAAGTTCATTATTCAGGCTTTCCAGCCCTCTCACAATTTTCAGCCGTATGTCAGGTTTGGGATATTCCTCAACAAGCCTTTCAAGCACGCAGGCTGCATTTTCCTTCGATCCACATCGAGCGAGCCAGGGATCCAATTCAACCTGGCGGTGAAGGGCGCTGCGCGTTAGCAGCAAAGCGTCTTCGAATTCAAAGACTGTCTCAGGAGGGCTGCCGTGAACAAGGGCCAGGCTGGCCGGATCCAGGATTTCTTGACCCTGCTTCCTCCAGCTCTCCACCAGTAGGTGCACACCTGACTTGGTTAACTGGGTGCTCGAAGTCTCCCCTGTTTGTTTTGAATGCTCCACCCCAGGTGGGAAAAGAATCCCGGATGTTACTCTCAGTGTGGTCGAATCTCCCTTTAGAAATATCTTCAGATTTTCGATGACTTCAATTATCGATGCGGGACGGTCATCTGGCAGCTTGGCCATCATGCGCAGGACCATATCGTCAAAGGAAGTATCCAGCTGTGGATTGGTTTCAGAGGGGGGAGCAGGCATGGAATAGAGATGTTGGCTGAGAACTGCCACCATGTTTTCACCGGTAAACGGCAGCTTGCCAGTTGCCAGCTCGTACGCCAGCACTCCCAGAGCATAGATATCGGTTCTAGCATCCACCGGCTTGCCCAGGGCCTGTTCGGGGGAAAGATAGTACACGGATCCGAGGATCTCTCCTTCGCGCGTCATGCGCGAAGTGTCGTAGTGGGCCAGGCCGAAATCCATTAGTTTAATTTTCCCATCCGGCAGGATCATCACGTTTTCGGGTTTCAAATCACGATGAACGATCCCGTAACCGTGAACTACATGCAGTGCAGCGCAAATTTGATAAAGTATCCGCAGTACTTCATCAAATTGTTTTGGGATTTGGGCTGTTAGCGTTTCACCCTGGAGCAGCTCAATCACCATGAATGGAGTCCCATCGAATTCTCCGGCATCGTATATAGTTACGATGTTCGGGTGGTTGATTTTGGCGATCGTCTGTGCTTCCTGGATCAAACGGAAATACCCGTCGACCCCCAGGTGCTCTTTCTTGAGCATTTTAATGGCTACATCTCTTCCCAGCCTGGTATCGTATGCCTGGTAAACCACGCCCATAAAACCATCGCCAAGTTCCCGGTCGAGACGATACCTCCCGTTTACCAGTGTATTTAATGCGATGTGGGTGCTTTCGGTCAAGTGCTTTTCGTTATTAACTGCGCGTGCTGGGAGGCTACCAGGGGAGGATAACCATTCTCCTGGTTCTCCTTTTACTGGCACCTCCTGGTGATATTTCCCGAATTCTTTGTGCAAGGTCAATTGACGGTAAGTTCGGGAAGTAAGTTCAGATGGAGGAATGCCTGACTCTTTCAGCAAGGTTTCTTCGCAACGCCTGAAATCTTCAATAACCAAGAACTCCTGATCCTGGGAGGCATGGGCAACCATCATGGCTCTGAAAGCTGCCTCTGGAGCTTTCTCAATGGCTATCCAGCGTTCTGCCCATTCGATCACCTCTTTCCAGCGCTTTTCGTTTACCAGCAGTTGCAGAAGAAGTTCGATTTTTCGATTGAACGCAGCTTTCAGTTGTGCCCGCACTAACAAAACCCAATCTTCTGAGAAATCGGGCAAGAACTTTCCCCCATAATTGCTCACTTCCTCGCTTAAAACCTTGATAGTCGGAGAGCTGGGGATGGAGTTAAGGATCGATTTAACATCCGTTATTATTTCTGTATTCTTGTTGATCCATACACTTGCCCGATCAGTCAGGATGAATTCGGCACCGGTCAGCCGATCCGTTCCGAGCATATCCTGTAATTTTGAGATAGCGTTTCTCAAGTATTTACGACCGATATCTGGGGATGAATCTCCCCAAAATAACTCGACCAGGGTTTCTCTTAAGTGCTTTTTCGTCTCGTAAATCACCAGGTACGCCAGCAATCCCTTGGCAGCCTGTGAGGATATTTCGATCTCCTTACCATCGAGTCGAACTTGAAACTGGCCCAGCAGTCGAACTTCTAGCATGAGGTGCGCGCCATAAACCCGTCTCAGTGCAAATTCTTTGATTTTGTGATTTTCAGATGAAATATATCAGAATATGGATTCAAGTTCAAGGTGAATTCAGCATTTCGAAATCCCTGATGAACCCCGCTTTTCCTGAACCTATGAGTTGCTGTGCAATTTTCGATATCTTACCCCCCTTAAGAAAATAACAGGAACCAAATTATCTGGACGAAGTAAATTTTACGCACGTGGAAATATTACTGATGTGCCTGTCCCGTAAACCCATCGCGAAAATATCACCACTCGATTGATGAGTTAATTCGATTTATATGTAATTGTGTCTTTGTGAATTTGATCTTTAGGAAAGGTTCTTTAAAAGCGCCTGTTCAATCGCTCCAAGGGATTTCCTGACAGGGTCACTTATCGGCGCGCCAAATTCTATCGCCTGTGGTTGGATTCCGAGGACAAAGGTATCTGGCTGGATTTCTGATTGGAGAACTAGAAGGAACAGGTTCAGACTGGCGCTGTGTGTGGACAGGCCGGAGCTGGCGATGTTATCCATCTCGATAATCGCCAGGCTTCCTGGTGGGGCATCCATGTTGGCCGCGTCAACAATCATCAGAACTTCCGGCTTGGCTGCAACGATCGGACCGATGTAGTTCTCAGGCACTCCATCGGCATTGATCACCGTTGCCTCAACCTTTCCTGCCAGTCGTTCCGCGAGCTCAGCTCCTGCAGAATCATCACCGCGCAAGGGATGGCCTAAGCCAAGGATAACTATTTTTTTATTTGAGAGTCTTTTAACAAGTTTTTCCAGCATTTTATTCCATTATCGGGGAAATTTTCGGTTTCTCCAATCTCACCGCGCTGATTTTATACGCTGGAATTTTCGCGATTGGGTCAAGGCCAAAATCATGCGTAAGAATATTTGCCGGGGATTCCTTCCAATGAAAAGCCAAAAATATTGTTCCAACCGGAACTCGGTCGCTGATTCTGGATGTCGCCTGGATAGCGCCCCTGCGGCTTCTGATGATGATCTCCGAATTGTTCTTGATCTTCAATGCTGCAGCATCGATGGAGTTTATTTCCACAAATCCCCTTGGCTCCTTCCAGTCGAGAGGCTCACTGCGCCGCGTCATGGTGCCTGAATGGTAATGGTACAGGACTCTCCCTGTAGACAGGAAAAATGGAAATTCATCGTCCGGCAATTCTACAGGGTCTTTGGCTAATATCGCAGTGAATCTGCCTTTGCCGCGTGAGAATTGCTTCGAATGCAAGATCGGGGTCCCTGGATGATCGTTATCAGGGCAGGGCCATTGAAGCCCATAATTTCCGAGCCGTCTGTGGCTTATCCCGGCATAAATCTTTGTCACCCCGGCTAATTCATCGAACACCGCCGAGCTCGAATCGAAATTCCAATAGCCGCTATCCCGATTTTGGCGCATTTTCTGGTCGTAGACTTTAGCAATTTCCGTGATGATTTTCCAATCTGGAAGCGCATCCCCTGGAGATTCGATAACAGGGTGCAGCTGCTGGACCCTTCGTTCTGTATTGGTGAATGTGCCGTCCTTTTCCAGCGAAGATGAAGCAGGAAGAATGACATGGGCAAGCAGAGCGGTCTCACTTGGGAAAATATCCTGGACAACGAGAAAGTCGAGGTTGCGCAAACCTTCTTCCACGTGGGTGGTGTTTGGGTCAGACATCATTGGATTCTCACCCATTATATAGACCGCTTTGACTCTTCCTTCTTTGGCTGCCTGCATGGCTTCGACGATGGTCAAACCCACTTTATCTGGAAGTCTTTCTACTCCCCATTTCTGCGCCAGCTCATTTCGTTTTTCCTCATCGGTCACTTTAACATAACCTGGAAATACATCCACCAGACAGCCCACATCACATGCCCCCTGGACATTCGATTGCCCACGCAGTGGATTCACACCGGTGGAAGGTTTTCCGATTTGTCCGCACAGCATGGCCATATTTGCCAGAGTCATGACCAGCTCGGTGCCATTGCTGCGTTGGGTGATTCCCATGGCATACAAGATTGAGCTGTGTCCGTGCCCATCGCTGAATTTCGAAATCCCATTGGCTCTTAACCCCCAGGCATATACTCGTGCTGCCTCCAGGATTAACTCGCCTGATACGCCTGAGATCAGTGAAGCTCTTTCAACCGTGTACTCTTCAAGTATATTCCTGAATTCTTCATATCCTTCAGTTCGCTCTGAAATGAACGCTTCATCAGCCCATCCCTCGTTGATTATCGAGTGCATTATTGCGAGATAGACATAGATATCCGTTCCCGGATGTACCTGTAAGAATAAGGTCGCGTGATCGGTGAGTGGGATGCGCCTGGGGTCGATGATCAGGATATGTGCTCCACGTTTTGCTGCACGGATCACTTCATAACCAATGACTGGATGCGATTCTGCTGTATTCGAACCGGTGATGAGAATGCAATCAGCATCACGAATTTCCTGGATGGAATTGGTCATTGCGCCGCTGCCGAAGGCCTGCACGAGGCCTGCTACTGTTGAGCTATGTCAGAGACGGGCGCAGTGGTCAATATTATTCGTCCCAATCCCCGCCCGTAAAAATTTCTGGAAGAGATAATTCTCCTCATTCGTGCAGCGGGCTGAGGCGAGACCCATCACTACATCTGCGCCGGATGCTCTTACAATATCTGCCAGCTTCTCCGCTACTAAATCCAGAGCAGTATCCCAGCCAACTTCGATGTAGCTATCGTGAAGATCCGGTTTTTCGATTTTCAGGGGAGATTGCTCGCTTATCTTCCAGGAGGTACTGGTCAAGCCCATCTCATAGGCCAGGTCCCGCCTTACAAGCGGGATAGTTAACCTTTCGGGACTGGTAGCGAAATCCCAGCCAAAACGCCCCTTGGTGCACAGATAATCGCCGTTCACGGGTGCATCGGATCTCGATTGGGCGTAGATGATTTTTCCATCCCGTGTTGCGTACTCGATCTGGCAACCCACACCGCAGTACCCGCAGATCGTCTCTATCCGCTCGAGGTCCCACTCGCGTCCTTTTCCATTCCGAGAGACAGGCATTAAAGCCGCGGTCGGGCACACCTGGACGCAGTTTCCACAAAACACGCAGGTCGAATCGCGCAGCGGCCGGTCGAATGGCGTACCAATATGGCTGCCAGGACCACGCCCAACGAAGTCAATTGCATTTGCACCAACGATTTCATCGCAGACTCGAACGCATCGCCCGCATAAGATGCAATATTGGTGGTCGCGAATAAAAAAAGGATTATCATCCTGGTACAGGGTGCGAGGATGGTTAAATTCGTAACTGGTTTCTTTAAGGCCGTAGATATACGCATATTTTTGCAGCAAACAGCTGCCTGCTTTTTCACAGGTGACGCAGTCAAGAGGATGCTCAGCCAGGAAAAGATCGATGATATGGCGCCGCATTTGAAAGAGCTCAGCGCTTTGTGTTCGAATCACCATATCGTCCTGGCACTGGGTTTCACAACTTATGCTTGGATTTGGTCGACCATCAATTTCAACGACACACAGGCGGCAGTTTCCGGAAATACTTAGCCCGGGAAAATAACACAGGTGGGGGATTTCGATGCCCAGTTTTCGGCTCGCTTCCATCACCGTAGTGCCTGGTTCAACTTCGCTAGACTGGTCATCGATATTAACTTTGATCATTACTTTGTTACCTCCAATTGGGTGTTCTTCAGAGGATATTTTTTGTTATCAAATTTTACATAAACGCATCTTCTTGTGAATAAATTTGCGCAAGCATTGTCAATGTTGGGTTGGCTGCAGTCATGCCTAATCCACATACGCTGGATCTTTTCATAAAAGTCCCAATTTCCTTTAATTTTTCCAGGTCATTCCCGGTTCCTGATTGGTTATCAATTTTATTCAAAATGGATAACATCTGCGTAGTACCCACCCGGCATGGCACACATCGGCCACAGGTCTCATTTACAAAAAAATGAGCAAAGCCTTTTAGTACCTTCCAGAGATTTACGGTTTTATTAAATACCATTATTGCCCCTGAACCGATGGGTACATCCAGGGGTTTCAACGCCTCATTCGTTAAGGGAGTGTCGAGTTTGTCTGGGTGAAGGAAACCACCGGAAGCTCCCCCTATAAGTATTGCCTGCGGTTCGCCCAGAAAGCCCCCGGCATAGCGTTCGATGAGCTCTCGTACTGTCAGGCCGAATGGGACTTCAACCACCCCCGGGCGGTTGACATGCCCGCTTAAACAAAACAGCTTTATACCGATTGAATCTTTTGTTCCCCAATTCAGGTACCATTTTCCACCATTCAAAATCAATTCTGGCACAATGGCGAGAGTCTCCACATTGTTGATAGCTGTTGGTTTTCCAAACAGCCCGTGCGTGGTAGGATATGGTGGTTTTATCCGTGGATGGCCACGACTGCCTTCAATTGCTTCGAAGAGCGCAGTCTCCTCCCCGCAGATATATGCTCCTGCTCCTCTCCTGATTTCCAGGTCGAAACTAAAATCTGTTCGCAATATATTTTTCCCCAGGTAATGCGTGGCGTATAATTTATCTACAGCTTTGTGCAGGATAGCGGTAGCAGCTGGATATTCCCCTCTCACAAAAATGTACCCTTTTTTAGCACCGATCGCATAAGCACTGATCATTAATCCTTCAATAATTCGATAGGGGTCACCTTCTACCATAACCCGGTCCTTGAAAGTACCAGGTTCGGATTCATCGAGATTACAGACCACATATTTGTGGTTTTCTGCTGCCTGCCGTGTAAACTCCCACTTCAACCCGGTTGGAAAACCCGCCCCGCCTCGCCCAACCAATTTCGATGCGTTAACTTCGCCGATGACTTCTTCCGGCGTCATTTCTGCGAGTGCTTTATCCAGGGCTTTGAACCTGCCTTCGGAAAGATGGGCCACCAGATCCGTCGCGGGAATTCTACCAATCAATTTTGTTAAAATTCTGGGTTCGCCGTTTATTTGCAGGCGTGAATTTGCTGACCGACCGTGCAGCAAGCGTTCAGAATCGGAGGCATTCAGATCGACTTGAGCTATGCCATTCACTAATGCTGCTGGTGCCTGATCACAAAGACCCAGGCAGGCGGATGGCTTTATGCTGTACAACTCATCTGGGCTGGTTTGGTCGGGTTGGTCAATTCCTGCTTCCTCGCAGCTCATTCGGAGTATTTCTTCCGCTCCTGCGACAGCACATATTGGATCAGTACAGATCACGCAATGGTTTTTTCCCTGCTTTTCGATTGAGAACATGTCATAGAAAGTAGCCACACCATATACTTTACTTAGCGGAATGTGGAGTTGTTCCGAAATGAATTGAAGCGCATCGCCTGGCAGGTAACCAAAAACATCCTGGGTCGTTCTTAATAGCTCAAGAAGGGCATCTTTTTGATGATTGAACTGTTCCAGGATAGGAAGCAGGAATTCAAATTGTTCCCTATTCTCAACACCCAGATGCGAGGTGTAACCTGCTGGTGTGGATTTTTTCATATCCAATGTTCCTTTTTTATCATGGTAAGAACCTGGTTAGATTAATTAAAAATAACATTGACAACCCTGGTGATGGTAGAAACCGGATTTAAATTGCTTCGAGTATCTAGTTATTCTCGATATAACCTATCCGCATAAAGACTTGTATCATCGGGATTACTTTGGAAGGAATTTTTTTACAGTGTTCAAAAGATGCTCCGGTTCCAGTGGCTTACGAATCCAGGCGTCGATTGGAATATGCGAATCATCTGGCAGGAGTTGAGCGTACTCACTGCTATCAATGCCTGAGATCATAATCACTGGGATTTTAGTTAATGCAGGATCCTTTTCCATTTCCTGTGCGAGTTTTACGCCATCAAGTGGGCTGGCCATCATAACATCAAGCAAAACCAAATCTGGGGGATTTGACTTCATTTCGCTTAACGCTCGCTCCGCATTGTTTGCAGTCCTGATTTCATAATTCTGTTCGGCAAGAGTGTACTGCGTTGCCAGGACAAAGTCAGGGTCATCATCCACTACCAGGATCTTCGCCGGTTCGCCTTTGGGTTTTACCACAACCTTCTGAGGGCGCAGGTAAGCAAACCAGTACACCAGTCCCACAAATCCCGCACCACCTATAATATTGCCAATTGTGACAGGCAATAAATTCTTGATGAAGAATGCATACCAGGTCAGGTTACTGAAATCAGCTGCGGTTTTCCCTATCGACTCCCAAAAATCTACCCCGGCAAAGCTTTTGACAAACAGACCCATCGGGATGAAATACATGTTAGCTATAGAGTGCTCAAAGCCTGCAGCGACGAACGCGGTGATAGGAAACAAAATAGCTAAGATTTTGTCAGTCGTCGAGCGTGCGGATGAGCATAACCAAACCGCGAGACAAACCAATGCATTGCACATGATACCAAGGGAAACTGCCTGAACGAATCCTAGATTGCACTTGCCATTAGCGATGCCCAAAATGTTCGCACCTAGTGCACCACCGGAAAATGTATATTGCTTAGTTAAAAACATGATCAAAGCCGTCAGGATGGAGCCGACAAAGTTGCCAGTATATACGACCGTCCAGTTTCTTAGCAATTGGCTGATTGTCACTCTCTTGCTGGCTACTGCCATCACGATCAGGTTATTGCCAGTGAATAACTCAGCTCCAGCCACCACAACAGCAATCAAGCCAAGGCAGAAGGTAAGACCTGCAAAAAATCTGACCAGGCCAAAACCCATCCCTGCTGCTGATAGACCTGTGGTAACCACGGTGGAAAAAATTGCCCCAGTTCCGATGAACGCACCTGCAAGAATCGCTAAGGTAAAAGTGGTCTCTGAGCGAAGTCCCACCTTGTTGATACCGACCTCCTCCATCCGACTCGCCATTTTTGGAGGGGGAAATGCATCTATTTGAATCTCATTTGCCATGTTGGGTTACTCCTTTTGTGAAAGTATGTAAAACTCCTCCATGGTTTTATCCAACACTTTCATTGATCTGATCATGTACTTTACTTTCGATGCAAGCATTGCATTTTGTCGATAATTTTGACTTTGACTCAACTTTTACTTCTTAAAGAAATTGCATTACCTGTATTTCTTTTTATTAATATCCGTAGATGAATGCCCCCGGTCTTTTGCACTGCGGCACTATTCCAATAATGCCATTTTTGATATTTCATTCAAATATCATTTGGATAAAGGCCACGCACAAACGAAACCTAATTGGATTTCAAAAAGACCTGTTAGTGATGGGTGACTAAAAATTTAGGGTTGAATGTAAACGCAAAAGCGGCCTCTGATCTATGTTAAGAATCATGTCAGGCCAAATTGCGAATATTTCAGTCATTATAATGCCTAGCAAAACCCGAACGTTGTGACTAAAATCACTATTTATCACTTACATTAGTCTATCTTGGTTTCTGGCAGTGGATCAGGAAAGAAACCGGGTCGAATTGTAGAAGTGGAAATCCAGGTAATTGTCTCCTTAAATCGATACTTATTCAATAAATATTTCTCGCACCTTGCTGAATTTTTATGAATTGCCTATAATAAACCCATTAAATATTAAATTTTGAAAACTTCCTTCTACGAGATTGAGCAATGCGTAATTTTGCTCAAGTCATTTTGAAAATTTAGCGATCCTTGAAGAAAGTGTAGTGATCGGCTCTAAGTTAAAGGAGGTGGTAGTTCCCGCATAAATTAATAACCCCAACATACCATCCACTCACAGTATTAGACACACAAATTGGAGGAGAATAGAATGAAAAAGCAACTTTTTACCTTCCTGGTTTTTCTCACACTTTTGACATTGGCCGTCTCAGCCTGCGGCCCAGCTCCTACTTCCGCCGGCCCTGTAAATACTCAGGCGCCTGGTGCACCCCCGGAAGTAGTCAAAGAGACAGTCATCGTTACGGTAGAGGTACCTGCTGCACCCGGTACACCACAGGTGCAGGTGCAGGTTGCCCAGGCCCCCGGGTTCGGCGAGACACTGGAAGCCGTGAAAGCGCGCGGCAATTTGATCTGCGGCGTAAACGGCCAGCTGCCCGGCTTCAGTTTTCTCGACCCGGACGGCAATTTCTCCGGCTTCGATGCCGACTTCTGCCGCGCCCTGGCAGCCGCAGTCTTCGGTGACGCTACCAAGGTCGAGTTCCGCCCTGTGACAGCCCAGGAGCGCTTCACTGCTCTGCAGACCGGCGAGATCGACGTCCTCATGCGCAACACCACCTGGACGGTGACCCGCGATACCGAGCTGGGGCTGAACTTTGTCGGCACCACATTCTATGATGGCCAGGGAATCCTGGTTCCGGTTGACAGCGGCATCACCACGCTGGCCGACCTGGAAGGCGGGACAATCTGCGTCCAGAAAGGCACGACTACCGAACTTAATCTGGCCGATGTTATGGCGACCAACGGCATCAATTACACTCCAGCAGTATTCGACGACGTCAATGCGACATACGGTGCGTATGCCGAAGGACGCTGCGACGCTGCTACCTCCGATAAATCCCAGTTGAGCTCCGTCGCCAAAGGCCTTCTGCCTGACCCTGACCAGCACGTGATCATGGATGTCACGCTCTCGAAAGAGCCGCTTGGACCGGCCGTGCGACATGGCGACGACCAGTGGTTCGACATCGTGAAATGGGTGGTCAGCGCCACCATTGCAGCAGAAGAATACGGCGTTTCATCGGAAAACGTTGATGACATGCTGGCCAATTCTACCAATCCGGAAATCCGGCGTCTGTTGGGAGCTGAAGGCGACCTGGGATTGAAGTTCGGCCTGGAGAACCCCTGGGCATACAACATCATCAAGCTGGTAGGAAACTACGCTGAGATATACAACCGCAGCCTGGGTGAAGATACACCCACCTATATCCCGCGTGGCCTAAACAGCCTTTATTCAAACGGCGGCGTGCTGTACGCACCTCCTTTTCGTTAGGATGGTCACTTAAATCTCGAATCCCAGGGCAGCTTTTCATTGCCAGATGCTGCCCTGGGTAATAAATAGATCGATAACTCGAGCTGCCTTGCAAGCCCCGAAAAGGTTGCCTTTCTGGCGTGATGAACGGATTCTGAGCTGGTCAGTTCAGCTCTTATTCCTTGTACTGGTCATCACATTAATTGCTTTTTTAGCCCGCAATTTACTGCTCAACCTTCGGCAGCAAGGCCTGGGGTTAGGGTTCGGTTTCTTGCGTACCACCGCAGGCTTTGATATCGGGGAACACTTTTTCCCTTACGACCGCAGCCATACCTTCCTGGAAGCTTTCATAGTCGGTCTGCTGAACACTGCCATGGTGGGGTTTCTGGGTGTGATCCTGGCTACCCTGCTGGGGGTGCTATTCGGGGTCGCGCGGCTTGCATCCAACTTTATCGTCCGACAGATTGCGCGCTGGTACATCGAGTTTCTGCGCAACATACCGCTCCTGGTCTTGTTAATCTTCTGGTATACCGGCGTATTCCTGAAATTGCCGCGGGTAAAGGAAGCCATTACCCTCCCAGGATCGATTTTACTCTCGAACCGGGGCATCGCTATCCCGTGGGGCATCCCCACCGGGACATTTTCCCAGTACAGGCTGATTTTTTGGGGCGGCCTGTTTTTGGGGTTGGTGGTAACTCTGTTGCTTAACTTGCATGGGCGGCGTACAGGAAGACCACCGTTAGCCCTGTTGTGGGGGAGCCTCACTTTCATTTCAATTGCCATCCTGGGGTGGTTCCTTCTCTCAACACCACCCTTGACTCTGGATGTCCCAGGAGTTCAGGGATTGCGTATTGCAGGCGGCAGACCCTTATCCCCGGAGTTCATGGCTCTGCTCTCCGGTCTGGCAATCTATACCTCTGCCTTCATTGCCGATGTGGTGCGAGCTGGTATCCAGTCGGTGTCCAAAGGCCAGGTTGAGGCTGCCAAATCCCTGGGTTTGAAAGGCTCCCAGATTCTGCGCATGGTCGTTTTTCCGCAGGCATTACGCGTAATTATCCCTCCACTGACCAGCCAGTATCTCAACCTGATCAAGAACTCCTCACTCGCGGTGGCCATCGGTTACCCCGAGATGTTCCACGTGTCGGGCACGATTCTCAACCAGAGCGGCAGGGCAGTGGAGATGATTGCCCTGGTCATGGCTGTATATCTTGCCATCAGCCTGCTTACTTCGGCAGTGATGAACTGGTACAACCGCAAAGTCCGGCTGGTGGAGCGCTGACAGAATGGCCAGAGTCCATTCTTCCCCGTCTGCTGTCCTCCCACCTCCCACAGAGCGCTACAGCGTATTCGGCTGGCTGTATAAGAACCTGTTCAGCACCTGGTACAACTCAATTCTGACGATCATTTCACTCAGCCTGGTCTTCTTTGCTGTGCGTGGGATGCTTTCATGGCTGATCAATGAAGCCCAATGGGAAGTCATCCAGGTGAATTTCAGGCTGCTGATGGTTGGACAGTATCCTGTCGACCTGATCTGGCGCGTCTGGTTGTGCCTGCACCTGCTGGCGGCAGTTATAGGCCTGTCCTGGGGAGTCTGGGTACGTGGCAGGTGGATTCAACTGTTCCTGCTAGTATCTATCCCTTTATCCCTATCATTTTTGCCGGGCATCGACCAGTCCGCGCGCTGGCACCTGCTTTCCCTGTCTGTAATCGTACTGGGTGGATATTTTCTTGGGCGAGTGGGAGGCCGTCCTCTGGGCCGCCTGGTGGTAAATCTCTGGGTGCTGTATTTCATCCTGGTGATCCTGGTAATCCGCGGTTTTACTCTCTCAGAAGGCTGGTTTCGAATTGTGCCATCCAATCTGTGGGGTGGCTTGCTGCTTACCTTTTTACTGACAGTTACCGGGATTGTGTTCTCTTTCCCCCTCGGAATACTGCTGGCCCTAGGCCGCCGCTCACGCCTGCCCGCGGTGCGTGGAATCTGTATCACCTACATCGAGGTCATACGTGGTGTTCCACTGGTTACCATCCTGTTCATGGCACAGGTCATGCTGCCGTTTTTTCTGTCCACGGGAACTCCACCCGACAGGGTTTTGCGCGCAATTGCCGGAATAACTCTCTTCAGTGCAGCTTACCTGGCAGAAAACGTCAGAGGTGGTCTGCAGGCTGTCCCACAGGGACAGTATGAAGCCGCTTATGCGGTTGGGCTCAGCGGCTTCAAGACCATGATCTATATTATCCTGCCTCAGGCGTTGCGCACAGTCATCCCTGTGCTGGTGGGTCAATTCATATCGTTATTCAAAGATACCACGCTAGTGTCCATTGTCGGTCTTCTAGACCTGCTGGGGATCTCACGCAGCATCCTGGCCCAGCCTCAATATATTGCCCAGCAACGCGAAGTCTTGCTGTTCATCACTGCCATCTACTGGGTATTCAGCTACCTGATGGCTTATGTCAGCCAGCGCCTGGAGATTTCCCTGGGTGTTGGTGAGCGATAGCCGGGCAGGCTCATTCCTCAATTTTCGAATCTACCAGGTCGATCGCATCCAGGCTAATTAAGTCTCCTGAAGCCGGAATTTCGGGATGATGCTCCAGGTCGACGGCGTAGCCGGGTTCTTCGTAGATCTCAACGTGACCATTCTGGCGGTATTTCCTGCCTGCGGTCAATCCGGAAAGAATAAGATCCAAAAATGCCTTTGGCCGGGTGAAAGAATCTTCGATGATTCCTGCTTCATACCCGCTGTGCATCGTGCAGGAAGCGCAGCGCGGGTCTTTTCCGAAACCGTACTTCTCCCACACCTCATCCTGCATCAGCTCCCCAAGATCCTGTGTGTGTTCATCCGCCAGCAAGTAGCATGGTTTGCGCCAGCCGAGAGGGGTGTAGGTGGGGTTCGTCCAGGCACGGCAGGGATACTGCCTTTCGCCGCGCAGGAATTCCAGGTACAGCGGGTTGTTATAGAAGCGGAAACCTTTAGTCGGATCGAGAGCCTTGCTGAAGGAGCGGATCGACATTTCCCTCTCCATGTAAATATCCTGGCTTGGGGTTGAAATGTAGGGGTAGCCTGCCGAGACCATCATCCCTTCCACTCCCAGGTCAGTCAGCATGCGGAAGAGCTGGTGCAGGTCGTTCACGTCGCTGCTGCGGAAGAGGGTCGTATTGGTGCACACCCGGTAACCCTCGTTTAGGGCGCGTTTCAAGGCGTTCATCGCCTTATCCCAGGTACCTTTGCGTTCTACCCAGAAATCATGCACCTCCGGCATGCCGTCCAGATGCACCACCCAAGAGAAATGCTTGTTAGGCTTGATCTTTTCAAACGCGCGCTCCATCAGGATGCCGTTCGAGCATAAAAAGACATAGCGTTTTTGTGCGATGATACCCGCCACGATCTCATCGATTTTCGGGTGGATTAACGGTTCACCGCCTGCAATCGAAACGATGGGTGCGTCGGCTTCAGCTGTAATTCTCAGGCACTCTTCTACCGTCAGCATTTTCTTTTTCTCGATCACGCTTTCCCGGTATTCCCTTATGCGCCCACATCCTTTGCAAGTCAGATTGCAGACCTCCAGCGGTTCGAGCATGGTTACGATCGGAAAGCGCTTTCTCCCTGCCAGACGGTTTTTCCAGACATGCGCCATGAGTTTCATTCCGAGTTCGATGTTCGTCGTATTCACCTTTATATCCTCCAGTTAGTTATTACCGTTAAAGATAATTTCGAATTCCGGATTGATCGGATGAGGAGTGCAGTTTCCTCAAATGGCTGAATCAGCAGAGCCGTTTCTTCGACCGGTCGATTGCTCGACCAGAAAATTCACTTCACTGCGGCTCAGTTTACTGCGGCCCTGCTCCATGGCATCCACGGAGGCATATGCCAGCAACAGTGGGATCTTACAGAAATCCTGGACTGGACCTTCCGGCAGCGCCTGCATGTATGCATCCGCGAAAGCCAGGTTGCGGCGGGCGTAGGCCTGCATGCAGGTTGTATCCCACCCGCAAGGAAAAAAATCAACTCCGCGCGCCTGGTCTGCTTCCCGGTTGCGCAGGATGTTCACCGATTGTAGCCCGCGTCCGAAACCGATGGCGTTGAAACGGTCGGTGCGCGTCCCGTCATACCAGGCCCATATATCCGAGAGCATCAAGCCGACCGCTCCAGCTACCCCAAAAGTGTAGCTGTCCAGGTCAGCCTCAGTCTGAATGGCCCAATTACTCGCCACCCAGCTCGCCATACGATCGGCCATCGCTGCGGTCGCATCCCAGATGCGGGCAGCGATAGTGCTGGGCGCCAGGCGCACCCAATCACCCAGGCGTACTGTCACTTCGGGAAGCCGTTCCCTGAAAAGAGGATCGGTGACCAGGAAATCTTCATTCCTCAAACTGTTACCAGCGGACTGCAGGGTGCGGCTGATGCTGCGCAACAGCAGCTCTTTGCTTTTGCTCTCCAGGTCTGGATGGTCTTCGATTTCGTCGATGGCTCGCATGCAAAGATATCCCGACCCCACTGCCGCCAATAACATTGCAGGCAGGCGGCTGATAGGAATATAAAAAGTCCGGCTGGTGGATTCAAGAATTTGCAGAGCGTCTTCGGTCAGTCGATCAGGAGCATTATCGACCTGGAATCCTTCGAAAGAGAATTCGGGTTTTAGTGCGGTCTGGTTCTCAGAGATCATTTTCGCACCTCAATTCGTTCAGATATAGTTTTCGCACCAGGTTCTTGATTCCTCAATCCATTCCGATAGCGGGCCAGGGCGAGCAGCGGAAAGTAGTTCCGGTAGAGGTCGTAGCGCAGGTAAAATACACGTGGGAATCCGGTGCCGGTGGTTTCGGCTTCATCCCAGGATCCGTCTGGCTTCTGTGACTTCAAAAGGTATTCAATTCCTCTGCCAGTTTCAAGGGAATGCAGCCGGCCAGCACCGAGCAGACCAGTCACCGCCCAGGAGGTTTGAGATGCAGTGCTGGGTCCAGAACCGCGCTGGCTGGGATTCTCGTAAGTCTTACAGCTCTCCCCCCAGCCGCCGTCCGGATTTTGAACAGAGATCAACCAGTCAACCCCTCGCAGAATTGTTTCCTGCTGCGGGTTTTCTCCTGCCGCACCGAGCGCGGCCAGGACCAGTCCCGTGCCGTACAGGTAATTTACTCCCCACCTTCCATACCAGGCGCCATCTGCTTCTTGCGAGTTCTTCAGGTATTCGATTGCTTTAAACAACGCCTGGGGATGCGAGCCCTCTTCCACCAGCATTTCTATGATATGCGCTGTCACATCCGGGCAGGTCGGGTCGAGCGGCGACATGAATTCTGCAAACGGCACGTAATTCAAGAACTGCATATCGTTGTCACGATCGAACGCAGCCCAGCCGCCGTCTTTCGACTGCATGCTGAGCACCCAATCGATGCAGCGCCGGATGGCCTGTGCCTTTTCCTTCTCCTGTTCCTCAGAAAGTCGAATATTCCTAAGTGCTCTGGGAACCAGGGCGCTGTCATCCAGGTCAGGATATAGATCATTCTCGAATTCGAATGCCCAACCGCCCGGCATAGTGTCGGGGTTCTTGATCTTCCAGTCCCCATCTACCCTGATCTCCTGGTCCAGCATCCAGACGGCAGCTTTCTGGAGCGCTGGTTGGTCGGCAGGTAAGCCGGACTCACACAGCGCGAGAGCTGCCCAGGCTGTATCCCAGACCGGCGAGACGGCTGGCTGCAGGATGAAATCCCCTTCATTTTCGAGTATGAAGCCTTCCAATCCTGCCGTTCCGAGCTGGATGGTTGGGTGTTCCAGGGTATACCCCAGGCTCTTAAGCGCAAATAGCGAGTAGATCCACGGCAGCATGATACCGCCCCAGCTGCCATCCGGTTCCTGGTGGCTGACGATCCACTGCTCTGCTTTCCGCATCGCCAGCTGCCTTCCAGGCTTGAGCGGAGAGCGTTCGTAAATCTTGAAAAACCGGTCGACCAGCAGGAAGAAACTCTGCCAGCTGAATAACCGGCTTGCTTTACCTACCCGGTACTCGCGTTCGCCCTCCGGTTCAAGGTATAGCTCTTCTATCCCTGCGGTGGGCGGAACTTCGCAGACCGGCCGGGTGGTTGTGACGACGGCCAGAGCCATGATCGTCTCGCGTGACCAGCTGGCGAATTCATAAATATTGAAATAAAACCAGTTCGGCAGCAAGATGACCTCGGGAGGAACCGAAGGGGTGCCGCTCCATTGATACTGACCGAACAAGGCCAGCCAGATCTTGGTGAAAACACTGGCCTTGCTTACGCCGCCCTTCGACCGGATGAAACCGGCTGCCTGCTGCATGAACGGTTCAGTGAGAAGCACTCCAGCCAGCTTCAGGCAAAAATAGACCTGGATGCTGACGTTAAGATCCCCGTCCCCTGACTGGTACGAGCTCCATGAACCATTCTGATTCTGTTTGCCTTTTACATAGTGGATTATTTTGCGAACCCTACCCTCATCCACTTTTACTCCCATGAAATACATCAGGGGAATATATCCGGCGGTCACGCTGGCATCGGCTTCCAAATCACCTACCCAATAGCCATTCGGGTGCTGAAGCTCCAGTAAGTGCTTTTGTGCTTTGTAGATTGCCTGTTCTAAAATATCTGGTTCCAATTCATGAAAATTGGTTTCTACCAGGTTCAGTGCGATCTCAGTGAGCATGGTTCGCTAAACCCCCTTCCTTGAGGATCACTGGATAAAAAGCGCGGAAGAATTCAACCAGGCTCTTTCTCGCCATCCGTGCATTCTGATAAAGACGTGGGAGATAAGTGATTTCATGGGGATGCGTGGAAAAGTGCTGCAGCCCTCTTTTTACTGGCATTTTGCCCTCTGCATCCAGGATTTTAATGAATTCAGGCAGCCAGTCCTGTGTTCCATCCGAAATTGCGCGGACAGCCAGGACCCTTACACCGTTCTGGCTGGCCTGTTGGGCGATCCAGTAATTTTCCATCTCTACGATATCCATGTTCCAATTCTTGGAAATTTCCTGCTTCTGGTCAGGTGTCGAGAGGACACGGTTCACCGTCAGACAGTCCTTGAGCCATATGCGCCTGTGCTGACCCATTTCAACCTTCAAAGCCATTTCCACCATCCCGAGATCCGAATGGTAGATTCTACTGCCTGCGTCTTCGCAGTGTATTGTCCGGCAAATTACCAGGTCCCCTATTCCAAGCTGAGGCGAAAGGCTGCCTGCGAAACCCAGGACCAGCAGGGATTCGACCTGGAAATCCTTCAAAATCTTCGCCGTCGCCCTTTCAGCATTCTTCATTCCGATACCGGATACCACCCAAACCAGAGGTGTTCCTCGAAACAAGCCGTGCAAGATGCTCCCACCGGCATACGGTGATAGTGTTGCCTCCAGCATGTCCCTTTCGATGCCTTTCAGCTCTTCTCGCATAGCACTTATTAATACGAACAAAAGAACCTCTCTTTAGGTCCGATTTTGATATCTTTAATTTGCTGCTAAAACTCGCGGATTGACAGGAATTCGATCAATTCCGTGAAACAGGCCCGTCCCGTCGCGCTGACTTGCGCCTGTTCAATTTCCAACCTCGCATCCTGGCAGTATTTCTCGATCAGGGCTTGCGAATGGTTTCTCGCCCCGGTCCCGTCCAGGATTTCCAACACACGACTTTTTCCGTCTTCTTCTAACCGATCGTCCTGGTACAGGCTGGACAGGGTATTTTTTTCGCTATCGCTAGAATTCTCCCAGGCAAAAACAACGGGGTACGATTTCTTCCTGCGCAGGATATCGCTTCCTACCGGTTTACCTGTGATACTCTGATCTCCCCAGATCCCAAGTAAGTCGTCCCTTAGCTGGAAAGCGAATCCCAGGTTTGTGCCGAAATTGAGCAGGGGTTGAATCAAGCAGCGATCATCTACGACCAGCATCGCTCCCAGCTCGAGGGCACAGGCAATCAAAGACACGGTTTTTAGCTTCACCATGTTGAGATAATCCTCAGTGCTGATATCCTGGCGCTGCTCGAAGCTCAAATCCAGGTACTGCCCTTCGATCAACCTCAGGCTGGTTTGATCCAATAATGCCAGGGCCTGCAAAAGGGTTGAAGAAGGTACTCCGCGCTCATTCAGACGCATCATGCTAACATTTGCCAGCACCCGCATCGCCATCCCCGCATTGATCGCCTGCGGCTTGCCGTGAATCGCCCACACGGTTGGACGGTGGCGGCGTTCACGGTCGCCGTCCTGGATATCGTCATGAATCAGTGAGAAATTGTGAACCAGCTCAAGTGCCGCCGCAGCGGGCAGGGTGCGATGGAAGTCTCCACCAACAGCTTCACAAGCCATCAGGCACAGAGTGGAGCGTAATGCTTTACCGTTGCTGTGATTGGAAGGGTTCCCATGGATATCGAGATATCCGAGGTGATAACGCAGCATGTCGTACAGTGGAAGCTGATAACCATCCAGTATGCTCGACAATTCAATGTCGATCTGGTTTCTATAACGGTGGAAGATATCAGGCAGCATCATTGGCGTTGAGGCTTTCTTTAGACTCGATAGCAACTTTCTGGTGAACCCCATTTATGAATAAATCGATGATGATGGCAGATGCTTTGCTGAAATCCACATTTTGAAAATAATGGACTTCTCCCAGGACAAACGACATCAGCAGGTTCATTAAATACACGCTTGTCAACTCCAGGTCCAGGTCTTTAAATACTTTGCTGGCAATGCCGTCTTGGATAATTTTCCTGGAAATATCGTTGATCGCCTCGAATTCCTCCATAACTCTTTCAGTGCTTACGTTCGATAAATTGGTGGTGTCCTGCAAGAACATCCCTGGATTGAAGAAACCACGGGGAAAGTGCATCAGGTAAAACTTGACAAAAACTGCCAGCTGGTTTTCTGGATTGCTTTCCTCGGAGATGGCGGAGAGCAGGGCGATGCGAAAATCCTTCAGGCTGAGGGTTTTCCGGATTACTGCCTGGAACAAAAGGTCTTTATTTCCGAAATAGTGGTAAATTGTGGGTGGGGCTACGCCAACAACATCGCAAATGTCACGAATGGAGACGTTTGCGAAACCTCGCTCAGAAAACAAGCGCGCCGCCACCGAGAGAATCTGGTCGCGGGTACCCTGCGGGCTGTCCACCTGTTTTATGTACATAAATAGTACTTTATCGCTCTTGAATTGTATATAACGATAATTATACTGAGGGCGGTTGATTTGTCAACCTTTCACATCCCGAAGTAGTACAAATTGACTATGAGAGAATTTCGCAGATCAGTGGGAAACTGTCATCCCGCGCCCATCAGGCAGAATCAATGGAGTGCCGTAATCCGGATGTGGGATTACGTGAACCGGCATAGCATACACCTCTGCCAGGTTTTCTTCCGTCAGGACTTCCTTTGCCGAACCGCTGGCCCATATCTTCCCACCTACTAACAAAGCGACGCGATCAGCGTACAATCCCGCCAGGTTTAGATCATGCAAAGCCATCATGACACTCAGGTTATTTTCGCTTACCAGCCGGCGAATCAAGTTTAAAAGGAGCGCCTGGTAGTGCAGGTCCAGGTGTGTGGTTGGTTCGTCCAACAAAAGGACCGCCGCTCCCTGTGCCAGCGCGCGTGCCAGGAGGACGCGCTGCTGCTCGCCCCCAGACAGCTCGCTTACCCGCCTCTCAGACAGCTTTCCCAGTTCCACCTTTTCGAGCGACTGCTGTGCCAGGAAGTGATCCTGGGCCTTAGTTTGACCGAGCCAGCCGAGATAAGGTGTACGCCCCAGCAGGATGGTCTGGTATACCGTAAATGCCGGTGGCAGGCTGCGCGCTTGCGGCACGACAGCCAGGCAACGTGCCCGTTCTGAAATCGAAAGCCCCTTCAGATCCTGCCCACCGATGCAGATGCTCCCGCTGGTGGATGGAATCACACCGCTGGCAGCCCGGATCAAGGTTGATTTCCCCGCTCCGTTTGGACCGATGATCGCCAGGACCTCTCCGGGCTTCACATCCAGGGTTACCTTTTCCAGTGCAGTGAATTTTCCGAAATTGACCGTCAATGAATCGATCTCTAGCATCTTGCCGCCTTTTTCACCAGAACACCTGGCCTTTTGCGCTTCTTAATATCCACAAGAAAAACGGCGCGCCTGCCAAGGCGGTCACAATCCCAACCGGTAGAACCTGCGGAGCCAGCAGGGTGCGTGCCAGCAGGTCAGACAGCAGCAGAAACCATGCTCCTCCCAGGATCGAGAGAGGCAGCAGGCGCCTGTAATCCCCTCCCCACAGGATGCGCACCAGGTGGGGCACGATCAGGCCGACGAAACCGATGATTCCAGTGAAGGCTACCGCCGTCGCCGTAGTCAACGAAGCTGCTACGAGAATTAAGGCCTTGGACTTCTCAGCAGAAAGACCGAGCTGCTGTGCCTGCTCTTCGCCGTACTGCAGCACATTAAGTGCGTGCCCCGAAATCACCAGCGCACCCATGCCGATCACGGCATAAGGCAGGGAGGCCAGGATAGGGGCCCAGCCGGTCAGAACCGAGCTTCCCAGCATCCAACCGATCGCCCTGCGCAGCTCGCTTGTTGAACGAAACATCAGGAAAGAAGTGAGCGAGGTCGCGAACGAGCTGACAGCCACACCAGCCAGGATCAGCGTCGTCGTCGGCAGCGACTTACCGACTTTGGCTATGCTGTAAACCAGGGCAATGGTCAGCACCGCCCCGGCAAACGCGGCCAGCGGTATGGGGTAAAGCCCTCTCCATTCTGCAGGCCAGTGTATCGACATGGCTATCACCGCGCCAAGGCCGGCACCCGAGGCTACTCCAATCAGGTAGGGGTCAGCCAGCGGATTGCGAAACACTCCCTGGTAAGCCGCACCGCTGCTAGCCAGCGCTGCACCAGCCAGCGCCATGAGCGCGGTGTGCGGGAGGCGAATTCTGAACAGGATGGTTTCGAAAGCCTGCGGCCAATCGGATTGCAGTGCGATACCTGGCAGCTTGTCTGCCAGGATGCGGCTCACCGTCCCTGGTGGAATGAAAACCGGTCCAGCCGCCGCGCTCAACAGCAGAGCGGTAACCAGCAGGCTCAGGTTCACCAGGTAAGGATGATTTTTAAAAACCATATTCATCCAAGATTAGTTATTTGAACAGCTCTGGGTGCAGCAGCCTGGCCAAGGCTTCCAGACCATCCAGGAGGCGGGGACCAGGCCGGCTGACCAGGTTGTCATCGAAAATATAGACCCGCCTCTCTTTTACCGCTTTCAATCCCTCCCACCCGGCACGCTGAGCTACCATCTCTGGCTTCACTCCCCCCAGGGTGTAATCGCCCAGGATGATCACTGCGGGATCGAGACGTATCAGCTCTTCCAGGCTTATCTGGATCCAGGAACCTTTCAACCCCGCCCCCAGGTTTTCACCACCCGCTGTTCGAATCATCCTATCGATAAAGGTCCCAGGCCCGCTGGTCCAGGGTGCGTTCGGGTCGGTGATATCCAGCTCGTAGAACACCAGTGGGCGATCACCAACACCTGAGATCACGCTTTCGATCGCCTGGAGCCGGCTCATAAGGGCGTCTGACAGGATCTGAGCTTCAGATTCTCTTCCGGAGAGCACACCCACGGTTTTAAGATTATTGAAGAGCTCTTCAAATTCAACCGGATTTTTCAGGGCAAAGACCGTCATGCCCAGGTTTTCCAGCGCCAGGATTTGTTCGGGCGGGGTGATTTCCGCTGCCAGCACCAGGTCTGGCTGCAGGGCGACGATGGCTTCTGTGTTCAGCTCACCGAAACCACCTCCCACATCCGAAAGTGCCAATGCTTCCAGTGGGTAATCCGAGAAAGAGTCCCGTCCGACCACCTGCTCTCCGGCACCGATGGCAAACAGGATTTCGGTGTTTGAAGGTGCCAGCGAAAGGATGCGTTGGGCAGTTTTTTCCAGCTTAATCTCATGTCCGAGCCCGTCGACAATCGCGATGGGCGCAAAGGTCGGTGTTATCGTGGAAGTTGGAACCATAGTTTCAATTTGGGTAGGAGAGATCGAATTACAGGAGGTTAGCAAGAGACTGCTAAGCAGTATGGCCGCGAGCCGTATGATTTTGGGTAGTAAATATTGAGATTTGTTATACATTACAGAATCCTTGTTTCCTAAACCTGAAAAGTTTTAAGAAAACCCTTAAGGTTTTTGTCCTCATTAAACAAAAACCCCTACTTCAAAAGCAGGGGAGGTGTTTCTGGTCATGCAGGCATCCACCTCCTTGCCGCGAGGCATGTGGGTGCAGGGTTTCAGGCAGTCGACCTGGCTTTCCGCTGATCAGCGGATTACAGTTGCGGGACAGCGCCGGACTCTCACCGGCTTCGCCTTTATGCCCTCCCATCCGGGGGTAGGGCGCCTGGAACCTATCTTTCTATAGATATTAAAGTTCAACTAATAGAATATCATAGTTCTTGTGAAAAGAGAAGTTTTGATCTCTAAATAAATAGATGGTTGTGTAATGCTCGATGTCCAATCTAGCTATCGATAACCTGTTTCTCCGCTACATTTAACCAGCTCTTCGGCCAATACTGCCAGACGTTGATTGACCCGTGCGAAGATTCCATCCGGGTCAAAACTCCCGTCCTTATTTTTACCTGCTGGTACACCTGTCAGAACCTCAATTCCTTCTTCAATTTTGTTGACTGACCAGATGTGGAACTGGCTTTCCTGCACTGCATTCACAATATCTTGTTTCAGCATCAAGTTGGAGATGTTGCTTGCTGGGATCATCACACCTTGCTCGCCAGTCAAATTTCCGGCTTTGCAGATGGTAAAAAAAGCCCTCAATCTTTTCGTTCACGCCCCCGATGGCCTGCACTTCACCCATCTGGTTGACCGAACCGGTGACGGCGATGCCCTGTTTAATGGGAACATCAGAAAGGGCTGAAAGGATGGCATCGAGTTCAGCGCTGGAGGCGCTGTCTCCATCTACACCGGCGTAATTTTGCTCGAAAACGAGATGAGAGTTTAGACTGAGCGGTTTATCTTGCGCAAATTGTTGGGTAAGATAACCGGACAAGATCAACACACCTTTTGTATGGATTGGGCCACTCATCTCGGCTTCCCGCTCGACGTTGACAACACCGCTCTTTCCCAGTCCAATGCTGGCTGTGATTCGACTGGGTTGACCGAAGGTAATATCCCCCCACTGCATAACCGATAAGACCGTTCACCTGGCCGATTGCGGTGCTGGAAACTTCAATTTTGATCACTCCTCTGGCGATCATCTCCCGGATGCGTTCCTGGAGTAGATTGGATCGATAAAAACGCTCTTCGATGGCGCGCTCGATATGGCTGGCTGAAATAAGTTTGGCTTAATCCTGGCGGGAGTAATAATTAGCTTCGCGGATAACATCCGCGATCACACCGTAACGGGTGGATAGTTTATCCTGGTACTCTGCCAGTCGTGAACCGTGGTCCACTACGCGCGCCAGGCCGGAAGGATCCAGGTGGGTAAGTTTCTCTGTCTCACATAGGTTGCACACAAAACTGGTGTAATTCTGGATATGGTCGCTTGTCCTGTCCATTTAAGTGTCAAAATCAGCTTTAACCTTGAATAGCTCACTAAAATATTCATCGTATGCCAGCAGAAACTGGTAGACGTCATTGCGTCCTATCAGGATTACCTTTACATCCAGAGGAATTGGTTGGGGTCTTAAACTCTTGGTGGTAAACACATGTTGCTTGATCGGCTCCTCGATGGCAACCTCGCTGTCACGCAAGCAGCGTTTCAAGCTTTCCCACGTGAAAGGATTCCGGATCACATCCTCGGCCGGGAGCACGAGATAACCCCCATTTGCGCGCTGCAATGATCCGCCGCGGATTAGAGTGAAATCGGTTATGAGTGCACCCATAAAAGCTTCCTGTTCGATTCGGCCAAACAGATTGCTATATGTGGGAATCATTTCCGCAACTACCGGCGAACCCTGTAAGACGATATTCGTCTTCGAAATTATGGACATAGCACCAATCCATTGGAACGGCTTTATTAATGGCAATTTGTTCTAAAAAACGTTCGACGGTTGTGGTACGCCCCGAACCAGGCAGTCCAGCAACAAAAATATTGAAGCCTTTGTCCTGGATATCAAGTCCGAACCGCAAAGCACCCATCGCGCGCTCCTGGCCGATAATGGTTCCTTGTGAGCCAATTTCAGCGCTGCTTTTAAAGGCCATAATCTCAGGGTCACAAGTGATGCGTAATTCATTCGCAGAAAGTTTGTGTATCATTCCTTTCTCCTTTGGTGTATTTCAATCGCCACAAGCTCCGAAAACGTTTACAAGACGCTGAACTGATTACCCCTGGACTGACTGTGTATGCTCTTGACATTCGTTTTCATATCTTTGTCAATGCCAAGCACCAGCTTCTTTTCGCAGGCCAGTTCGTAGAAGTGACCGCCGTGTATCATTATTCAAAGTAGCAGATGGCTTAATACCGATTGAAAAATCTAAATCTTCAGGTAATCTCCAAGTCCATCGCCTGAATCAGCCCGGGCCAGAGCAAACGCTACAGTTGGCAGACTGGACAGCCCGGGATAAGCCAGGTAGCGGGGCGACCATTCAGGGTGAAATTTCTCTTTGAATTTGTGCAGACCCTTGAAATTGTAGAATTGGTCCACGTGATCGTAAATAAAGCGCAGGGCTTTTTCGATCATCGGATCGTGTTCGCTTTCGCCAATGCCGGATAGGGCGCTCAGTCCCAGGTTGAATGTGGCGAAACCCTGGGACTGCGCCCATTGGAACAACCCGACAAATAAGAAGTCCATCGTACCCGGCAGCGTACCTCGCCGGTGGCGCATCAGGTCGATGGTCGTTTCGTTAAGCTGGTATTCTGGGATCAGGTTGGCAAAGGCGATGATTTCTCCATTTGGCGCTTCCACTGTCATTACCGACCTACCGCCGATATATTCGTCATCGAACCAGCCAAGGGAGAAACGCTTCTCGCTGCCTTGCATATCTTCCAGCCATTCATCGCTGACCTGCCTGAGCTTTGCCAGCAGTTCCGCTGACAAAGGTGGCGCGTTGTAGCAGGTTTGGTAGCCCAGCTTGGTAAACCTGTTGACCGCCGAGCGAAGATCCTTGTTTGAACGCCCTTCAAGCGAGAACGTCTCCAGGTCGACAATGCCCTCCTGTCCGACACACAACAGGTCAAACCCGGCCGTCGTGTAAATCCCCAGGTGGGTGGGCAGCACCTGGTAATATGCTGGCTGCCAGTCATTTAGTGCGCACATATCGAGGTAGGCTGCCAGCGCCGCGTTGAAATCCTCCTCCGGACCGATCGGGTCTCCCAGTGCCAGAGCCACCCGGCCCTTAACCGCGTAAGCAATAAGCGATCCTCCCGGGGAGAAAAAGTAGAGCTTATCGGGTAGGAGCGTTAGATCTGCCAGAGATGAGCGCCCATGCGCTTCGACGATCTGCCGGGCTCGAGTTAACTCGTTCTGGTCAGCCGCACGGCGCGCCAGTACCGGGCGGATCAGCATGAGCAGCGCATATCCAACAGTGATCGCCCCAACGGCGTAAATCGATGTAGCGAAGTAGCGTCCGAATCCTGTAACTGGTTCGAGACCAGGGTCGTAAAACTCGGTGAACATGACCACCGTCTGGCGTACGGCTGCCCCCAGGCTGAAATTCACCTTGTAATGGCGGTCGAGAAGGTAGAAACCTATTGCACCATAAGCCAGTGTGAACAGCATCGAGGCTGCCAGAATTTTAAGGCTTTCGCGGATCGATGGGATGTCCGAGCGTGCCTGGAAGCGGGAGCGCATGGCCCACAGGATGACCATCAACCCTGACGCCAGCAATGCCTCTTCATAATCCAGGCCTTTGACCAGGTGGCTGGCGGCTGACACGCCCAGAACCATCACCGTCACCACCCAGGCGGTTCGTTTACGCCTCCATAACCCGCTGGCCAGCAGCAGTAAGGCAAAACCTGCCAGCGCGGAAGTGAGATGGCTGCCACGGCGCACAACGAGCGGCATAACCTGATCCAGCAAGTGGACGCGTTCAGTCAGCGAAGCTGTAACTGCCGAAAGTACATTGACGATGCCCATGATTGCCACCAGGACAGATGCGAAACGCGGCCCCCAGATTTCGGTGAGATTGCGGCTGCTTTCGTTAATCGTGCGTGTGCGCTGTACTGCGACAAATCCAAGCATCATAGGTAGCCAGAACGTCAACCCGCGGTAGGTCAGCGACACCGTTGCGGCTGTCGCACCGGGTACGCCCAGCGAGGTGAATGTTAGGGCCATCATGCCTTCCACTATTCCGATTCCTTGCGGTGTAATCGAGACGATCCAGAATAAGATACCGATTGCGTACCCGGCAACCAGAGCGCCAATACCAATCGGCTGGTTGAATGCCTGGAAGAGCAGGTAAAGTGTGGCTACGTCGATGACATGGGCTAGAAAAGTTAATCCAACCGTTCGTGTCAGGTGGAGCGGGTGATGTGCAGCCGCTGCGGTTGCCTGATTGAACTCTTGTGAGTTTACCTGTGCCCAATCATCCGCCAGAGCAAGCGAGCGCCGTAAGCGACTGAACATCCAATTAACCGTACGCTGCGACCAGGTGAACAGGCGGGTCAGCCATTCAGCCCGCCACATCCCAACGACCAGGAACAGGGTCAGGGCGGCTGTCATCAGTAACAAAATCAGCGCAGCGATGATTTCGTAGGCTTTCAGGTCATGCTCGATGAAAAGGTACGCCAGTCCGGGGATCAGAAGCAGGGTAAATGCAGCAAAATCGGCGATCAGCTGCAATAGCACTCCAGCGGCCGCACCTGCTGCTGATTTGCCGCGCCGGGTAAAATCTTCGGCAAACCACGCTGCCCCACCAGCTGCACCCGCTGGCACCACCAGGTTGACGAACAGCGAACCCAGCGTCAGCGGGATCATGTCGCGCGTGCGTGAGGAAAGACCTACCGTGGCAAACGCTGCCTGGTAAGAGCCGGAAAACACAAGGTAATACACCGCCTGCAACCCGATGGCATCCAGCAGCCAGCTGATCTGACCCTGCGACAGGGTATCCCCCAGCTTCTTCAGCTCGGTAAAGCGTGAGACCACGAACCACAGGAACAGAACAGTTAGAATGATCAGAATCCAGCGTTTGTTCATGCCAGTTTCTTTACGAAACGGTTGCTCATCCAGCCTAACGGGAATGCGATCAAGTGAGCCAGGCTAGCGCTCAGGGCAATTCCCGATGGAGTTTTTCCACTCAGCATCAGGAGTGCCGCAGCGAATCCGGAGAGGAATAATCCCCCCGTGATCCATCGCCATGGAGATTTCAGACCGGCTGCGTCCAGACCCAACACTCCAAAGTAACCAGCCGACGGGCCGACATCACGCGAAAGGACGATCAGTGTTCCAGTTGTAAATCCTATCCAGTGCAGCGGTAGGGCGATGATTAGCGACAGGATAATGAGGGTCAACAGGTGAACGCCCCAGAAAACCAGACCCGTTGCGAGCGTGCCCCTCTGCCATTCCGCCCACCCGACTGCAAACGCAGTGAAAACGAAAGCTTGACAGAAAACGATACCGCCGTTAGTAGTCACTGCCGAGGTGAATAGCCGCCACACGTCCAGCGCCAGCAGGTCAGCGGGGGCGAAGCCCAACAGGTCCATCCAGTCCCCGGTGAGCTGTGCAGAATGCGTTTTGGTGAGCAGGGCGGTGAGCCAGAGCAGGGTCAGCATCAGGATAGTGAATGGCAGCCGGCGAAGAATTCGAAGAATCATGGCTGGTCTTAATCAGACCTGACTTCCTTTTGCTAAAACAATTGCGAGGTTTCCGCTACTGGTAAGATGGATTCTACTACCTGATCATTTGAGATTTAGATTGATATTTCTAACTGGAAGGATTTGCTCAAAAATTTTGACTCCTGCCAGCAAAACCCCATAAATTATAGATATCGGTATAATTTACAGCTTATGGAACCCCAACTTCCAGTCCGCCTTATGGTAAACTTAAGTTTTGGATTCTTTCTTTAGAAATCATAATTATTCAGGAGAAAGTGAATGGCTAAAAAATGGGTATATCTTTTCAACGAAGTAGAACAGGCTGAAGCTGCGGCAGGCGGCACCTGGGAGGGTGTGCGCTCACTGCTGGGTGGAAAAGGTGCCGGATTGGCGGACATGACACGCGCCGGAGTGCCTGTGCCTCCTGGCTTTACCGTGACGACTGCTGCCTGCAACGCCTACCTTTCAGAAGGTGGGAAATTCCCGGCCGGCATGTGGGAGCAGGAGCTGGCGGCTATAACCAGCGTTGAAAACCTGACTGGCAAACGTTTCGGCGATCCAACCAATCCGCTCTTCGTGTCCTGCCGCTCCGGCGCCAAGTTTTCCATGCCAGGGATGATGGACACGGTTCTTAATATTGGATTGAATGACAAGACCGCCCAGGGTATGATTCAGAAGGGCCTGGACGCTCGCTTTGTTTACGACTCTTACCGGCGGTTGGTGGAGATGTTCGGCACTGTGGTGCTGGGTATCCCGGATGTTGAATTCGAGGAACCGCTGTGGGAATATAAAACTCGCAAAAGCTACAAGGCTGATACCGAAATGCCTGCTGCAGACTGGCAGGCGATCACCGAGGTCTTCAAAGCTGTGGTCAAAAAAAACCAGGGCTTCGATTTTTCCCAGGATCCCATTGAACAGCTGCGCCTGGCGACCGAAGCAGTGTTCAAATCCTGGAACGGCAAACGCGCTGTCGATTACCGCAACGCCGCCGGCATCGCCCACGATTTGGGAACCGCGGTCAATATCGTGACCATGGTCTTCGGCAACCTGGGCTGGAACTCAGGCACAGGTGTGGCATTCACACGCGACCCATCCACCGGCGAGAAAGTCATGTACGGTGACTACCTTATGAACGCACAGGGTGAAGATGTGGTGGCGGGTATTCGCAACACGGAAAAAATCCAAAACCTGACTAAAGAGCTTCCACAGGCTTACAAGGAGTTCCTGGAGATTACAGACAGGCTCGAGCTCCACTATCGTGAGATGCAGGATGTCGAATTTACCATCGAGAATGGGAAATTGTGGATGCTGCAGACCCGAACTGGCAAGCGCACCGCCAAGGCTGCGGTCAAGATCGCGGTCGATATGATGAACGAAGGCTTGATCACCAGGGAAGAAGCCATCCTACGGGTGACACCTGACCAGGTCGATACCCTGCTGCATCCCCAGTTCGATGAAAAAGAGAAGGAGCAGGCTGCCAAAGCCGGTCGCCAGTTTGGTAAAGGTGTGAACGCATCTCCAGGTGCAGCGGTCGGGCAGGTTTATTTCGACGCTGACACTGCCGAAAAGCACGCCAAGGCAGACAAGCAGGATGTCATCATGGTGCGGCCTTTCACCAAGCCAGATGATGTGCACGGTATGCTGGCTGCACGCGGCATCCTGACCAGTGAAGGTGGCGCTACCTCACACGCTGCGGTCGTTGCCCGTCAATTCGGTGTTCCATGTGTAGTCGGCGCCTCCGAGATTCGAATCGATCTGGAACGCAGGCAGATGGAAGCGAATGAGGTCGTGGTCAAAGAAGGGGATTGGATCTCCGTCGATGGCACCACAGGCCAAATCTTTCTCGGCAAAATTCCCACAATCTCGCCCAAGCTCGAAGAGCAAACCGACCTGTTGACCCTGCTGTCCTGGGCAGACGAGATTTGCGCCACTCCAAACATCCGGCAGGCACCAGCTGGCTGGCCTACCAAAGGCTTGCAGGTGTGGGCGAACGCCGATTACCCCGCCGACGCCCGCCGCGCACGCTCATACGGCGCAGTTGGCATCGGCTTATGCCGCACGGAGCACATGTTCTTCGAGCAGGTGCGCCTGCCCATCGTCCAGCGTATGATCCTGGCGGAAACATCCGCCGAGCGCACAGTAGCACTGAATGAGCTCCTGCCCCACCAGCGTAAGGACTTCGAAGGCCTGTTCGAAGCGATGGACGGTTACCCGGTAATCATCCGGCTGATCGACCCACCACTGCACGAGTTTATGCCCGACGAAGAAGCCCTGTTTGAAGAGGTGATTACTATGCGCGTGAAAGGGGAGAGCGCTGGTTTGGCAGAAAAAGAGAATTTACTGGCTAACATCCGCCAGATGCATGAGAGCAACCCGATGATGGGGCTGCGAGGTGTGCGACTCAGCATCTACATGCCGGAAATCGTCGAAATGCAGGTGCGGGCGATCTTCGAGGCTGCCGCTAACCAGGCCAAGAATGGCGTGGAGGTCAAGCCGGAAGTGATGATCCCGCTCACAGGAACGGTCAAAGAGCTGGATTGGATCCAGCCGCGCCTGCAGGTGATCGCCAAGACCGTTATGCAGGAAAAAGGCGTGACTTTCGATTATAAATTCGGCACGATGATCGAGATCCCGCGGGCCTGTGTGACAGCCAATGAGATCGCAAAAGTGGCCGAATTTTTCTCCTTCGGCACCAACGATCTAACACAAATGACATTCGGTTACAGCCGTGACGATGCGGAGCGTAATTTCCTGGTCAAGTACGTCGAAGAAGGTATCTTGCCCACCAATCCCTTCCAGACCCTGGATCGTGAAGGCGTCGGGCGCATGATGGATATTGCAGTCAAAGACGGCCGGCAGGCGCGTATCGATCTGGAAGTTGGAATCTGCGGTGAGCATGGCGGTGATCCGGCCTCCATCGAATTCTGCCACCTGGTTGGAAACAATTATGTCAGCTGCTCGCCGTTCCGCGTGCCGATCGCACGCCTGGCTGCCGCGCATTCGGCGCTTAAATATCGGCCGGGTGGGGCGGAGATCCTTGAGGATAAATAATTGTTCCTTGCTTGAAGTAAATATCAAGCTGGGTCTGCATAAGGGGATTTTATGAGCTAATGACCTCCCCGACTGATCACAGACGGGGAGGTTTCCTTTTCCGGTTCTCAAAGCAAATTGATTGTAACCTGAATCGACCTGGGGAACAGGTTCAGCATCGGCACGATTAGTGAAGTTGCCCGAAAATCACCCTTGCCGATAACAAACTTCAGGTATAATCTGCATAATTAATTGTAAGTCAAGCAATTAAATACAAACTGTTGTGCCTTCTGGCTGTTGAATGCAATATCTATTGTATTCTTGATTTCTAATCTCACATATAAGTGTTATTTACCCGAAATTGCAATAAATAATGTGCGGAATGGTATTGTTGGTTATTTCCCAGGTCCTATACAATAGGGATTTCTGAACTTGAACGCTCACAATACGCCTGTTCGAAACCTTATCGAGTCAATCCATTGTCTCCGCTTGCGCCCAATCAGCAAAGCCCTGGTGGTGGCAGAATCGCTCGACCTGCTGACCACTGCCTCCGGGCTCTTGCTATTTCCGCAAATTGCGGAAGCCAATCCAATGCTGGTCACAATGGGAGGTTGGCTGCCGCTGTTGGTCTCCAAGTTCCTGGCAACCTTATTTGTGGTTTTTGTCTTCGAGAGGATAACAAAGTGGTCCGTTTTGGTTTGGGTAGTGCCATCCATTGCCACTTTACCGGTTATTTGGAATATCTTTTGCATTCTGGCTGAAGCCCTGGTATATTCACTGCCGTAGCCATATACGAACAGGTGAGTGCGTCGTGGGCGCTTCTCAAAACAGGGACAATGGTATCTCGTTTGTTGAGCTAATATTAATCATCATCCTGGTTATTATTGTCGTGATGATTATGTCCTCGCTGCTTGGCCCATCCTTTCGCCAGTGGCTTTCAGAATTTTGGGCTCAAATCAGCCAGCCAAATCCGTGAGAATCCATTAAACTTTAGCTTCCCCCAGAAATTCGACTCGCTGCCGCACCAGCCACAAGGGGATGACTGCACAGGCCAGGCAGAAAGGACATCCCACGAGCAGGCCAATGGTTTGCCCGAAGGCTTCTGGTAACCCCAGGATTTCAGCCAAAAAGGGTGCAGCGAAAAACAATATTAGCGATGAAACTAAATAAACCATCGATACCAGTGCCCCCAGACAGCTCATACTGCCGCGCTGCATCTGGCGTGGATCTTCCCAATCCAGCCGCGCGCCTGCGATTCCAAATGCCAGGTTGATGCCAGCATTTCCACATATGCTGAATGCCACTACAACCATCGAGTACAGCAGCAATCCCAGGCTTTCTCTCTGGATCAGCATGATCGCCACCAGGAAACCCCAGCCTAAAGCCAATACTGGCAGAAATGAAACAAGGTATTTAGCAGTAACCAGCTCCACGGGTTTAATCGGTGAAGTTTTTAGCAGCCAGTAATTTTTTCCTTCCTGGGAAAATGCCATCCCTGCCAGTCTCCCCAGCAGCATCCAGCCTACGAACAATGAAAGGCCGATATTCGCATACACGACAAAACCACCCATCAAATCCATGAACCAGGCTGGAGCTTCGCCTCGCCCGACAGGCACCTGCCTTCCACCCCTTAAAAACATGACCGCATAAATGATCCCAAAGATCAGCGGGGTGATAAGCTGTGACATATTACGGATGTCGCGCCGGATAACCGTCCAGTCCTTGATCGTCACAGCCCATGCGGCTGGTGAGATGAGTCGCTCAATCAATGCAATTCTGGGCACTGAAATCCCGGATTTCTCCCGGCGTACCTGTTTCGCCTTTTGAACGCGTACCTGCATACTCGCCCAACCCGAGTAATATAATTTCTCCGCAGTCACCAAGGAAACTCCAAATATGCCGCCGGCGGCAAAAACAGTTATAGCGACGAGTCCAATTCCATTCAGCCAATCTCCGTTACCGACGCCGACCAATCCCAGACCAGCCCAATATAAAGGGGACAGAGGTGAATCGAAGCGCTGGAATATCACCAGGACCTGGCTCAAATCTCCAGGAGATAAATTATCCAACCGTGCCAGCTGCCCGGATTGGGAGCATAAGAAAGACAGCGTTGCGCCGGTGAAACCGATGATTTCTGCCACCCGGCGGGCAGGGATGACCCGCACGACTGCCATTACCAGCAGGCTGGAGAATCCAGCCGCAGCCAGGGACAGTACCACCAATTCCAGCAGAACAAGTGGATAGAACAACAGGGAATATCCCTGTGCCAGGCCCAGGCCAAACATTATCGGCAAGGCGATAGCGCAGATTAAGATAAAGCTGGGCAGGACCGCCTGAAGTAATTTGGTGATAAACACTGCCCGGATTGGGACCGGACGGCTTAGCAGGAAATCCATATCTCCAGCCAGGTACAACGCCTGCAGCAGCACGCCGAAGCTGGTCACCAATATCCCAATAAAGGCGCCGGTAATCAATACATTCGGGATGCTGTTCAGGACGGCATCCAGGTTACCAACCCCCTCGGCCAGCAGCGGGTTTTTCAGGAAGGTTAGGAGATAACGGCTGATCAAGATAATGACACCAATTCCCCCTAAAGAGATCAGGAATATGAAGATAACAACCAGTTTCCGCACACGGCTGGCTCGCCGGAAACCGATCAGGAAAATCATCCAGCGCAGCCGCACCAATGTCCAGACGGAATGGGAGACACTGACGCGCACCGCTTCCTCCGCGGTTTGCCTCATGACAGCACCTCTGCGATCTCCGAATATTCCGCTCCCCCGGTCAGGTTGAGGAAAATATCCTCCAGGCTGGTTACTCCCTGACTCATCCTCCGCAGGTCATCCATGCTGCCGACTGCGATAAGTCTGCCCTGATTTATGATGCCAATCCGGTCGCACATCCGCTCAGCGATCTCAAGGATGTGCGTGGAAAGGAATACTGCCGAGCCGCGCTCCGCCATCTGTTTCAGGATATCCTTTATCAAGCGGGAGGATCTTGGGTCCAGTCCGACCGTTGGCTCGTCGAGAACCAGGACTTTCGGATCGTGCATCAGGGCTGCAGCCAGGGATGTCTTTTGCTGCATACCGTGGCTGTATGAATCGATCGTATCGTCTGCAGCCTGCAGGAGATCAAAAAGTCTCAAAAGCTCTTCGCTACGCCGGTCGACCTGTTTCCTGTCCATCCGGTACAGGTTGCCCACGAAGCGCAATAATTCTCTGCCAGTCAGCTTGGCATACAGGTTGGGTTCATCAGGCACGTACCCGGTGATGGATTTCGCCTGGATCGGTTGTGCCTGCACATCGTATCCGCCCACACGCGCCGCGCCCGTAGTGGGTTTGAGCAGTCCCACGATCATTTTGATCGTGGTGGTTTTACCTGCACCGTTCGGACCCAAAAAGCCAAAGATTTCTCCGCTGTGAACCTGGAAGCTGACAGCCTCCACCGCACTTTTCGCCCCATAGCTTTTGGTCAGCTGTTCGGTTTCAATGAGGGGAATATTTGAATTCATTCTTTTATCCTGGAATGGATTCCATCATACAATAGGAAGGCAAAGCTGGCAAGCAGACCCGGCTTGATTTCTGAGCCTGCGTAGGTTAAAATCTCTCCCGATGCATTTTTCACGGCGCGATTTCCTTAAGTTGAGCATGCTCAGCCTGGCAGGCACTGCCTTCCAACCGGTTTTCCCCATACCGGAGGAACGAGACCACGGCATGTTGGTCCGGGTGGCGACCAAGCAGGTCGATGTGCGTAGCAAGCCGAACGACCAGGCACCAATTGTTGGCAATCGATTTCGAGATCAGATTATCCATGTGTATGACGCACTGAACCCGCCGGATGCTCCACAGTATTACAACACGCTTTGGTACCGGGTGTGGGGTGGGTATGTTCACAGCGCTCGCTTACAGGTTGTACAGGTGCGCCTGAACGAGCCCGTCGGCTGGGTGCCCGAGTCTGGACAGCTGAGCGAAGTGACCGTGCCATTCACCGAAGCTTACCAGCTGCGCAGGGATGGCACCTGGGCTCCCTGGCGCGGTTCACGGTTGTATTATTCTTCTGTCCATTGGATTACGGGTGTGGAGCAAGGTCCGGATAAAGAACCCTGGTACCAGCTGGTCAGCGAGCTGACTGCCACAGAAGTATATTATGTTCCTGCTGTCCACCTGCGTATCATCGAACCGCACGAGTACGCGCCGATCTCCGAGCAGGTGCCTGCAGAAGAGAAGCGTGTGGAAGTCTCGCTGGTGGAACAGGCATTGAGGGCTTACGAAGGCGATGAGCTGGTGTTGGAAACCCGGATTTCTTCCGGCATTCCCAATAACCGCCTGGCTGAGAATGTCCTGCCGACCGGAACGCCGGAGGGGAATTTCAGGATCTATTCGAAACTACCGTCCAAGCACATGGGCAGCGTGGCGGGTGGTCCTGAAGTGGAAGAAAACGGGGGATTTTCCTTACCCGGTGTGCCCTGGACCTGTTTCTTCCGCAGTCCGGGAGGTTATGCCCTGCATGGCACATACTGGCATAACAATTTCGGGCTGCAGATGAGCCACGGCTGCGTCAACATGCAGAACGAAGCTGCAAGATGGCTTTTCCGCTGGACAACCCCGGTCTTTGACCCTGGCAGGATCGAAAGCCACCAGGATTGGGAAGTCACCGGAAACGGCACCCGGGTGTTGGTTTACTAAAGCAGCCGGTCCACCATCAATATCAGGAATAAAAAAGCCAGGTACATACTGGAATAGCGGTACATCTTCCAGGCCAGCTTGTTACCTCCCTGCTTCCATACCTTCCAGGCGGCGCCCAATAACCACATTCCCAGCACAAATGCACCCACCAGGTAGATTGCCCCTCCTAGACCGAACGCAGGCAGCAGGAGGGTCAGGACCACCAGCTCGATCGTGTATATCAATATTTGCCAGCGGGTCTCAAGTGCACCCCGGATCACCGGCAGCATCGGGACACCGGCTCGGGCATAGTCGTTCTGCCTGACCAGCGCCAGCGCCCAAAAATGGGGAGGGGTCCACGTGAATACCACTGCGAAAAGAAACAAAGACGGGATGTTCAGGCTGCCTGTCGCTGCCGCCCACCCGACCAGCGGTGGGATCGCTCCCGCCCCCCCGCCGATGACGATGTTTTGCACGGTGGTTTTCTTCAAGAAAATGCTGTATATCAATACATAATAAATAATGCCTGCCAGCGTTAATAGAGCCGCCAGCCAGTTGACAAAGGCTACCATCAGGTAAAAGGAGGTCAGTGTCATCGCTACACCGGCTGCCAATCCTTCTGCAGGTGTCAGACGACCGGAGGGAATCGGCCTCTTTTGTGTACGCTGCATCTTGGAGTCGTCTTCGCGGTCGATGTACTGGTTGATCGCCCCCGAACCACCGGCTGCCAGGAATCCGGAGAGTAAAGTCCAAAACAGGATCCTGCCATCGGGCCATTCCTGTGCACCGATCACCATACCGGTGTAGGTGGTCACCAGCAGCAGTGCCACCACAATCGGCTTGGTGAGCATCAGCAGGTCTTTGACAAGGCCAGTGCGTTTTCGAAGCAGGATGGCTTCAGGTGATATTTCAGCCTGGGCGGAATACGTGATTTTCATGTACGAAACCAGGATGACCAGCACCCCCCAGATCGCCGCAGCGGTAGACTGGTGCAGGACGAGCATGTACAGCGGGTATCCCGCTACCAGTTTGCTGCCGAGCAGGGCCTGTGCAAAAAACAAGACCACGGCTGAAGTGGCTGCAACCAGGATCAAGGTCTTTGTGCGCTGTGTGCGCCAGGCCTGAATGAAAAGAACCAGCATTAATATACCTGCCCCAGCAACAATCAGGCGGTGAGAGAGCTGCAGCCAGCCTCCGGCATCGCCGGGGATCAACTCCGGTCCGCACAGCGGCCATCCTTTGCATGACTCCAAAGCCTCGGCTGGAGCGATCAGCGATCCGCTGATAATCAGGATCAGTACGGCTGCCAGTGTAAGAACTGCCAGGCGCCGGAAACCAGCATCAGGAGAAAGCGAATCATTGCCCTGCTGGTTTCTCGCGATCGACTCCACGGTCGCAGCCAACAGTACTGCCTGGGAGGCAAGTGCTACGGCCAGGTGCAGCGACGAAATCCAGGTAAATTGATCTCCGCCAATGTTAAATGCTATCCAAACA
>Ga0154795_1153_pt1 | contig 60657 bp, 55 predicted proteins | sample Rifle2008BG16ft_FD_105803 | JGI IMG/M metagenome (GOLD analysis project Ga0154795, IMG submission 105803) | Chloroflexi bacterium RBG_16_54_18 | reverse complement strand
TCCACGCCTGGTAAATTCTGGTTTAGGGAAAACATAGACATTTTTACATATTGCCTTAAGCTCGACTTGGTCCTTTCCTAATGATAAGTGATCTTCAAAACAGAACAGAGAAACTTCATGCCGCAAGGAGATTTGTTTTAATATATTAAAAGTCCTTATCCGACCTCCATCTACTGGAGGAATAGGAGGATAAAGAGCCAGAAAGAGTATCTTCATTTTCCAATGTGAATTATTTATATCAGGTCCGGTTATTTTAATTATTTCATTGATGTTTGGATTTTTAATCTTCCCAATCTTCCTGATAAAGTAAATAATGACTTATATGATTGGTTTTGCTGCCCAATAATAAAATATGAAATGAATTTGATACCATCAATAAAAATAATAGCCATGGATAGAATTGTTCTCAGTGAACTAATATTATTTTTTGGATTTATCTTTTGTTCTAGGACCACATCCGCTGCACCCTGCCGAAAAAAACGATCCATGAAATATTTAATGGTGACTCTTCCAACGCTGACCCGGTGCCTGACGCGTGCTTGCGGAACGTAGACCACTTCACCGCCCGACGCACGCAGGCGCTGGCAAAGTTCGACCTCGTCATTGCCATACGGCCGCAAGCTGGTATCAAAGCCACCATACTTTTGAAGCTGCTCTCTGCGGATTGACATATTCACACCTACTGGATATTCTCCCTCTCCAAGCACCCTTTCCACTTCTCCCAAGTGGGTGTTGTCGCTCAGGTAAGGTAGCAATTCATCGGTTATCCAACTCGGTCTTTCCCCTTCCCACAACAGCTCAGATTTCCCGCCGACGATTACCGGCTTTTCGGCAACCTCCTGGTACGCGGCTGCCAGCTCTTTCAGCCAATCCCGTTCAGCCAGGGCGTCATCATCGATGTAAGCCAGTATCTCACCCCGGCTTGCCCGCGCACCGGTATTACGAGCGCGCGGCAGACCCAAAACCGGTTCGGTTACATACACGCAAGGAATTCCCATCCCAACGAAACTGAGTACGACTTGCCGTGTATCATCGGTCGAGCCGTTGTCAACGATTACAATCTCAAATGCGTTTGAAGGGAAATCCTGCTCTTGTATGCTGCGGATGGCATCAGCCAGGTAACTGGCCCGGTTGCGTGTGCAGATGATCACCGAGAAGATAACCAATTGAGCTTAACTAAGCTACACGTTTGAGAAATAACTTCCTAATAAAGGCCCCTGAAATAAAATTCCATGCGGTTGAATTTACGGGATTCATGATTAGAGATATAAGTAGGAATTTTAGTGCAAAAATAAAACTCCCCGGACCTCGGACGCTCATAGACCACCAGGTATAACGATCTGCTAGCCATCGTTTCGATTTCGATCTGAAGAAATCAGGAGCTAAATCTTTATCAAATAGTAGATTCTTTCCCAATTCCAATCGCCTCTTTATTGCGATTTCTTTTATTCTTTTTGACCAAAAATCCTGATCTTCCCGCCTATTCATAGAAATCATATTGTCATGCCATCTATACTCGTACAATAATTCAGATAAATTTGCGGCATCCCAAGGTTCACTCAGGCGAAGCGCCAGATCATAATCCTGTGCCAGTTTTATCGATTCATCATAACAACCAACAAAGTTAAGACAATCAGTCCGGTATATTATTCCACCATGAGGTAGACAATTCCAAGTCAATAAAGTCTTTTGGATCTCTTGATTATCAACGGGAGGTCTAAATTCCCTGATAACGCTCCCCGTGGGGTCTATTAACTTTTTTGAAGTACCCAGAATTGCTGTCTGCGGTGATCTCTCCAAGAATTCAAACATCTTTTGTAGCATATCCGGGGCAGCGATATCATCCGCATCAACTCTGGCGATGTATATTCCCTTGGCGAGATTTATTCCACGATTTAACGAAAATGTCTGACCGCAATTCTCTTCGTTTTTTACAATTATCAACCGCTGATCCTGGAAAGTCCCATAAATCGAAGCGGTGTCGTCAGTAGAACCATCATCTACCAATATCAATTCAAAGTCATTAAATTCCTGTTTGAGTACACTTTCTATGGCTTGTTTTATAAAGGATTCGGCATTATATGCCGACATCACGACACTGATCACAGCCATTTTGGTTTGATAGGTTAAATCCGTTTCGCGACAGATTGTACAGAAGATAATCGCGATTCATCATGCCAGCCTAAAACAGCACTGCTTTTAAAATTCCATTTAGTGTCTGAGGTTTTATTGTCAGAATATCTGGTGCTGATTAATGCCAGCGCCAACAAACGGAACCATCCGGACCAAAGATCACCCTCCCCCGTTCCATATGCCATTTTTTCCCAGCCTGCATAACGCTCAATAAACCTCGGGATTCTATAAGGTTTCTTCAACACTTTATCTAAAAGAAAGATTTCTGCTAACCGTCTTTTGAGGCTTTTTTGGGGTTCTGCTCGCACGGCTTCACAGAAAGAACCATCCCCTCTCTGGTTCGACAATACAGCCTGGCAGGTGCGCTGCAGGCTCGCATTAATGTCTTCAGACCGGTAATCTGTCAGCAGGCTCAGCTTGACCAGGATGTCCACAGCATCCAGGTCCAGGCAGGCCCCTCCTCCGCCGCGCGGGTCGTACAGCCCATCCGGCTGCTGCAAGCTCAGCGTGCTGTCGATGATCTGCTCCATATACTGGAATGGTCGCTGAAGATACAGGTACAGAAAATAGAAATGAAAAGCCCCGGCCATGGCGTTCAACAGATCAGCTCTTTGCTCTGTACCCCAATAGCCGGTTTGCGGATCCTGGTGCCTATCCAGCCAATCGAAGATGAAGTGTACATCTTCCAATCCGCCGCTTTGGATCAGGGAGGAAGCCAGGAACATGATCTTGTTGCTTTCCAGCCAGGGATCACCCCAGTTGAGCCCATTCAACCAGGTGGTAAGTGCAGTTGTACCGCGGTACGGCTGGATAAACCTCAAAGGAAAAAGCGCTGTGTGGCCCAGAGCATCCAGCGCCGACAGGCAGAAAAATGTTGTTTGCCAGGTGAAGTACTGCCAATCATGCTTCCGATTGGCAAAATCCTCCTCGTGTGCCAATGGATCGAGAAACAATCCACTCTTTTCATCTTGGAAAGATTTCAGGTACTCAGCCCATTCGGATCGTTCTGAGGTGGAGAACTGTTGCAGTTCTCCAGTGAGCTCATAAATGAAGAGGGCAAAACACGAAGACAAAACAGTTGTATGTTCGGCCGAAGCACTGATGCCATAAGCCGGCCGCCAGCCGTGCTGGGATTCGAGTTTCTTCAGGTAATTCAGCAGCTTATTCTTGGAGTCAACCTCTAGAGAAATAAATCGATCTTTATCCATATTATGCATCAAGCTAACTATCCCTCGACATCTGCCAGCGGTGAGGGATAAACATCATGCCGGAGGCCCGCTGCCCGGCCATCACATACAAGCGGTAGCGCTTTTGGTGCCAGTCGTACTTGCTGAAACCCTGACTGTCGGAGATCGAGATGCTGAGCAAGAAGCCTCCTGGCAGGAGCGAGAGCTGGTCAAAAACAGCATCTATTGCTCCCTGGCCATCGATGAAATCGATTCGAAATCCATCCCAGTTCGTCTGGTGGGCCGCATAGAGAGTGCCATCGAAGGAATAGAAGGCGATGGTAAATGTCGGGCGGTCGATTCGCTGGTGGGCGTCATATTCGATACTCACCGTCAGGGATTCACCAGTCTTGAATTCCGAGCGTTCGATTCCCTGGGAATCGTGCAGGCTTACCCGGGTGATCTCGGCTTCCTTCGCTTCCTGCTTCCCATCCCCGATCTTTGTATTCTGGTAAGTCTCCTGCAATTCATTCTGGTAGCGAGGGTTATTCAAGTATTCCGCCACCACGCTTTCTGATTCGCCAATCGCCTGCTGCTCTCCCTTGCTCAAGAGCATCGCCTGGTCGCACAGCACCCGCACCTGGTGCAAGTTATGCGAGACGAATATGATCGCCGTGCCCGCGTCTTTAAGATCACGAATACGCCGCAAGGATTTGGTCTGAAATGAAGCATCGCCAACCGCCAGGACCTCATCGATCAGCAGTACATCCGGGTTCAGGCAGGCGGCGACTGAGAAAGCCAGGCGGATGTACATACCGGATGAAAAATGTTTCAGCGACATGCCCAGGAATTCTTCTAGCTCGGAAAAAGCCAGGATTTCGTCAAACTTCGCCTTTACTTCCTGGCGCTTCATCCCCAGGATCGAGGCATAGAGATAGATATTTTCCCGCCCGCTGAGCTCGGGGTGAAAGCCGGCACCCAGTTCGATGATCGCCGCTATCCTGCCTTCGATTTCCATCTTCCCGCTGGTCGGGCGGGTGATGCCGGACAGCAGGCGCAGCATGGTGGTCTTTCCCGCTCCATTCGGACCGATAATCCCGAAGGCCTGCCCCGGTTTTACAACAAAACTGACGTCCTTGAGCGCAAAAAAACGGTCGTCATCCAGTGGTGCTCCCAGGCCGAACCGTTGCGGTATCCTGGCCAGCGAAGACCTCAGGCTGCGGACCGCCCCGTGACGGTGATAGCGCTTATCGACTTTTTCCACCCGGACGCAGTAGTCTTCGCTCATATCACATCCGCGAATCTCCATTCCAGGCGTTTGAAGAACAGGTAGCTGAAGACCAGAAAGATTATAGAAATCAAGGTCATCGGTATTAGGTAGACCGGCAGCGGTGGTTCACCTCTCAAGATCACGCTGCGGTAAGACTCGATCAGTCCTGCGGCAGGATTCAACAGGTAGAGAGGCTGGAGCTTCTCGGGGACAGAGCTCAATGGGTAAATTACAGGAGAGGCATACATCCAGATCTGGATGGCCAGCGGAACGGCAAAGCGGATATCGCGGTAAAAAACGTTAAGTGTGGATAAAAGCAGCGTGACACCAATTGCCAGGCAGATCTGAACCAGGATCAAATAAGGGATCCACAATATAGTCGCGTGAATTGGTACGCGGTAAAAGAAAAGCAAACCAATAAAGACCAGGCTGGAAGCTGCAAAATCTACCAGGCTGCCCCCGACGGAAGCTATGGGGAGTACCTCGCGCGGGACGTTTACTTTTGTAACCAGATTCATGTTATTGACCAGGCTGGAGGTTCCGAACGTGATCGAGCTGGCGATGAATGTCCAGGGCAATAATGCAGTATAGGAGAATAAAGGGTAAGGGATACCATCGGTAGGGACCTTGAGAAACCGGGAAAAAATTACAGTGAAAATGAAGGTTAAGACAAGGGGCTGCAATATCGCCCAGGTCGCACCCAGGAATGCCTGTTTGTAGCGCAGATTGATTTCGCGAACGACCCACATGAACAAAAAGTAGCGGTAGTTCGACAGGCGGATGAGATTTGAAATCATTTTTGATTTCTCAAGTTTCTTCCTGGATTTTTCATTGCTTCCTTCTCGATTGTTGGAAGACGAATACCACGACGATCAACACGACAACAGGGACGATCCCGATCCATAAAGGATTCGAACCCACTTCCTGCATATCTTCAGATCCCGAAACCGGAGAAAGATTGGTTGGAGCGGCAGCAGGTGAACTGGTTGCAGCTGGTGCAGTCTCCGCTTCACTTCCTTCTGCTGTAGGGGTGGCTGCTGGCACCTGAGCTTCCGGCTCAATGGGGGGTGCGCTTGACTCGGCATGGAAATACAGGATGTCGTAAGCCCAACCTCCCGAGCGGTTCTGAATGCTGACCGGAACGGCGACGTGAATCTGGTTGCCCAAACCAACAGTAATGTTCGGATCAATTGGATGGAAGGGTGCATTAGCGTCACGCTCCACTAACCGCTCCGGAAGCGACCAGCGCTGGTTTTGAAAGCTCTGGTGGAAAAGGGACTCGAGTATGGTACCCGGAGCATTCGACACCTGCACGAGGTGGACGGTATTCTGGCTGTCTGCAGCCAGGCCAGGCCTGCCCTGATAGCCTCCCGTATCGATCGTGACTACAGGAGCCGACCAGGTATCCCCGCGGTCAGAGGAGAAGAAGTGGAATTTGTGGCGGTTTTCCAAAGTGCCGCTCCACACGACGTGAACCTCGTTTTCTCCAATCGCCAGGATATCCGCCATGTCATATGGGCCATCGATGTTTCGCGGGCGCGACCAGGTCAACCCTCCGTCGAAGGAGTGGGTGTACCGGATACCGATGGGAGGGAAGGTTTCAGGATAGGGCGTCTCAGTCCAGACGGCATGGATCCCCCCATTTTCATCCACAGCCATCCTGGAATTCGTGACCATCCTGCCAGAAACGTCATTCAAATATGCGTAATTTGGAGAACTCCACGAAATTCCATTATCCAGGGATGAGATGTAATAAATCCCGGAAAGTTCGCCAGCCAATACCGGGTAAATAACTTGCAGGGTTCCGTCATTCCCAACTGCCAAATCTGGCTGCCCAACCAGGTTCGTGATGGGTGAGATGATCGTTGGGGAGCTCCAATTCTTGGCGCTGCCCGCATTGACCGCCACCACCTGGCTGTAAACCAGGCGGTCGCTGAATCCACCCAACCAGACCAGGTGTAGAATATCCTGTTCATCAACGTCCATTGAAGGGGAGCTCGATATTTCTCCACTCGTATAAACTATGTCAATGGGATTGGACCACAGTCCCTGTGAAAGGGAGGAATATATCAACGAATTGCCACTGCGGCCGTTCAGCTGCGAATCTTCCGCCCAGATCACGTGCAGCGTACCCGTGGAATCAGCAGCCAGAGTGGGAGCGAGCGATTCTGTTGAAGTAAAAGAGATATTTACCGGGGCATCCCATAAAAGTGCCTGGTAGAGATTCCACCCGGTAGTGGCGAATAGAAACAATATACCCATCACGAGGATAACAGCCTTCAACCGTACTTTCTGACGGAAGCGATTACTGAATAACCTAATCATTTTTACCTTCTACAGGTGTATTTTCTCATCGTATAAGTTCTCTTCGTGAGAGGTGAAGATACTATCAGTGAATTTAGGAATTGCAGTGGGGCATATCTAACGTAGGATCGAATTCACGCTTGCAGTAAGCCAACAAGCAACCGTACACTGTTTTCCATCGTCATCTGTTCGGTTACCAGGCGGTAGGCGTTTTCTGCGATCTGCTCTCGCTCATCCTGATGATCAAGGTAGTACCGGATCGTATCCACCAGCTTCTCGGGAGGCGCCGATATGTAATGAACTCCAGGATGGTATTCCGGGCAGTGAGATAAGATGGGTTCGGAGATCACCATCGACCGGTTGCCGGCTGCGACATGAAATCGATATGGAAATGCGTTGTCGTACCAGGTGGGCAGCAGGTTCAAAGTGATTTTGGCGCGATTCAAGAAGCGCATTCGTTCTTCACGGTATATGAATGAATGTTCGATGTTGTCAGCAACATACATACTGATATTTTTCAAGGATAACTTATCATGGATCCGGCGCAGCTGTCGATTTCGCCTGGTTGTCCTCCTCTTGCCGAACCACAGCACGTCGATATCACGCTGCAGGCCTAAAGGAGCAAACCACTTCGGTGAGGTACCCCACGGTACATAGCGGGTAGGCAAGCCATGTTGTGTAAATAGGTCGGCGTAGATCTTCGAAGAGCTGGCCAGCAGGTCGAGCCATCCACTGGCTTGCGCATGTCGATATTCCCCCAGGTAGCGGTATTTATGCATTTTTTGATTAAGGATTGATAGTGGAAATGAGGTGACAAGACGCCTGGTCTGGCTATTCTTAGAATCATTATATCTATCGAAGGCAGCCCTCATATCCCCGAGCGCTGTAAGGAATTTCCAGGGCAGCCTCAGATCGGGTGGATTTTCAGTGTTCCAATGCAGGATTTTGATCCCTGTGCGTGGTTTGCGCTGTGCAGCCTGGGAGACCACCTGTGTCCAGCGGTCGTATGGTCCAAAACAAAACACGAGGTCTGCCGCTTCCGGAATTGGATCAGTCGATAGGAAACAGTCTACCTCATAACCCATCCGCATGAGTTCATCGCCAAGGGTTTCAGTAAGGCTATCTTGCTCGGCCCACTTTACAATTGCTACTTTAAATTGTGGAGGCAAGCCTAAATTGATTCCCAATTATTCTTAATTGACAATCCAAATAGTAAGCAGTTAATGAAAGGAAGGCAACCAAATCTCAACCGCCTGGAGGGATTTTTTCAAAACGGATGCCAGGGATGAAGCGAGCCACATCCAGGCCACAGCCAGGATGATGGAGAACGGCTGCTTTTTTGTGACCGCTTCCTTCAACGATATTTTCCACCCATGCGCCAAGGCAGCAGAAGGACGCAACTTCTCTATGTCCAGCCCTGAGACCGGTCCAGGGAAAGAGCGCGGTACCGGCAGCCCGGCAAACTGGAACACCAGGAGCGTGCGCACACATTTGGTGCACTTTCCGCAGTTTCCTTCCTATATAAGGTCATTATCAATCCCGGTAAAGCAAACACGCAGGTTCTCATATCCATCGTCCCATTCCCTGAGTGCAATCATCTTCTGCAGCCTGGAAACTGCTATCCCATCATGGACGATCTCAAAGCCTGCTGTTGCGCATGGGGTCTGTAATCGGGTTTGATCCCCATGGGAAAACCAATGCATTGCAATGATGAGTATTAGCCTTCAGCCCGGTCCCACATATGCCTTTGAACAACTGCAAGCAGGCGGCTACCGCCGACCCATGCCAGATCTCCCAGTTTAGAGTGAAGACAGTCCGGCAGTTTGTACGCACTGGATATAGCACGATTTCCTGAGTTTTCAATATCTCTTTAAATCGATTGAATATCAGGCTGAAGGCTTCTTCCTTCCAGATCGGGATGTCGATCCCGTGCACCATGATACTGTAACGAAGATCAAATGAGCGCTGCTGTGCGCCCAATTTCTTTGCCTCCAGATGGTGAATGATGAATCGACTCCACCCGAGAATGCTGCTACCGCTGGATTTCTAATTTTTACTTCCGAGTCTTCAAATACATTACTGCTGATGAACTGTATATCCTTGAATAAATTCGGATTCCAGCTGTGCCAGACATCGCGAAACTCGGATAAATTTGAAAGTAACTTCCTGGAAACTGCTCCTTCGACCTGAATATCGCGCCCTTCAGCCATGGCAGGCAGCAGTGCCATAATCAGGAAAAGCTCAGCGTCGTCCTCCTGGGGTGAGACAGCCAGCCCGGGCATTTCGATCCACAGGGTGTCTTCAGTGGTGGTATTCCCATCCGTTTTACGCTCGACCACGCACGCCTTACGGACCATTTCCGTCTTTTCGACTACCGGCAGGCAATGAAATAACATACTATCCATCTCAGCTGGACTCCATTTATGTGCGTGCTATCGATTGAGCGGTAAACGGCAAAAGAGAATATTTGTCATTAGTTCGAATTCCAACCAAAGAATCATCTGGTTAAGGAAAGGAAGGTCCCCAGATTCCTGCCGCCTGGAGTGACTTTTTTACTATCTTTGCCAAAGTACAAACAAAAACCATCCAGGCAACAGCCAGAACCAGCGAGAGCCGCTGCCGCTTTGCGATGGCTTCCTGCAGTACGATCCGCCAGACGTGCGCATCAACCACGGATGGCCTGACTCTGACTATATCCATAACAGATGGAAGTCCGGGAAATGATTCGGGGACCGGCAGGCCTTCAAAATGTATTCTCAGCAGTGAGCGCACGCACTTCGAGCATTTCCCGCAGTTGCCTTCCTGGATGATTCCTTTATCGATCCCGGTAAAGCAGATACGCAGCGCATTGTAGCCGGCGGGCCATTCCCTCAATGCCGTGAACTTTTTGATCCTGGAATAAGCGATGCCATCGTGCATGATCCTGAAGCCGGCCGTCGAAAGCAAAGGGTCTGTGATTGGATTTGATCCGAAGGGAAACAGCTGGCCTTTACATCCGTAAGTACCACCCAACAAACCCACCCCACAGACACCTTTAAACATCTGCAGGCAGGCAGCCACCGCTGGCCCATGCCAGATCAACCAGTTCAGCCTGAACACCGTGCGGCAGTTTGTGCGTATCGGGAGCAGCTCCAGGTCCAGCGTCCTGACGGTCTCTTCGCAGCGGGCGAACATGAGCTGGAACATGGATTCGTTCCACAGCGGGATATCGAAGCCGTGCACCATCATGCAGTAACGCAGGTCAATCACGCCTGGATCCGTACCGGTCTTATGGCGCCAGGCCGTGAAAGTAGAATCAAGCCCGCCGGAGAATGCTGCCACCGCTTCCCTGTGGCTGATACCTGGCTTTCCTTCCAGAAGCTGGCTGCTGCCGAACTCGATATTATTGAATTGTTTTGCATCCCAACAATGCCAGATATCACGGAATTCGGCCAGAGAGACGAGAAGATCCCTGGATACTGCCCCCTCAACCCGGAGCTGGCGTCCTTCGGCCATCGCAGGCAGAAAAGCCATAATCAGGAATGGCTCGGCGTCATTCTCCTCTGGCATGACAGCCAGCTCTGGCATTTCAATCCACAGGGTATCCGTGGAGGTGGTGATCCCATCCGTTTTTCGCTCAATCACGCATGATTGGTGGACGGTTTCCTGCCTGTACACAGGCGGTTGGCAGTGAATTACCAGGCTATCCATTGCTGTTGTTCGTAATTCGAGCCTGATGGAGCATTTAATGAAAGCAACTTACGCAAATCAACAAATTAGTTAAAAGATGGCTCCCAAATTCCTGCCGCTTGGAGCGTTCTTTTCAATATCGACGCCAGATAAGATGAAAAACTGATCCAGGCAATTGCCAGGATGAGAGAGAAGCGTTGGCGCGTGAAAAGTGCTTCTTTCAGTAAAATCCTCCAAAAATGGGCGTAGAATCCCGACGGCCTTAATCCGAGTATATCTTTTGCCGAAGGTGGGCCAGGAAATGATTCTGGTATTGGCAGGCCAGCAAAGTGTATTCTTAAGAGCGTGATGACGCACCTGGGACATTTCCCGCAATTTCCTTCTTTGATGATTCCTTCTTCGATCCCGGAAAAGCAGACCCGCAGGCCGTTATAACCAGCCTGCCATTCCTTCAATGCGGTGATTTTCTTGATCCGGGGAAACGCGATCCCATCATGGATGATATCAAAACCATCAGTCGTAAGCAGCGGATCGGTGATGGGATTTGACCCCCATGGGAAGGTTAGCTGCCGGCTGTCATAAGTGCTCGCAATTAAACCCACATCGCATACACCTTTGAACAACTGCAAACAGGCAGCTACGGCAGCTCCATGCCAGATCTCCCAGTTTTGAGTAAACACGGTCCGGCAATTCGTTCGTACAAGATACAAAACCAGATCCAGGGTTTTCAGAGTCTGCTCGCAGTGAGTGAAAATCAGCCTGAATTCTTCCTCCTTCCAAAGTGGGATGTCGAATCCGTGCACAAAAATACAATATCGAAATAGCCGCGCCCCTTGACCTGCCGTGCTGGATTTATGTCTCCAAACAGTGAAAGTCGAATCGACGCCACCCGAGAAGGCTGCCACTGCCCCTTCTCTCCCCGCAGTGGTCGAATGTGCTAATATTTGGCTGCTGCCGAATTCAATTTTCTTAAACATACCCGGATTCCAGCTGTGCCAGATATCGCGAAACTCGCATAAATTTGAAAGCAGCTTTTTAGATACTGCTCCTTCTACATAAATATCGCGACCTTCAGCCATCGCAGGCAACAGCGCCATAATCAGAAAAGGCTCGGCGTCGTCTTCCACGGGCAAAACGGCTAGCCTGGGCATCTCGACCCACAGTGTGTCTGTATTTGTGGTTTTCCCATCCGTTTTGCGCTCGATCACGCATGTCCGCCGTACGAATTCATCCCTGATCTGTACTGGTTGGCAAATAATTGACATACTATCCATTTTTTATATTGCTTGCGCGATCTCTCTTGCTATCGAATTACCACAGAGAGACGTTCGGGTAATCCTTCATAGAAAATTCGTAGCATGACTCCAGTTTCCCGTAAGGATGCCCGCATAATATGATTGTCGTTTTTCCCAGCATGGCTGCCAGGATTGCGGCGTGCAGCCGGTTGCTGATCACCACCGCAGCCTGGGCAATCAATTGCAGGAATTGTTCGAAACGAAAACCGACATCCGAGCTGATATCCTCCGCAATGACTGGTAAACCCCTGAATTCGGGATGCTCAGAATAAAGCCGGCTTAAAGCACTGGAAGTGAAACCGCTCTTCTGGCGCCGGATATGGTGCAGCCCTTTCTTCAGAAATCTTTTCACCGGGGCCGGGACTGCCTTCTTTACCGAGCTGGCGAAATTCATCTCATAAATGGATTGGGTGGTCGCTTCCCGGTCGAATCTCTCGATCAATAATATGTGCTTTGATTGGACAGATTCCTTAAGAACATCTAAGAAAGGTGAATCTCTCAATTCAAAAGCCATATCTGGATGAAGGAAAGTGTAAACTGGAGCAGGGTAATCCAGATTCGCGATGCGAGCGTAGCTTTCAGCTTCACGCGCAAACAGGTAGGCGGGAGCCGTTCGCTCAAGAAAGGCACTGGCAAAGTCTGTGTGCAGGAATTGGAAACTGGATGGAAGCACAATTATTGGCAGCGCTGAGAAATATGCTGCCAGTTTTTTCAGGCCTACCAACCCGGGACTCCACAGTTCAACTGCGAAACTGCCGCTGCCGTTGATGATGAGTAAATCTGCCAGATCGGGCCTGTCCACATAGTCCAGCTGATATTTTGAAAGGAAAAAGCGCGAGCCCAATTCAATGAGCGTATCCCCATGATTTCCCCCGACAGGCTCGAAAAAGACCCGCCGCTGGTCGAACTCGTCCATAATCTCGGCTAGTTTTGTCATCAAACCTTATTCAACAGTAGGGATGCGGCGGCGTCCATCTACGCCCTGCCTGCTCAAACCTGCTGATTTTTCCCCAATCATCATAAAGGCAGCTGATCAGATCGCCAGTCCGCGATTTTTCAACTCAGAACGCGCCGCTTCGAAATGGTCGGTGGAATCCTGAGACCTCACCCACTCGAACAGCTCTTCCACACCTCGCTCAAAAGTCACCCTGGGCTTATAACCGAGGGACATCAGGCGGGATATGTCACTGAAACAGTGGCGGATATCACCAGCCCGGAACTGCTGTGTGATTTCCGGGCTGAAAGTCTGCATATCCAGTCGGGGATTGGATTTCTCGAAATGCTCCAGCAAAGCCTGCGCCACCTGCCGGATGCTGAACGCTCGCCCGGAGCCAACGTTGAAAACCCCAAAATCAGCCCGGGGATCCTGCATCACCAGCAGGTTAGCCTGCGCAATATCTGATACATGGACGAAATCGCGCTGCTGCCAACCGTCCTCAAAGATCACCGGGGATTTACGGTTGATCAGCCGGTTGGAGAAAATGGCTGCCACACCGGTGTAAGGATTGCTGAGCGCCTGCCGGGTGCCGTAAGTATTGAAGTATCTCAGTGCGACCGTCGGAATGCCGTAAGCCTGTCCAACTGCCATGAACATCTCTTCGTGATCGCGCTTATTGATAGCGTAAATCGAGGTCGGATACAGCGGTTTTTCTTCAGAGGTCGGACAGGGAGAAACTTGCTGTCTGCATCCCTGCACCGGGCAGAGCATCTCCCACTCCTGTCGCTGAAGCTGGGAGATCGATCTCAATTTTGGATGCACCGTCCCATGCGCCTGGCAAACATAACTTCCTTCGCCATAGATAGACATCGACGAAGCAACCACCAGCTTGCGGGGGCGTTTTTTTGCGTTTACAACAGCCTGGAGCAGAGCCGCAGCGCCATAGGTATTTCCCAGTGTATAGCGCGCAATCTCATACATGCTCTGTCCAATACCCACCAGGGCTGCCAGGTGGAATACCACGTCGATGTCTTCGAGAGCATGCGAGATTCCCTCCGGATCGCGAATATCCCCAAACACAAATTCCGCTTCCGGATCCAGATAGTCTGGCCTGGTACCGGATTCACCCAGCTTCCCATGAACCTGTGGCTCAAGATTATCAAAAATACGCACCTCATGCCCTGTTGCGAGCAGGGCATCTGCGAGGTGCGATCCTATGAAACCGGCTCCTCCGGTGATGAGGACATGATCTGACATGAGTATATCCGCTTAAGGTGAATGAGAACGGCCGCGCATCAAAATTCCAACGAAGATAATGATTACGATGATAGCCGCCAACCCCCCGCCAAGCGCCTGAGGTGAAATCGGAGGCTGGGAACCCTCAGAGGCCGGATTGGATACGACAAATGGTGTGGGAGAGGCAGTCGGTTCAGCCGAAGGGGTAGGCTGATCCGTAGAACCAGCCACGGGCTCCGTCGTTGGTGCAGCCGGCGGCTGAACCGCATCCAGGCTGCGGATTGACAACAGGATGCCATGTGGATCAGGCACAATAGTCGCCTGACCGCTGTCGATGGCGGTCGCCAGCCAGGCTACCACCAATTTCCCACCGCTAGGCACCGTCGAAGCCACAGCCGTAGAATCACTGTTGATCCACTGCCCACCAGGGTTGAAGATTTCCTGCTGGCTCCAGCGACCAATTGATGGATCCTGTGTGTCAACCGCCCATACACTGTAATACAAGCCTGTTCCGCCAGTCGTGGCACTGACCAGGTACAGGTTATACGCATCCGCCGCAGCTGAGAAAGGCGGTTCTCCTGAAAAGGATAAATCCGACCAGCCTGGTACCCGGTTGACATCTCCCCAACCCGCCCCATCTGGCTGCTGCTGGCTGGTATTCAACCAGCGGTGACCGATACTTACATTATCTGAAAACAACAAATGCAATTGACCAGCAATATACACCAGCCGCGGCCAGTCATTCCCGTCTGGAGCTACCTCGAATGGTTCACTCCATGTGACTGCATCAAAACTGCCTGAATCACTTCCAAGTTCTGCTCGTGTGTAAAAGATGCCCTCCGTTGGGAACGCACCTGTCCCCACCACACGTGAGAATGCGGTGTGTATTCCGCCTTCAGGTGAAACGGCTAAAGCCGGATGATCCACACCTTCCCAACCCGCTTTGACTGCATCGAACACTACTACCGGCACGCTCCAATTCTCTCCCGAGTCATCCGAGTAAACCAGGTACACGCCGCGCTGCTCATTCCTCGGTATGGCATAAATGATATACAACCGGCCGGAAGGACCCTGAGTGATTTGGGGTCTTGATACGTCTGCCTTTTCATCCAGGCTTTGCGAAGGCACCCAACCAAACTCTGAACCTGCCTTATCTTCCATGGCATGCGAGTACATCAGTAACCCGTTCGTCCCTCCACTCCAGCTGATGTGCAGCATTCCCTGCGCACCAACGATCATTGAAGGCTCCCTGCTGATCGTGCCATCTCCGCCTTTAAAAATCTCGACGGGTTGTAGCGTCTGCAAATCATCAAAACGGGAGTAAAACAGCGATGAACCTGATCTGTCCAGCTCCTGGCTCCAGACAATATGTTCCAATCCCTGGTAATCGACAGCCACGGCGGGTTCACGAACCTGCTCTCCGGGCTGCGACACAAAAATTGGCTGCATCCATGGTGAAGGAGGAGATGATACAAATTCAAGTGCAGAGAGATCAGCGGATGACGCCCATACCTCTCCACCGGTTTTATCAGTCCCGGCAACCATAATCCTCCCCCCAGCTATTGCCAGGCTCAATTCGTCCAGCTGTACAAAACGCCGAGTCTCAGCGTCCTCGAAATTGAGGTTGATCGAATGGGGTTCATACCATTGTGAACTGGTGGAATCCCAGGCTGTCAGGTTGATGGTGGAGGTCCCTTCTCCCCAATACCAGTACAAATCACCCCCATCCAGGATGTAGTCAGAACCGGTGGGACAGGTCTGCAAACCATCGAAAATCCGCACTGGCTGGCTCCATTCCCCTGTGGGGACTACAACGTTTGGTACGGGAGGAGTACCAGCCACATTGGTAGTTGGTGTTACAGCTGGCGGCTGGGGAACGCCGGAGCCGGCTGCGTCCAGGTTCTGCTGGTACAGGGTGCAGTTGGTCTGAGAAGCATCCTGCCAGATGCGCAGCAGTCTACCTTCCGGTAAGGGCAGCACCAAGGGATTGGATGGAATCGTTCCGGAAAATTCGATTGTCTTCGGCTCAGTCCAGGAAGTCCCCTGATCATACGAATCGGCGAAATTGATCATTCCCAGGCGCGGCTCTGTCCAGGTCATGGATACCAGGCTTCCCGCAGAGGCGGTCGTAATAAGGGCGGGTGGAACTGCCAGATTCCGGTAATAGATCGAATTTTGAACTGGTACAGCCGACTGCCATGTCACACCCCCGACTGTTTTACGCACATACACCCCTGGCTCGAACAATAGGGACTTGTAATTACGAATATAACCCATGTAGATTTCACCGTCTGCCAGTTCTGCAGGATCATAGACCAATGCCGATTCTGCAATACGTACAGGTGCTGACCATGTTGTTGTTCCCAGCAACATCAAGTTTTCGTTTAGAGCTGGCTGGCCGGTTGCCGGGTCGGGAGGTGCATGCCAGAAGGCGTGAATCCGTTCCTGCCCGTCCAAAATCATCTCAGGCGGAGTGGTTTGTGCGGTTGTATTCTGATTCGGCGATGTAGGCAAGATCGGCACCAGCACCGGCAAAGACCAGACACTGCCGTTGTACACTGAAGTCACCAGGCCATCGAAGCTATCCATCCAAAATGCCTGGCTTGTGCGGTTCAAAGAAGCTACTAGGCGTGGCTGGCTGGCGGCACCCGAGCGTGAAAGGTTCACCGGCGGGCTCCAGGTGACCTGCGCAAGCGGCGACTGCCTACCAGAATAGAACGGGATTTCTTTTCCGGATGCGTTGAGCGATCGGGGGATCGCTGATGCACGCAGGCTGGCGAATGGTACGAATATCAGGCAAAGTAAAATAGCAATGTTAGTTAATCGCAAAATATGATCCTTGATTTGAATATAGCTAATTACCCCCCGCTGGATATCGAAGCAGCGGTGCAGGCTCAATTGTAATCGATGATCGCCTTGACGATGCGCCCGGCTGCGTGACCGTCGCCATACGGGTTAACAGCCTGTGCCATCCTGGCGTATTCCTGCGGATTATCCAGTAATTTGCTCGTTTCCGAGATGATCTGTTCGGTGGAAGTCCCTACGAGCCTGACAGTCCCAGCCTCGATCCCTTCCGGTCGCTCAGTTACCCTGCGCAGCACCAGCACCGGGACTCCTAAGCTAGGCGCTTCCTCCTGGAGTCCGCCAGAATCCGTCAAAAGTAAAGTGGTGTGTTTCAACAGGTGAATCATCGGCAGGTAATTGAGTGGGGAGAGCAGTGTGATATTCGGGATATTTTTAAGCAGGCGGTATACGGGCTCGACCACGTTGGGATTCAGATGCACTGGATAAACAAACTGGACGTCATCTCGATAGATATCCGCCAGGCAGCGTAGAGCATTGCAGATATCAACCAGGGGCTTTCCAAAATTCTCCCGTCGGTGGGCGGTCACCAACACCAGCCGCGAGAGGCTGGAAGAGTTCTGGGACAGGCCTAACTTTTCCAGGAGAGATGCTGCCTCGGCAGTCGCAGGCATGGCTGCCACCAGCTGCAAGGCATCGATGACCGGATTCCCCGTGACCACGATTCTTTCTTCAGCGATACCTTCACGTAGCAAATTACCCTTCGCCCATTGTGTGGGGGCGAAATGCAGGTCTGCCACGGCGCTCGCCACGCGGCGATTAATTTCTTCCGGGAACGGCTGCCATTTATCTCCCGTGCGAAGGCCGGCCTCCACATGACCGACCTTGATCTGATGGTAATAAGCCAGCAAGGAAGCAGCCATCACGGTAGTCGTATCTCCCTGAACTAACAACCAATCCGGGTGGTGTTTCTTCAGCACCGGGTCGAGGTGAGTAAAAACTGCCGCAGTGATCTCCGCCAGGGATTGATCCGGGCGCATCAGGTCGAGATCGATGTCAGGCTTGATTTGAAAGATATCCAGTACCTGGTCCAACATCTGCCGGTGCTGGGCTGTTACGCACACCCTGGCATCCACGTCCGGATGGCGCCTCAGCTCGAGTACTACTGGCGCCATTTTTACCGCTTCAGGACGCGTACCGAAAACCAAAAGAACCCGCACCATTTAAGGACCCAGTTTTTCCCTTGCTGCCGCGGCCTGGTTTTGGGCATCAGTATTGGCGGGATTTAGCAGCAGCACAGCCTGGTATGAATAATACGCTCTCTGAAAATCCTCCTGCGTCCAATAACGCGACCATGCGTTTCCCATCAGGTGCATCTCACCCCACGGGTTATCCTGCAGCGCTGCAGCGGCTTTTTCGGGGAAGCCGCTGGCTATCGCGGCATCGGCATACAATAGCTGCGTGGTGATATCACGCTGGTTGCCATCCCAGGCAACCTGCATGGCTTCCCAGGCGTCTGTATACTCACCACGGCTCAAAGCAATCAAGCTCAGCCTTTGCAGCGCAGTCTGGTTAAGGGGATCAAAAGACAATGCTGTCTCAAAGTGCTCAGTAATACTGGAATAATCGATAGCTTGCCGGGTTTGATCGACTGAGACTTTCCCAAAGTTGGATGGATCGTATGCGCTCAGCTCAGCCCTGGTTTGTGACAGCGCACCCAGGTTCGCATACAATGTGGATAAGAACGAATTTCGATAAACGAAAAATGATAATGCCAGCACAACACAGGCAGCCAGAACCAGTATTTGACCGGTCTGCTTGGATCGCGATCTGCCTGCCAGATCAGCCTCGGTCATCGGGGCTGCCAGCCAGGCATAACCCAGGGCAAAACCGACCAGCGGCAGGGTGCGCTCGATGTAGAAAACAACATCGATCATCCCGTGAATGAACATGCTGATAAATCCCAACAGGCCTGCAATGCCGAGCATGGGAATCGGCTTGCGGCTTAATGCCCGCCAGCACCATAAGAATAAGATGACTGAACCCCACAGCAGCGCAATTGCGCCCAGTACACCCTGCTCGATCCATACTTCCAGAAAAGTGTTATGCGTGTGGGCGATGAACGGCACATGCAGCAGAATAGAATAGAAAGCATGCACCATCCAAAAAGTTCCCAACCCACTGCCCGTGAAGAAATAATCCTGCGCCAATCCCCATCCCTGCCTCCACAGGTCCAACCTGGATTGTACCGAGCCAGTCGGACCGGGAAGTGTTCCCAGCAGGCGTTGGAGATCGAAAAAAGTAATGAGGTAAAAAAAAGCAAACAGTCCGATAACCAGGGTGGCTCCCCAAAAGGCAAATTTCCTTTCTGGAGTGCTGAACCACCTCCTCTGGATCCATGCCAGGAAGAAAAGCAAAGCGGTGCAAGCCAGGCTGACCCATGTTCCCCGGCTACCCGTGAGCAGCAACCCGGCTGCTACTACCAATGTCGCCAGACCTGCCAGTACGCTGATCCAGATTCTACTTTTCTGCCAACCATCAATCATGAAGGCAATCCCAAACGGTATAGCCAAAGCCAATGAAGCGGCGGCTACATTCGGATGGATGAATGGACCTGTCAACCCTTCGAATTTGAATTCTGGCCCGTAAGTCTCAATCCACCCGCCGATTTTATCGACGATTTGGAATTTACCCTGAGAAGCAGAGAAATCATGCTGTAGAGGCCAATACACCGCCAGGAGGAAGGCAGCCGCCAGGAAACCAGCCGCTAACGAGCTCTGAAATGCAGGATGTCCTTCTGCGATCAATGAGAATAAAGCGACTACAGCCAGTATACGGGCAAACTGCAGTAATGCCGTCGAAAAGTCGTAGGAAATCCAGGTGGCTAGAGCAGCGCTGAAGACGAACAATCCAACCGGACCTTCCAATCCCGTGCCGCGCGGCCAGAATTTCCCGCTTAAAATGCGTACGGAGAAGAATATCACCAACAGCACCAGCCCCAGGATCACCCAATAGTCAAATTTTTCCCTGATCGTGAATAAACCCAGGGCAACGATGAGCAACTCCCATTGGATGAATTGTGACGCCGAAATCGCTTTCGAATGTGCTGTGGTACCCAAGCCTTGCTTATCCCCTCAACCAACCAAGAGTCTGCTTCCCGATATCCAGCGCACTTTTGAACCCTTCCCAGGTATTCATGCTTTTCAGGAAAGTGAGCATTGGAGCTGGACGGAACGCCCATTCCCGGAAGGCGCGCCGCTGCCAGATCAACAAATCTTCGGCTTTCAAATTTTCATAGTCAAGGACGGTTCCCTGGTCCATATCCACTTCTTCCCAATTAGTCCCTTCACGGAACCAGCCATTTTCCACCACTTCAAAGAAAAACGGGGTGCCAGGGTAAGGTGCGGCGACGTGAAATAATGCGATATCCAGGGGCAGCTTCTTTGAGAAGTTGATCGTTTCTCGGATGGTCTCGACTGTCTCACCAGGCAAACCGATGATGAAATATCCCCAGTTCTTGATCCCGGCTTTCTTTGCCCACTGCAGCGCATTAAAAGCCTGCTCCATGCGGTAGCCTTTATGAGCCTTCTTGAGAATCATCTCGTTTCCGCTTTCGATCCCCCATGAGATAAGCGTGCAGCCCGCTTTTCCCATCAGCAACAACATCTCTTCATCTACGTAATCCACACGGCTGTTGGCGGTCCAGGTGATTTTCGGACCTTTTTCGATCAGCAGCTTTGAAAGTTCCACGACCTGGTCCCGATTCACGGTGAATAAATCTGCGTACATGTGGATATGGTGAACGCCCATGTCGTAAAGCATTTGGATCTCTTCCAGCAGTTTCTTGGGGGACCTGAGCCGGACGGAATACTGGTAACTGACGTGTTTGATGCAGTATTTACAACCTGCCGGGCAGCCTCGACTGGTCACAATGAACGAATATGGACCTTTGATCATAGGCATCCGGTATTTCTCAAACGGCAGGAATTGGTGAAGGGGAATGGGCAGATCGTCCAGGCTGAGGAAAAACGGCCTGTCCCAATTGATTACGATTTGACCGGAGCGCCTCCAGCCTAACCCTTTAATGGAACTGATCTGTCCATCTCCAGGCCATGGAACGATGCCTCGAGCCGAGATAGTCACTACCGGGATAGGTATTTTAGAGTTGGCGATCCCGGAATTCCCGGTTTTTGTTTCATTGGGGTAAGTCCAGGCCGGTTTCCAGGCAGAATCGGATTCCGCCCACATCTTCCAGGTGAACTGGTGCCCGTGGGCAGGCCGACCGTTTTGCTTATCAACCAGCCTCCCTTCCTCCGTCACATCCCAGCGACCGGCGGTTACTTCAAAGGTGTCGACCAGCTCGCGCAGAGTCATCTCCGGTTCCCCGCGTAGCACAAAATCCAGCGCTGGAAATCCGCGCAGAGTCTCGCCTGCCAGGGGAGTCACGTGGGTGCCGAATGCCATCGTAACGGCGCTGAGGCTCTTGGCCAGAAAAACACCATACATGTCATTCGTCAAGGTGGGAGCGGTGACCTGGGTTAGGTAATACTTCGGTCTGCGGTCCCGAAGAATCTCTTCGAATTCCTTCCAGGACATGCGCAGTGCAATTGCGTCGACGATTTCCACTGAATAATCCGGATGGAGCAGCGCCGCCATGGTTGCCAGGCTGACCTGAGGCCAGATCATATTCTCACGGCTGCGCCTGCCTACCCGGTGTTGGGTGCGAATCCAGATCCCCCCATCGGGAGAGGGTGGGTTGACCAGTAAGATGTCAACCTTGCTCCGGTTCCATCCTGAAGCCGTCTGATCATGAACGATCTGGTCGGCGTCGGGGAATTTCGGCCCCGGCAATTTGGGTATTCGCCTGGTACCAAGATTTTCACGAAATTCGCTTGCCATGTTATTTTTCTCCAGGTAATCCAACACCAATAAATATAAGGACCTCTATTATACGCCTACAAATTTTTGGGTCCCATATCAACCAGAACTCTTAAGTCCCTCTGGCTCAGCTCCTCGAGAATGCGCACAATGACCCAGAAAATTACCAGCTGGAACCCAACCAGGGTGCCCATGCTGCCGGCTAAAAGATACAACCATAATCTTTCGATATGCCACTCATTCAAGGCCAGGATAAAGCTGACAAAGCCCAAGGCTGCGCCGCACAAGATCATCAGCAAGCCCATCCACCAGAAATGCCTGTCAATAGGGGTTTTGAGAATTGGCTTGCCGAACAATCCCTGGCGAATTGGCTGCCTGTGAAACAGAGACACAAGGTAATTAAAAGTCACACCCAAGGCGAATAAATCGACACCCGCGATTCCGAGCACCACGGCAGAGTAGGTGGCTGCCACTCCCCACGGACCGAGCACGGTGACACCAGAAAGACGTATTGCGACCAGGATGCCTGAAATCAACAGAGAAATGCCAACCATCAGCACTCCCATACCACCCAGGATCCGCACCGGGTTGTAATTCAGCGCCGTCCACAAGATGGTGCGCAGGAAGCGCATCCCATCCCCCATGACACTGAGCTTGGATCTACCGATACGCTCTTTATACGGGATCGGAAGCTCCACCACCTGCATATTTTCATGGGCGGTGCGAGTGCTCATCACCGGTGTGAAGTTCAAACCATCAGGCAATGGATAAATGCGTTCTAACACCTGCCGCTTGAACACACGCATTCCGCTGGCAGGATCATGGATTTTCTTACCCGCAATCAGCGTCAGCAGGTTTGACCAGATGAAATTTCCGACCTGGCGAATAAATGGCATCTCACTGGCAGCACCTGAACGCCTGGAGCCCACCACCACGTCCGCACCACCCAGCAAAGCCTGGCAGAATTCCGGCAGGAATTCCGGTGGGTACGTTCCATCTGCATCCAGGAATCCGAGGAAGTCACCGGTAGCAAAATTAAAACCCGATTTCAAGGCTGCGCCGTAGCCGCGATTATATTCATGCCGGACTAAAGAAACACCGGCGTGGAGAGAGACTTTTTTAGCCGTGAGGTCCTGTGAACCGTCATCCACCACGATCAATTCCAGTGGATCTATTCCACAAGAATTTAATTTCGGACCCACCGCCAGGACGCGGTCGATGATGGCTGAAATGCCGCTTTCCTCGTTCCAAGCAGGAATCACGATCGAGAGTTTCTTAGGAACGCCGTTCGGGGTTTCTGTCATTTCCATGAGTATTAATGCACTGATCCAGCCAACCAGAGGCTAGAAGTAAACTGCCTGTTCCTGTACATTCTGGGATCCATCGATCTCCCTGATCACACGCGCAGGCACACCAGCGACCACCGTATGCGGAGGTACATCGTCGGTCACGACCGCACCGGCTGCAATCACAGACCCTCTGCCGATCGTTACACCATCCGTCACCACACAGGCTGCACCGAGCCAGACATCATCTTCTATGGTGATACCTTTTGCCGTGATGCCCTGTTCGACGAAAGGCCTGCCTGGATCATCAAAAACGTGGTTCACCGCTATAATCTGTGTCATAGGTGAGGTATACACCCGGTCACCGATTGTAACACCTCCCTGGCCGCGTATGACCGAATACTCGCCGATCAGGCTTTCTCTTCCGATTTTAATCCAGGCATGCGGCAGAGACCTGAAATTATAGACGTGCAGGACTGCACCATGCATCACCAGTGTATTCGATCCGATTTCAACGCCAAAAGGACAGGCATGAATGTAGACACCTTCATCCAGGTAGCTCCCATTTCCCAGGTGGATCTGATCTGCAAACCGCAGGCGAACATTTCTCTCAATGGCAGCTGTCCCATCCATTTTGAGCATCAATCGATAGAAAATCCCGCGCAGGGCAATCCCCAGGATCGTGGGTATCCAGCTGAATAGGACCATCAGCGTCTGTTCCAGCAAATATCGGAAGAGAGAGCTGGCCTGACGGGATAGGTAAAGACTTAATGGACCTTGTTGTTTTTCAACCATAAGCGAAGTTGCTTCTCAGTTCTGGATTTCTCCAGGCGCGCTCCGCCCTAGCGACATCCCAACCCGAATCGAAGGTAATTTCTTGGAACCAGTGTTGGTTCGAACCTGTAAAAAAAATTTGATATGTACTATCTCACTTTTCCCCACACGGTGGATAGCCATATCCCAAGAAACGCTAAAACGCCTTCTTTACCCGAAATAATACTTCGGTCTGAATTGACAGCAATTAGGCTCAACCAGAGCAAAATTGATTTTACTTGGCGCGATAGTGTAAGTCAAGTGAAGAGCATAAAAACAAGACAATTCTCACTGAAATACTTAATATTCTGAAAGGTTTTGCTTATTAGTATGGAGAATCCGTAAATTAAAGTCCGTCACAACCACAAATTGTAATTCAGGATGGATTCTCACCCGCCATGAACATAAATACCCCCCGGGCGAGCAGTGTATCCTGGTAAGCCCTATGAACCTGTGGTGGGATGAGACCACACTGCCTGGCCGCGATTTCCAGTTTCTGCCATTTCGAGTGACCCGCAAAATCGGCATACATCTTCATAATATCAAAAAATTGGGTGCCTGGTGGTTTCCACACCAGGCCGTTTACACGGTGACTCTGCTGGATCATCTTCAGGTCGAATTCAGCGTTGTATATTCCAACGTACCGCCTTTTCAGCAGGATTTCGATTTCTGGCCAAACCTGTAGCCAGGTTTTCGCTCCAGCGACTTGATTGTTATCAATTCCGTGCAGCTGCACAGCATCGGGTGGGATCGGGGACCGGGGCCGGACGAGTGTATCGATCAGCTTAATCCCTAACGCATCAACTAGGCAGATTTCAATAATCTCAGCTCGCCCTCCTAACCCGGTCGTTTCGGTATCTAGGAATATCGGGTTCAACTCCCAAATCTTACGGGCTTTGTTTATTATCTCAAGTCGGTAGTTCATTCGAATCGAAATTTACACGACTGATTATATGAGTCTTTTACTTCTTCGGTTCATCGTCTTTGTCTTGACCAGCTGTAAGGATACACTTCCACCGCATCTGGTGTCACTTTATGGCAGATACCTGATCTGGACCTTGATCAGGTCTTCCAACATCTCAACAGCAACGAATAGAACAGCCTTTTTATCACCTGCAATGGCATCCTTGAAAACTTGCTCAATGCCATCGGTCAAAACCAGGAGATCTGCCTCAGCAGGTTGAAAATCTCCAAAATCAGCGGTGAGCAGATCGGCCTGCAGCGAGCCATCGTCCACGGAAAACGTTGAATCCAGATACCCGTTGACCGCAGGTTGTCCTCCATTTTGGAAGGAACCATGCACGCGCATCAGGTCCTCCTTTAATTCCACACGATCGTATAAAAAAGTCCAATTGGTTCCCTTGAATGAGGCGGCAAATTCCTCAAGTGTCTGATCCGCAAGGTCCTCGTTCAGGTTAATGGTGACAAGCTGGGTTGGCGCGCCGCATGCCAGCATTGCGCCAATAAATGAGCAGGTAATCAGAAACAAGATTGCCTTTGATTTTTTCATATTCTTCCTCGGCTCAAGATAGTGGAATCCTCAATTCGCAAATCTGCTCATTGACTTCAGAACCCGGTGAGAGGACCAGCTCCCACCGCTCCCCGCGCGGATCAACGTCAAACGCCAGGATAGTCTCCCAGGGTTGACCGGTGAGCAACAAGTCCTGCCACAGGTTCTTCGGATCCTGGATGAATAGATAGCCTGTTGCAGCCTTCTGGATCGGGTAATTCACCAGCGTACCGCCGATGAACCCTTCGATCCGATAATCATCATCCCAAATTTGAACCGGATTCTGAGACAGGTTTTCCAGCTGCAAATCAACGATCACAAATTCCCCTTCTGCATTATGCTCGAAAAGCTGCTGTTGAGTGCGTATCGGCCTGGCAAGCTGGCCTGAAAGGATCCCTTCACATTTAAGCACGTTGCCGCCAGCGGAGACCGCGCTGCTAGTTTGAGTGGCAATCGATGGATCGGAAAGAGATTCCTCAACCAGAGGTGTCGGGATCAAAGAAACTTCCTGGCCAGTAAACCTGGCTCGCAAGGTGTGGTAGATGTAATTCTGCCACAAGCGGATCACATCGTAATTTGAGTATTCATGTGAAGAGAATGTCTGCAAAACCAGGCGGTTATCAAAACAAACCGCCAGGGTCCCGTGCTGGTCTGAAATACCTGGACTGGTGCCTGCCAGTAAGACAGCGTCTCCAATTGCCTGGCCCGACTGGTAATGTATCTCGAGCATGTCACCGATATCACCTTTCCACAGCCAGTTCGCATTCGTGAACATCGGGATTTCATGGGGAGTATGAAAGATGGGATGCTCGGGTACCAGCCAGAAAAAAACCCTTAATTCTGGCTCGTACCAGTCTGTATCAAATTGAAGGCCGCAGGCTGTCAATAAACCGACGACCTTGCCATTGGGGGCTAAATCGATGTCCCAATGTTCGATGATTGCAGCTTCCCCTAATTCAAGGTGTTGGTTGATCAGCTCGAAGTATTCACCACCGAACTTGCGCCTGGCTTCGGCTGCAGCGATAACTAGATCCCATTCCGTCGAAGAGAGCAGCTGGTTCCTGAACCAGCCTGTTGCACTGCCAACATCCAGGTAGAAATAGCCTTCGAGGTCAAGTGCTTCCTTAACATAACGAACATAACCGGAAGCAGACATGTTCTCAAATAACAGGATCCTGGCAGCTTTTCTGCGGCGCTCAAAATTCGGGATATCATCCTCGGGTGCGAGGATTCCGGCAGCAGGCGTCAAGGCTACCTGAGAAGTGGTCAGCTGCGGGACTGGATCCACCTGTGCCTGTGTTGGGATGATAAAAGTCGATTGGGTCGCATCGGGGATCACCAGAACGGAGGAGGTTCCCGCCAGCTGCGTTTGCTGGACCCGAATCGCCACCAGGGTCGCTACCGCCTGTTCATTCTCCATTACAAACCGGCAGGCTGAAATAAGCAACAGCCCTCCGATAATCCAAAATATTGATTTAGTGGCAGCTCTACGCGACGAATTCCGCTGCCGGTTGAAATCGCTCATCGAAACCCGCTCATGATTGTGCCCTATTCTAATCGATTCTTAAAGCGTATGATATGATGCGGTCATGAAAAAGAATTCCGTCTCAGAATACCTGGACTTTGCCACGCAAACAGCCTATACAGCTGGAAGGATGACGCTGGGACACTTCCAATCCCAATTGAACATTGAACTGAAATCAGACGGCAGTCCCGTGACGATCGCCGACCGCCTCGCGGAAGAGTATATCCGCGGGCAGATCAGTAAGACGTTTCCAAACCACGATATCCTGGGCGAGGAGTTGGGAGAACAAAATAGTGGAAAGAGCCACCGCTGGATTATCGACCCGATCGACGGTACCAAGTCTTTCATCCGCGGCGTGCCATTATACGCCACCCTGATCGGGCTGGAAATCGACGGGGAGGTGAAAGTCGGTGCGGCTTACTTCCCTGCCTTGGATGAGCTGGTAGCCGCAGGCACAAACCTGGGCTGTTGGTGGAATGGTAGGACTGCACGGGTGTCTGGAGTATCTAGCCTGGAACAGGCGATTGTAGCCTGCACGACGACCAAGAAGTTCAGCCAATATGATCGCCAGTCAGCCTGGGACAGACTCGTCCGCTCCTGTTATTTTCAAACCGGCTGGGGTGATGCCTATGGCTATATCCTGGTGGCAACGGGCAGGATTGAAATCATGCTTGATCCGGTGATGAGCGCCTGGGATGCAGCCCCGTTTATACCGATATTAAAGGAAGCCGGTGGGTACTTCGGCGATTGGCATGGGAACTGGACGATTTATGGTGATGAAGGGCTGGCAACAAATAACGCTCTTCTCAGCCAAGTCCTTTCGATTATAGAATAATTTCGTATCATGCCGGCTGTCGACTTACCTGTTTACGAAAAACCTGCCTAATCCCACCAGTACAAGCCCCACGATCACCAATCCCAATCCCAAGACCAGAATCCCGCTATAAATTGACCGGGTGCTCGAGGTGGTTAGGTATGTGACGGGTTCTGTCACGGCGGGGAGCGAGGCATCAACCGTCCTAACACTCTGAACGGGGGTGATTGTGGCTGCACCAGAGGTCAGGGTTTGAACCTGAAATTTGAGTTGTTCTGGTGTTGATTTGCTGGTCGGTGAAGCCGCAGGCGTAATGGAACCCGGAGGGAGGACAATCAACTGGTCGCCAGGCCAGATAACCGTTTCATTGGAAATATTGTTCAGCTGGTTTATCGATTGTATGGTGGTGTTATAGGCGACTGCAATCTGCCACAACGACTGTCCGTACTCAACTAAATGGACGACAGATCCGTCAGGCATGGGGGAAGCGATTTGAATGGGCAGGATAGCCGGCGTCGCTGCTGAGGTCGCCTCAGCCTCACCCGGGACTGAGGTCGCCTGTCCAGCCAGGGTGTCCCAGCCTTCCGTCCACAAGAATGAGACCTTTATCCAATCGTTAGTTCCCGGCTGAAGCCCGATATCGATGCTCACCTGCCTCGCCAGGTCGATCCCAAAAGGTCCAGTGACTTTGCGCCCAAACTGGTCAACTCCCCCGTTGTAACCGTCGAAATAGGCAGCCTGTGCTTCTGGTATCCCGAGCGGCAGGTCGGCGAACATGCGCCGGGGAGTTGGGTCGTTCCAATCTGCCCATTAAGTGTCGTCCACGTTCCACGGGCCTGACTCTCCCACCACCGCCCCGGTTGATCCATTCTAAGAGAGGTAGACGGAATACTTTTGACCGACAACATATCCTTCATCAGAGCAAATACTGTTGCCGCCGTTAGTGAATTTCACGCACTTGTCGGGCAAAGCTACGTAATAGTCGCCGCCTGAATCATAACGTGTAGCGTAAACCTGGAAGGTGCGTGAGCTGGGATGGGTATTCTCTTCAGGCCTGCTGTGAATTGATGCCTCAATTATCCAGCGGTTTTCGATCCAGGCAACAGGCTGGGAGTCAACACAAAATAACTCAGCAGCGGCTTGCTCTTCCAAACAGGGATTTCCCCCGAGCGTTGATTCCTTAACCCGATAGCTGAGAGGGATAGAAAAATCAAAAAACTGATCAGGAATCCAGCGATCCTATGGTGAATTAAGCCTCTACAACCATTCCCGGCGTATTTCCGTAGATATTAAGATTCCCTGGGGAACACGGCTCACGACCTCACGAAGGCTCGCATCGATACTTCTCCATTTAAACCTCAACCTGGCACCCAAGCCCAGGCACATCCGATGCGACCAGGCAGCCTTCCTCCAGGTGGAATCCAGGGATAGATGGATCGCCGATTAAGTCCAAGTACCCGTCCAGATCGCAGTACTTTACGTTCCGTGTGCTGAGAGCGAAGCTCAAGCCGGCCGCAGCCAGCAGGGCGGGTTCAATCACGCAGCTTACCAGGGTATCCAGCCTGGCGGCCTGGGCGATGGCGTCGATCTGCCGGGCAAAGCCGAAACCACCGCAGGTCGCCATCTTCACACATATGCCATCTGCGATCTTCTCCGCGGCAAACCGCAGTGCCGATGAAGGATCTGAGATGCTCTGATCCGCCAGGACTGGAATTGAGCTGTGGCGAGTTACCTCGGCGAGAGCGGCCAGGTCATCTGCCGGTGTAGGCTGTTCCAGCATCTCCAATACGTCACCAAGTGCACGCGAGACATCCAGGGCATCCTGAATTTGATAGTGACCGTCTGCATCCAGCCACAAGCGGTGATTTGGGAACGCCCTGTGCACCGCTTTTACGCGCTGGACATCTTCATCCGGATCCATCCCCCCCTTTATCTTCAGAATGCGAAACCCTGCCTTAGCGTGTTTGCGGGCAATCTCCACGGAGTCCGGTATGGAAGCCAGCGGGATTGTAGCCGAGGTCTGGATCTGGTGGCGATACCCACCCAACAGCCGGTACAGCGGCATCCCGGAAACCAATCCAAGCAAATCATAAAATGCCAGGTCGAAAGCACAATGGGCGGCAAGCGAATCCCCCGCCACCAAATTGAGCTCTGATAATGAATATTCTAAATTTACTGGATTCAGATCGCACACGACATCGGCGCATGCCTGGCATGCTCGCAAGGCATGCTCGGGTGTCTCACCCGTAAGTGCTGGATGTGCGACTGAGCAGCCCCAGGCGATCTTGCGGTCTTTTGTTTCGATGCGGACGAAAAAAGCTGTAACATTTGAAATCTGATCGAATCCGGCAGTCCTGATAGGGGCTTTCGTTTTAAGGATTACCTTTGTGACTTCAGATTTGATTATTTGCATCCATCACCTCGCAAGCCGATATTTTGTCTGTTTGTGATTCGATGCCGATAAACAATAAAAAGGCCTCTTCTGAGTGGTAACAGGTGCGATATCTATAAAACTATTGAACACATAGTTGGTTATAATCGTATTAATGGGCTATTATTTGTCCGGTTTATTTCACTCCTTTATCTAATGATACCTCAGGAGCATACAGGATGCGCAAGAAAAAAATTGGCAATGCAGCAATTGTCGCGTTGATTGTTATAAATGTAGCATTGTGGCTGGTGTTTCCCCCCATCGACGACCTCAGGAAAAATTTCCAAATCCAATACATGGGTGAAGTGTTCAGCACCAGTGCACTGCTATTGATGGCCTGTAATGTCCTGCTTTCACTTCGCTCGCGCTTCCTGGAGCCCTTTTTCGACGGGTTGGACCAGATGTACCAGACACATAAGAAGAATGCCGTCATGGTGATTATCCTGGTTTTGACGCATTTCTTCATCATGTCGTTGGGTGGAGCATTCAACCTGGGTATCTCGCTCGGTAAAATAGCGCTTATTGGGTTGCTCGTCTCAGCCTTCCTGGCCCTCGCTCCGCGCATACCTTTCATCGGAGCAGGTATAAATCTCAAATACCACCAATGGAAATTCGTCCATAAATTCATCGGCATCTTCTTCATCGTCGCATTGTTGCACATGCAAAGGATCCAAAACCTGCTGCAGACTACTCCCGTCGTTCAAATCTATGTTCTATCGATCGCGTATTCAGGGGTTGTCTTGTATGGGTATAAGGAGTTGATCCAACCACTGGTGAAGAAGAAGCTTCCCTACAATGTCCAGAGTGTGAACCGGTTGAATGGCACCGTAATCGAAATCACCCTGAAACCCATCCGAGAAGCGCTCTCCCACCTGGCTGGCCAGTTCATGTTCATCGACTTCCGGGGAGAAAAAAGCCTGTCAGAACCGCACCCATTCACTATCAGCAGTGCTCCAAACAGTGATAACCTTAAATTGACCATCAAGGCTTCCGGGGATTTTACCCAGCGCCTGTATGATTCGCTGGAGCCTGATCAGGAAGCCAGGATTGAGGGCGGATACGGGATGTTCAATTACAGGCATGCCGGAGAACAGCAGGTGTGGATTGCCGGGGGGATCGGTATCACCCCTTTCTTGAGCTGGATCCGTGAGTTCGACGGCGCCTCGGACAGGAATGTCGATTTATTCCTGTCAGTCAGGGTCCCTGAGGAAGCGCTTTTCCTGGATGAGCTCGAACAGGCTCAATCTGTCAATCCGAAATTTCACCTGCACCTGCATTTTTCCAATCGAGACGGGCGCCTGACATTGGAGAAAATTGTGCAGTCCAGCGGGGGCGTTTCTGGGAAAGAATTCTTCCTGTGCGGTCCGCTGCCGATGACCCTCTCATTGAAATCACAATTGATGGCAGCAGGAGTGCCAGCCGCCGGTATCCACTACGAAGAATTTAGCTTCCGATGATCATTATCTATCTAAACATTCGCACTGCATTTGTGATCTTATTGTGTGGGTTTGCACAAATGACCATTTTGTGGTAAATTTTGATCACTCAGCCGAGAGGAGGACAATATGGCGAAGGATCAAATCCCTGACATCGTTGTCGGACGCCTTCCTGTGTATCTGCGCTCCTTGCAGCGCATGGCATCAGAAAACCGCAAAGTAACCTCTTCACAAGAAATGGGGGAACGCTTGGGTATCTCCGCTGCCCAGATCAGAAAAGATCTTTCGCAGTTTGGTGAGTTTGGCAAGCAGGGTACGGGGTACAATATCGAGTTCTTGATCGATAAAATCCGCCATATCTTGAGAATCGACCATGACTGGGATGTGGTTGTGATCGGTGCCGGAGATATCGGCAGTGCAGTCGCGCGCTATAAAGGTTTCATCGACCGGGGTTTCCGCGTCACAATGATTTTTGACGACGATCCTCGCATCATTGGGACGCGCGTGGGACCATTCGAAGTTTTAAACAGCGCCGATATGGTGCGGTTGATTCAAGAAGCCAGGGTGAAGATTGCGATGATCGCCGTACCTGCCCCGGATGCACAGAACGTAGCCGATCAATTGGTAAAGGCTGGAATATCAGCCATCCTTAATTATGCGCCCATTAGCCTTAATGTACCACTCGAGGTGAAGGTGCAGTACATCGATCCATCCACGCACCTGCAGCGCATGACTTACTATCTCGAATAGAAAATTAAACAGCAGGAAGGTTGCGCCGAATCAGGGGATACATCTGCAATCCCCGTACTGCACCCTCAACAACACAGGTGGTGGGATTATCGACCAGGTATGCCGGCACCCCCAGCTCCTTGGTCATCAGCTTATCGATTCCACGCAATAGCGCTCCCCCACCTGTAAGTGCAACACCGCGATCGATGATATCGGAAACCAGTTCAGGGGGCGTTTTTTCAAGAACGCGGCGAACTGTTTCGATGAAACTGCGCAAGGTATCGCTCAGCGCCTCAACGACTTCCCCGGTTGTGAATGTCACCGGGCGCGGCAATCCGGAAACCTGGTCCTGTCCCTGCACTTCCATGGTCTGCTCTTCATCCAGAGGGACGGCGGCTCCGATGCGCACCTTGATCTGTTCAGCGGTTAACTGGCCGATGATGATACCGTATTTCCGGCGGGCATAATTGACGATTGATTCGTCAAGGGCCATGCCGCCGGCACGCAGCGTCTCAGCCACGACAATGCCGTACATCGCCATCACGGCGGCCTGCGTGGTGCCGCCACCCAGGCACACTAGCATATTGCCGGATGGAGTACCAATCGGTAAATCAACCCCCAGCGCGGCTGACAGGGGCTGCTGGATCAGGTAAGCCTCCCGACTGCCAGCCTGCAGAGATGCCTCGTGCACAGCCCGGCTCTCGACACTGGTCACCCCATATGGGACTGTCACCATGATACGCGGCCGGAAGAGCCGCACCGGACCACTTACCCGGCGCAGAAGTGCTTCCAACATATATTCAGCGACTTCATAATCTGCGATGACGCCGTTGACCATGGGGCGGCTGACTTCCAGGGATTCAGGGACTTTCCCCAACATATCCAGGGCTTCCTGCCCCCAGGCCACCATCTTCTGCTCATCTACAACGATGGCCGCGACAGATGGTTCCTGAGTGAGGATCTGATTACCTTCGGCTACGCGAATGAAAAATGTTCCCAGATCGATCCCCAGGTCCTTGGAAAAGAGCGCCATACCCTACCTGCCTTCCCCTTGATTCCCGCCGTGGTAGTGGGTCGGGAGTCTCCGGAAGCGCCTGGCTGCCTCCAACCGCAGGTTCGATCTCTTAAGGGCGGATTCCATCGCCAGGTAACTGTCCGTGTCAGGCGGTGGCCCCAGTTTAAGATATTCCTCTGCCCGCCGGCGCGCAGCCTCGGCTCGCGAGACATCAATTTCCTCGACATTTTCCGCTGCGTCTGCCATAACGGTGATGATATCTGGCTGGATCTCGACTATTCCACCAGCGATGGTAAAGTGTTCCTCATTCTCTCGGCTGCGAACTGTAAGTATCCCGATATTTAGTGTAGACAGCAGCGGAGCATGGTTCGGCAGGACACCCATTTCGCCTTCGGTTCCTGGCAAAATGACGATGTCCGCCTCCCCTTCCCACACCATTCGATCCTGTGAGACGATTTCACACCGGATAGGCATATTTACTCCTGAATTCCTTCGCTGATCATGCCCTCGCCATCTTCTCGGCCTGTTCCACCGCTTCATCAATGGAACCCACCATCATGAATGCACTCTCGGGCAGGTCGTCATGCTTCCCATCCAGGATTTCGCGGAAGCCTCGCACAGTCTCCTTCAATGGCACATAACGTCCCTCGCGGCCTGTGAATTGGGCAGCAACAAACATTGGCTGCGAAAAATAGCGTTCAATCTTGCGGGCACGCGATACGATCAGCTTATCATCTTCGCTCAGCTCATCCACTCCCAGAATGGCGATGATATCCTGCAGGTCCTTATACCGCTGGAGCACGCGCTGGGCTTCGCGTGCGGTCGTGTAATGCTCTTCACCGACGATCTTCGGGTCCAGGATGCGTGAAGTGGAGGCCAGCGGATCGACTGCTGGATAGATCCCTTTCTCAGAGATAGCTCGTTCCAGGGCGATCGTGGCATCCAGGTGGGTGAATGTAGCCACCGGGGCAGGGTCGGAGTAGTCATCCGCCGGGACGTAGACTGCCTGCATGGAGGTAATGGACCCGCTGCGTGTGGATGTGATCCGCTCCTGCAGCTCACCCATCTCGGTTGCCAGCGTAGGCTGGTAGCCAACGGCTGAGGGCATGCGCCCCAGGAGCGCCGAGACTTCAGAGCCAGACATGCTGAAACGAAAGATATTATCAATAAACAGGAGAACATCCCGGCCCTGGTCGCGGAAATATTCTGCCATCGATAAAGCAGTGAGAGCCACGCGCAGCCGGACACCGGGCGGCTCATTCATCTGGCCAAAAACCATGACTGTGTCTTTGATGACACCTGATTCGAGCATTTCACGGTAAAGCTGGGTACCTTCGCGGGTGCGTTCACCGACACCTGCAAACACCGAGTTTCCCTGGTGTTCGATGGCAATCGAGCGAATTAATTCCATGATGATGACTGTCTTGCCAACACCTGCTCCCCCAAAGATACCGGTCTTGCCACCCTTCGTGAACGGCGCAATCAGGTCGATGACTTTCACGCCGGTCTCGAATACTTCGACCCGTGTGGATTGGTCGGAGAACACGGGAGCCGGGCGGTGAATCGGGTAGCGCATTTTTACTTCGACATCCCCTTTTTGATCCACCGGTTGGCCGAGCACATTAAAAATCCGCCCTAAAGTCTGCTGCCCGACCGGCACCATGATCGGCGCTCCAGTGGCATAAGCCGGATTGCCGCGCTGCAGGCCGTCCGTGGCATCCATCGCTACCGTCCGGACCCAATTATTTCCCAGGTGTTTCTGAACCTCAAGCACCAGGGGAGACATTCCCTGGCGTGTTACCTCGATTGCCTCGTAAATCTCAGGCAGCTGTTCGGATGGGAATTCCACATCCACTACCCCACCCAACACCTGGACCACACTACCTTGCACTCTTGCCATACTCGCCTCCAATACCTAACTTTGGGCCAACGCTTCCGCACCACCAGCAATATCGAGCATCTCACTGGTAATCGACTGCTGCCGTACCTTGTTATATTCCAGCTGTAACACCTCTGCCAGGGCTCCCGCACTCTCGGTAGCATTCTTCATGGCCAGCATGCGCGCTGCGTGCTCGCTGGCGAGTGATTCCATGATCGCCTGGTAGACCTGCAATGCGGTAAATCTGGGCACGATCTGGTCCAGGATGGCTTCCTGTCCGGGTTCGTAAATATAGGCAGCTGCCATGCTTCTCTCAGCCCGGCCGAAAGAAATTACACGCCCGGATTCCTCACCAAGCTCCAGGGGTAATAACTTGCGAATTTCAGGCACCTGCCTCACCATGTTGATGAAAGAGGTGTATATAAGGTACACCTCGTCCACGATACCTTCCAGATAGTCATCCACAGCCAGGCGTCCAATAGCCGAGACGTCGGCGAAGGTGGGCGCAGGAGGTAAATTGCTGAATTCAGCAACGATGTTCTGCCTGCGGCGCAGCATCATATCGCGACCTTTTCGCCCAACCACGACGTATTTAACCGGCACCGGTGAATTGCGGAAGCGATTCAACGCATAGCGGACGATGTTAGCGTTGTATGCGCCTGCCAGCCCGCGATCGCCTGTCACCATCACGACCAGAATATTGTTTACCTGTTCCCTGCGGGTCAGCAGTGGGTGCAGTGCATCGCGACCGGGCTGGGCGGCGATATGAATCAGCACCTGCCAGGCCTTGGTGGCATAAGGGCGGGTGTGCAGAGTGGCCTGCATTGCCTTGCGCACATTGCTGGCGCTGACCGCCTGCAAGGCGCGTGTGACCTGGGCAATATTCTTGACGCTGCTGATCCGTAATCTTACTTCGCGTAGATTAGGCATGTTCGATTCTGCGTTCGGATAAATAATCGAAAATTACTGCCAGGCGTTCGTAAACGCATCGAGAGCAGAGCGCAATTTTACTTCCGTTTCATCGGTGATGCGTTTTTTCTCGATGATATCTTTCCCGATCTCAGGATTGGACGATTCCATGTAGCGCAGTAAGGAAATTTCCCAGGCATGCACGCGCTCCAACGGTACTTTATCGGCATAGCCCTGTGTACCTGCGTAAATCACCATCACCTGGTCTGCCAGGGACATTGGCTCATACTGCGGCTGCTTGAGAATTTCTTGCATGTGCTGGCCGCGGTTCAACTGGGATTGTGTGGTTTTGTCCAGGTCCGATCCAAACTGGGCGAAAGCCGCCAGCTCACGGTACGCGGCCATGTCCAGGCGCAGCCGGCCTGCAACCTGGCGCATCGCACGGGTCTGAGCGTCTCCACCCACGCGTGAGACGGAAATACCGACGTTAATGGCAGGACGGATGCCGGCATAGAACAGGTTGTTTTCCAGGTAGATTTGACCATCTGTAATTGAAATCACGTTGGTGGGCACATAAGCTGAAACGTCACCCAAAAGTGTCTCGATAATTGGTAAAGCAGTCAGCGAGCCGCCTGAATGCGCAAATTTTACCGGCTTGAATTTTTCCGCCTCAGGCATCGATTTGAGCGCTTCCCCGGCGTCATGTAATGCCCGCGGGCCACCATAAACCTTCCCATCAACGCTGACTTTTTCTTCAGCACGCTCACCCTGGTGGTCCTTCGAAACGATCACGTACTGGTCCGCCAGGCGAGAAGCGCGTTCGAGCAGCCTGGAATGCAGGTAAAACAGGTCTCCCGGGTAGGCCTCCCGGCCAGGGGGTCTGCGGAGCAGGAGCGACACCTGGCGGTAAGCCCAGGCATGCTTGGACAGGTCGTCATACACGACCAGCGCGTCGCGGCCGGTTTCCATGTATTCCTCGCCCATGGCACAGCCCGCGTAAGGGGCGATGTACTGCAGAGCAGCCGCTTCGTCGGCAGCCGCCACAACCACGGTGGTGTATTCCATCGCTCCAAAACGCTCCAGAATCGCGACTGTGCGTGCGATGGCTGCCTTCTTTTGACCGATGGCGACATAGAAGCACATCAGGTCTTTACCCTTCTGGTTGATGATAGTGTCGATGGCGATGGCCGTTTTTCCGGTCTGGCGGTCGCCGATGATCAATTCCCGCTGCCCACGGCCGATCGGGATCATCGAATCGATGGCTTTCAGCCCGGTCTGGACAGGATTATCTACATCTTTACGCGCGACGACTCCCGGAGCGATGCGCTCGATCGGCCGGTATTGGCTCGATTTGATGGGTCCTTTCCCATCGACCGGCTCACCCAGAGCATTCACCACCCGCCCCACCAGGGCATCACCCACCGGGACAGACGCAATCCGGCCAGTGGAGCGCACCTCCATCCCTTCTGTGATGCCGGAGTATTCACCCATAATGATCACACCGACGGTTTCTCTCTCCAGGTTGAAGGCGATTCCCTTCGTTCCATCGCTAAATTCAACCAGCTCTTGTGAACGAACATCGGCCAGACCGCGTACGCGTGCAATCCCATCCCCGGCTTCGACGACCGAACCCACATCCCGGATTTCCAGCTCGGGTTCGAAGGCATCGATCTGTTTTTGCAGGTCCGAGGTAATCTGGCTGATATAATCGGACATAATCCCTCCAAAATCATCAAAAATGAATTATTTAGATGAAAAAATGATACCTGAAAGAACTTGAATTGTCCAGTTGTTCACAATTCTATGCCGAGCTGCTATCCAGTGGTCGCTCCGGCACATGGCTCCTGCCTCCGCGGCCCAATTCCTGTGATCGTTCGTAAGCAGCCCATATGGCCCTGGAAATTGCCGTCCGAAAACCTGCCTTCTCCAGGTAATACAGGGCTGCTGCGGAAGTGCCTCCCGGTGAGGTTACCTCGTTCCGTAATCGGGCCAGGTGCTTGGGATCCTCGCGCTTCTCATAAAAATCGACCGATCCGCGAACCGTCTGGATGACCAGCTCTTCGGCGATTCGGCGCGGGAAACCAAGGTGTACTCCGGCGTCTACCAGAGCTTCCATGAATAAAAACACATATGCCGGTCCCGTGCCGGATAAGGCTGTTGCCATGTCGAGATAACTCTCTTCCTCGACGAAAACTTCCTTCCCCAGGGCACCCAGGATTCTACGAGCCAAATCCAGCTGCTCCGGGCGCACACCCTGTGAAGCTGTCCAGACTGTGATACCTTCACCAATCTGTGCCGGTGTGTTTGGCATGCAGCGCACGACCAGGTCATGCTCAAGTCCACGGGTGATTTTTTCGATTGGGGCTCCAGCGACAATCGAGATCACCAGCGCCTGCGGCTGTATGGCACCGCTCAACCCACCCAGGACGCGATCCAGGCGCTGGGGTTTCACCGACAGCACCACGACATCGGAGTTTCCTACCGCTTCACGATTGTCAGGAACCGTCGCTATATGATATTCTGCCTGCAGCTGGTCAAGGCGCTCACGGCGTGGGCCAGCAGCGACGATCTCGTCGGCACCGGCGACCTGGTGCTGGATGAGGCCGTAGATCATGGCTTCAGCCATCACGCCCGGGCCGATGAATGCAATTGTTTTATGATTAATCACCATTTCCTCCGATTGTATCTACGGATTTCGCGAATAGCGTAGATTAATTAAGCCTGCCGGGGATTACCCAAAGTAGCGCAGAGCAAGCCGCAGCCGTTCTTCTGTATCCTGAGGAGCGTCGCGCGGGATGGACTGCAGTGCCTGCTGCGCTTCGACGATGCTGTATCCCAGGGTGGTCAGTGCGGCCAATACTTCAGTATCTAACTCACTCGCCTGGGAGTAACCTTCAAAACCAGCTGATGCCGGTAACCGATCCTGAAGCTGTAAGAAAATCTTCTGGGCGGTCCTCTTTCCCACTCCTGGCACCCGTGTAAACAGTTCTGGCTGCTCCTGGTAAACCATCCGGCGGATCGTTTCCGGAGTCAATACCGACAGCATGGACAGCGCTAATTTCGGACCGACGCCATCGACACTAAGCAGGAGGTTAAAATATTCGCGTTCTTCTCTGGTTTCGAAACCGTACAGCGCCAGCGACTCCTGGCGAACGACGAGATATGTGTGCAGGAAGACCAGCTCACCGGGATTGAGCCTGTCACGCACAGGTAGTGGGACATGTACCAGCCAGCCCAGGCCTCCGATTTCGATGATTAAGCCTTCGCCGGTTACTTCCTGCAACCGACCGTTAATACTGGCGATCATGCTCCATACTCTATCCTTCTTCGACCAGCGCCTGCATGCGCCTGGAATGCAGGCAGCAAATCGCCAGAGCCAGGCCATCCGCGGCATCATCAGGCTGCGGGAGAGTCTTGAGATTCAATAAGAGTTTCACCATCTGCTGGACCTGTTTCTTTTCGGCGCTGCCATATCCTGAAATGGCCTGCTTTACCTCCGAAGGGGTGTACTCTTTCACCGGGATACCGGCTTCAGCCAGGGCCAGCAATACAACGCCGCGCCCCTGGCCCACAGCCATCGCTGTCCGCACATTACGCTGGAAAAACAATTTCTCCACCGCGCTGATTTCAGGGCGATGGAGAGTCAACAGGTGTTGAATTTCATGATATAGACTGAGCAAACGTTCAGGCATCGATTGCCCCGGGAGCGTCTGGATCACACCGTAATCGACAGGTGACAGGTTTCCAGCGCCATCTTCCCGCACCAGCCCAAAGCCGGTCGAAGCGGTACCGGGGTCGATCCCGATCACCAACATTTTGGGATGAATTCCAGGTTTATCAAGCTTCCAATTTTGCCATGACGCTGTCGGTGATCGACAGGTTCGAAAATACCTCCTGGACATCATCTAATTCTTCGAGCGATTCGATGATTCTGACAACCTGTATCGCCTGTTCGTCTTCCAGTTCCAGCTCATTATTCGGGGAATACTTCAACCCGGCATCATCCGGCAGGATACCGGCAGATTTCAAGCGGACATTGATTTCATTGTATACCTCGACTGGTGCCAGGATCTCCACCCAATCGTCTTCGAAAGTCACATCATCGGCGCCGGCTTCCACCGCTAATTCAAAAATCAGGTCGGGATTGTGCTGACCTAAAGGAAAATTGAAATAGGCGATACGTTTGAACTGCCAGCCGACTGCACCCGCTTCCGCCATGCTGCCGCCGTAGCGGTTCAGGATGTGGCGGATTTCCGCTACCGTGCGGTTGCGGTTATCGGTGACACAAGAGATTAGCATAGCGATACCGTGTGGGGCGAATCCTTCGTACGTGACTTCTTCGATTTCGAAGCCTTCTTTTGCATCTCCAGTGCCGCGTTTGATTGCTCGCTCGATATTGTCTTTGGGCATATTCTGCGCCCGAGCGCGATCGATAGCCAGCTCCAGTCGGACGTTGGTGCTTGGATCACCGCCCCCTTCGCGCACTGCTATCACAATTTCACGTGCCAGCCGGGTGTAGACCGCCCCGCGCTTGGCATCAACCGCTTCCTTTTTGCGACGGATGGTCGCCCAGTGTGAATGTCCAGACATGCCTTGTTCTCCTATTCAGACCTTCTATTATACCACCGGCTATTTTTCAGCTCTCTCCACGGATAAACGCTTCTGTCATTTCCCGGGCAGCCTCGTCCTTAAATTGCTTAGGAGGTGTCTTCATGAAATATGACGAAGGTCCGATCACCGGACCGCTCAGACCGCGATCCAGGGCGATCTTGGCACAACGGATAGCGTCGATCATAACTCCGGCAGAATTGGGGGAATCCCACACTTCGAGCTTGGCTTCCAGGTTCAGCGGAACATCCCCAAAGGTGGTTCCTTCCATGCGCAAGTAGCACCACTTGCGATCTGAAAGCCATGGGACGTAGTCGCTCGGCCCAACATGCACCATGTCATCGGGAAGCTTATAAGGAAGCATGCTGGTAACGGCGTTCGTTTTAGAAATTTTCTTCGATTCGAGCCGCTCCCTTTCCAGCATGTTCAGGAAATCCGTGTTGCCGCCAAAATTCAGCTGGTAAGTGCGGTCCAGTCGGATACCGCGATCCACAAACAGGCTGGTCAGCACGCGGTGCAGGATGGTAGCGCCAAACTGGCTCTTGATGTCATCCCCGATGATGGGCAAACCGCGTTCGAAAAAGCGCTTGCCCCAATAGTCCGAGCTGGCGATGAATACCGGGATGCCGTTGACGAATGCACAGCCGGCCTCCAGCACCTGCTCGACATACCACTTGGTGGCCATTTCAGAGCCGACCGGCAGGAAGTTGACCACCACGTCGGTCTGGGTGCTCTTCAGGATACCAACGATGTCATCGGTCGGGCCGGGTGCTTTCGTGAGGATTTGGGAGAGGTATTTTCCCAGCCCGTCGTGAGTCATGCCGCGTGAGACCGGGATGCCCAGTTTAGCTACATCGCTGAATTTTTGAGTATTGTTGGGGTAGGCGAAAATCGCTTCACTCAAGTCTTTTCCGACCTTCGGTTCGACCACATCGAAGGCGGCGCTGAATTCGATATCACGGATATGGTATCCGCTCAATTTAACATGCATGATACCCGGGATCAGGTCATCCTGTTTGGCTTTTTGATAATAAGTCACACCCTGGACAAGAGAGGACGCGCAGTTCCCCACACCGATAATTGCAACGCGCACTTTTTTGGTTTCACTCATGAATGGCTCCTGCTGTGATTTTTGTTGTTTTAGCTTGGTTAATTATACCCTCCCTGTCGACCTGTAACTACAGGTCAGTTAGAGATTCGAAATACTGCCCTTGCATAAGAATAGTCACTGCACTATAATCCAGGTGTTCGGGGCGTGGCTCAGCCCGGTTAGAGCGCGCGGTTCGGGTCCGCGAGGACGGCGGTTCAAATCCGCCCGCCCCGACTGCAACTAACTCAATCTCTTCACAACCATCAAAGTCATATCATCAAACTGGGGGGAATCGCTTGAGTGAAATTTCACGGCATTCTGCACATTCGATAAGATCATCTCTGCCTGGTCTTCTATCTGAAGACGGGCCAGGTTGGTCAGGCGCTGCTCACCAAAAGCCTCGTTAAGCCGGTTGTGCGCATCAGTGATGCCGTCGGTATACAGCAGCAATACTGCACCAGGCGTCATTTGAACTTTTTCTTGCTCCCAGTTGGAATCCTCTCCTACCCCTAATGCCATACCCGTGCGGAAGAGCTGAAAACTATGGCCCACTGTGTCACCTGTGAAAAGAATTGGTGGGTTGTGACCGGCGTTGCTGTAATCCAGCTCACCGGTTAGGGGATTGAGCACCCCATAGAAGACCGAGGCGAAGTTCCGGCTGCCAACGTCGCGGATCAAGCGGCGGTTAGTTTCCTGCAACACCATGAAGGGATGCTCCGGAAAATCTCCCGCATAATTATGTAAATAGGTCCTGCACAGCACCATGTACAGGGCTGCGCCCATGCCTTTATCGGCCACGTCGGCGATGGTGATGCCAAGTTTTCCACCTGGCAGGGAGATGAAATCGTAAAAATCGCCCGAGGTCTCGCGAGCTGGATGCCAGGCGACCGCAAAATCCCATCCCACGAAGTGCGGAACCTCGTCAGGCAGCAGGCTAACCTGCATCCGTCCGGCCATGGCCAGCTCCTGGCGGCTGAGCGCGACGGCCTGAAGCGCCCGGGCAGCCTGGTTCAGGAACCCCACCAGCTGCAAATCCCCTCGCCGCTGTTCCAGAGCCCTGCCTTCCGCCAGACGATCCCACAGAGAGACCACGCCAATAGGCTTACTGCCGCGCACTTGCAGCGGGAAGGCTCGCTTCAGCCAGACCCCTTCCTCCTGGCCTCGCAAAGATACGGCCTGGCGGTAAGCCCGAGCTTCCAGCTGGTCGGCCTGCACGGGAATTTCGACTACGGCAGGGAATTCAGAATCGTCAAACTCACCCATGAAGCGGATCAGGCGCAGCACCTTTTCACCGGGAGGGGCATACCACACTTCCGCTTCGTTAACATCGAAAGCCGATGAAAGAGCTCGCGTCAGGTAACTGGCCGCTTTATCAAGGTTGTCGGAGGCGTACATCGAGTTGATCGTGGCGGGCAGCAAGTCGAGCCGAAAATCGGCGATTCCCAGGCGCAGGCTGGTCTCAAGATAATCGATAGCTGCATCCCAGCGCCCAGCCATGGCCAGCACATGCCCCACACGGCCCGGATTGAAATGGCTCTGTAGGAAGCGGCGGTAAATCAGGTTCTGCAGCCGGTAGCTATCTCCATCAACTGCTTCGACAACGCCAGTGAGGTAGAGAGGATCCAGGTCGGGGGAGAGCAGCAGAGGCAGTTCTGCCTTGCGAACCAGCTCATTTTCCAATAGAACCAGGATGCAGTGCATCAGATCCGGATCATCTTCGATCATCCGGACGGCTTCCAGCAGCGGTGCATAATGGTAAACATCGCGGCGTAAGAAGCGGTTGGTTACTTTGCGCACTTCCCTGGTGCCCAATCGACGCGTCCCGCGCAGAATTATGGATTCGGCGCTTTGCTGCGAGAGCGTGCGGATTAGAAATGTATCCCCACTGGTGTCCTCCTGCAGCATCTGGCGGGCTTGGGGTGTGAATTCTATACCTTCTTCTACTAAAAAGTCAGCGATCATATCGCAGCTCTCATCTGGTGAGAGATCGCCGACGAAGACCCGCCGTGTGATGCCGCGGAAAGGTGAGGATTCGCCAACCGTCAGGCTCGCCAAGCTGAGGGCGCCCGAGACGATCACCACCAGCCGGAATTCTTGGTTCTGCTGGTCCATGTAGGCAGCGCGCAGCGAAGTCAACAAGGACTGGGCCAGGTCAGTGGGGACAGTCTCCAGGTGTTCGATGATCAGCACCAGGTCGCGGTGCAATGCAGCCACGGAATCGGTCAGGAAGGCGCGAAATACAGCGCTGCTTGCCATGGCAGGATCGGGCTGCTTGAGCTCGATGCCGGTTTCTTCCCGGATCGAGCCGGAAACCAGGTTTGTCAGCTCCGCAAAAAAACCCTGCAGGGTTGGCGCTCGCATCGGCAACAGGTCCACATAGGCGCAGGTCCATCCCATGCCGGAAAGTACCCTCTGTATATATAGAAGCAATACAGTCTTCCCGCACAGCCGCGGCCCTAACAGCGCGCAGTACACGCCGTCTTCGACGCATTGGATGATCTCGTCGATCGCCTCACGATGGTATTTGGCAGTCAATGGTGCTTCTACTATCGATTCGGAAATAGTCATATCCCTTCTTCCTTCAACTTGCGGAAGAGATAATTAAGGTCGTAATTCTGCTGCAGGACTTTGGTAAAAACAGGTGAGCGAAAATGGAACAGTTGACCCTTCCGGTGCACGATCCCGACTAAAGACAATACCTGGCAGGCTTCGTCAATCTCATCCAGGGACAGGAGAATACCTCCCTGCCGCAAGTTGTCGTCGATTTGCTCGAGCGAAAAATCCTGCTTCTCGTTCTCCAGGCTTTTGATCAAAGCATACACCAGTGCTTTTTCACGGTTCTCGGTGTTTTGCATGAATGAAGCCAGGAGGTGGCTGCTGAAACCTTCGTCGTTGTAAACATCGATCAGGCTTTCTGGAGTAATCTCTCGCTCTCCGGTCTGGTCAAGTTTGCGAAGCAGGATGGTGCAGTAGTATTGGATCAGGTTCGGATGCCCGGCTGTTTCATCAAAGATACGTCCCACCACTTCTTCCTGGTTGCGGATGCGCACACGTAAATTCTCCATTGGAACAAGGATCAGGTCGTGGGCCTGCTGGCGGGTGAATTCACTGAGACGGATTTCCTGGGCAAAATTATAAAAAGGGGAATCGAGCAGGTACTGCTCTTTCATGGCTTCACGAAATCCAGCCATGATGTACTGGCAGGCACCCTTGTTGGCAGAAGCGCGCAGCATGCGGAACAGCTCCCAATCCCCGCGCTGCATGATCACCAGGTTGTCGACCTCGTCGAGCAGGAAGATGATCTTCGACTTAAAGTAGCGGCTCATGCGCTCCAGGAAATCGGGGAAGAAGAATACATATTTCTGCATGTGCACCCTGGGGAGCTCGCGCGGGTTGAGCTTACGAACCACCTCGCGCACATAATCGTCGGTGCTCAGCAGGTCGCTGCATTCTAGGTAGATTACATGCGCCATGTCCTGTTCTTCTTTCAGTACGCGCTCGATTTCGCGCAGCAGGGAAGTTTTACCGATGCGCCGGATGCCCAGGATAGCATGGTTGCTCTCGGTGCTCGACAGGATGCGGTTGATCTCGGCTTCCCGCCCGAAAAACCGGCTTCCTGTCACCGGAGCACGTGTTTCGTAGGGAGAAAGGTTCGAAATGGGTATCTGCGCGGAGATCATGTCGAGCAGCTCACCACTCGGCCTGCGAGAACGTAAAATCTCCTTCTGCTCATCAGCCCCCACCAGCACGCAGTTATTCACCAGGCCGGATTTCAGACGCAAGAGCGGCTGAGAATTGCCATCAACCAGAACCAACGTGATCTGACGGCCTAAATTGCGCTCACGAACCACATCCGCCAGGCTCTGCATCAGATCGCGCGCGGAAATTCCTTCCAAATCTGAGCCCTGGACCCATATCACCGGGGTCTGGTGCGATAAACGCAGCTTCCAGGATGAGAGGTCGATCGTAAAAAGCTGGTACCCGAGGGCTGACCTGGTTTCCCCGACCGAATAGCCTAAATCAGTATGCAAATGCTGGAGCAGCCTGGGCCATTTTGAATCCATAAATCGATGTGTGGTTCCTCCTGATTCGATGCCGACTGTCACTGTGATGAGGCTCTAAACTGAGAAATAAATTCCTTGGGATCAAAGATAGTGAGTGCCAGCATTTTTAACCCACATATTGTAATTCACTTATACCGCTTGGACTGTGTCTCAGGCGATTTTGCGGCCTTTGGGCGGGTTATCGGCGCGCGGTACCCGTTCTACGATCAGGATCTTGATTGGATTCGGGCTGTCGTTTATCGGGGATTTTACAGGGTGGAATTCGAGCTGTCGTTCCAGCTCCAGACAGTCTCGACAAAGCGCAAGCTGCACTGAGCGCGGGACTCCATCGGGATTTAAAACCGTGACGATGACCACGTGCACCGCCAAACTTCCGCAGTAACAGCGCAGCCGGTTGTACCTGGTACCTGGTTTGATGCAGGACTGGCAGATGCCGTCCTCGCCAACCAAAAAAGGCCGTTTACAGCTGCTGCACACCGGTTTGATTTTCATTTCAGGACACTCAATGAACCCTTACATCCATTTTGGATTTAATAAACCACATTGATTTCCAATCAATAAGAAATATTGTGAAAATCTTAATCCAAACGCGTACAAGATACAATTCCCCTGGGGAGGATTAAGAGAATGAAACTCGGGTTAGGGCCGAGGTGTATTAGAATCACCCCATGGATGAACTTCAGATCGATCAAAGCAAGCAAATACAAGCTAAAGAATACGCCCGAATCCACAGGCGGTTGATGCTGGTTGAGCTGGTTATAGGGGGATTGTTTGCGACCAGCTGGTTGGTTTTTGGCTGGGGGATAAATCTCTCAGGACGAATCGAGCAATTTTACAACAATCTCTGGCTGGAACCTGCGGTCTTCGCTTTTGTTTTTTCGGGGATATACCTGCTCATCGATATACCTCTATCCTTTTATTCTGGTTTTACTTTGCCTCATCGCTACAATTTATCCAACCAGAAACTGCAAGGATGGATTGGTGACCTGGTAAAAGGCCTGGCTTTGGGGGGGATATTCGGATTACTGATTATCGAAGTGATCTATTGGCTGTTACGAACTCTCCCCGAATATTGGTGGGTGATCGCGGGATTTTTTATTTTTGCCATCAACATCGTGCTCGCAAACGTGGCACCAGTCCTGTTGATGCCTTTGTTCTTCAAATTCACACCCCTGGGAGTGGAATACGGGGAATTGAGCGAACGACTGGTGCGGCTGGCTGAGCGGGCGGGCACGCGAGTGAGGGGAGTATTCCAGATTGATATGAGCCGCCGCACCAAGACGGCCAATGCCGCTCTGACCGGGCTGGGAAATACGCGCAGGATCATACTGGGTGACACATTGCTCAGTGAATTTACCACCGATGAAATCGAAACGGTGTTTGCACATGAGCTCGGACACCAGGTGCACAAAGACATCCCGTTGGGCATAGCCGTCGAAACCTTGTTGACTTTCGCAGGATTATTCCTGGCAAACCTGGGACTGAATTGGGGTGTAGCTTTTTTTGGCTTCGAGAGCCTTGGGGATGCTGCGACCATGCCGCTGCTGGTCCTGGTGATGGGTGGGTACGGACTGCTGACCATGCCGCTCGGTAATTCTTTCTCACGCTGGCGCGAAAGGCGGGCGGATGCCTACGCGCTCCAGGTAACCGGCAACGGGACGGCTTATGCCAGCGCTTTGATCCGGCTGGCGAATCAAAACCTGGCCGAGACCGAGCCCGAAGCGTGGGTTGAGCTGCTGCTTTATTCCCATCCTGCCCTCGGTAAACGCATCGATGTCGCAAGAAGATTTAAACAAGAACAGGCAGCCTGAACCGCTGCCTGCTCCTCCGGCTCAAGAGAACCCGTCATTCAGCCGGAACTATGATCCACATGATCACGTAGATCAGGATTCCCGGCACTCCCCCGGGGATGAGGGCAAGCAAGAAGGCCAGGCGGAACCAGAACGAGCTGATCCCAAAAAAATCGGCCAGACCACCACAAACACCTGCAATGATCCGGTTGCGGTGAGAACGGCGAAGTGAACGGCGTGTTTCAGACACATTTACCTCCGTAATTTCATTCTGAATTCACCTTAAGTTACGTAGAAGAACCGAAAAAGTTGCTAAGAGTCTATTCGGCTTAAGAACTGAAGCCGGAATTCCGCCGCAATCAGCAGTGTCTGCATGTTGATATCGACGATATCCCTGACCTCCCGCGCGTATCCGCCCCCCATCACCACCGCTACCGGGATCCGCTGCCGGCTGCAGTGGCTGAAAATCAACCGGTCGCGTTCGGCTAACCCACCTTTCGTCATGGCCAGGCGCCCCAGCCGGTCTCCGATGAAAGGGTCGGCTCCGGCGATGTAGATAGCTAATTCAGCGTTGATGCGCGCAATTGAATCACGAACTCCTGATTCGAGGGAATCCAAGTAGGTGGCATCATCGCAGCCATCTGACAGGGCGATGTCCAGGTCGCCGGCATGCTTGTGAAAGGGGAAGTTCTTGGAGCCATGGATGGAGAATGTGAAAACTCCAGGGTCATTCGAAAAAATGGCGGCTGTCCCGTTTCCCTGATGAACGTCGCAATCCAGTATGATGATCCTTTCGAGGCGCTTTTCATTATGCAAAACACGCGCAGCAACTGCAACATCATTGAACACGCAGTAACCTTCGCCGTGGTCGAGATATGCATGGTGGGTCCCTCCACCCAGGTTGGCGGCTGAACCTTCCACAAGAGCTGTACGGCAGGCAGCGATGGTCCCTCCAACCGACCTGCGAGAACGGTCCACCAGGGCCGCAGACCAGGGGAAACCAATTCGTCGCATTTCTTTTTCCGTCATGCGCCCTCCAACCATTCGATCCAGGTAATCCGAAGTGTGTACTGTGAGCAGATGTTCGTCAGAGGTGGGTACGGACGGGATGAGTACATACTGATGTGCTAAACCATTCTCGTTTAAGCGATCGAGCAGCAGGGAATACTTGGAGGCTGGAAAGCGGTGATACTCCGGAAGCGGCAGTGCCTGTCTTTCGCAGAAAAACAATTTCAGCGGGCTTTCGTTCACCACAATTCCCTATGGACGGATTCTTCGAATAACCGGCGGCCACCCTTTTTTGGAATCGCAGTGAGCAAACCAGGATCCTGGGGATACCCGAAGGATATTGCGACCAACATGGTCAGGTCATCCGGAAAACCCAACAGTAGGCGAGCCAGGTCTGGCTGGTAAATTGTCGCCAGGCATGAACCAACTCCAAGGTCCCAGGCTGCCAGCTGCATGTATGCCGCTGCCTGCCCGGCATCAAACATCACGCTGAAGCGCGTTTCAGGCTGTGGAGTGATAATCCCCACAGCGAGCGCCGCGCCTGCCAGGTGTCCTGCGTAGGTACCGAAAACCGATAGCTTCTGCAACCTTTCCTTGTCTTGAACGGCAATAAAATGCCAGGGTTGCGTATTCTTTGATGATTGAGCGCGCCGTCCTGCATTCAGGATGAGATTCACCATCTCCGGAAGCAGCGGCCGGTCCTCAAACTGGCGCACTGCGCGTATCGTACGGATTGCATCCAGACTGTCCATTTTGACCTCACCAAAGGTGTTTGATGAAAATTTTACCCCCTTTTCTTCTGACAAGATATTCATGCTTCTTTCAGATTACTCATACAAAATTCTAATCCAGGCATGGGATAATTTTACAATCAAGATAAACTTTGTACATTAAAGGACAGCCATGAAAAAGACGTTCCTGATAATAAGTGCGATCGTGGTCCTGGGCATCATCGCCATCGGCGCATACCTCCTGCGACCCAGTGAAGAAGCGAGTGCACCGATCCAGGCAACTCCTATCGCCACCCAGGCTCAAGCATCGCCGGCTGTCGTCACCGAAGCGCAAACTGACCCAACCGAGGCATCGATTCCCCAGGCTGCAGAGCCGGGGTTAAGCGGGACGACTACCTACCAGATCAGCCAGACAGAATCGGAAGTCAGGTTTTCCCTGGACGAAATCCTGCGCGGGAAGCCTTTCAGACCCATAGGCGCCACGAACCAGGTGGCTGGTGAAATCAGCCTTGATTTTGACCAGAAAAAGGCGCTGATGGGTGCAATCCAGGTTAATGCCCGTACTCTGGAGACTGACAGTGATTTCCGCGACAGGGCGATCAACAACGAGATCCTGGAAACCGATGAATTCGAATTTATCACATTCGTCCCCACTGAAATCTCGGGATTGCCGCAGGAAGTGGTTATTGGTGAGGCGATCCAATTCCAGGTCACCGGTGATTTGACTATCCGCGAAGTGACTCAACCAGTGACTTTCGAGATTACTGCCACTCTGGTGGATGAATCGCGGCTGGAGGGGTATGGAAAATCGATCGTGCTGCGATCGGATTATGGATTGACCATCCCCAGTGTGCCAAGCGTGGTGGACGTCTCAGATGAAGTGCTTTTAGAAATTGATTTTGTAGCACTTGCGAGTTAGCTTGTAAGACCCACAATACGGAAGGCGTGCGGAGCATATTTATCCGCACGCCTTTATTTATCATTTAAGTCCAGTAATCAAGTCTGAACGATATCGATGGTTACGACGGTGCCTCCGAAAAGGAAATCTTCCTCAACCGTAATCGTCGCCTTGCGGTTATCTTTGGTGAATACCAGGGTTGTGACGTCTGTCTCTACTTTCGACTCAGCGGCGACCTTGGTCCAGCCGTTCGATGGCATCTGCTGTTCGTAATAATCAGCCATTTCCTTGGGAGTCTTTTCTACCGAATACTCGACGTGTGTCTTCGAAGTTATGAAATCGGAGTTTGGCTCCAGTACCGGGATGCCTTCCGGCCTCTCTCCCGTGTTCTCAGGCTCGGGCATCAACGTTCCAACTGTATCCAGGAGCTCTTCTGGATTGATTTCTGTAACGATTGATTCAATGTCGATTTCAGTGACAATGGCTTCCAGGTCGACTTCCGTGACGATTGATTCAATGTCAATTTCGGTGATGATAGCTTCTGCCTGTGTCTCGATGGTTTTGTCGATCTGGTCTTCGACAAAATTCCCTAACAGGCTGCAAGACATGGTGACGATGGCCAGGATGCAAAAAAGCCACATCCAGCGGAAAAATTTCTTATGCGCCATTTTTTCCTCCTTCAGGAAATCCGCGGCAGATACTTGATAAAATCCATCTTATTATACTCCCGCAGGCACGCTCGGAACAGGCAATGCCTGCGGCTTCTGCTACCATGAGCTGGACGCCGCGATCCTGGCATCTTGAAGCAGCTGTCGAATTCAAGAATCGAGCTCGGAGATAAACTGCTCCGCCTTGAGCACCAATTCCCGGCTCCCGACGAACAATGGCGTGCGCTGGTGAAGATCCTGTGGCTCAATATCCAGGATATTGCGGCGGCCGTCGGACCCACATCCACCAGCCTGTTCAGCGAGAAAAGAAAGAGGGGCAGCTTCATATTGCAACCGTAACTTTCCATTCGGAAGGCGCGGGTCTTTTCCATCGGCTGGATAATAGAAAATTCCACCTGCCAGCAAATTCCGATGAAAATCCGCCACCAGCGAACCCACATAGCGCAGGGAAAGCCCCTTGATCTGACCATCAAGACCCTGGAGATAATCTGTCAGGCGGTTCACACCACTGCTCCAATAGCGCTGGTAGCCCAGATTGGCACTGAAGTACACGGGTTTTCTGGGAATCCGGATATAAGGATGCGAAAGCAAAAATTCACCGACAGAAGGGTCCAGCGTGAATCCATGCACACCGTCTCCGGTCGAATACACTAGCATGGTGCTGGAGCCATATATGATATACCCCGCCGAGACCAGCTCAGACCCGGGCTGCAGGCAGTCTTCCAATGTACCCGGACCTTCCAAGCTCTTGCGGTGGTAGATGGAGAATATGGTCCCGACCGGGATATTAAAATCAATGTTCGAGGAGCCATCCAATGGATCGTAGAGCAAGACGTATTTGCCAGTCGAGTAGTGCTCGGGGATATCTAACAAACCGGCATGTTCTTCTGAAGCCATCACTGCCAGGCGCCCGGTGTGATCGTTCAGCCGGAAGATCGTCCGGTCAGCCAGGGTGTCGAGTTTCTGCACAAGTTCTCCCTGTACATTGACTTCCTCCGTTCCACCCAGGATCTCAGCCAGGCCAGCGCGGGTCGTCTTGCTGGATATGACCTTTCCAGCCAGGGCTATATCATATAAGAGCTGAGTCAGCGTTCCGGTAGCTTCAGGATGATCACGTTGGGCGTCGAGGATATGCTTCTCGATGGTCGTAATCATCCACGGCTGGTCGGTATGAATCGCCATTGTTTTCCTCCTCAGTAAGGGAACTCAAGGCTCATCGCTGAAAATCATAATACAACACAAGTCACTCGAGATTATACAGGATTCTGCCTCGGATCCTGTCCCAGAATCCAGCCTTCAATGGACGTAATAGTCTTTTCTTCAGGCTCACCCACAGATCGATTGCCTGAGATGATATTCAACATTCCGAACAATCCGACCAGGGCATCGAATTCATCTTCTGCACTACCTCGGGGACCAAAACCATTTTCAATATATTCCTCCAGGGATGATTCGATCCTCACCGAATGGCTTCCTGCCCAGCCCAACAGCACTGCAGCATTCGCTTTACGACTGGCTTGAGAGCGCTTACCGGCTTTTGCATGCTTTATGGGGGATGGAGAGACCTGCAATTCTGGACCAGTATTCCGCAGATCAATACCCAGGTGGGTATAGAATTCGGCCGGATAGGTTTCAGCAATCACCATATTATCAGCAGATAGGAGATCCTGGGACAATCCAGCAAAAGGCCAGATCATCGTACGAGGTGCTATCCTTCGATCCTGAAGCGCCGGAATCAGCACTTCCCTCCAGCCGTGGATGGCCGCTTTACCCACCTGCTGACCTCCCAACGTCCAGAAAAGCGGGTATGCCGGTCGCCTGGCCGGGCCGCCGAGCTCACAAACTCGCCTGAGTTGGTCGATATGATCCATCCCAAGAGCATCCAGCAAATGGAACTGCCTGGCTGAGCCTGGGCGATAAGGATAGAAGGGGCGCCGAAGGCTGATTTCTCCAGGCGAGCTGGCGACATGGAAGAACTCCTGCAAGTCTTCTTGAGAACCTGAGGTCAAAAACTCAATAAAATCGGTAATCCCCGTCTTTTTTGCGTATGCCAGCGGTAATCCGATTGGGAAGTCAAATCCAACCAGCACACCTCTTCCCTCACCTGTGGTCGTAGTCAGACGTGCTAATAATGTCCGGGTATCTCCAGCATTTTCCAGGCTTTCCACAAAATAACTGCCAGATGAATCCAGAACAGCATTCGCCATCCAGCGTTTCCTGGGATCGACACTCCAATCAGCATGGACGACCAGCCTGGGCCGGGGTAAGTTCTCCGTAGTCAAACCGGTTTCCATGTAATTAATCCATTTCAAGAAGCGAGGCGAGGGCAGCCACTTCTCCGGATTTAGTTTCCAAGGACAACCCGCGCTTCAAGAATCCCTCTTCAACCAGGGAGTTCATGCACCATTCAACCGCAGGCTGGCGCCAACCAAACATCTTCTTCAATTCCTCCGGGCGTGCCGCTCCGACTGCCAGGAAATACCTCCTGGTCAATTCCAGCCGGGCTGTCCTTTCATCGATGCCATGTGCTCGCTCGTCCAATTCGGGATAATGGCGGGCAGCGATATCATAAGCAAAAGCGTAGTGCCAAGCGCCGGACTGTGTAACCGCCACCGGGAGGATTTTAAAATCAGCCTGCAAATCAGCCAGCGCCCTGTTGAACCGGCTCTCACTGGATGGGCTGCTCAATCGAGCCTTCTTCCGCAGGGCAACCGTGTCCAGAGGACCCTCATCCAGAACAGCCTCGTATATGGATTTGGCTTCCTGTGTCATGCGGCCCATCTGGTATAGAGAGAGGTAGTCTTCCTCCGGCGAACCGTAATTTTCTGACAGGGCATAAAAATACGGCAGGACATCGAAGGCAATCATGGTGGCTTTCCGTCTCAAAACCTTGGCGTAATACCACTGATTGCCACCTAGCAGCGAGTCTTTCCAACCCCAGGTGACATGCCCTGGATCGTCATGGGCGTCGGCGACCGGGCGATCGCCTGCCACAGCCGCCCATAGGCTCGGAAAAATGATCCCGGTGATCGGCCAGAAGAAGATAAATCCCCGCTGGTTTACAAAATGGACCGCTTCTTCCACCTCCCTTACCCGCAACATTGGAGAAATCCTGAAGGTTTCCTGGTGGTAAGAATGGAGAATCTTAGCTTGAAGGATCATTGTTTATGGGTTAACCAGAGGCGAAAAGATTTCCTTCACTTGAGACTTCTTCATCAGGAATGGGAGAACAAATCTCTTATACCATGCTGCAGGATTAAATACCGTGAATTTTTTAATAAGGGTGATCATAGAATCATCCTTAAGGATCAGCGAAATAGCACACACTTCGTTTCCCAAGTTGATGACAATTATGGTTAGATTTGGTAAATTAAATCCTGGCGAAAAAGGACTAATTTAAGGGCAATTCTAATGCTTGACCACCAGGAATCGAAATCACGCCGGGTATTAATTGCGTCCAGCCATCCATTATTTGGCCAGGGATTAGTTCGCCTTCTCAATGAAAAAAAGTCGGTAAAAGCAGAAGTGGTAGGTATGGTTTCCAATCTGGATGAAGCCCTGGAAGCCATGCAGAGCCTTAAACCTGATCTGATCATCGTCGATTACGATGACGAAAAACTGAACCGGGATGAATTCCTGGCGCGCTTTGTTGAAGGGGATCAAAAAATACGCGTGGTCCTGCTTTCGCTGCAAAGTGCAAAAGAAGCCCTGGTTTACGACCGCCGCACGCTGGCTGCATCTCAAATCGATGACTGGTTGAAGGAATGGCCTTCTGTCAATGATGAACTGAAAACCGCAGTGCAAAATCCGGAGATACAGCTAAAAGCCAAACACAGGAGATCATCTATGAGACATCTTATCATCGCAAGCCTGCTGGTCGCGGCTGTTGCAGCCTTGCTCATCCTGGGTCTGGGACAGGTACGTTTACTGCCCGAGCAAGCCAGCGCACAGGCAGTACCAATTGACCAGCTGTTTGACCTGGAATTCAAAGTCATTGCCTTTCTCTTCTCATTAATCGTAGTTTTCATGCTTTACAGCATCCTGGTTTTCAGGCGCAAGAAAGGTGATGTGAGCGACGCCCGGCATGTGGAAGGAAATACTCGCCTGGAGGTAGCGTGGACCATCGCTCCCCTGATAACTGTACTTTTCTTTGCCTACCTGGGAGGAGACGCCCTGGCGGAAACTATGCGCGCCGATCCACAAGCCCTGGAGATTAAAGTCATCGGACAGCAGTGGGCCTGGCGCTTCGAATACCCCGATTATGGAATCGTAACCGATACACTGATGATGCCGGTGAACCAGCAGTCGATCTTGAAACTTTCATCGAACGATGTGGTGCATTCATTCTGGGTGCCTGAATTCCGGGTGAAGCAGGATGCCCTGCCGGGAGGGAACGAGTTCGTGCGTGATCTGCGGGTTACGCCTACTTTGACCGGCGATTACAAAGTGCGCTGTGCAGAATTGTGCGGTTTACAGCATGCGACCATGGAAAGCCCAGTTAAAGTGGTGTCCAGGGAGGATTTCGAGGCCTGGGTTATCCTGGAAACCGGCGTGTCAGAAGACCCGGTGGAACGCGGGCGCACCCTGGTTCAACGTTACGGCTGCGTGGCGTGTCACAGCCAGGACGGCACACGGATTGTCGGGCCAAGCTGGAAAGGCATCTACGGCAACACAGAGACTTTGACAGACGGAACCACTGTTACGGTGGATGAAGCATACCTGCATGAATCGATCATTCAGCCATTTGTTAAGATTGTTGCTGGTTATCCCGCAAACGTGATGCCCCTAAACTACGAGGAGCAGCTCAGCGATCAGCAGATCGCAGACATCATCGCTTTCATCATGTCACTGAAATGATTATGCCGGATCGAATTACGGCGAGGAGTTCTGGATGAACGAAAAAACACAAGGCAGTATCTTATCGGTCGGGATCATTCGAGGCCTGGCAGGACTGATCGTGGGTATGGTTTCAGGCATCGCCCTGGTGAGCGTGGTTCGCCTGGTCATAGGCTTGCCGGTGTGGTCCTGGGGACCGGAATCGAACCACTTTGGATTTTACGAGTCGGCCTGGGTGGTCGGTGCGATCTTCGGTTTTGCAGGCTTTATGCTCAGCGTGGGTGTGATGCATGATTGGCTGTCCTGGATGAGAGGGAAAGAGACCGAAGAGCACCCGCAGGATGCTTTTGCCAGTGGAATGAGACGCTACCTGAGCGCGACCTATGACCATAAGGCCATTGGTGTGCAGTACGGAGTCACTTCGCTTCTCATCCTCTCGATTGCAGGCTCGTTCGCCCTGACCTTCCGGACGGAGCTGATCTCGCCAGGCATTCAATTCTTGCAATTGAAAGATTACAACACATTCATGAGCCTGCACGGGATCATGATGATCGTTGCAATGCTCCTGGGCGTCGGAGCTATGTCCAATTTCCTGGTACCGCTGATGATCGGCGCTAACGACATGGCTTTCCCACGGCTGAATGCTTTCGCCTTCTGGGTGAACATACCTGCGGCGATTTTCTTGCTGATGTCGCTGTTCCTGGGCGGCTTCGATACCGGCTGGACTGGGTACCCACCTTTGAGCGCTCGAGCCCCCCTGGGAATGGATTTCTTCTTCGTGGGGGTCTATTTCGCCGGAATGTCTTCCATCCTCGGTTCTTTGAATATTATCGTCACGACTCTGCGCATGCGAGCCAAGGGAATGACCTATTTCCGCATGCCGATTTTCGTGTGGTCTGCACTGGCGACTGCAGTAATCGGCCTGACAGCCACCCAACTGATCGGACTTTCCTTCCAGATGGTGCTTTTTGAGAGGGTGTTCGGGATGGGTTTCTTTGATCCCACTAAGGGAGGCAATCCCATCCTCTTCCAACACCTGTTTTGGTTTTATTCCCATCCGGCGGTGTACGTCTTCGTCCTGACTGGATTGGGTGTGATCAGCGAGCTGCTGCCTGTTTTCGCACGCAAGCCGCTGTTTGGTTATCGATGGGTCGCACTTTCTTCGTTTGGGATCGCCATTGTGGGTTTCCTGGTATGGGCGCACCACATGTTCACCAGCGGGATGGCATCTTACCTGCGTGTGCCTTTCATGTACAGCACCCTGCTGGTGGCGATTCCAACCGGTGTCAAATTCTTCAGCTGGATCGCGACTATCTGGCAGGGAAAACTGTCCTTCGAGACACCCTCGCTGTTCGTCCTGGGGGCCATCTCGATATTTTTACTGGGCGGATTGAGCGGACCGCCAAACGGGACGGTGGCGACCGACCTTCACCTTCAGGATACGTACTGGATCGTCGGTCACTTCCACGCGACCATGTTCGGCGGCTTCATCTTCCCGTTTTTTGCGGCCATTTATTACTGGTTTCCGAAATTCACCGGGAAAATGTATAACGAAACCCTGGGAAAAATCCATTTCTACCTGATGCTGCCGGCTTTCTACGTACAGTCCCTGGGGCAGATGCAGGTCGGATTGCTGGGGATGCGCCGCCGGATCGGAGACTACGATCCAGCTTTGGGAATTGATACAACACACCTGTGGATCACCATTGCTGGCTATATCATCGGCATCAGTGTGCTGTTAGCCATACTCAACCTGGTTTACAGCGCCCGCCGAGGGCCGGTGGCGGTGAAGAATCCCTGGCGCTCACGCTCCCCGGAATTCCAGCTGCCTTCCCCTCTCCCGGTTCATAATTATGCGCAGCCCTTCGAAGTTATCGGAGAACCGTACGATTATGGACTGGAAGGATCAGCCTATGTCAGCATCGACGAGGAGCGTACCAGAGGCCGGGCCATTCCGCCCGCTGAGGCCGCTGCTGCACCTGCTGGCGCAGATTAACAGGACATACATGCGTGGTTGGTGAACCACCACCACCTGACTGCTCAAATGAATTATCGAGATAACGAGGTAAACCCTATGGATGATAAGAAAAAAATGGCGTACCAGCAGGGCCTGGTGGTTTTTATCTTGCTGGCAGTGCTGACGATTGGAGAGTTCTTCATTGGCAGCGTGGCTTCCCTGTGGTGGATGCCGCTGCTGGGCATCGCACTGCTCAAAGCCTTTCTGATTGTGCGCGATTACATGCACATTGGACGCCTGTTCAGTGCGGATGAGGAAGAGGTGCTTCCATGACCACCGGAACTTCTCAGATGACAAGCTACAGGCAAAAATCAGGCATGAACCGGCTGGGCCTGTGGCTGTTTATCGTTTCGGATACTTTTGTTTTTGCAGGACTGTTCATTTCCAGATTCTACCTGCTGGGGACAGGCACCCGGCCAGAAGTCAGCCAGTTCTTGGGATTGGCAGTCACTTCAATTCTGCTCATCAGCAGCTTTTTCATGAACCGGGCGGAGACGGCTATTGCACATGGCGACCAGAAAACATTCCTGAACGGCACACTGATAACGCTGGTTCTGGGAACGCTGTTCGTAATCGGCGTGGTGGGCGTCGAATGGCAGGTCGCACCCTATGGTCCGGGAGAAGACGCCACCTGGTCCCTGTTCTACGCCATGACCGGTTTCCACGCTTTTCACGTACTGACGGGGTTGATCTTCCTGGCTGTGGTATACCGCAATGGCAGGAAGGGACAGTTCAGCAGCGAACGCCACTGGCCGGTTGAGGCAGCTGCCGTGTACTGGCATTTTATCGATGTAGTGTGGGTCTTCTTTTATCCTGCCCTCTACCTGATCGGGAATCCGACCCTTTAATGAAAAAGTTCTTATGGGTTGGCATCGGGATTCTGCTCGGAATGCTCCTGACCGTTGGGGCTTGGTTCGTATCTGAGGCACGTTACGCTTATAACGGCGTATTGATCGATCCTCCTGCCAGAGCTGAAGATTTCGAGCTGACCGACCAATCGAACCAAGCTTTCAGGCTCAGCGAGCAGAAGGGGAAAGTGGTTCTGATTTTCTTCGGATACACAAACTGCCCGGATGTTTGCCCGATCACGCTGAACGAGTTCAAGGATATAAAAGAATTGCTCGGAGAAAAAGCTTCGCAGGTGGAATTCGTAATGGTCACAGTGGACCCCGATCGAGATACAGCCGATCGACTCCGACGATTTCTGGAACAAATCGACCCTGAATTTTCAGGTCTGACGGGAAATTTGTCGGTTTTAGAGAGTGTCTGGAAAAGCTTCGGCGTCTTTCGGGAGCGGCAGGAAGTCGAAGGCTCATTAGAATACCTGGTGGATCACACTGCTCGCATTTACGTGATCGACACGAACGGCGACTGGCGCCTGAACTACCCGTTCGGAATGGAAGCCAGCAAGATTGTCCAGGACCTTCTTCATCTTTTGAGAGAAAGCTGATTTATGAAGGCGAAAGTTTATAAAGCGTACTTCCTGCGGCTGGGAATCATCGGGGTGATCTCAATCGTATTCGCACTGGTATTTAACGAAATCACCTACCGCCTGCAAAAAGACCAGGCTGATCGTGGGCCAGGTACGATCCAGTTGGTGATACCGAACGGAACCGCGAAGCTGGTAGAAGCAGGCCAGAATCCAGTTTCAATTCCCGCAGAAATGGTCTTTGTCACCGGTGATATTTTGGAAGTGATCAACATGGACAGCGCACCTCACCAGCTGGGACCCATCTGGGTGCCTCCGGGGGCAACCGGCAGGTTGGTGATGGAAAAAGCCGAGAAACTGGCATATTCCTGCTCTTTTCAAGCCGATCAGTACCTGGGGCTGGATGTCCGCCCGCCAACCACTTTAGGTACTCGCCTGGTTGCACTTTCCCTTTCCGCGCCGACCGTGGCTGCCCTGCTATTTCTTTACAGCCTGCTGGTCTACCCGGTGAAAATCCCCGAGAACAATGCCAGCACGACTGGTGTGGCATGATCATCCTGCGAATGCTGAGCCGGCGCTGGATTTTGACTACAGTCCTGGTCATCTGCGCAACAGGAGTGTTGGTCCGGCTGGGAATCTGGCAGCTTGACCGCCTGGAAAGCCGGCGCAGCTTCAACGCACGGGTGCAGATACAGGTCGAAGCAGCTCCACTCGATTTAGACCAGGAGGGAGTAGAACCGGATTTAGCCGAGATGGAATACCGGAAAGTAAAAGTAAGCGGCACATACGATCACAGCAAACAGATCGCACTGCGCAACCAGTATTGGGGAAATCAATGGGGTGTGCACCTGGTCACTCCATTACAGTTATCAGGAAGCGACCAGATCATACTGGTCGATCGTGGCTGGATCCCGGCAGAAGAATATCAATCCGGGGACTGGTCTGAATTCGATGAGCCAGGTGTGGTGACCGTTGCTGGAATACTACGCCGCTCGCAAGAAAAGGCCGATTTTGGCAGCCGCAGCGATCCACCGGTTCAGGCAGAGGATTTCCCAATGACAGCCTGGAATTTTGTGAATATCGAGCGATTATCTGTGGTTATGTCCTCGTCATTATTACGGGCCTATATTCAGCAGGCCCCTGAGCCATCCTGGACTTCACTGCCATACCGCTACCAACCCACTCTGGATTTAACCGAAGGGCCGCATTTCGGATATGCACTGCAGTGGTTTACCTTCGCAGCAATCCTGGGAATAGGCTACCCTTTCTTCATCCAGCGCCAGGAACGCAGGCGCCATGTAATGGCTGAAAAACTAACGGAGAATGGCCCGCCATCCCCCATTCTGCATTCCAATGAAAGCTAAGCGTGATCTTGTGAAAATGAAACTTGCCATACGAAAAAACACCAATACTCGCCAGCTGCTCCTGGTTTCCAGCCTGTTGATGTTTGCTGTGATTGTATCCGGAGGGGTCATGCGCTC
>Ga0154795_1131_pt2 | contig 68986 bp, 51 predicted proteins | sample Rifle2008BG16ft_FD_105803 | JGI IMG/M metagenome (GOLD analysis project Ga0154795, IMG submission 105803) | Chloroflexi bacterium RBG_16_54_18 | reverse complement strand
CAGGCTGAAGCTGGTGACGTTGTAAACCCTGCGGCTCAAATTAGCGGCCGGTGCTTCTGCCAGTTTCAACAATGCTTTGATGGCATCAGGCATCGACATGAACGGGATACTGGAATCTGCGCGCACAAAACAGGCATAATTCTCCCCTTTCGCAGCTGCATGCAGCATCTCCGGGCCGTAGTCACTGGTGCCGCCGCTTGGGAGGGTAAATGCACTCACCAGGCCAGGAAAACGCAACGCCCGGAAATCCAGCATCACCGGACGCTCTGTCGCCAGCTGCCGGTAATACTGGCTGTAATAAATGCCAAGCATTTCGCAGTACAGTTTATTACATCCGTACATGGTGGTCGGGTAATTCCACTCCCACTCGCGCACCCTGGGATATTCGGCTTTGATTTCCAGGTCAGGCATCCCGTAAGCAGCGATCGAGCTGGGGAAGATGAATAACACCGGCTCGCCCCGCCACTGGGATTGCTCAGATGCCAATTTTAATAATCCCATGGTGCCTTCAACGTTTACCTTATGCGCCAGCTCGGGAGTAAATTCCGCCCGCGTAGATAGCAGCGCAGCGAGGTGAAATATCGTGCTGATTTCATATTCACTCACCAGGCGGGCCAGAAGCGCTTCGTCCATCAAATCACCCTGGTTGTGGATCACCAGGGGTGTTAATTCTGCGGAAAGCGGTTTCAAATCCAGTGTCACGATCTGAGTTGCCTCTCTCTCTGCCAGGGCTTTTACCAGGGTATCGCCGATTTCTCCTGCCGCTCCAGTGATCAGGATCCCTTTTTTGCGCATGTTAACTCCTCTAAAGATAAATTATTCCCCTTTATCTTATTTTACATCACACAAGGATCTATGCTTCGATTCCATAGTATAGTTAGGATGTGAAAGGCACTCGTCACCCGATTCACTTTAATTCTCCCAGAGATCATAATCACCCTGCAAGGACGGTATCTTTCTATCGAACAGCAGCCCAACTGATTAATATGCTGCTGATAATGGTGCTGAACTCAGCCTGCAGTGGAACAAGCTCTGCAGGAAGCGGATTCACAACCCAGACCCCCACCTGGCTCTCTGCTACTGCCACACCGACTTTTGTCTGGTTCCCTCCCACAGCAACCGCAACGCGCTCGACTTCAATTTCAAGAGTCAGCACACCCACAAGTGAACCACCGTTGGAACACGGCGAACTAATATACTCGGACGATTTCAGCAGTTTAGAAAACTGGGAAACCGGCAAGTCTCCGGATGGGAGAATCTCACCAGGGGTGAACGAGCTTAGTATGGCTGTCACCCAGCCGCGCGGCTTCCTTTTCAGCATTTTAAAGGATTTTTCGGAAAAGAATTATTACTTGGAAATTGCCGCCAATCCGACCATCTGCCGGGGAAAAGATGAATACGGAGTGCTGGTGAGGGTATCTTCATCACAAGATTTTTTCCGTTTCGCCCTCACCTGCGATGGACACGCAAGGCTCGACCGGGTGCTTAATGGACAGGCATCGGCATCTGTACCACCCGTTCTCAGCGCAGCTGTACCTCCTGGCGCCCCCAGCCGCTCGCGGCTGGGGATATGGGTAAAAGGAAACGAGCTGCGTTTCTATGTAAACAGTCAGCACCTTTTCGATATTAGAGATACTTCTCTGCTGGAAGGCGGGCTGGGAGTTTTCGCACGGGCAGGAGGTGATGACAGTGTGACTGTAAATTTTTCCGATTTGATAATCTATAATTTGCTTGATTGACGAACGATGCCCAAACGCCCTTTCGTGAACCGCTTGAACGAATTGGATCCAAAATCCTGGTTGAAATTCCAGAAGTCATGGTTCATCCATACCCCGCCGCCCAGGCAGGATGAGCTTCTGCGGCACCCGGCAAAATTCCCCGAGACGCTGGCACAGGAATTTATCGAATTCTTCACCAGGCGCGAACAGGTCGTCCTCGATCCAATGGCTGGAACTGCCAGTGCCCTGGTAGGTGCCCTGCGGGCGGGCCGACACAGCTTTGGAATTGAGCTGAATCCCGATTACGCCGAATTAAGCCGGAAAGTGATCCAGCAGGAACGGAAAACCCTGGGGAATTACTGTACGGGGCTAAAATCGGAGATGATCCAAGGAAATGCGGGAGATTATGCCTCGCTTTCGTCGCAGCACCAAATCCCAACCATAGATTATGTCATCACTTCACCCCCGTATTGGAATATGCTGCACAGCTACGGAGCACAGACCCAAAAAAACCGCCGCCGTTCCACTTCATTGGACGTGTTCTACTCTGAGGATCCTTCAGACCTCGGAAATATCGATGAATATGATCTTTTCCTGGATCGGCTTTCGGAAATCTACACTGGCCTGAAACCCTTTTTGAGACAGGGAGCATACCTTACGATTATCGTTAAGAACATAAAAAAGGGTGGCAAGATTTATCCCCTGGCCTGGGATCTCAGCCGGAATCTCAGCAAGATATTTACTTTAAAGGATGAGAAGATCTGGTGCCAGGACGACATCAGACTTGCGCCCTATGGCCTGGGAAATGCCTGGGTCAGCAACACATTTCACCACTACTGCCTGCAATTCCGGAACAAATAACAGAAATCTTTAAAATTTTCCCAACCCAGAATATTTCCGAGTACAATTTCCTTACAGCAGTGAGTCCAACCAGATCTGCCCCGGGCGGTGTTCGTCCGGAACCTAAGACAGAACCCTCACTGCATAGGAAGGATGCCATGTACCATACTATCATCATCGTCGGAAACCTGGGTCGCGATCCCGAGATGCGTTACCTCCCAAGCGGCCAGGCAGTATGTGATTTGAGCGTAGCCACCAATCGTCAATACAACAATTCCAGTGGTCAACAAGTCAAGGAAACCATCTGGTTCAGGGTTTCAGTCTGGGGAAAACAAGCTGAGACCACGAACCAATATCTCCGGAAAGGCAGCAAAGTTTTGGTAGAAGGTCGGTTGAATCCCGATCAAACCACCGGAGGTCCGCGAATCTGGACGCGCCAGGATGGTACACCGGCAGCATCTTATGAAATTTCCGCAAACACAGTGCGATTCTTGTCGAGCCGAGGAGAAGACCAAGGCGCTTACCAGTCCGATGAAACCCTGGCTCCGCAAACCGGAGACTCAGAAGAAATCCCCTTCTAGGAAATTCTATCTCATCGACAAGGCAGCTGAGTGAGTCCTTCAGCTGCCTTGTTACACATTTCATCTCCCTGGAGTAGTGTTCTATGACTGACTCACCACTAAAAAGTCCGGGGCGCGTGGCTCCACCCATGGAGCTCTCCCCCGACCTGGAAATCGAATATGTGAATATGGTGCGAATTTCACATTCCATTTCGGAGCTGGTTTTTGATTTCGCCCGGCTCCTGCCCGGAGAGGGCAAGGCCCATATTAGCTCGCGCATCATCATGTCACCTCTTTCCGCTAAACTCTTCTTCCGCGCTCTGTCGGATAATCTCAGCAAATTTGAATCGGTTTTTGGCCCCATAAACCTTCCCGGTGATCCGACACTGGCTGATAACCTTTTCCATCCTTACAATTCACCAGAAAAACCACCTGAAGCTCCGCAAGAAGAATGAGAATCCAGTATGGATAAAATTGAAAGCATTGCGGAGCGAATCCGCGTTTCTTTTGAAAAACGCACCCAGGCTCGCGACCGTGCATTAGCCCAGACCCGGACATTGATCAGGCACTGTTCCCATGCCATCCGGGCAATCCATCGCGACGAACAGGATACAGCCAGCGAAAACATCAAACAGGCCAAGGAGCTGGTCAGCCTGCTTCAAACTGAGCTAAGCCTATTTGGTGATTTGTACCACGCAGGGTATACACAGGATGCTCTTAAGGAATTCGCGGAAGCCAGCATTCTGTACTCGCTGGTCCTTTTCGACCAGTTACCAGATCCGGAAAGCCTGAACGTCGGAGAAGCCACGTACCTGCAAGGGCTAGCAGAAGTAGCAGGCGAGCTCAGGCGCCGCTGCCTGGACAATTTACGGCACGGCAACACGCACGAGGCCGAAAAACTCCTGGATTACATGGATGAAATTTATGCCATCCTGATTACCATGGATTACCCGGATGCGATCACGGGTGGACTGCGCCGGCTGACAGACATTGTCAGGGGAGTTACCGAACGGACGCGCGGCGATCTGACCATCAGCCTGCGCCAGTACCAGCTGGAACAGCGCCTGTCAGAGCTGGAGCAGCACCTGGTAAATCCCGCCTAGAAATGCGCACCATCCGGGCTTCTGAAATTGGCACTTACCTTTTCTGCCAGCGCGCCTGGTGGTATCTCAAACAAGGCGCACAATCAAATAACCTCCCGGAAATGGCTGAGGGAACCGAATTCCATTACCGACATGGGCGCCAGGTGTTCTCCCTTGGTTGCCTGCACGTCCTGGCATATTCATTGCTGCTCATCTCTCTGGCGCTCGGGGCAATCTACCTGACACGCCGGTTGCTTTGATCCCATCTTGCGCTCATGTCACAGACTCACCTGGAGTATTCCTGGTTGTTATCCCTGTCAATCGTCTTTTTCCTGGTCGGTCTGGTCGTGCTGTGGATTGTGGGAAAACGTCAAAAATCGCTCGGTTTACCCGCTGGAAAGATCATAATTGCTGACACCCTCCGATGGGTGCCCGTGGAGAAAGCTCTTTATGATCCGGATTCTGGTCTCACTGGACGGCCAGATTACCTGGTTGAACAATCCGGCAGGATGATACCCGTAGAGGTCAAGTCACAACGTGTCGAGTCTGGCCCATACGACGCTCACATTTTCCAGTTGGCTGCGTACTGCCTGCTGGTAGATCGGCTCTACAATAAGCGCCCGGATTATGGGATTCTGCACTATACGAACCGGACATACGAAATCGAATACACTTCACAGCTGGAAGCCGAATTGTTGGATTTGCTGGAAGAAATGCGGCTGATGGGGAGAAAAAAATCGCTGGACCGGTCGCATGAGTCGGTAAAACGCTGCACTGGATGCGGCTTCCGCTCAACCTGTGACCAGAGACTTCTATAATATAATAATCGCAACATGCCAGCTGAAAAGATAAATTTCGAAAAAGTCGCCGTAATCGCTCATCCACAGCTGGATGAAGCCGCACAAGAAGCAGTCCAGGTGGCTGCATATCTTAAATTGCAGGGCATCTCCTCCTCGCAGGGATATTTACAGGATGAGATTCTGTGCGCCGGGATAAAGAATAAGGAGTATGACCTGATCATCGCACTGGGCGGCGATGGGACCATGTTGAGGGCGGGTCATCTTGGAGGGCAGGCAGGCATTCCGATCCTGGGTATTAACCTGGGACGCTTTGGCTTTTTAACCGAGGTCAACCAGGATCAATGGCGCAATGTGCTGCCGGAGATCATCGCAGGCCGGTTCTGGATCGAACGGCGGATGATGCTGAGTGCTGAACACTGGCGCGCAGAGACTTTGCTTGGGAAGTGGGAAGTATTGAATGAAATCGTAGTATCACGCGGGCAGTTTGTGCGCCCGGTACACCTGGCAGCGGAGGTGGATGGACGTTATCTGACCACCTATGTCGCCGATGGATTGATAGCTGCAACGGCGACAGGGTCAACTGCCTACGCCCTGGCTGCAGGAGGGCCGATTTTGCACCCGGAACTAAGGAATATATTACTGGTGGCAGTCGCTCCTCATTTATCGGTCGATCGAGCAATCGTGCTCGCAGAAGGGTCAAAAGTAAGCATCCGCATTCTGACTGATCACCATGCAGTTCTATCACCGGATGGGCAATTACCGATCAACCTGCTGGATGGTGACCGGGTCGATGCCTTCGCTGGTGAACATTCCGTTCAATTCATACGCAATCAAGATCCCGGCTATTTCTACCGCAACCTCACTCCTCACATGAGCAAAAACCCCTCCACCGGAAACCAACGATGACCGAAGAAACCACTAAACTATACTGCTACAGACACCCAAATATCGAAACCCAGTTACGTTGTAACAACTGCGAGCGTCCAATTTGCCCAAAAGACGCCGTTCTAACTCCTACTGGTTACCGTTGTAGGGATTGTGTTCGCCTTCACCAGAAAACTTTCGAGACGGCTGAATGGTACGATTACCCTCTGGCCTTTGGAGTCGCGGTAATCCTCTCTTATCTGGGAAGCCTGATTGGATTGCGTTTATCTTTCTTCATCATATTTCTCGCCCCCGTAGCAGGGATGATCATCGCTGAGGCAGTGCGTTTAGTTGTCCGCCGCAGGCGATCCCGTAAGCTGACCCTGACCTCCGCCGCTGCGGCTGCCATCGGCAGCGGTTTAGTGGTCTTTGCTTATCTTATTGGGCCTGGTTACTTTCGCATACTTCCATTAATCTATCTGGGAGTCTTTGCCTTCATCGTGACTTCTACTGTACTATATCGCCTGGGAGGCATCAGAATCAAGTAATGCTGGTCCAGCTGCATATCGAGAATTTCGCCATTATCGACCGGCTGGACGTCGAGCTCGAATCCAGCCTGGTGACATTCACCGGTGAGACTGGAGCTGGCAAGTCGATTATCATCGACGCAGTCGAAACCATCCTCGGCGGCAGGGCAGATGCCGCTCAGGTACGCACTGAAGCACAGCATGCGATCGTCGAAGCTCTTTTTCAAATCCCGGAATCCTTACAGCTGCAGGTGCACGCCATTTTGCAGCGGGAAGAGCTGCTCGACCAGCCGGATTTGCTCAGTATGGGTCGAGAAATCCGCTCCAATGGACGCAGCGTCGCCAGAGTAAACGGGAGGGTGGTGAATGTCAGCCTGCTGCGAGAAATCGGGGAGCTGCTGGTTGACATTCACGGTCAATCGGACCATCTATCTTTGCTTAAAGTCAGCCAACATCTCGGACTGCTGGACCGCTTTGCGTCGACCGATCCGCACAATCCGCTCAAGGAGCTGCTGCCCAGATACCAGGATGCGTATCACCGACTGCAAACCGTCGATAATGAGATTCAGCGCAACCGCCAGGCGGAGCAAGATGCTGCCCGCCGGAGCGACATGCTTCGGTATCAGATAAATGAAATTCTCTCCGCTCATCTCACTTCTGGAGAGGAAGCAGAGCTGCTCAGTGAAAGGAACCGGCTCAGCAATTCCGAAGTCATCTCCTCCTTGGCGCAGTCCGCGCTGGTAGCATTGGATGAAGGCACGCCTGAATCCCCTTCCGCCTCTGACTTGATCGGGCAGGTGGTGACAGGCCTGACCAGCCTGGCGCGTTACGATCCGTCGCAGGAGGCGATCAGGGATCAATTTGGGGCATTGTTTGAGAGTCTCAGCGACCTGACCCATTCCGTGCGTTTATATCTCGAAGAAATTGAATTTAATCCCAGACGTCTTGACCAGGTCGAAGAACGGCTGGCATTGATCCATTCTTTGAAAAGAAAATACGGTGAGACAAACGAAGCGATCCTGGATTTCGCACAAGAAGCTCAAAAGCAGCTGGAAGAGATTTCCACATCTGCCGAGAGACTAATGGATCTTGAGAATGAGAGAGGGTCCCTGGTGGAGACACTGGGGGAAACAGGCACGGCGCTCTCCCAGGCACGGCATTCAGCTGCCAGGGAAATGGAGCAGCTGGTTGAGACCGAGCTGCAGGAGTTGCAGATGTCCGGCGCACGTTTTCAGGTGAGTTTTCTGCAGCAGCCTGATCCCCAGGGTGTACCAGCTCCGGAAGGTACACTCTTGGCATATTATCCCCACGGGCTTGAGAAGACCGAATTCTTGATTGCCCCCAACCCGGGTGAAGGGTTCAAACCCCTGGTGAAAATCGCCTCGGGCGGCGAAACTTCCCGGCTCATGCTGGCTCTTAAAAACGTGCTCATCCAGGCCGACCATATCCCTACCCTCATCTTCGACGAGATCGACCAGGGTATCGGTGGCAGGGTTGGCAGTGTTGTAGGTCTGAAACTCAAACACCTCGGAAAGAAGCACCAGGTGCTGTGCATCACACATCTGCCACAGCTGGCTGCATTCGGTGAACAGCATCTGCATGTAGAAAAACAGCTCGCAGACGGTCGCACAAGCACCAGGATCAAGGATCTAAAAGGCGAAGAACGTCTCATCGAATTGGCCCAAATGCTGGGAAACCTGAGTCAAAGCACCCTGCAGTCTGCTCGAGAGCTGCTGTCTCAGGCTGAGTGAGCACCCGGATTAGCGTCTTCAATCCGGTCATAAGCAGCTCATGACAACCACCACTCAGATCACCCACATGCGGCAGAAGCGAAAAGCAGCTGTTCGCCGAAATCCAACCACGAAAATTGGCCAGGGCTGCGGTTTCGCGATCGGGATTTTGATCGCCCTTGGTGCGTTTCTTTCTTCGCTAGGCTTTTCCAGCCTGGTTCAAGGTATCCCTTCGATCGAAGAGCTGCCCAACCTCCTCCAGCCTCCAGATGGAATTTTGCTGCAACCTACCCGGTTTTACGACCGCTCTGGCGAACACGTCATCGCCGAGCTGCGAAATCCATTGTCCTCTGACCAGGATTATCTCTTCCTGGAGAACGAATCTCAAGAGCAGCTCATTCCGAGTGCGGTCATCTCCGCTACACTCGCCTCTGCCGATCCTGGTTTTTGGCGGCACATAGGATTCACTTTTGTTGGCTTGTTTCAGGAAGAGCAGCCAACATTGGCCCAGAGTCTGGCTTCCGAATTTCTGCTGCCAGGAGAACGGGCCGGATGGCGGAAGTCGCTGCGAGAACGCCTGTTGGCGTTCCAGCTCACCAGCCAGTTCGGCCGGAACAAGGTACTTGAATGGTATTTAAACAGCGCCAATTATGGCCACATGGCATATGGAGTGGATGCGGCTGCCAGGCTGTATCTGGATAAATCGGCTGCCAGCCTCAGCCTGGCAGAAGCTGCACTATTAGCCGGAATTCTCGAGGACCCGGCGATGAATCCGCTCGACAATCCACTCGCTGCGCTCGAACGCCAAAAATTCGTCATCCTGAAAATGCTCGAGCACCGGCTCATCAGCCCCCAGGACGGGATCGTCGCGACGCGTGAGCAGCTTGCGATGCGCAGCGCTCTCTCGAATCAGGATCGTTTTATTCTCGATATCCCACAAATTGATATCACTCCTGTCTTTACGCGACTGGCTCTGAACCAGCTTGAGACACAATTCAGACGCTCGCAGATCGAGCGCGGCGGCCTGCGTGTAATCACGACCCTGGATTTCGACCTGTACCAGAAAATCAGCTGCATAGCTCGTTACCAGATAGCACGCCTGGAAAACCAGACCGGAACAGTTCCCATGGATGTGGAAAATTGCCCGGCTTTTGGCCTGCTCCCAGAATTACAGCCTTCAGCAAATACTGAATCGCTGAATCCACTGATAGAGCTGCAGATTCTTAATCCACACTCCGGGCAAATTGTGCTCATGTCCAGGTTCCCTGACTCGGCGACTGATTTTCCTTCTTTGAATCTCCACCCCGCTGGTTCTCTATCAACGCCATTCATCTACTTGACTGCCTTCACGCAGGGCTTCAGTCCATCTACACTGGCCTGGGATATACCTCCAGACGAATCATCCTTTGATGTGGAAAATTTCATCGGGCAATATCATGGACCAGTTCGCCTGCGAACAGCACTGGTCAATGATTACCTGGCGCCCGCAATACAGCTGCTCGACCGGGTCGGTGAAGCTGACATCGTCCGAATTTCTCAGCAGATCGGACTGCTGCCTGCAGGTTTTACGCCATTTCCGGATTCATCACCTGTGGATCTATTCGGCGAAATCAGCTTGATGCAGGCTACGCAAGCCTTCGGCGTGTTCGCGAATCAAGGGGTACGAGCCGGACGCGATCTGTCCGGGGAGCAAAAAACAACTTTCGGTGGAACTACCGATGGAGAACTGAGCTCGACGGCTGTTCTGAGAGTCGAAGATTACCGCGGTAATGTCCTCCTCGACTGGACCGAAGCTGAAACCCGGCCAATCTTGATTCCCCAGCTCTCATATCTGATCACGGATGTGTTGGCCGATGAACCAGCCCGCTGGCCGAGTCTCGGCAGTCCGAATTACCTGGAGGTCGACCGGCCGGCAGCGGTGAAAATTGGGCGGACGTTAGACGGGGGAAATAGCTGGGTGGTAGGTTACACCCCTCAATTCGTTGTAGGTATATGGGCAGGCTCACAGGACAGTGGTGCTGCAGGACAGGCTCCCCTCCAACCTGCTGGGCGTTATGAAGAAGCGGCAATTGGGCTATGGTCGGTGGCTGTGAAATCCGCCCATCAGAACCTGACTTCTGAAAACTGGCCAGTTCCCTCCGGTGTGAGCTTTATTGAAGTCTGCGATCCATCTGGCATGCTCCCTACCTCAGAATGCCCCGTAGTGGTCAAAGAAGTCTTTCTAGAAGGAAATGAACCTCGCCAGGAAGATACGCTGTATCAAGCATTTCAGGTAAACCAGGCAACAGGATTACTGGCCTCCTTATTCACACCGCCGGATTTGCTGGAACGACGTGTTTTCATGGTCGTTCCCCCAGAAGTACAACCGTGGGCGCACTCATCCGGGCTGCAGCTTCCACCAGACAGCTACGATGCCATCCCAAACAGCCAGCAAAAATGGGGGAATGCAGCCATCCTTTCGCCGGTCATGTTCGAGGTCGTGCGTGGCGTCGTTTCTATTTCCGGCACTGCGGCTGGCCCGGATTTTACGGGTTACCGGCTGCAGGTCGGAGGCGGGCTGAGTCCGCAGTCTTGGTATCAGACTGGCGAAGATGCTACATCCCAGGTCGTAAATGGGGATTTAGGGTTTTGGGATACCACGGGACTGGACGGCTTGTATGCGATTCAGCTGCTGGTCATCCACCAGGATAAGAGCATACAGCGTTCTGGCGTCCTGGTGACTGTGGATAACCAGCCGCCCACAGTCGAAGTCGCACATCCATTGGATGGAGCGCACATCTCATCAAAAAAGAAATCCGAGCTGGTAGTGGGAATTCAGGCCGAAGACAATCTCAATCTAGAAAAGGTATCGATCTATTTGGATGGCGAACTCCTGACCACTCTTTTCCAGCCTCCATATGCAGTTTTATGGAAAACGGCAGTAGGGGAACACACAATCCGAGTGCTCGCAGTCGATAAGGCTGGGAACCAGAGTGAACATTCCATCCAGTTTATTGTTGATTGAAAGAAAATGGAGAACCAACAGGAACTGAGGCTGTGAAGTATTCGAATTCAACTCTCAAACCAACGGCCTTACCCCAGATTGAGACTCCAACTTCACCCCCGCCTGGAAAAGTCGAATCGTTGGTTGAGCCAACTTTGACTCCGTTGATGTAAAAAATCAGCAGGTCACCCGCGCAAACTGCCGCGAGCTCATTTGGCTTATTCATCAGTTCAGCAGCAGTGGAAGCGCCTGACGAAAGAACGGTGTAAGTATATTTGTCTCCATCTACCTTGTATAGATAAATATTCCAATACCCTCCGCTGGTCATACTGAATTCATAGAATCCAGCATCCGTAACCCGGCAAACCAGGCTGATGTTGTTGGAATTTGGCCCCTCGATCTTCTGAGCCAGGGTCTCGATTCTCACATCCGGGTTGTTTAAATCGAGCTCATAGAAAGTATAGAGTGTTACTTCTTTTGGCTCGATGAATAAACGCAGCTTACCGCCATCGGTTGTCGCTTCGTAATCTTCGCTGTTTGGAACAGTCGTCGTATACCAGTTATCGGGCTCGTCAAAATCAGCTTTAAAGAAAATCTCACCAGGCTGGTTGGCATTTGGATTTCCCAGGTCTCCCGCTGCTGGAGTAGCGAGATCCTGCATCGTGCTTGTTCTCGCCAGAGCCGGGCCGTTGAACTGCCCGGTGTACACATCCAGATTATCCGAACGGATCACCGTGACATCGATCGGCTGGCCTGGCTGGCTGGTGCGTACGATGGTGCAGTACCCGCCCAGGGTGCCGTCGCTTAACCTTTCCTCCCCAAGATGGGTGATGATGTCACCTGGCCGGATTCCAGTCAGGTCCGCAGGTGAGCCAGCCTTGACCGAACGCACCCACACCCCAACTATTTCCCTGCCCTGCAGCTGCCCCTGGACGCCGATCCCATTGATTCCCAGGGAGTTAACATCCGTACCGCCGCGCAATTTTTCGATGATCGGGCGCGCTTCATCCCGGGCGACCGCGTAATTCTGATCAAGGGTCGAATTGAAGCCGAAATTTACACCCAGGACCAGCGCCTCCCCCGTCACCAATGGTCCTCCAGAATTTCCGGGGTTGATCCGGGCAGTGTGCTCGATGATATTATCAACCGAAGCCACGCTCCAGTTCACACTGCCCTGTGGCTTTGAAACGATGCCCTTGGTCAGGGTGTAACCGATGCCGGCGCCGCTGATCGGGAATCCGGCCGTATAAACGTCCAGGCCAGCTCTAATTTCGGGTTCATACCATTCCAGGAAAGCAAAACCATCCCCATCGATCTCGATCACTGCCAGGTCAGAGCATTCTGACGTGCCAAGCACAACGGCGCTGCGTGGTTCAGTCTCACCGGAAATCCATACCCGCAGCAAGGTCGCGCCCGCTACCACATGGTTATTGGTGACTGCGATGCCTGCCGGGTCGATTATGAAACCTGTCCCCGAACCCTCTGCGTCCACCTTTAACCCCTCGGAAGGTTCGCGGTACGTACCTTCGGTTTCGATGTGTACAACGGCTTTTTCCAGATCCTCGAGGTTCCTGACCGCCCCACTGGCAGCTGTGGCTGTGGTAACCACGGTCGCGGTAATCTGCGGTGCAGGTGTAATTGCGACCAGGAGATTCACTGCGTTGCAGGCCAGGATGGACAGTATTAATACCGATACCAGAAGGACTGGTACAAGTTTACGTATATGGATCGTCAGACCGGTTTCCATTTCCTCGGCTTCCCAGGTAATTGATCCAAAGTATACATTATTTGTCCTGATCCTGTATTTTAAAAAAGGACATACCGAACACTTGCGGAACCTCCCGCCGTTCTGCAGCCTGTCTGATCGGAGATTCTGATCTTTACGGTACACTTAATATATATTGCAGGAAATCTACCACTACAGGGATGACAGAGGTGGTCGAGATTGACAGCCCAACCTGGCCTTCTGGTAAAAACCGGTAATCACCGGACCGCAGAGGGATGGTCACCGCTTCCGTGCCATTGATGAAAATGGTGAGCTGGTCAGATTGGCAAATGACTGTATAGTTATTGATTTTCTGCCCGGTCAGTATCAATCGACTGGCGCCTTTGTACATGGTAGATAACTCATTACCGCCATTATCACCATTTGAATAATAGACAAAATACTCTCCGGTATTCAGGATATTCGTTTCGTACCAGCCATCATCGCTATACCGGCAAATAATTCCTACGAAATTCGTGTTCGAGGCGCGGTTCTCCACCTGCAAGTCAACCTGGATATCGGAAAAGTTGCCTCCTTCAAAAAGGTAATATAACCAGGTATCCTGGGCGCTGATTTCGTTATGCCAGCGGTTATCGAAAACTTCGAAGTTTACATCCGCTTCATCGCCTTTCAGTAGAAAATAGCTCCAGTTGTCCAAATTCTCCATCGATTCGGAATAATGAATATCACCTGAACTGGAAGCATCCGGGTTCAACACGCCTCCTGGCGGGGATTGAGCTTCGGTCGCCTGAGCAGGTGGGGCTCCGGCTGCGGTCGGCGCAGCTGTCGGAGGAGGGGGGAGGGTTGGAGGCAGTGGGATCGGGGTATCTGTAGGAGGAGCTTGAGTGGGGGAGGGAGTTGGGGTCGGATCAGTCAGTGAAAATGCAAAATTGCATGCTAGGCTCATCCCAACCAGGAAAATGAGAAGCAGCTGCAGGATTTTCGTTGATTTACTCACTTTGGCATCCCTTTCTGAGCAAGAAGTTTTTGAATAATAGTGACTACAAGGGTAATAAAACCTTAAGTGTGGTATCAAATGCCAGCGGTGGTAATCCCTGGCGCGAGAAAAAACCGATTTGATCGACGTCATCGCCGGCGACCGCTTCCCCGGAAACTATTTCAGCCTCATAAACGATCAATATGTGCGCTCCCCTGGGATGCTCCTGTCCGAACAATACATCAACCAGGCGGATAATTTGAACCTGGTAGCCTGTCTCTTCCAGGCATTCGCGCACTACAGCATCAATCGGGTCCTCTCCAGCATCGATGAAGCCTGCAGGAAGTGTCCATAACCCGCGCATCGGATCGTTTGCCCTGCGTACCAGCAAGATTTTGCCGTCTTTTTCGATCAACGCCGCGGCTGCTACCTTGGGATCGGCGAAATAGATCCAGTCACAGGCAGGGCAGACAGGACGCAGGTTCCCGAATTTCTCAGCCTGAATCAATTTCGTCCCGCAGCGGGGGCAGAAGTTAATTTCTCCCAACAACTGGGCACCCATACTCTTAAAATTTTTCTGATTTTACCAGTTAGCGTGTGGAACGACGGAAATAAAATGCGATTAAGCCAGTGGTTATCGCCAGGATTGCCAGAATGATCTGCAATCCCCCAATAAAAGTGATCACTGAGGCTCTCGTCTTCGCACCTGCAGTTTCGTCCGAGGCCACCTCCGAAGGTTGCTCAGCCTCCGGAGCCTTGCGCAGTGACTCTAATTGTGGCTGGACGGTCGGAGTCGGGTTGGGAACCGCGGCTTTCAACTGGCTCTCCGTACCGGCCGGCAGAGGCTCTACTGGCAGAGGCTCTGCTGGCAGCGCTTCTGCCGCCTCATCACTGACTTCTGTCGTCAGCTGCTCTTCCACTTGTGGTGCTTCAGAGACGGAAAAGCCTTGCTCGGATTCAGAACCACCGCCGCCACCACCGCCTCCCATCCCGAAAGCTGGCTGTTGTGCGAAGGATTGGGAGACTTGCGCCGGCTGCATCCTGTTGGCGAGTAAATTCCCTACCGAAATCACCACCAGGAAGATAGTTGCCAGCACCGAAGCCAGTCTCATAACTGGAAAGACTGGCGCAGCCTGGCTCCGGCGCATATCCATCCCCGCCATTGCAGGTGTAAGGGTGAAATTGCGCGGGGCGCGCTGGATGGGCTGGCTTCGTAATGCTGCTCGTACCTGCTGAATTGAATCTAAGGAAAAGCGCAGATTTTCGTCTTTTCGAATTCGATCTTCAAGCAGTATCTTCTCTTTATCCTTAAGTTCACCATCCAGGTAAGCCGATAAGTGTTCCCAATCGCGGGGGGTAATTTGAGTCGTCATACTTTACTCTCCCCCATCAGACGTATTGAGGCCGGTAAAAGTTCCCTGTAATTCTGCAGGCAGTCCCGCATGCGGACCCTGGCACGTGCCAGGCGGCTTTTTACGGTGCCGACTGGTGTTCGAATTACGCTGGCTGCTTCTGCGTAATCCATTTCCTGGATATCAACGAGAATAACTACTTCGCGGAACTCGATGGGCAGGTTACCCAAACAGAGTTGAATCGCGTTCGACAGCTCAATCCGTTCGGTTGTCTCTTCAGGCGTCTCTCCTGGATCGGAGAGCCAGATGGGTGATTCGATTTCCTCCTGGTTATCATCCAGCGGCTCGAGTGGTGAAGTCGGCCGGCGTTTACGCCGCCGGAGTTCGTCATAACAGATATTCGTAACGATCCTTAATAACCAGGCTTTGAAAGAACCTCCCCTATAAGTTGACAGGTGCCTGAATGCCGAAATGAATGCATCCTGGGTCGCATCCTCTGCCGAATCTTTATCCCCCATAATCCGGTACGCTTGATTGTAGAGAATATCCTGGTAGGCCATCACCAACCGGTTGAAAGCGTCAAGATCTCCCTGGCTGGCAGCCAGTATCAAGGCAGCTTCATCCATTTTTTATCTTTGCCTTTTCCGCCCGATCAAAAAATAAATGCTGCGCCAGACGAGCAGACCCAGTGCGCTGAAGCCTCCCAGCACAATTACAAAAATCGGCAAAATCGGAGCGTTCAACCATATTCCCCGTAGCCATGCAGCCATCGGAGCCGCTATCACCATGGCCCAGAACGGACTCCATAAATTCCGGTAATCCTTAATGACCAGAAGGTTGAAGGTATCCAGGTGTGGGGCAACCAGGAGCCAGGCAATCACCAGCGGGATAAAAGTCGATAACATTCGTATCCCGGCTGTGTCGAATGTCCCGTGGGTTGCAAAGCCGAAGACTGTAACCAACCCCAAAGTGAGGACATCACCGACCAGGAGGAAAACGGCCTGCCGTAGTTCTATCCTCGAGATGTTATCCTGACAGGCCGGATTGATCGCAGGATCCATTTTCCCTCGCTCTTCGCGTCCAGGATTGTTTTATCAAATCCAGGGCTGATATAGTCTCGCAGTTTTTGGAAGGAGTTTTTCATACACCAGTTTCGAATGATTTTCCGTTTATCCTAACTCATTCCTGCCAATGGAGCAAGAGCAGCGGCCCGTCGCACTTTGCTGGATTTCTTCATGGCTCACCTCAGGGACCTGGCTTCCACCCCCGGTTGGACAGGTATCTCGAGAGCTTGTGATTCCAGTGAGCAGCTTGCATCAATTCCGGTTGTTTTGTCGTTACATATTTTTCTCCCACAGGTACATGACGATACATTTGAGAAAAATCAAGTTTCTTGAAGCGCTCCAGGATCTCATCAAGGCCGTATCCCGCCGCAAATAATGCAGCCACAGTACCCCCGGCGCTCGATCCTGCCATCGCTGCAACCCGAATTCCTGCTCGTTCCAGGCAGCGCAGAACCCCAATATGGGCGATTCCCTTCGCTCCACCTCCACCAAGCGCCAGGCTGATTTCCATGTAAATATCCTTTTTGCTGTCGCGACCAGAAATCAAGATGAGCCTTTGCCATCCCTGGAAAGCTGCTCAGCAATTTCAGTTTTTAGTGCACTTTTGAAAAAATCCGCCCCGAACTCTTCCATCTCTGCAGCCACGCGATCGACCCTTTCGTGCTCAATCAAAGCCAGGATCACCGAGGAATTCGGCGTCAGTGTCTGTTTTATTTCACGCAGAGTCGCGTCAGGAAAACCCATATCGATCCTGTCAGCCGCTACCCCTCCTGTTGCCGCACCAGCTGCTGCACCTACGATCACGCCCGCAGGACCGCCCAGCAAACCAATCAGTCCACCCACGAATGCACCGAATATTGCACCCTGCCCAGCATGCACATCCTGAGTCTCGTGAATTGAGACCAACCCGTTACCTCCCTTTCTCAACACGGCGGCATTAAGCAAGCGAATCACACCTTCTCTTTCCAGCTTCATAAGGGATTTTAATGCCTGGTCTGCTTTATGCAAATCTTTGAAAGCAGCTACTATTAATTCTACCGGTGCACTCATTTCGATCTCCTGAAATAATCATAACGATTTGCAGCCTCGCTTAATATAGAATCCAGAGCCTGCTCTAAATATACGAATTCTACCCCAGGAAGTTTTGATCGCTTTACTTAAGCCTCCTTCAATTTGCACACTTAACCGGCTATGCGCTTATTCATGGCTGCTGAATATTCTTTCCTTCGTTTCATATCAGTCTAAATTTCCATTCCAGGTTATATGTTATAGTCGAAAGCGTATGCCTAAGATCATACCGGGTTTCATTCTCTTTCTTATAATAGCGCTTCTATCCGGTGCGTGTGCGCAAAACCTGGAAGGGACAGGACCTGCCAGCAGCTTACTTCCTTCCCCTTCGACTGTGCATTCTCCTACCCCAACTTTCAAAGACTCTCCTTCCCCAACTTTCACGCGGTCTCCTTCTGCAACATCCACCGCTACCTTTTCCCCTACCAGTACACCAACCCTTGTATCTACCTTTACTCCACCTCCAACCTTGACCCTTCTTCCTCCACAGGCAGCCAAGAAAATATATCCTTCCTGCCATCCGGTCGAAGTGCCTTTCGATCCGTTCTCATTTCCAGCACAGTTTGCCTCCCCAACCCTGGAACCATCCCTGCGCTCCTTGGCGTCTGCACGCGGGCTATGGTTAGGCACAGCCGCCGACGGAGGTCATTTATTTGAAATCCCTTATGCAGAGCTGATTGGCAGCCAGTTCAACCTGCTCACACCGGAAAACGCCATGAAATGGGAGCGGGTACAGCCAGCAAGAGGTGTATATGATTTCCGCGAAGCGGATGCGCTGGTAACATTTGCCGAGCAAAACGGGATGGCAGTTTACGGTCATGTTTTGGTCTGGCATTTGCAGCTCCCTGACTGGGTACTTCAAGGAGAACACTCCCGTGAAATCTGGATTCAGATTTTGTGTTCGCACGTGAAAACTGTTGTCAACCATTTCCGCGGCAGAATCCTGGTCTGGAACGTGGTGAATGAGGCCATGGCGAATGAAGGCTATTTATACGACAACATCTGGCTGACTCGAATCGGTCCAGATTACCTCGATATGGCCTTTCAATGGGCACATGAAGCCGATCCACAGGCAATCCTGGCATATAATGACCATTCTGCAGAGGGTTTGAATCCAAAATCTAACGCCATCTACTCCATGGTGAAAACCATGGTCGAAAACGGTGTCCCAATCCACGCGGTTGGTCTTCAGATGCATATCAGTCTGATCAATGCACCGTCCCACCAGGACCTCGCGGCGAATATACAGAGATTGGCAAATTTGGGATTGCAGACCCATATCACCGAGATGGACGTACGTATCCAATATGGTAAAGGAACGCGCACTGAAAAGCTGGCGTTGCAGGCAGAGATTTACCGCGACATCCTTTCCGTTTGCCTTGAACAACCGAACTGCCGGTTCTTTTCCACCTGGGGTGCTTCCGATTTGCATTCATGGATTCCCGGTATCACTGGACGCCCGGACGCGCCGTTGCTGTTCGATGAGCAGGGGCAGCCCAAACCAGCTTATGAGGCTCTCATCGAACTCCTGAGCCAGCCATGAAATCCTGCGGTTTATATAGTAAAACTATCCGATTTATCGCAATATATTATGCGATAGCAATAACTTAAGTAATTACCGTTGACACATCCGCCCAATTTTGTTAAAATATATCATTCTTACTGGTAATTCGTTTCAAGCGCAGAAATTTCCGGTCTGCTGGCGGCTGCCAGCCTCTCACGACAACTGAAAGGGCCACCCAGGGAGCTTACTAGTCTCTCGCCTCTCGAGGTCACGCGAGGCAGTGACTGTGATTTGCTCGTTTATTACATGTACTGTGTGTGTCCTGTCGATTCAAAGGGCAGCAGCTTTATCAATTTCGAAAAGCGCCCTCCTGTGATTGACAGGAGGGCGTTTCAGGATTAAACGCCCGTGAATCCTAAGAGGCTAAAGGTTGTCCAGTTGATTCATGTTACCGACATCCAATATTGCTAACAAAACTGCCAAGAATTCAGTAGTTTCCCACCCTGCAGCTGCAATGGTAATCGGTGGGGGCATTGGCGGCATGCGCGCCGCATTGGACCTCGCAGACGCAGGATTAAAAGTCTACCTGATCGAACACACACCCTGCCTGGGAGGTCGTGTCGCCCAGCTTGGTTATATGTTCCCCCAACACGACTGCGTCTTGTGCCGCGGCACGTCGGACCATGGTTATGGCTGCACGCGGCCTTCGATCTCCCCCGTATACATCCAGCATAATCAGCATCCCAATATTGAGATACTGACTCAAACCCACCTGATAGGCGTGGAAGGACAGGCCGGAGATTTTACGGTATCCCTCCGGCAGGAACCGCGCTATGTGGATGCTTACCAATGCATAAACTGCGGCTACTGCAGCCAGGTTTGCCCGGTCGAGCTGCCAGACAAATACCAGCAAGACATCACTTCCCGCAAAGCCGCCTATAAAGTCTCCGCTCGGGCTGTACCCGATGCATACGTGATCGACCGCGGCTCATACTGCGAGAATTGCGGGAAGTGCGTCGAGGTATGCCCCACACACGCCGTCGATTTAAGCGCCCAGCCGCGCCTGTTGACGGTTGAAGTGGGAGCCATCATCTTGGCCCTGGGATTCCAGATTTACGATCCGAGCCAGCTGGGTGAGCTGGGTTTTGGACGCTACCCCAATGTGGTCAGCTCCATGCATTATGAGCGCCTGGCAAGCCGCTCTGGTCCTACAGAAGGCATCGTGCTGAGGCCATCCGACCGGCAAAAACCGCGCTCGATCGCCTGGCTGCAGTGTATCGGCTCACGCGACCAGGAGAACACCTACTGCTCCTCGATCTGCTGCATGTATGGGACGAAAGAGGCGATCCTGGCAAAACAGCGCCTGGGAAAAGAAGTTGAATGCCGCGTTTTTATGATGGACGAGAGGGCTTTCAACAAAGAATACAGCACCTATTTTGCCAGGGCACGCGAACAGCACAACATCCGCTATAACCGCTGCCGGGTCTCATCGATTCGTGAAGACTCGCGCAGCCACAACCTGATCCTGAACTATCAGGATGAGGCTGGCAATCCAGTTGAAGAAAGCTTCGAAATGGTGGTCCTGGCGATTGGGGTGCGGCCTCCTGAAACCGCCGGCGAGCTCGCCAGGATGCTAGGGATACAGCTCAACGAATACGGCTTCTGCAACACCGAAAAATTCTCGCCACTTCAGACTACCCGCCCGGGAGTTTTCGTTTGCGGTGCTTTCTCCTCGCCGAAAGAAATTGTCGAAACGATCATTGACGCCAGCGGTGCCGCTGCCGAGGTCATGCGCCTATTGAATGATCGTCTGAACACCTATCCATATACTCGTGAGTACCCGTTTCAGACCAAGGGAGCTTTACCCGCTGAACGAAATGTGTCCGATGAAACCGCGCAGGTGGGTGTTTTTGTATGCACCTGCAGTGGGACACTGACTACCGACAATGCCCACCAGCCAGGCATCCTGGATGTCCACGAAATTCTCCACCAGGCGGCTGAATCCCCCGGAGTAACGCACACCCGCATACTCGAGACAGCCTGTTTCCAGGAAGATCTCGCCACGATCCAGCGCGACATTCGTGAACAGAATCTGAACCGGGTTGTCATCGCAGCCTGCAGCAACCGCACGCATGATTCACTGTTTCAACGCACCATCCGCCAGGCCGGGTTAAATCCTTTCCTGGTTGAGCTTGTAAACCTGCGCGAGCAGTGCAGCCGTGTCCATTACTGGCAGCGAGAGCTTGCTAATCGCAAAGCCCAGGAATTGGTGCGAGTGGCAATCGGGCGATCAGGCGCTTCACAACCAGTCTATAAAAAGAAATATCGCTGCTACCCGGCCGCCCTGGTGATTGGCGGAGGGGTATCAGGCATGACTGCCGCCCTGGCTATCGCCGATTCCGGCTATGAAGTTCACCTGATTGAACGCTCCGAAATGCTGGGCGGGAATCTTTCCAAGCTGCATTACGTGGCAGAAGGTTACAACCCGCAAATCTTGCTCCGCGATCTGGTCAACCGGGTGCGCGCCCACCAGCGGGTCATCGTCCATACGCGCTCGGATGTATTGCGTCATACCGGGCACGTCGGTCGTTTTCGCACCGAGCTCATTACGCGTGGTATGGATGGCTCAACATCACGAACGCAGTTCGAACACGGTGTTACGATCGTAGCCACTGGAGGTCGGGAAGCGCATGAGCACCCCTGGCTTTCTCTACCCCGGGTGATCACACAGCACGAGCTGGAAGAGCGCATAATTCACCAGCCTGAACAGATCATCGGATTGAAGAATATCGTCATGATCCAGTGTGTGCGCCCCGATGGTGTCCCTGATTACTGCTCGCGTGTGTGCTGCACGAACACCATGAAGAACGCCATACGCATCAAGCTGTTCAATCCAAAGTGTACAGTCACCGTGCTGTACCGCAATATCGTAACCTACGGTTTCCGCGAAGAATATTACACTGAAGCCAGGCGCCGCGGCATCATCTTTGCCCGTTACACCGATGAAAACCCACCCACGCTTTCTCTCAAGCCGGACAGCAAAGGGGTGGATGTCCTGGTCAGGGATCTAAGCCTGAACCGCGACATCAGCCTGCCGGCGGACCTGGTCACATTGAGCATGAGCATCCTTCCAGCCGAAGGCAGTCAGAAGACCGCAGACATGCTGCGTCTGCCGCTCTCCAGCGAAGGTTTCTTCGCTGAAGCACAGCTGAAATTGCGCCCGATGGATTTCATGCGTGAAGGAATCTTCTTGGCAGGCATGGCTCACTACCCCAAATTCCTGGAAGAGAGTATCAGCCAGGCGTTGGCCGCAGCTTCCAGGGCGCTGACGCTATTGTCTTCACAGGAAGCACTCTACCTGGGAGGGGTTGTTGCTCAGGTCGACCCGGAGAAGTGCGTAGGCTGCCTGACCTGCACCCGGACGTGCCCATTTGAGATACCCAGAGTAATCGAAGAAAAAGGCCGGTCCGGCGTTGGCGGTCTGGGTGGGGCTGCTTTCATCGATCCAGCCCAATGCCAGGGCTGCGGGACATGCACCGGTGAATGTCCGGCGAACGCCATCCAGCTGATTAATTACACCGACGAACAGATTATGTTACGCAGTATTGGTGGGCTTGGTCAATGGTTGCCCGCCGCTTCACAAGTTTCCGGCTGACAACCTTAAAGGATGAGGCACAGATAAGTAATGACCAACCAACCATGTACGGAAAAATTTGAGCCTGAAATCACGGCATTTTATTGTGTTTATTGCGGCTACATGGCAGCCGATTCTGCTGGAATGTCGCATATCCAGTATCCCGCCAACGTAAAATTCGTCCGCCTGCCCTGCACCGGGAAAACTGACATTCGTTATATCCTGGAAGCCTTTGAACAGGGAGCGGACGGCGTTTACCAGATCGCCTGTCCGATTGGGAACTGCCATCACGTGCGTGGTAATGAGCGTGGCCTGGCTCGCGTGCAGCGCGCGAAGAAAATCCTGGATGAAATCGGCCTGGGCGGGGAGCGCCTGGAGATGTATTTCTTATCCGGCGGTCAGGGACAGACTTTTTCAATGGCTGCACACACGATGACCGAGCGCATCCGGAAAATCGGCCCTAATCCGTTGAAGAATAAACAACCGGCCTTCCCAATCCAACCCGCAAAAAATGAACCTGATGATGAAGACAACGGTTTCCGTGGACGTCGCAAATAATTCAACACACACTGCTGTGCAACATAGAATACCATGGAGAAAATGAGATCGATGAGTGAAGCCAGCCCAAAGAAGAACTCCAAACAGCCTGTTGGCGCAGTTATGGTCGTCGGTGGTGGTATTGCTGGTATGCAGGCCTCACTCGACCTGGCGGACCAGGGTTTTAGAGTCTTTCTGGTCGAAACTCAGTCAGCCATCGGCGGGAAAATGGCACAGCTGGACAAAACCTTCCCAACTAACGACTGCGCCATGTGCACAATCTCGCCAAAGCTGGTTGAGACAGGACGGCACACGAATATTGAAGTGCTGACCAATGCGGAAATCACCCAATTGAAGGGTAGTGCTGGAAATTTCAGCGTCCAGGTACGTCATAAACCGCGCTACGTCGATCCCTCGAAGTGTGTGGCCTGTGGAGATTGTACGCAGGTCTGCCCGGTAATCGTCCCAGATCGCTATAACGAAGGCCTTATCAAGCGCCGGGCGGTCTTCAAGCTGTACCCGCAGGCGGTGCCGAACGCTTTTGCAATCGATAAGCGTGGCATTGCTGCCTGCCGCGATGCTTGCCCGGCTGGACAACGCGCCCAGGGTTATATTGCATTGATCCGTGAAGGCCGCTGGCAGGATGCCATGCGTGTCATAAAAATGGACAATCCATTCCCGGGCATCTGCGGCCGCATCTGCAACCACCGCTGTGAGACAGCCTGCAACCGCGGCCTGGTCGATGAGCCTATCAACATCCGCGCCTTGAAACGCTTTGTCACCGATAAAGTCTATGCAGAACCGCGCCAGGCAGTAAAGACCGTCGAACCAATATTTGAAAAGAGAGTCGCAGTCATCGGCGCTGGTCCTTGCGGCCTCACTGCCGCCCAGGACCTGGTACGCAGCGGTTACCGGGTGACGGTTTTCGAAGCCATGCCCGTAGCCGGAGGCATGCTGCGCTTGGGTGTGCCCGAATACAGGCTCCCAACTGAGATTATCCAGCGAGAAGTGCAGGATATTATCGACCAGGGAGTAGACTTACGTCTCAACCAGCGAGTTGACAACCTGGATGACCTGTTCAACCAGGGCTACGATGCCGTCTTGATCTCGGTCGGCGCCCACGAAGGTGTCCGGCTGCGCATCCCGGGCGCCGATTTGGAAGGCGTCCTTGTAAACACGCATTTTCTCAGGGATGTGCGCTTGGGTAAATATAACAACGGGAAGGCCAGCGATGCCCCACCTCTTGGAAAGCGAGTCCTGGTCCTGGGTGGTGGAAATGTGGCTATCGACTGTGCCCGTAGCGCAGTCCGGCTGGGCTGCGAAGTGCACTTGGCCTGCCTGGAAAGCAAAGAAAAGATGCCCTCTCATGCCTGGGAGGTTGAAGCTGCCGAGGCGGAAGGCGTGATTATCCATGCCGACCGTACCTTCGAGCAGATCATAGCCGATTCCAACGGCCATGTGGCAGGCGTGGAATGTATGCGTGTGGCTTCTTTCAATTTCGACGAGACCGGAAGGTTGAATGTTGAAAAAGTACCGGCTTCCCGACATGTGATTTCCTGCGATACGGTTATTTTTTCCGTTGGTCAGCGCGCCGGCCTGGCGTTCATTCCAGACGATGCCGGGGTAGGTGTAACACAGCGCCAGACGATCGCCATCAATCCCAACACCCTCGCAGCCACTCGCCCGGGCGTCTTCGCCGCAGGTGACAGCGTTTCAGGTACTTCGTTCGTGATCGAAGCAGTGGAAAGCGGGCATCGTGCAGCCCAATCCATCATCCGCTATTTATGCGATGAGCCTCTGGAACCACCTGGCCGCCCGGAGCTGCCGGTGGTGCATCTGAGCCGCCAGGAAATCGACGAACGGATTGCTTCCGGTGAGATCGTTCTCCAACCGCGCGTGCCCATGCCCGAGCTGGCAATCGGGCAGCGCGTCAATAATTTTTCGGAAGTCGAGGGGGGCTATGGCGATGAGAGCGCACAGGCTGAAGCTGCCCGCTGCCTGGCTTGCGGCGTATGCTCGGAGTGTATGAGCTGCACATTCGCCTGCGGCAGAAACGCCATCAACCACGACGATGTCGAGCGAATAGAGAGCTATTCCGTGGGGGCTTTGATCCTGGCGCCTGGATACCAGATCTATAACGCCCATCTGTCGCAGGAGTACGGTCTCGGCAGGTACCCGAATGTGGTCACCGCGCTGCAGTATGAACGCATGCTCTCTGCCAGCGGCCCAACCAAAGGGCATATACGCCGTCCATCGGACGATGCGAAACCGAGACGCATTGCCTTCTTGCAGTGCGTCGGAAGCCGCGACCAGAATCACGATTACTGCTCGTCGGTGTGCTGCATGTATGCCGCTAAAGAAGCCATCATGACCATCGAACACGCCCGTGCAGAGGCGCGTGATCAAAACGGCGATGGGAATGTGTTTTGCCAGGTATTCTTCATGGATACGCGCGCCTTCAGCAAGGGGTACGAGGAGTACTACCGACGTGCAGAGCGCAAATACGACGTGAAATATACACGCTGCCGGCTGAGTGATGTGCGCGAAGATCCAGATACACACAACCTGCGCGTTCAATACGCTGCCCCCTATGAAGGTGAAGATTCGGTCGTCCAGGATGAATTCGACCTGGTAGTTCTTTCGGTCGGCATGGAAATTTCCGAGCCCGTCAAGGAGCTTGGCAGGCGCCTCGGAATCCAGCTCGATCCTTACGGCTTTTGCCATACCACTCTGTTCAATCCGATGGAAACCAGCAAGGCGGGTATCTATGTGGCCGGACCTTTCAGGGAGCCCAAAGACATCCCCGAAACCGTGATCGAGGGCAGCGCAGCTGCTTCCAGCGCCGCCCAGCTGCTGGCGCCTTCCCGCTTCAGCCTGGCATCCAAAGAAGAGTATCCTCCGGAGCGGGACATTTCTAATGAGGAACCACGTGTGGGTGTCTTCGTCTGCCACTGCGGCAGCAACATCGGCGGGTACCTGGATGTCCCATCAGTTGCAGAATTTGCACGCGGCTTAACAGGAGTCGCACACGCGGAAGACAACCTGTACACCTGCTCGCAAGACACCATTGCCCATATCATCGACCAGGTGAAAACACTGGACCTGAACCGAGTCGTCGTGGCTTCATGCACTCCACTGACGCATGAGCCGCTCTTTCAGGATGCCATCCGGCACGCCGGATTGAACCCGCACATGTTCGAGATGGCAAACATTCGCAACCAGTGCTCCTGGGTGCATTCAGACAACTGGGAATCGGCCACCTCCAAAGCCAAGCTGCTGACCAGGATGGCGGTCGCCCGCGCCAGCCAGTTGGAGCCTCTCAAGGTCTCCGAAGTGCCGGTGAATAACGCTGCGCTGGTCATCGGTGGAGGGGCTGCCGGTATGACCTCCGCTCTGGTCCTGGCTAACCAGGGATTTCCAGTTCACCTGGTTGAGCGAGAGGCAAAACTGGGCGGGAACTTACGCCGGCTCCACTATTTTGTGCCCGAAATTGGTGCGAAACAGGCTGGCTGGACACCCGCTGAATACCTGGCTGAAACCGTATTTCAGGTCAAACAGCATCCCAAGATTAGGGTCCATATGAACACCGAGGTAGTTAAAACAGGCGGTTTCAAGGGCAATTTCACGACTACACTGACATCTGAAGGCCAAACATCCCAGGTGCAGCATGGCGCGATCATCGTCGCGACCGGCGGAATAGAATATAAAGGGCGAGAGTATGGATACGGAAATGATCCCCGCATCTTGACGCAGCTCGACTTCGAAGAATACCTCTCGAATCCTGAATCAGAGATCAAGAATCAGAAATCACTGGTCATGATCCAGTGCGTGGGTCCGGCCGAGAAGTTCTGCAGCCGCATCTGCTGTACCACGGCGCTCAAGAATGCTCTTAAATTCAAGGAGTTGAATCCGGATGGGCAGGTGACAATCCTGTACCGTGACATCCGCACCTACGGTTTCAAAGAGCGGTTATATACTGAAGCCCGCCGGCAGGGAGTGCGCTTCGTCCATTTTCAGTTTGACCGGAAACCAGCTGTCAGGGTCCTTGATCCCTCCTCCCCGATCCGGGTCATAATCCGGGATGCAATCCTTGAAAGAGAAATCCTCTTGAACGCAGATCTCCTGGTTCTCAGCACTCCGATCGTGCCTCCCCCGGGTATGCGAGAGCTTGCCAGCCGCTTGAAACTTTCCACGGATATGGACGGCTTCTTCCTGGAAGCACACGTCAAGCTGCGACCGGTGGATTTTGCCGCCGACGGCGTGTTTATGGCTGGCCTGGCGCACTATCCCAAATTCCTGGATGAGACTATCGCTCAGGCTCAAGCAGCAGCCTCGCGTGCAGCCAGCATCCTGACTCAGAAGACCATGCTGACAAACGCCCGGGTCGCAGTCGTCGACCCGCTGAAGTGCGTTGGCTGTCTGACCTGCGTGCGGATTTGTCCCTATGAAGTGCCGCAAGTAAGCACCAGGGCGGTAGGGGTCGGTGAAATCAGCGGGGCGGCTTTTATCGAGCCGGCTACCTGCCATGGCTGCGGGAGCTGCGTTTCAGAGTGCCCGGCACGTGCCATCCAGTTGATGCACTATACCGATGCTCAAATGCTGACCAAGATCGATGCTTTGTTCGATGTCTCACCAGAATATGCGAACTTCATCCCTGTTGAGAAACTTGAGGTTCTATGATGCTCGAAGAAAATTTCGAACCCGATATCGTTGCTTTTTGCTGTCATTACTGTGCGTACGCCGCAGCCGACCTGGCTGGCTCCATGCGGCTGGAATATCCTACGTCAATTAAAGTCATCGAGCTGCCCTGCACCGGCAAGCTGGATGTGCTTTACGTTTTGAGGGCTTTTGAGGATGGCGCCGACGGCGTGATGGTGGCAGGCTGACTGGAAGGCGACTGCCATTACCTGGAAGGTAATCTCAACGCCCGCAGAAGAGTGGAATACGCCCGTAAGCTGTTGGAACAAATCGGCCTGGAAGGCCGCCGAGTTCAGATGATCAATGTATCCGCAGCCATGGGTGGACAGTTCGCCTGGTCGGCGGCTGAGCTGACCGAAGAAATCAGGCGGATGGGTCCAAATCCCTTAAGGAATTCAAATGGTAAGCCGAAAGGAGAAGATCGACCCGCAGAAACACCCACTGAACCTCGAGAGACTGAGAACCTCCCGCAGAGTTCTTGAAACTTCGAGGGAATGATTGTAGCTGGACAGAGGAGAAACACATGAGTGAGCAACAACCTTACATCCTGGTGGTCGATGACGATCCTGACATCCTGGATGGCATCCTCATGATCCTTGAATCCCAGCCTTACCGGCTGGGCTTTGCCCGCGATGGAAAGCAGTGCATGGAATGCGTTACCAAAGAGATCCCCGACCTGCTGATCCTGGACTTGTTGATGCCGCGCATGGATGGTTGGGGAGTGATACGTGAAATGCGCAGCGAGCCGCGCTACTCCCAGGTGCCGATCATGGTATTGACCACCGTGATCGAAGATGCCAGCCGCCGGCGCTACGAATTGGAAACTGGCATGGCCATGGAGGTACAGGACTACCTCCAGAAACCTGCTAAACCGCTTGACCTTTTAAAGCGGGTGGAAAAATTGCTGACTAAAGTCCATGTCTGATGTAACCATCCAGCCCCTGACCATCTTTGCTGAGCGCTTGAGGCGCGCGGAAGTGTTCAGCGACCTGGGTGACGCCGACCTGGTAGCGATCGCCGAATTCTGCCGCGAAGAAAATCACCGCGAGGACGACGTCATCCTGGTAGAAGACGAACCTGCGCACACGCTCTACATCGTAGAACGTGGCAAGCTGGCACTGGAAAAGAAAATTCAAATCGGCAGGCATTCGACCCCACGCAACGCGACCATCGGCTACGTGGGACCGGGAAAAATCGCCGGCTTTTCCACCCTGGCCTGGCCGCAAACTTACTCCACATCCGTGATTTGCGTCGAACCGTCGCGTTTGATAGCGATCGATGGCCTCGCTTTGCGAGCATATTTGGAAGACCACCCCAGGGCTGGCCTGTTGGTGATGAACCACCTGGCGACGCTGATCTCTGACCGCTACCGGCAGTCTATCAATACGCTAACATATTTCCTGTCCATCGTCTCGCACGAGCTGCGCTCACCTCTGGCAGCCATCGAAAACTACCTGCAAACCCTGGACGGCGGTTATGCCGGTGAACTGACTGAAAAGCAAAAACGCATGATCCAGCGCAGCATCCTGCGCGTCGCGGACCTGCGTATCTTGATCGGCGATGTGGTTGACCTGGCCCGCATGCGCCCCGAACAAATCCAATCAGACTTCGAATGGTTCGATCCAGGTGAGGTTAGCGCAGAGTCCCTCGAAGATACGCGCCTGTCGGCAGCCGAGAAGGAAATTCATATCAAAATCGAGCTGCCTGCCAATTTTGAGCCGATCGTCGGTGCGCGCCGCCGCATGCGGCAGGTGGTCACCAACCTGATTAATAACGCCATGAAATTCGCTCCTGCCGGCAGCCAGGTTATCTTTGGAATGAGATACGAGCCAGAAGTGCTTATCATCGAAGTCCTCGACGAAGGACCGGGGATCCCGGTTGACGACCTGCCCCACATTTTCACAGATTTCTTTCGCGCCAGCAACGTGGGCGACACGGTCGGGCTCGGGCTAGGATTATCGATCGCCAAGAAAATCGTCGATGCCCACGAAGGCGATATCCTGGTAAAAAACCTGATAGACGAAAACAGCAACGTGACCGGAACAGCCTTTACAGTCATCATCCCGCGCGACCTGAAAACACCCGAAATGCGCAGGCGTGAATGGGCATAAATTGCTGCTGGTAAATTTTGAAGAAAAAATACTTTCGGCGATAAAGAATATGAAACCAGAAAGGAATATATGAATCCCATGCAACCGAATCCGGTTGGCGCAGTAATGGTAGTGGGTGGCGGCATCGCAGGGATGCAGGCTGCGCTTGATCTGGCCGATCAGGGATTCAAAGTCTTCCTCGTCGAAGAAAAATCGGCCATCGGCGGTCACATGGCGAAGCTCGACAAGACTTTTCCTACCAATGACTGCGCCATGTGCAATATCAGCCCGAAGCTTGTCGACACCGGTCGTCACGTCAACATCGAACTGCTTACCGGCACCGATGTTTTAGAAGTGGCGGGCCAGGCGGGCAATTTCGAGGTCAAGCTGCGCCGCAGGCCGCGCTATATCGACATCTCACGCTGTATCGGATGTGGAGACTGCGCCCAGGTCTGCCCGGTGTCGACACCGGACCCTTATGAAGAAGGCATGAAAACCCGCAAGGCTGCCTACAAATTATATGCCCAGGCTGTACCTGCAGCTTATGCCATCGATAAGCTCGGCATTGCGCCTTGCCGGAATGCCTGCCCGGCAGGGCAGCGAGCGCAGGGCTATATAGCCCTGATCGCTCAGGGACGATACCGGGAGGCCTTCAGGGTAATCAAAGAGGACAATCCTTTCCCCAGCGTCTGCGGGCGCACATGCCACCACCCGTGTGAAGGCGCCTGCACCCGAGCCCTGGTCGACCAGTCTGTGGGAATCATGTCTCTCAAGCGTTTTGTTGTAGACCACGCACTGGCATACGGCCGCGACCGTGTGCTGCCCGTCCCGCGCACGCGTCCTGAATGGGTGGCAGTCATTGGTTCTGGCCCTGCGGGTCTCACCGCCGCGCACGACCTGGCCAAGCAGGGCTATGGAGTAACCGTGTATGAAGCCCTGCCTGTTGCTGGAGGTATGATGCGCGTGGGCATCCCAGCTCACCGCTTACCCAAAGGCGTCTTGCAGCAAGATATTGACGATATCCTGGCCCTGGGCATCATGCTGAAGACCAATTCTCCCATCAAAGATCCGGCTAAACTGCTGGAGCAGGGCTACAATGCGGTATGCCTGGCAACTGGAATTTCCTCTCGCCAGCTGTCAATGGAGTTGGAAGGAGAGGAATCCGAAGGCGTTATCTCAGCTGCAACCTTCCTGCGCAAAGTAAACCTGGGAGAGCCAATCCGCATCGGTGCCCACGTTGCAGTTTTGGGAGGCGGTATCACCGCCCTGGATTCCGCCGCGGTCGCCCGGCGCCTGGGTGCACAAAAGGTATACCTGGTGCTGGATAGGCCGCGCGGCGAGCTGCCTGCCTATCACTGGGAGGTCGCTGCGGTGGAAGCTGAAGGCATTCAACTGCTCGAGCGCATGGTCGCTACCAGGGTGCTCTCAAGAGATGGGAAAGTCACCGGCGTTGAGCTGGCCGAAGCCACCCAGGGGATGGTGAAAGATGAGCGCGGCCGGCGGCGTCCAAAGATCAAACCCGGCACCGAGATCACAATCGAGGTCGATACAGTCATCGGCACAGTAGGCCAGTTTTCTGACCTCAATTACCTGGACCCGAGCTTCGACGAGCTGAATGTTGACGTCCAGACGCTTTCCAGCGATATCCCCGGTCTGTTTGTTGTTGGGGGGCGGAAAACAGGCGCCAGCTATATCATCGAGGCTGTCGCGCTGGGACACCGAGTTGCCGCTTCAATCCACCGCTTCCTGCAATGTGAAACCCAGGCTGGTCAGGTAATTGAAGCACCTCCTGCGATGAAATTTTCCCGCCAGGAAATCGAGCAGCGCGTCCTTAAAGGTGAAATTAGCCTCCAGCCCAGGGTCGAGCCATCCATGCTGCCCATGGAAGAGCGCGTGACCAGCTTCCGTGAGGTTGTGCTCGGTTTGACCGAACGCCAGGCCCGTCAGGAAGCGCAGCGCTGCCTGCAGTGTGGCGTATGCTCAGAATGCCTGGCCTGTGTCTATGAATGCGGTGTAGACGCCATTGACCACAACATGGTCGAACGCGAACAACACATCCAGGTCGGCGCGGTCATCCTGGCTCCCGGTTATCAGGCTTATAACGCCGCCCTGGACGAAGAATACGGCCTCGGTCGCTTCCCGAATGTGCTCACAGCCCTGCAGTTCGAACGCCTGCTCTCGGCAGCTGGCCCGACCATGGGACATGTACTGCGCCCCTCTGACGGCAAAAAGCCTGCACGCATCGCTTTTCTGCAGTGCATCGGATCGCGCGACCAGAAGCATGACTACTGCTCAGCTGTATGCTGCATGTATGCCACCAAGGAAGCCCTGATCGCCAAGGAACACCAGCCAGAATTGGATGTCCATGTCTTCTTGATGGATATGCGGGCCTTTTCCAAGGGGTACCTGGGATATTTCGAGCGCGCTCGCCAGCAGTATGGCATTCAATACACCCACTGCCGCATCAGCAAGCTGATAGAGGACCCAAACACCCACGAAGTCATTCTGGAATTCCAGGATAAAGACGGTAAGCACCAGCAATCGCGTTATGACTTGGCAGTGCTATCAGTCGGGATGGAAATTTCCGAATCGGTCAAGCTGCTCGGGAGCCGTTTGGGCGTTGAATTGGATGATTACGGCTTCTGCCACACGACCCTGTTCAATCCGCTGGAAACCAGCCGCCCGGGTATCTACGCAGTCGGACCATTCCGTTCTCCCAAGGATATCCCTGAATCCGTGATTGAAGCCAGCGGCGCTGCCGCCGCAGCCGCCAGGACGCTCAGCCCGTCTCGCTTCAGCCTGTCTGTCACGCGCGCCTTCCCCTACGAACGAGATGTAAAAAGTGAGCCAGCACGCATCGGTGTGTTCGTATGTCACTGCGGATCGAATATTGCCGGGTTCCTGGATGTGGCAGAAGTCAGCAAGCATGCCAGCCTCCTTCCACATGTCGTCCACGCCGAGACCAACCTGTATACCTGTTCCCAGGACAGCATCCGTCACATCACGGAAGTCATCCAGGAACAGAACCTGAACCGGGTGGTGGTAGCCAGCTGCAGCCCGCTTACACACCAGTCGCTCTTCCAGGACAGCCTGCGGGCGGCAGGACTCAACCCCTACCTGTTTGAGATGGCGAATATCCGCAACCAATGCTCCTGGGTCCACTCCCACGAGTGGGAGGTAGCCACGCAGAAAGCCCGCGAGCTGGTGCGCATGGCTGTCGCCAAAGCGGCCTTGCTTGAAGCGCAGCATTCCGTCGATGTGCCGGTGCAGCACGCTGTCTTGATCGTCGGTGGCGGTGCAGCCGGGTTGTCTGCCGCGGTCAACCTGGCGAACCAGGGTTTCCCAGTCCATCTGGTCGAAAAGCAGCCTGAGTTAGGCGGGAATTTACGCCAGGTGTGGCTCCCTTCAGATGGAGCCGACCCACAGGAGTTTTTAGCGCAGCTGGTGAATGAGGCAATCTCCGATGAGAGGATTTCAATCCACCCGAACAGCCAGGTGATCGAGGTGCGCGGCTTCAAGGGTAATTTCACCAGCCTGATTCAGGATAGCTCGGGTCAGCGCTTCAAAATCCTGCATGGCGCCACCATCCTGGCAACAGGCGGTGAAGAATATCGCGGCCCTGATTACGGCTACGGAACTGACCCGCGCATTTTGACTATGCATCAGTTCGAAAACAAATTAGTTAATTCGAACACCGAAATTAAAAGTACCGATTCGATAGCCATGCTGCTTTGTGTCGGGCCAGCCGAGCGCTATTGCAGCCGCATCTGTTGTACTACAGCGCTTAAAAATGCCATCGAGCTGAAACGCCAGTTCCCCAAGACCACGATAACAATCCTGTATCGTGATATCCGTGCCTACGGTTTCAAGGAGAGACTTTATACCCACGCTCGCCAGCTCGGTGTTCTTTTTGTGCGTTACGATCCAGACCGGCTGCCTGAAGTGGATTCTCAAGTCGGAAAATCGCTGAAGATCAGTGTCTGGGACAGGACACTGGGAAGAAAAATCGAGATACAGCCGGACCTGCTGGTGTTGAGCATGCCAGTGGTGCCCGGTGAGGATGCTCGCCGTTTATCCGCCCTGTTCAAGGTGCCGGTCGATGCCGATGGTTTCTTCATGGAAGCGCATGTCAAACTCCGACCGGTGGATTTCAGCACCGATGGTGTCTTCATGGCCGGCATGGCTCACTACCCTAAGCTGCTGGATGAATCGATCATCCAGGCTCAGGCTGCTGCCGGGCGCGCCGCCCGTGTACTCAGCCAGGATACCCTGGTGGCTGGAGGCAGGGTGGCTGTCGTGGAACCCGAAAAATGTACGGGCTGTCTGACTTGCGTGCGGATATGCCCGTTCAACGTGCCTCAAATCCAGGTCGACCTGGCTGGGGTAGGCCATATCAGTGGGGCTGCATATATTGAAGCAGCAATTTGCCAGGGATGCGGTTCCTGTGTAGCCGAGTGCCCGGCACGCGCCATCCAGCTGATGCATTACACTGACGCCCAGATGGCGGTCAAAGTCAGCGCCTTGTCGCCATATTTGACCGTGATGTCAGCCAGCCAGGAAAATGGGCCGACACACAATGCGGCAGGAGGATGAAACGATGGAGCAACCAGAGCCCGGAGAAATGAGCAGTTCCTATCAGGTAGTCGCATACTGCTGCGAGCACTGCGCTTATGCTGCTGCTGACCTGGCAGGTGGGCTGCGTATTCAATACCCACCAGCCATAAAAATAGTCCAGCTCCCCTGCACCGGAAAGTTGGACGTGCTGATGGTGCTTGAGGCTATTGAGCAGGGAATCGACGGCGTGATGGTGGCAGGCTGACTGGAAGGAGACTGCCATTACCTGGAAGGTAATGCAAACGCCCGACGCCGGGTAGAAAGGGTTAGACATCTGCTGGCCCAGATCGGATTGGAGCCGGAGCGGGTGCGCATGTTCAACATCTCCTCTGCCATGGCAGGGCAGTTTGCGGAGGCTGCCAGGGAGATGAGCGAACAAATCGAGGAAATTGGCAGGAATCCATTGAGGAATTATTAGTAGTGCATATCTAAAGACCGGAGGTTAACAAAATGATTATCGCTGAACAAAAATCCTTAGAAGAGCTGAAGACCCTGGTTGCGGACGCCCAAAAAGTGTTGGTAGTTGGCTGTGGCACATGTGTGACGGTGTGTTTTGCCGGAGGGGCGCGCGAGGCGGCCATCGTCTCTTCTTCCCTGCGCATGGCCTCCAAGCTGGATGGAGATAAGAAGTCCATCACCGACTTTACCGTCCAGCGGCAGTGCGAGTGGGAGTATCTGGACCAGATCGCAGAGCAGGTCGGGGAGGCTGACGTGGTTTTATCACTTGGATGCGGCATCGGTGTCCAGGCGATCGCAGAGCATTTCCCCAAAACCTGGGTCGTCCCGGGATTGAATACTGCCTTCCTGGGAATTCCCCTGGAGCAGGGTGTGTGGGCAGAGCGCTGTGCAGCCTGCGGGGACTGTGTCCTTGGACTTACCGGTGGCATTTGCCCAATCGCTCGCTGCTCAAAATCACTGCTCAACGGTCCTTGCGGCGGTTCCGAGAATGGCCATTGTGAAATCAGCCCGGATACCGACTGTGCCTGGCAGCTGATTTACGATCGCCTGGGAAGCCTCGGAAAACTTCACCTGTTACAAGAAATTCAGCCACCGAAAAATTGGCGCACTTCACGTGACGGCGGGCCGCGCCGAATTGTACGTGAGGATTTACGCCTGGCCGCGGAGGAGGAATAGAACATGGCTGCACCAGTTATCGACTCACAAAAACAGAACTCCAATGGGTATTATTCCGGCTCAACACTGGAAAAAATGCTCCGGCAGGGTCATTTTGCCGTGACTGCCGAGCTTGGCCCCCCACAAAGCGCAGATGGGGATGTTATCCGTAAGAAAGCTGCCCTGCTGCGCGGATTCTGCGATGCAGTAAACATTACCGATAACCAGACTGCCATCGTTCGCATGTCCAGCATCGGGGCTGGTGTGATTGCCATCCAGGAAGGTCTGGAGCCGGTCATCCAGATGGTGTGCCGGGACCGCAACCGTCTTGCAATGCAAAGCGACCTTTTAGGAGCGTACGCCCTTGGGGCGCGCAACCTGCTGTGCCTCACCGGCGATCACCAGACTTTTGGCAACCATCCCGAGTCGAAAAATGTCTTTGACCTCGATTCGATTCAAATGGTTCGCATGGTGACCGCGATGCGCGATGAACGCATATTCCAGTGCGGAGAGGCGATGAAGGGCCAGGAGCCGCGCTTTTTCGTCGGTGCAGCCGAGTCGCCGTTCGCTGGCCCGGTAGAATTCCGCCCATACCGCCTGGCCAAGAAAGTCAAAGCTGGCGCAAATTTCATCCAGACACAGCTGGTGTTTGATGTCTCTGCATTTGCCGCCTTCATGGAAAAAGTGCGCGAGCTTGGCTTGCATGATCAGGTGTATATCCTGGCAGGAGTCGGCCCATTGAAAAGTCCGGGGATGGCGAAATACATGAAGGAACAGGTTCCCGGGATCCTGGTTCCGGATCGGCTGTTAAAACGCATGGAAGATGTGGGTCTGCCCTGGGCTGGCAAAAAAGGCGAAGAGCTGACCAAGGAAGACAAGAAGGCGCGTTCAGAAGCCTATAAACAGGAAGGTATCCAGGTTTGCATAGAGTTGATCCAGCAGCTGCAACAGATCAAAGGGGTTGCCGGCGTTCATATCATGGCGATCGAATGGGAAGAGGCAGTAAAGACGATCGTCGAGGGTGCCGGTCTTTACCCGCGCCCGCAGGTAGATTAGCTGATATCGCACCCTCCAGGAGGCTTACATGACAGAAGAAAAGATCGCAGAAAGCCAGCCCATCACCATCAATCCTGCCCTGGCGCAGCGCATCCAGGACGAGCTCGGGCAGAATGTCTACCTGTGTTACCAGTGCATCAAATGCTCCTCGGGTTGCCCGATGGCTGAATTTTTCGACTGGCAGCCTAACCAAATCATGCGAGCACTTCAGCTTGGACAGGAAGATATAGCCCTTAAATCTCAGACACCCTGGCTGTGCGCTTCCTGCCAGACCTGCACGACACGCTGCCCGCAGGGGCTGGATATTAACGGCATCATGGATTTTCTGACGCGTGAAGCTCTCGATCGTGGATTCACAGCTCCAGTCTCGGAAGTGAAAATCTTCAACGAAGCCTTCATGCGCGAGATTCGCCTCTGGGGGCGTGCCTATGAGCTCGGCCTGATGGCTGAAATGAAGCTTCGCACACACAACTTGATGGGTGATATGGATTTGGGCATGAAGATGCTGGCAAAGAACAAATTTCCCTTCTTACCATCACCAGGTCACCCACCGCGCAAAGTAAAGGCCATTCCAGGCGCAGATGACGCCATTGCTTATTATCCGGGATGCTCATTGCACTCAACCTCACCGGAGTTCAATACCTCAGTCAAAGCGGTATGCGAAGCCTTAGATCTTAAGCTGATTGAACCCTCCGGTTGGATGTGCTGCGGCAGCAGCTCCGCCCATCGCTCCGATCCGGAAGCTGCACTTCGTTTACCTATGGAAAACCTCGCCTTGATTGAGCAGAGTGGTTTCCATGAAGTAACAATGCCTTGCGCAGCCTGTTTTAACCGCCATAAAGCCGCGCAATTCGAAATTCGCCACCATGATCAGCGCCGCCGGGAAGTCGAGAAAACTATCGGCTATGCCTACCAGGACAGCGTCCAGGTAAATACGCTGATGCAGACCATGCTCCAGCATCTGGGAGCAGAAAAAATCGCCTCCAGGGTCAAGAAACCTCTTGCAGGACTGCGCGTGGTCAGCTATTACGGCTGCCTCTTGACCCGCCCACCTCTGGTCACCGAAGCCGAGCATCCGGAGAATCCCACCGATATGGACGAGCTGCTCACGGCTCTGGGAGCGGAAGTGCATGATTGGTCGTATAAAACGGTCTGCTGCGGAGCAGCTAATTCTCTGACCCGCCCGGATATCGTGCTTAAGTTGAGTGGAGCCCTGGTACAGCATGCCCGGGAATCCGGGGCAGATGTGATCGCTGTGGCCTGCCCTCTCTGTCATGTAAACCTGGATGCCCGCCAATTCCAGATGGGCCTCGAACAAGCCATGCCGGTCATGTTCTTCACTCAATTAATGGCGATCGCACTGGGACTGCCAGAAAAAGCCGCCAGCCTGAATAAGAATCTGGTCGATCCGCGACCGCTGCTGCGATCGAAGGAGCTGCTGGCAGCCTGATTTTTCACAGCCAGGGAAATGATGCCTGCGGTTCTGGGCATCCTGTTCCCTCCAGTTTAATCACAGATTGGGAGGTGGCTTGATGAACACTGCGAATCGCTCTACCGCAGTTCAAGATCCAGTCGAACAGCTCAATGATGTCCTTCAAAGGACCTGGTATTTGCTGTGTTGTACCTATGATGCGGCTGCAGCCTATCCCGATTTCAAGACACTTTTCTACGGCGCAAGTATAGCGGGAACCTTCCAGATCTCACAGGCTGTGTTGGCAAACATGCTCCTGGAGGTGATGGAAAATATCGGGCGTTTCTCTCCCTGGTATACCCGGCCAGCGCGTGCTTTTGGTCTTTTGGAAGTGCGCGGCTCGGCAGGTACGCAAAAGGTCGAAACAAGCACCCATCGCAGGTTTGCGAAATCAGGATCTCAGACCTGGTTATTGGCTCCCGAAGCAGTCATGAAATGGCAGCTTCCCCTGGCTGAATTATCGCAGGTAATCGAGGCAAACTACCCGTTTATTCAAGCCATGCTCCTAGTAGAAGACCTGATGGATCGGGTGGAGCCCGGTGATGAATGGGTATCTGCTCACTGCAGGTGCCATCCTCCGCGTGAAATCCAGGTCACGCAGGAGATACTTGATCAGGGGGATATCCGCTGTGACGCCTGCTTATATCCTTTTAGATAAGCAGACACTCTTACCCTGATAACAATATCAATATGAACCAGGTCATCTGGTTCCTGTACTCCGCCTGCAATCCGGTTAAAATTGGTTATCATACTTATCCAGGGAATATTTTGCCGGTGAACCTCACAGGTCTGGTAGACCTGTGAGGATCAGGCTGATTACAGGATTTGGATAGCATAGGGTCATTTATGATCTCAGGTAATCGGACATTCAGATTCATCTCAGCCCTGCTGATTCTCTACCTCTTCACAATCCTCCTTCCTGTAGCCCTTCACTGGGAGGGACTTTCCCAATTCATAACCAATTTTTACGGTGAGCAGTTCGAGCTGCTGGAGCTTTTCGGATTTTCAGCGACCATCGGTCTCTTTCTTTGGGCATATATTGAAGGCCGGCTGAGGCGCCCCGCTTCCTGGCGAGCCTGGCTGCCAATCTGGCTAACTGTGTTCCTGGGATTGTTCTGGCTGTCAATTCTGGTCGAGACTTCCTCTACACCAGGGGATTACCCCTGCTATCAGAACGCGGCAGAAGCTCTGCTACAGAACAAGACCCCATACCGCGGATGTTATTTCTACCCCCCTCTGCTGGCGCAGGGATTGGCTTTTTTGAGTAAATCCATTGTTTCTTTTGGAGGGCTGTTTGGACAGGGTGTGGCACCAGATTCCACCTGGCCTGTGGTGTTCTACCTGTTCCAAAGCCTGCAGCTTCTGTCGATCCTGGTCGCATTCCGGTTATCCCTAGCACTGGCACAGGAATTAAAATTGAAAAAGCTGCTGTCGGTAATATTCGTGAGCAGCCTTTTCGTGCTGAACACCCCCTTGCTCCGGACTGTGATCTTGCACCAGGTCAACCTTTGGATTCTGACGGCGGTCCTGGGCATCATACTGTTGATTAATAAAAAACCTTTCTGGGCCGGGGTTATCACAGCTTTCAGTGGGCATATCAAGGTTTATCCGTTAATCTTTGCCCTTCCGTTCGCAGTTGGAAAAAAATGGCATGCCCTGCTTGGTCTTGTTGCCGGGCTGGCTGTTTTCGTGCTGGTTCCGGTTTCCCTGGGATTCAGGTGGAGCATATGGCAGCAGTACGGCCAGTTTTTCCTTCGTTTTCCCCAATATAACGCACCTCGCAACAACAGCCTGTACAGCATTGCCGCCAATATCCTGGTGCTAACCGGTGCGGATGTAACTAGTGAAGGATCCATCTGGCGCTTCGCACCGCGTGTCGGTTATTACCTGCTGGTTCTGGGTGTGATCGGATGGCTGGTGTGGAGGTTTCTACAGACACGCAAAATCATCAAAGGAGTCTACCTATTTGACCAAAAGCGCTATCTGCTGGTTGAATATGGCTTCTTAATGGATATGGTAGCTGCGCAGCTGTTAGTCTCACCTTCTCTTTGGGAGCACCAGTGGGTGATTATCCTGCCTTTCGTTCTGTGGGCTGTGAGCTTTCAATACAATCTCACCCGCCGGCCTCACATTCCTGCCGCCTTCGCAGGAATCCTCATGATCTATGCTGTTCCCAGTTTTGATATGATCCCATTCAGTTATGTGCGCATTGCAGGTTTACTGGTCCTGCTGTGGATCACCAACCCCGGTTTGATTCTTGAGGATGAATTGCCAGGAAAATGGGCCGACAGATACGGACAATATTTATTTTCCTCCATCGATAAATGAATCCGCAATATCCGTGCATCCTGCTCACCCAACACGTTCATAGAACCTGACTGTTACTCACTTAATACATGCTCAACCAATCCAGCATCGATTTGATCTTGCAGTGCGGAGAGCGTTTCACGAACCTTGACGATTACCTCTTCCGGAGGGATGACCTGGCGTGCCTCTTCATCACGGCGTTTGAATTCCACACCTCCTGCCTGGAGCGCGCGCTCACTCACCGTCAATCGTATCGGCAGGCCGATCAGGTCCGCGTCGTTGAACTTCACCCCCGGGCTCTCGCTGCGGTCGTCGAATAATACTTCGATCCCGGCTTGCTCCAGTTCCCTGTACAACCGTTCCGCTACCCGTGAAGTCTCGGGACTGCCCTTGCCAACTAAAAGCACCAGGTGGAGATGGTATGGAGCTATGGACACAGGCCATACCAATCCTTTCTCATCATGGTAAGCCTCAGCGACGCAAGCCAGCAAGCGACCGCTGCCGATACCGTACGACCCCATCACCACTGGCCTGGGCTGCCCTTCGGCGTCCAGGTAGTTACAACCGAAGGCATCGCTGTAACGCGTCCCAAGTTTGAAGATATTCCCAACTTCTACCCCGCGTACAGAACTTAGATCGCCTCCGCAGACCTCACAGGTGTCCCCATCCCGGGCCAGGGCAATATCGGCAATGATATCAGCCTGGAAATCCCGCCCATAGTTGACGTTTTTAAGGTGAAATCCATCCATATTCGCGCCGGAAACCAGGTTTGGAGAATGAGGAATAACATCATCGACCACCACCATCAGGTTCTTCAGCCCGACCGGCGAGGCGTAACCAGGGACAGCACCCGTCGAGCGGATTTCAGCTTCTGTGGCCGGACGCAGAGCGCGCGCCTTTGCTGCGTTAGCCAGTTTCGTTTCGTTTACTTCCATATCCCCACGCACCAGCGCGAAGACAAAGTGTTCCACGATCTCTTGTCCTTCGGTGGTTTCTGCAACCATGAACACAGCCTTGGCAGTCCTGGCGTGCGGCACACCAAGGAAGTCCGACAGCTCATCGATCGTCTTGCATCCAGGTGTCGAGACTCTCTCGATCTCAAGGGCAGCTTCCTGCGGTAAAAGTGGTTTGCAGAATTTCGCTACCTGGCGGTTGGCAGAGAATCCGCATTTCTGGCACACCATCAGGGTATCTTCCCCGATCGGTGTGAGGAAAATGAATTCGTGGGCCAGCTGCCCTCCCATCATCCCCACGTCCGATTTCACTGCCACAACCGGCAGACCGCAGCGTTGAAAGATATTAAAATATGCCTGGAAATGTGCACGGTACTGCAAGTCCAGTCCCTCCCAATCGGCATCCAGGCTGTAGCTGTCCTTCATAGTGAATTCGCGCACCCGAATCAAGCCGGCGCGTGGACGTGGATCATCGCGCCACTTGGTCTGGATGTGATAAACGAGCAGGGGCAGCTGGCGGTATGAACGCACTTCCTTTCGTACCAGATCAGCAACTACTTCCTCATGCGTCATCGCCAGCACCATATCCCGCCCGGAGCGATCTTTAAACCGTCCCATTTCATCATCTACCTGGTACCATCGACCTGAGGTTTTCCAGATGTCCGCCGGGTGCACCACCGGCATGCTTATCTCTTGCCCACCGATCTGGTTTATTTCCAGGCGAATGATGTTTTCGATTTTATTCAGGGATCGCCTTCCCATCGGCATGTATGTGAATATACCGGCTGCCAGTTGTCTGATGAAACCAGCCCTGAGCAGCAGGCTGTGACTGGGAATTTCTGCCTCAGAAGGTGCTTCACGTAAAGTCTGGCTGAAGAGTTTACTCATTCTCATAGGTCGGCTCCTGATTAATAAAAAAAAGCACCCTCTGGCAGGCTTCATCTACAGAGGGCTGTTGTTCTACCCAGTTACACGTTTATCGGACCAGCGCCTGGAGATTGATGGTCTGCCAGATTAAGGTGGGAGCAGGCGATGAAATCAGAGCAGGGAATTGTGAATGCTGGACCATACCCGTTGAGTCTACCACGCCTGAGAGCCCTGTCAAGATTCCGGACTGCCAGGGATGAGTAATGAACGTGATAAAATTCCTTTACAAAACACCTTAATGATGCTTCACTTACCTTGCCAGGAGGTTGGCGTTTTGTATGCCTGATATTGTTTCCAGGATCCAGCTCGAAGGACTCGTAGACTCTACCTCTTCTCCAGACGCTTTCACGATCGTGGAAGGTCTGGATCCGGCGATTTTCTTTCAGCTTTTACGCGTCACCCAACAAACCCCCACCACTGCCTCGATCATTCGACGCCATTGTGTCCAGGGCGAAATCGTTTTTCGAGAAGGGGTAAAAGGCGACACCATGTACATGGTTCTGGCTGGACGCTGTGCATTGGTCAAAGGGGATCTCAATTCACCTACGATCCTGGGACTGTGCAACGTCGGATCAATCTTCGGCGAAATGGCCTTGCTCGAAAATGAGCCGTATTCTTCGACGGTCGTCGCCCTCGATGATTTAGCCCTTTTGGGTATTAATCGCAAGCGTTTTCACCAGTTTGTGGAGGAAATGCCCTCTCTCAGCATCAAGATTATGGAAGTGTTGAGCTTAAGACTGCGCGACACCGACGAAGCGCGCGCCTCTACCTTCGTCGCAGAGCAGCGCCTGGAAGACCAGGTTTTATCACTGGAGACCGAGAAGCAGCGCCTCGAAGAGCTGGAAAGGCTGCGCAAGGAGACAACTGACCTGATTATCCATGATCTACGCAACCCTTTAAACGCCATCAACCTTTCACTTAACACTCTGTCCCTCGTATTGCCCGAGAATTTCCCGCAGGCTAATCGCCAGCTGCTGGAAGTGGCCAAAATGAGCGTCGATCACATGAAACAGCTCGTCGATTCTCTCCTGGGAGTCTCACGAATCGAATCTGGCGAAGAAGAATTTGTATTCACCAACACCGACGTGGGTTCCTTGATACAGGAAGTGGCTGGCAGGTTCACCTTACTCGGTATGAAGAAGATCAGCCTTTGGCAGCAAATTGAACCTGCGCTGCCGCCAGTTCGCCTGGACGCAGAAAAAATTTCTCGGGTGCTGGTGAATTTGCTCGACAATGCCTTCCGCTACACACCGGAAAATGGCCGCATCACTATCGAAGCCAGGCGCCTCGGCATGCAGGTTCAACTCAGCGTCTCCGATGCTGGCCCCGGCATCCCAATCGATCAACGCGAACGTATTTTTACGCGATTCGCTCAGATCAACTATGATAATCCTTCCCGGCGTGGCTTTGGGCTCGGTCTGACTTACTGCCGCCTGGCCGTTGAAGCCCACGGCGGCAGAATCTGGGTTGAGGATGGCCCTGACAGCCGCGGCAGCTGTTTCATTTTTACTTTACCCCTAGAGTCTGGGATATCCTCCATATATGGAATCCCCCCTCAATGACCACTCTCAATTCAGCCATTTATTTCCCGCACGATGTCGTCTTCCAACAGCTAAACGGCGAAGCCATCGTTCTCAATCTCACCACCGGCCAGACCTGCAACCTGGATGAAATTGGTGCGCGCATGTGGGAGCTGCTTTCCACACACGCGGCGATCGAGCCAGCCTTCCTGGCTCTCCTGGATGAATATGACGTTCAGCAGGACAGGCTGAATGCTGACTTGATTAAGCTGGTCGATAATCTAGCCGCTCATGGTCTGCTGGCTTTCCAGCCAGCTCACCCTGCGGGTTAACCCACCCCTGAGCACCTGAATCACTCCGCCGGGAATTGCCAGCGCCTCGCTTTGGCCCTATCATCAGGGCATGGACGAGACACTGCTCAACCTGCTCATAGATAAAAACCTGGCATTGCCCGTGAATCGCCCGCTTCTGCTGGTGATCCTGGGACCCTATGCCGCCGCCCAGGCCATGTTGACCCTGGCAGCCCACCTGGCGCTAGGCGGCCCGCTGCAGGTGCTGGATGGAGGCAACCGCTTCAACGCCTACATCGTGGCGCGCCAGCTGCGCCGCTTAAGCACTTTTGACGAAGCCAGGAACAGCCCGGATTTGCGCAGCTGTCTGGACCGTATCCGGGTAGCACGCGCTTTCACCTGCTACCAGATGGCCGCCTTGATCGACCAGGCCTGTCCTGACTTGTCCTGGCGCAGCCAGGACGAAGCCAGGGCCGCACTGAATGGCTCGCCCACCCTGGTGATTGACCTGCTGGATACCTTCTACGACGAAAGCGCTCCGCTGGCAGAGCGGCGCCGCCTGGCAGAGCACTGCATGCAGCGCCTGCGCCAATCCACTTTGGCTCCGCAAGGTCCTGGCGTAGCCAGGGCACAGCCGGGACCTGTCCCGTCGAATTTGCGGGAGCCCGCCCCGGCGCAGCTGGAGCCCGCCCCGCCGTATTTGCGTGGGCCCGTTGTAGTGGTCAGCCTGCGCCCGCCGCCCCCCGGGAAACCCGACCCCACCGGACTGCAGGAGATGGTCCAGGCCGCTGCCGACACCGTCCTCATCCAGGAAGGCCCTGCACCAGTCCAGAAACCTCACTGGCACAGCCAGAGAGGACCCTGGCCTGGTCAGGAACCTGCCTGGGAAAGCCAGGGCGAGTCCTGGCATAGCCAGGGCGAGTCCTGGCATAGCCAGGGCGGGCAACCGAAGCTCTTCTAGAGGGAACTCACATGGGACGTACACTGCCTTCCATCACCCAGGCCTTCCTGCAAGAGCAGGAGTCATTCGTGCGCTTTCGCCGCGCCCTGCGCCGCAGCGATCAGCTCGCCCTGGATAACCTGTTCGCCGACGCCCGCCAGCACCTGGCCGCCGCCGCTTACGCCGCCAATCCACTGCCCTTCGAAACCTTCCTGCTGGCAATGCTGCTCGAGGAGCACAAGCGCCTGCTGCACCTGCAGAATATGCTGGAGCAGCTGGTGGGATCAGCTGCAGGAACCGAGACATGAAACAGGTATGCGGCTGGCTGCTCGATGTCTACCCCGACCTGGGCGGCGGTAAACAGGGCCGCCGGGGCCTCCTGTTGTGGCTGTTGGGCGAGGACGGGCAGCGCTACTGCCTGCGCCAGACCTTCCCGATCACATTCTACGCGGCCGGCCCTCCTGCTCGCCTGGAGGCACTGCGCCTGTTCATCGAATCGCAGCCAGGAGGGGCACCAGTCACGCTCTTCCAGACCGAGCGCAAAGAGCTGTTCTCCCAGCGCCCACTGCAGGTGCTGGCGGTGCAGGTGGATACGGTTGCATCGCAGGCGCTTTTGTTCAACCGGATTTCCCAGGCATTCCCCGACCTGACTTATTTCGATACCGATATTCCCCTGCCGCTGCGCCACGCCGCCCGCTTCGGCACCTTCCCCCTGGCGCGCTGCGCTGCCGCCGTCGATGCGCAGGATACGATCCAGGAATTGCAGGTGCTGGACTCGCCCTGGGAGCTGGACCCGCTCGAGCCGCCCCTGCGCATCCTGCGAATGGAGCCGGATCCAGGGCCTGTCCCGGCTATGCCGGGGCCACATGCCGGTGGGCGCCCTCCCACCCACCTGCTGCTGCACACAGGGCAGCAGGGCACCTTGCGCCTGGCGCTGCAGCCCGAACGGCCTCTGCTGGTCAACCTGCGCGCCCTGCTCACGCGATTGGACCCCGACCTGCTGCTGACCGCCGCCGGCGACACCTGGATGCTCCCCTACCTGCTCGAGCGCGCCAGGACTGCACGCCTGCCGCTGCCGCTCAACCGTGACCCGGTGCGCCAGCCAGCCCACCGTCCTGAGCGCTCCTATTTCTCCTACGGGCAGGTCATCTACCGCGGCCGGCAGGTGCACCTGTTCGGACGCTGGCATATCGACCGCGGCAACGCCATGCTGTGGGATGACTACGACCTGCAGGGTGTGCTGGAGGTGGCGCGCGTCACCGGCCTGCCGGTGCAGACTGCGGCGCGCGTCTCGCCCGGCACGGGCATCTCTTCCATGCAGATCCTCACCGCCCTGCGCAACGAAATCCTGGTCCCCTGGCATAAGCAGCAGGCCGAGACCCCCAAGACTGCCCTGCAGATGTTCGCCGCCGATCAGGGCGGCCTGGTCTACCAGCCGCTGGTCGGCCTGCACCACGACGTGGGTGAAATCGACTTCGTTTCGATGTATCCGGGCATCATGGTGCACTTCAACATCTCCCCCGAAACGGTCAGAAGCCACGGCCCGTCCTGGCAGAGCCAGGGCTCCTCCACACCTGACCGCAGCCTGACGCCCTTTCCTCAGCCCGATCCTGCTCCTGGCGAAACGAGCACGCCAGCTGTTGCCCTGCCGGCGGACGAACTGCTGAAAACCCCGCCGCCGCTTCCCGCGGCAGGTGACGACCCCGACGACCAGCTCGGGCTGATTCCCAAGACGCTTTCTCCCTTGCTCGATAAACGCCTGGCATTGAAGGCCCACCTGGCTGCCATGCGCACCGACCCGAGCCAGCGCTGGGACCCGCGCTGCCGGGCTTATGAGGCGCGCGCTTCGGCCCATAAGTGGCTGCTGGTGACCTGCTTTGGCTACCTGGGCTACAAAAATGCCCGCTTCGGGCGCATCGAAGCCCACGAGGCAGTCACAGCCTACGGGCGCGAGGCGCTGCTGCGCGCTAAGGAAGCCGCTGAAGACCTGGGATTTACCGTCCTGCACCTGTATGTAGACGGGCTGTGGGTCAAGAAACCCGGCGCCTCGCGTGTCGCCGACTTCCAACCCCTGCTGGACGCCATCTCCGAGCGCACCGGGCTGCCCATCGCCCTGGACGGCGTCTACCGTTGGGTGGCTTTCGTGTCGTCGCGCATCGACGCGCGCTGGCCGGTGCCCAACCGCTATTTTGGCGTCTTCCAAGATGGGTCGCTCAAGGTGCGCGGCATCGAAGCCCGCCGCGACGACACCCCGCCTTTCATCACAGAAGTGCAGATGCAGCTGCTGGAGCTGCTGGCAAAGCAAACCGCGGCCGGCACTTCCCAGACAGGGGAGGCCCCCACCTATGACCTGGCACCAGCCCTGGACCTGCTGCGCCGTAAGCTGGCTGCATTACGCCAGGGACGGGTGCCATTGCATGAGCTGGTTGTCAACCAGAGGCTGAGCCAGGAAATCGAGGCATACCGCCAGCCGTCTGCGGCTGCCAGGGCGGCCATGCAATTGCAGTCACTGGGCAGCTCATTCCGCCCCGGGCAGCGGGTGCGCTTCCTCTATACACTCGGAAAGCCGGGTGTGGCAGCCTGGGACCTGCCCCCATACCCTGCTGCCCTCGATCTAAAGCGCTACACCCGCTTGCTGCTGCGCGCCGCACATGCCGCGCTGGGTCCGTTTGGTGTCAGCGAAGCCCAGTTGGGGCAGCTGGTTACCGACCTGCCAGCCAGGCAGCTTAAATTCTCTCAGGAGGTGCTGGCAACGCGCCTTAAGAATTACATAGTCAACCAGAAGAACCAGATTCCCCCCTCAGGCGCAGCAGAATCACCCCGCTGATGATCAACAGGCTGCCTGCCCATTGGGGAGGGGTCAGACGCTCGCCCAGCAGGAAAAAAGCCAGGGTGGTGGTCATCACCGGCTCCAGGGTGGCGATGATGCTGGCTACGCTGGCGGGCAAATAAGACAGGCTGACGGTGTAAAGCCCGAAACCACCGATGGTGGGGCCGACAGCCAGAAAAGCGAGGATGGCCCACCCCGCCAGCGAGCTTTCCTGCCACAGCAGCCTGCTGGAAGCGAGTCCTGGCGCAGCCAGGGCTGCGCCTGCGGGCAGCCAGCCGGCCATAAAGTTGTAACCCAGGATGAAGAGTGTGGCGATGAGGAAGGTGTGGAGCAGGGCAGTCCAGGGGTAAATGCCGCGGTTGGCGGATGTCCTGCCAAATAAATTATAGGCTGCAAACGCCAGTCCCGAGAGAAGACCGGCGATGATTCCAACGGGGTTGAGCTGCCACAAGGTAAGATCGTAAGCTCCGGAGACGAGCAGGCAGCCCAAAAGACTGAGCACAACTGCCACTATCTTCACCCAACCCAGGCCTTCCTTAAGCAGCCACCAGCCCAAGATCGCAGTAAAGGCCGCCGAGCTGTAGGCCAGGACGGTCGAAACAGCCGCCCCATTCAAGTCGACCGACACCGTCCACAGGGAATTGAAAACCGACAGCACGAATCCATAAGCAAATAGGAATTTGAAGTGCCTGCGCTGGATTCTTAAGCGCTTTGGGGCCAGAAAAAAAAGCGCAGCTGCCATTGTGAGGGCTACGATCAGATCGCGCCAGAAAGCCAGCACCAGCGGCGGGATGTGAAATTCTTCGGTCAGATAACGAATCAATATCCCCGTTAGTGACCACAATACAGTTGCGGATAAGCAGATTAAGTAGCCGCGCGACAGTCGTGAACCAGGTGTCTCCTGGAGTGATGAAATCTGCAAGTTGTTTCCACCTTTAATTTGTGGATTGTGGAACAGGAGTGTATTCTATCACTTGTGCTAAAATCAAAATCGGTTTATGTTCATCCTGGCATTGAATACGGTGAAATCCAATTTAAGTGACGATTCAAGCACTGCCGCACGCTTTTATAAATCCTGATAATCCGTGAAATCCGTGCACTAAGTATTTCAAGAGGAGAATTATATGAGCATCGTTCTGGATGGTTCGAACCTGTCGGTGGAAAACCTGGTGCGCATCAGCCGGGCGGGAGAGAAAGTAGAACTGCACCCCGCCGCCCTGGAGCGCATCAAGGCCTGCCGGGTGATGCTGGAGGATAAAATCCAGACCCACGAAATCATGTATGGTGTGAATACCGGTATAGGGGAATTCTCCGAAATGGTTTTAACCGACGACCAGGTGAAGGAATTCCAGCGCTACCTGATCTACAATCACGCTGCAGGCATAGGCGAGCCCGCTCCAATCGAATACGTGCGCGGCGCCATGGCAGGCCGCATCAACGTCCACGCCCACGGCAATTCTGGCTGCCGTCCTGAAATCACCCAGACATTCATCGAGATGCTCAACAAACACCTTACACCGGTCGTTTGCCAGAAGGGGTCGGTGGGAGCTTGCGGCGACCTGGCACCGATGGCCCAGCTAGCTTTGCTTTTGATGGGAGAAGGCGAAGCATTTTACCAGGGAGAGCGGCTGCCGGGGCGCGTGGCGATGGAGAAAGCAGGTATCGTGGTGCCAGGCCTGTTTGCCCGCGATGGACTGGCAGCAATAAACGGCTCTAACCTTTTAACCGCCATGAGTGCAATTCATCTTTTTGACATGAACCGCTGGCTCAAACAGGCTGAAATCGCCTGCGCTATGTCTCTGGAAGCCCTGCTGGCGAACCTTAATCCATACGACCTCCGCCTGCACGAGCTGCGCGGCTTCTCTGGTGCAGTTCGCAGTGCCCGCACGATTATGAAATGCATCGCCGGTAGCGATCTGGCCACTGGCAAGATGAAGACGAAAGTCCAGGATGCCTACTCGATGCGCTCTTCACCGCAGGTGATCGGAGCAGCGCACGATGCAGTGGCGTATGCCAAAAGCCAGGTGGAAGTGGAGCTGAACGGCGTGGGAGATAATCCAATTTTCCTGCCGGAGTACAGACTCACTCTAACCGGCGCCAATTTCCAGGGCAGCCCTGTATCCCTGCCCATGGATATGGCTGGTGCTGCCATCACCATGGTGTCTGTCCTATCCGAGCGGCGCCTGAACCGCCTGACCAATCCGGCTCTTAGCGCCGGACTGCCTGCATTTTTAACCAAGGGCGCGGGGATGTATTCCGGCTTGATGCTCAGCCAGTACACGGCAGACAGCCTGATCGTGGAGCAGCGCATCCTTTCCATGCCAGCCAGCATCCAATCAATACCCGCCGCGGCTGACCAGGAGGATTTTGTCTCCATGGGTATGAATACGGCCATCAAGAATGCACAGATTCTGGATAATGCCATGGGAATCCTTGGAATCGAATTCATGGCTGCCGCTCAAGCACTCGATTTTCGCGAGTTTACACCCGGTGGAGGGGTGAGAGCTGCCCACCAGGTGATCCGAAGACACGTCGAACACCTGGATGTCGACCGGCCGCTATATTCCGACCATAACACCATGAAAGAGCTGGTCGAATCCTGCGAAATTCTGGAGGTAGTCGAACGAGCTGTCGGGAGCCTGGACTAATTTCCAGGCTCATGCGCCCATTTCCTCATACTGCCAACAAGTCGCCTTCCAGTTACCCCCTTCGGCAGCCAGTGCAGCTGTATAACCGTTTGAAAGCTCCAGATCCTGCAGCTTCATTTGCAGTGCCTCAAAGGCGGCGTCTCTTGCTGCCAGCACCCTGGCAGGCTCTCCTGGAGCGAGATTCACATCGAAACTGTCCAGGGGTAAAGACAGACCCTGACCCAAGGCCTTAATGACCGCTTCTTTTCGTGTCCAGCAATTATAAAAGCCTTGGAGGCGTTGTCCGGGAGGCAGCTGGGATAAAGATACCTGTTCGGCCGCTGAAAAGAAGCGATTTGCTATCGAACCGGTTTCAAAATCTTGGCGTTCGCGCTCGATATCTACCCCTACCCGGCGGCCCTCGGTGAATGCCAGCAGAGCGGTGTCCCCGCTGGTCGAAAGGTTGAACTGCAGGTCACTTCCGATTCGCTGATCTAGAGCTGGTTTTCCAAATTCATTGGTCGTATACTGAATCTGCGATGGTTGTGCGTTCAAGTATTTTCCAAGCAGCTGGCGCAGGACGCCGCGCCTGAGGATGAATTTGCTGCGGTCAGCTTCGTTATAGTACCGCGCAGCACGACCTTTCTCAGCTTCATCTAAAACACCCAGGTAATTTTCAATAAGGAGCTGGGCTGCATCCAGCTCCACGCACCAGACATCAACATGCTGGCTGCCCGGTAAAAGAACTTTATCGGCTGAAGGCCATCGACAGCTCATCGCGTGCGCCTGCCGCAATGACGGCAGTATCTGCTCCCGGGATGAATATATTTTCCGCAGTTCTGACATTCGGTCCAGCCAGCTTCCAGTGCAGCCGCAAATCGAAATTCCACGCCGCAATACCGGCAGAAGCGGGCTTTCGACCGGTTTTTCGTTCCACAGCGCGGGCAGCCTCTACCGGCTGTCATACTTTCCTGGGCGGGTTCGTCTGCCCTTTTTCCCATACCTGGTTGCGGGACTGCCGGCAATCGGTGATAGCTGCTGAGCACCTCACGGTAATTTAGATACGACAGGTATCCCAGGAATCCTATCCCGCTCAATCCAACCACCCCGGGAAAAGCCACACAGGCGACCAATCCCAATACAAGCATGAGAGTACTGGAGGAGCCTGTATCAATATCTGGAAGTGGAGTCGGAGAAACGGAAAGAGTCGGCACCCGGGTTTCGGTAGAGAGGGGAGTTGGACTCGCAGCTGCCATGGGTGTTTGTGTTGGATTAGCATGCTGGGTTGGAGTAGCAGGCAGAGGTGCCAATTCACCCTCGGCCACCTCACCCAGCCATAGGCGCCCCGCGCCGAAAGAATTATCCTCTCCTTCCGGGCCTAAATCTACTGCCCTTTCCTGCAGGAAATCTATCACCATTTGCGGGCTGAATTCGGGATGCGCCTGCCAAACCAGTGCAGCGGCAGCCGAAACATGCGGCGCAGAAGCCGAGGTCCCGTAAAATGGCTCACCATACGTAACACTGTTGACCCCAGTAGGAGCGGAGATGTCCGGTTTTATCCGGCCATCCAGGGTTGGTCCTAGTGAGCTGTAGCTCTCCAGGACATCGTCTGACCAGTAGGTGGCGCCTACGGAAAGAGAGCCTTCTGAATCCGCCGGAGAGGTTATGCTGTATTCGGGTGTTTTATATTCCAGGTTTTCGCCTTCATAGATAAAAAAGTTGAAAATCCCGGGCCTGGTTATCCTGCGAGCGAAGAACGCGATGTAATATGGACCCTCATCCGAAAAACCATATTCGATAAATTCGGCAGCATCGTCTCCCAGGTCGTTCTGAATATTTTCGGACGAGACTATCTTATTCTTATTCCTGTCGTATAAAATCAAATCGTAATCCTGGTCACCCCTATCCCAGGCATCCCAATTCAGCGCCATGCGCACCCTGCCCACAGGATTGAAACTCATGAACTGGTCTCCATCTCTGAATTCATGAAACCCATCCCCATTCTCATCAACGAATACACCCCAGTAATGGGTTTCAGCGTCGTTTCCGGCACAATTCACCCACAAAACATTTTTCGCTACTGTGCGCTCGACCAGCTTTGCCTCGTCTCCAGAGCCATCCATGGGGCCGTAGATTGACCGGACTGAATGGGAAATGATATTCACATCCTGTGAGACCAGCCAATCTACTGCTAGGCGTTGTTCAGCATCCGTCGAGTAGGCGGCAAAAAAAAGCTCCGCCTCGGGAGCTATATCGTAGATTACTTCAGCCACCGCAGTGCCATGCGGTTCACCTGTCTGGTCCAGCTCAACCCCGGAAATAAATGATCGGGCGGTCACCTTTTCCGGCAGCTCTTCGCCTATCAAGTCTCGATATTTATCAAATCCGAGATCCAACACTCCGATCTTAATTCCTTTTCCCGTGAATCCCAGTCCCTGCCATTCATCAGCGGAAATCACCGGCAGTGATTCCCCGCCAGAGTTGCTGACCTGCCGTATCCCCTTCCTTGGCAGTCGGATGTGGATGATATGTTCCAGGTCTTGGATGGGAGCGAATATCTTGCCAGGCTCCCCACTTTCGATGGCCTGCTCGATCAGGGACAGCGGTATGGCGATATCAACCAGGTTATCACTGACGGCTGTGATCTTTATCCCGGTAGCCTCCAACTGCTGTACAAGCCCAGCACTGTCATTCGTATCCAGCTCGAGGGTCAGCCGCAGGTCATTATTCTGGTCAACCAATCCATAGCGCCGGGCCAGCTCGAGTGCCCGTTTAGGTCCTCCCTCCTCATACGCGATGAAGATATCCTTATAGGCGGAATCCAGCTGGGGATCGAGCAGGATGCCAGCCAGCTCGGGATATTGCTCGGCCACTTCCTCCAGCGAGGCAGGTGGCTCAATCACCTGCTGGAATTGTTCAAAGAATAAAGGCGCAATTAACCAGGCTCCAATCCCAGCCAACCCGATGAACAAAGCTGAGATTAATCCCACTGCCAGCATCCCCCGGCGGGTATTGAGACCTCTCTTTTCAGGGTACAGCTTATCCAATGGTCGGGTTTCTTTTCCGGGATTCTCGTTCACGATGAGAAAATTTCCTGTCGAAATCTGGTGCCTGGACGTGTCTTCCAGCTAAATCGTCAATATTTTCAAGGCAATGGAACCAGCCAGTAGTTTTCTGCATCCCCTTCCGCTGTCCATCCTGTCAGGTTCTTTTCCAGAGAACGAACCCTCCACCAGATCCAGGTAGCTGAACACACCGGCCCTTCCAGAATTTCTATCTTTTCAGAGACATCCAGGTAACCTGTAATCGGGCTTTCTGGATCCGGCAGCGTACGAACTCGGTTTGGGAGCGGCGGATCGGTGCTGACAAACGCGCGATCACCTACATTCAGGCGTGAGGGATAAGTCCCTGCACAAGGTATCCAGGTTGGCCTGGGTTCCGGAGTATGAGTCGAACTTGGAGGTGGAGTAGGGCTGTCACTGGGTGCTGGAATGGGAGTTTCGCTCGGGATTTGCGTTGGTGAGCGGGACACCGTTGAAGTCTGTAAACCGGGAGTCGCTGAAGTTAGACCCGGAACTCCGGTTGTGGGAGCACTCCCAATAATTCTGGCTAATTCTGTAGAAGTGAGTGCCAGTAAATCTCTCGTGCTGGTGGGTGTCACGTACCCCTGTAGGTAAACCAGGGAGTACAATCCACCGCCCAATCCCAGGATCGCCAGGATACATACGGACATCAGGACCAGCGCACCTGATATCGTAATTTTCTGCCCTCTTTTTTTGCGGAGCGGAACCCTTATAACCTGCCCTGGAGCGTGTAAATACGGTCCTCGATCAACCGGCACGCTTGCTAAGGCTGGTTCTCGACCGGACATAGATTGTGCGCGTATGGTTCGAGGTGCTTCAGAAACCGTCTTGATCGTTCGCCCTGTGGCACCCTGACCGCTCAATGCCATGCAAAATTGATCCGCCGTCTGGTATCGTTCGTCTGGATTGAGCTCCATCGCTTTGAGAATCGCTATCTCGGTTTGCGTGGAAATATCTGGAACTATTTCACGCGGGTGCAGAAACACCACACCCATGTGGCGATTTACACTCTCAATCGGTACGATTCCAGTGACCAGGGTGTACAGAGTCGCACCCAGAGAGTAGATGTCGCTCCGGGCATCTGTGATGCCTCCGCCGTATTGTTCAGGTGGCGAATATCCCTTGGTGACAGCTTTAGCTCCAACGGTCGTATGCTGCGTTGGTTTATAAACCTTGGCGATCCCAAAATCAACCAGCATTACTTTCCCGTTCGAGGTGATTTTGATATTGGCTGGCTTGATGTCCCGATGGATGATCGGTGGGGACTGCGCGTGCAAATAGGATACCGCCGAGGACACCTGTGAAAGCCAATCCCGCGCTTCTGCCTCCGAAAAAGGACTCGATCGCTCTTCCAGGATCGCCTGCAAATCCTTCCCTTCCACAAATTCCATCACCAGGTATTGACCTTGATCGGGCAGGATAAAATGGTCTATCACATAAGGCAGGTTCTCATGCTTGAGCTTTGCCAGGAGTTGAGCTTCGAAAGTGAATTGGCGCAGAGATGCAGTGGTGGAGCTCAGGTTCTCCTTCAATGCCACTGGAGAATTTAAGTTCATGTCCCAGGCGCGGTAAATCGCACCGAAGCCGCCCTGTGCGATCAGTGACACGATCCGGTAACGGTTATTTAGAATTTGACCGGTTGAATGAGCCATACAAGAAAGGGGAATTTAATCCATTCCTGAGTCTGTGATCCTCAATCAACGCTATCCAGTTCATCCGGGCATTTAAGGGATGGACCAGATGGTGTAATGTGTGAAATCAGTGGACTTTCCTGTAATTTCATTTCCGAGGTACAAACCGGTGGCGATTAAGATCCCACCTGAGTTGGTTCGAGCCGAAAGATCGAGGATAGCAACCAGGGCATCATTCACGTAAAAATAGCCTTGAGTTCCCTGAGCGATAAGACGAATGGAGTTCGATTCCCCTTCGCCCGTCCTCAGGTCTGGAATCTCGCCGTCCTGTAAAATCACACCATCGGGATCACCCGTATTATTCAGTAATACCCAATTCTGATCCGAACGTATGATGAGGCGGAAATGACGGTTGCTCTCTTCGTGCCTGAATAAGAAACCATAATCCCAATTTCCAGTAGTAGGTGAATATGGGTTAATCAGATTCGCTTCGACCACAAAGTCTCTTAAATCTGCTGGTTCCTGAAACACAGAAATCAGTGTGTCTTCTGCATTATGTGGTATCTTGCCGTCGATCGGACCGGCAACCACGGTACGGTTGTTTAGAATATTCTGAATATACCCATCCAGTGCTTGCTCAGTGACCAAAACACCTGCTTGTGCCGTTGCGGTAGCAGCTGCCCGGGCGGCTGCGGTAACCCGTGCCTGTTCGGTCGAATTTAAATTTCCATTTTCTAGTTCTTGAGCCGTAGAGGTGAGCCGCACCCTCGCTTCGGTCGTCTGCTGGATTTCCGCCTTGGCAGTCTGTGTAGCCGAATTAGACTGCGAGCTGATTACCCAGAAGCCAACAGCAACAGCCACCACCACGCAGAGCACCACGAGCGCAATAGCCCCCATTCCCATGCCCATGGCAAATCGCCTGGTTGGCGGAGCTTCATCGCGTGGATAATAGACCGGAGCAGGGACAGCAGCCGACTGGCGGATTACGGGTGCTGCCTGCTGTTCCCTCACAGGTGACACAACTACGGTCGCCTTGACGGGTGCAGCTGCTGGCACAGGGAAGGGAGTACTTAATTTTCCCTGCAGCGCGGCTTTAAACTCAAGTGCATTTTGGAATCTGTGGGAGGGTTCAAGCGCCATGGCCTGTTCCACGATCTGGCTCAATGATTCTGGGATTTCCTGGTTCACTTCATGCGCGGTTTTCAGCTTTCCCCCCACCATCCGGCGGATGCTCTCCATCGGCAGTTGGTTAGTGGTTATGTTATACATGGTCGCACCCAGAGCGTAAATATCCGTGCGTGGATCGGTAGAACCTTGCCCGTATTGCTCAGGCGGTGCGAATCCAGGAGTGACTGCTCTTGCGCCAATCGTTGTCTTCATTGAGGGATCGAACAATTTCACCAGACCGAAATCGACCAGCATTGCATTTCCCTGCGGCGTGACCCGAATATTAGCAGGTTTGATATCGCGATGCACCACAGGTGGGACTCTCTGGTGTAAATAGGAAAGCGCATCTGCAACTTGCCCGATCCACGTTATTGCCTGAGCTACTGGAATTTCCCCCTGGCGCTGGATCAGGGTTGCTAAATCTTCGCCTTCGACGAAATCCATCACCAGGTACTGCCCCTGGTCTTCAATCGTAAAATAGTCGGTTACCCTCGGTAGATTGGGGTGCGAAAGGTTCGCCAGCACTGTCGCTTCGCGATTAAACTGGCGCTGTGCTTCGGGTGAGATATCCAGATTCTCCTTCACTGCACAAGGTTTACGGAGATTGGAATCCCACGCTCGGTAGACCGCGCCGAACCCGCCCTGGCCTAATAATTTCACCACCCGGTAGCGGTTGTTGATCGTTTGCCCTGCTTGTAAAGCCATAAAAGGTACTCCTCAGAAAATAATTACCGCAATAAGTAAATTAACTTGTCAAGTTTGAGTCTTTACGATTTCCAGTCGATTAGAGAGAAGGTCGATGGCATCGGAGATGTCCAGTCTTTAATCTGCCGGAGCGGTGACCTGTACTTTTGTAATCCATCCAATTCCTGTAAAGGTGAGTAAACCCGGCTCAGGTTCTAGTGGGCTCGCATCCAGGATGCACACAGGTTCTTGCGCACCATCCACAAATAGCGCGAAATCCTGATCTTCTTCAATCACTACCCGGTAGGAATGTTGTTCGTCTCCTACAATTTCGGGCTGGCACGGCTCAGACACACTCGAAGCGCTGCTAAATACCAGGCGGTCTCTCCAAATTTCCAGGTGTATCTCTCCTGGTAGTGTGGATAATGGACCCCTCTCGACACCAACCGGATCCCAATCAAGGATCATCACTTGTCCTGGCAGGTCATCCTTAAGCTGGCCGATGAATTGAACATCCAAACCCGGGAGGTTTGGGATTTCAACACGCGAAGTTATCCCGGCATCCCCGGGATTTTCATCTGCCATCAGGAACAAAAAGTTTTCTCCCGGACCCGAATCGATTTTAGGCCTAAATGGGCTGTTCGGCACCAACCATACGATCCATTGTTCATTCAATGCACCATCGAAATCTTCAACCAGCAGAACTTCCGGCTGGGAAGTTGTGTTTGTCGGCTCAGCTGTGTCCGTCAATCTGGTGGTCGGAGTGATGGTAGAAATCAGATTTTTCGTGGGGGTTGCAGTCAGGGTGGCAGGAGTTGCCGAAGACACCGGGCTCGGTTTCGCTGTCTGGCTTACAGGCGAGACAGCAGGTTCAGTTTCTGTTACCAGGGCCAGCGGGGCTGAAGTAAATAGATTGAATGGATCGCGAATAAATAAATATCCTCCCGCGATCGCAATTACGCATATCATAATCAGTCCCGCGATGATCACCGGGATCGCTGTTTTTCCCCGTCGTTTCTTTGATGCTTGCTGCTTTGTGCTGCTCTCTATCCGCAAAGGCACCTGCTCGGAGAATGGTCTGACAGGGGCTGTCGCTTCTACAGCTGCCGCAGCCGAGACCGGATCTGGTTCTCCAGGTACTTCTTCGGGGATTGCCTGACCACAATTATGACAAAACTTTGCTCCTGGACGTACAGGCTTACCGCAATGCGGACAGGGGAGCCAGCCAGCCTGGAGAGATTCGTCAGAACCAATTTCCGCAGCAGCAACGCTGCTCACTGAAGTGGAGGGGGTTGGGCGAGCCAGCGGGATATTGACGGCATTCCCACAGTTTCCACAGAAGCGTGTACCTGGTCGTACAGGTTTTCCACAATGCGGGCAGCTACTCATTACCATTTCAATCGATCTCCTTCTGTTGGCAGTTGGTACTTATAATAAACATCGAATAAATCTTTAAAGGCGCACGTACTCAATATTATTCTTCATCATCCAGCCGAACCGTCTTGCGGCTGGTTAGTTTGATAGTCTTCTTTCCTTCGCTGGATATTTCGCCTGACTTTTCCAACCTCTCAACTTCTTCTTCCATCTGGCTTGCCAGATTGGTTTCACCCTGTGATAAAAGGATAGTTACTGCTTGTCGTAATTTCTGTGTGGCTGCCTGCACATTCCCGGTATCCACTTCCTCTAACGCTTGCGTCTGTAGTTTGAAAGCCTGAACTTTTTCAATGACATTCATCACTCGACCATTCAACTGGTTTTGGACTCCTTGATCCTCAGTGTATTGAACGATCAAATCCACGGCTTCCTTTTTCTGCTCAACCCCAGGTATGTCATATGTCACATCCGTTTGAGCAATCCTGACTGTTCCTTGAGATCTCGGAGGAAGCATTACTTCTACTAGATACGCGGCGCCATTTTTCTCCAGCTCTCCCACAGGAATGACTATCGCCCGTCCCTGGATGACGCTTCTCCCAACATCCTTGATTAAAGGTGCAACCTGCCAGACTCTGCGGGCTTCCAATCCTTGGACCATCCGTATTGTGATGTTTACATTCTTAGCTACCACCTGCATCGATTGGTAGACATCCTGGAAAATTTTATTGGCGTCTTCCGGTCTGGGTATATAATCTGCATGTCCCTGCCTGGCACCCGGTGCTGAAAGCAAGCTACGGTCAGCCAGGTCAAACAAAAAGTCTTCGTTCCAGTCTTTGCCAAATCCCAATCCTACCAATTGGATTCCCTGGGATCCTGCCAGGTTTGCCAGGTTGCGCGAGTCGTCTTCATTATCTGTAGCTTCACCATCAGTCAGCAGAACCACCCTGCTGACACGCTCAGGCGCCTGCTTCTTACTCACCAGGCGCAGCCCTTCCTGGATAGCAGGAGCCATATTTGTGCCACCGCCATCCCTGATCTTGTCCACCTGGCGCTTGATTTCCTCTTTATTGGTCGCCGGCTGAGAATCGACCAGCACCTGGGACTTCGTCTCGAAAGTTACGATGGAGATGATATCGTCGGGATTCAGCTGGTCGATGATGTTCTTGACCGCTTCTTTCATCGTCCGCAGTTTTTCTCCAGCCATCGAGCCGCTTCGATCTAATACCAAAGCGAAATTCAGCGGAATGCGTGATCCCGACATTGATTCACCTGGTGCCAGCTCAGTCAGTAGATAGATCAGCTGTGGTTGGGGTAGAACCGGTATACCAACCCGGTTGCACACGCTGTTTATATTAAGATATTCAGACATGGTCACAGCTCCATTTCCCGTCAGTCATGCCAGCCAGACTACCATAGCCGTCGGGTGTAGATCACCGTCCATTCTTTGTCGAGCATTATACAGCACTTCATTCACCTGTCCGAGAGTTATCCCGGTCTCCTTTTTTCCTTCCTCCTGCCTGCATACGGCATTCATTATTAGAATTTGACTTAAAACATAATCAAAATAACCGAAAGCATTACCAGTAGAAGTAAAAGGGTTTCTATCGATATCAGCCCTGCAACTACCAGCCACCCAAAAAATGCTGCCAGGGTAGAAGGGCAAACTTCCAAAGATACTTCGATGGTCGACTCCATTATTTCAGGAAAACTGATTTTCACCTGCCCCGCATGTTTGCGAGGGCGTTGAACGAATAAACTCGAGTGGATACCCAGCCAACCACGAAAGAGACCTGGAATATGAGTAAACCAACCTGGTTTCGTTGAAGCTTCCCAGGTGGCGAGAGGTAAATCCCTTGAATCCGCAATCACCGTAATCCTGGTATCGGTGCTGCTGATCTTTCCAGGGACAACTGCCAGCCATGTGACCCTGCTGGTAGCATGCCCGGTTACAGCCAGCGGTGCATTCACCTGCAATTGGCGACTCGCTTTTTGACCTTGCCGGACACTTCCCAGGTCCAGGTAAGTCGTCGTATCCGTCATTACAGCTGCTGGCGCAGGCGCGTGAGACTGAGGATCTTGCTCGCCTGTCTTTTCGAAGATCCTGCCGCGCCCATCGTCTGGTGCAGGATTTTTTTTGAATGGATTTTGCATCGAGATATTGGTGATCTCAACTTCTGCCTGATTTCCAAAAAGCTCTTTTAATACCAGGTCTGCCCCAGGTGAGCGAGTTGCGGGATTTAGCGATAGGGCATGTTCTATCGCTTTCATCACATTCGCAGGCACGAATGGATTCACACTCTGTATGGAAGGACGGCGCCAGGGGTCTATCTGGGGATCGTACCTGGTCAACAGTTGGTGCAGGACTGCGCCCAGGGCAAACACATCCGTTTGTTTGCTGGTTTGAGTCTGGTAAGCGACGATCTCTGGAGCCAGGTAACCGTCCGTTCCAAACCTCACCGTATCGCTCCGTTGTCCAGGTTTATAATATCGGGCTATCCCAAAATCGAACAGTTTTAGCAGGTGTGAACCAGCCACCTCCATTATATTGCTGGGCTTCAGATCTCGATAGATGATCGGTGGTGTTTGAGAGTGCAGATAATGCAAGGCGTCGCACAATTGCCTTGCCCAGTCAAGGATATGTTCGAGCGGAAAAAAGGCACCGGGAGGCAGCAATTCTATTAATGACTCCAGAGTCCTTCCTTCGATATACTCCATCACGAAAAACTGCCGGCCGTTTTCCTCGAAGAATTCAAATGCACGCACCAGGTTGGGATGAGTCAATTTACTCAATAAATCGTACTCACGGTGAAAACTCTCCACCACAGCCTTTTGCTGAGTCTCTTGAAGGTGATTGAGCATCGAAAAGCTCATCTCCTTTATCGCCAATCGCCGGCTGGTGGGAGTAACAGGAACTTCTTTTGCTTCATAAACAGCGCCCATTCCACCCTGCGCAATTTTCCGGGTGATTACGTATCGCCCGTTAAGTACCTGACCGACCGGCAGCTTTCCAGTCGCGAATGGATCAGGGATCGATTGGACAGCCATTTGTGCACCGCAGTGGGCGCAGAATTTCACATTCAATCGATTCGGTCGCTGGCAGAGCGGACAAAATACTCCTTCCAGGGAAGTGCCACATTGACGGCAGAATCTCATCCCCTGGAAAATGGAATTGCCGCAATGCGGGCAGGGTCCAGAGCGCTTCTCCTGGGGGTTTCCGCACTGGGTGCAGAACCGGGCGCTGTCGCGTACTGCACTGCCGCAATTCTTACAAATCATTACGTACTGCCTGTGCCTCAGCAGGATTCATAATCGCTGTGTCATCCGGCGTGTTTCATAACGCAGGTGCTTGGTGCTTTCAGGATCAATAGTCCCGCTTTTCTCAAGGTGCTCAGCCTGGTGGAGCATTGAATCCGCCAGGGATTGCTCACCCATGTTCAAAAGCTGTGTGGCAGCCTGGCGCAAACGCAGAGTGGCAGAATTTTTTTCTCCCTGGTCTGCAGATTGAGCGGCATTCTGCGCCGCTTCCAGTGCTTTGGTGCCCATTCTGAAAGCGCCTACCTTTTCGATGATGTCCAATACTCTTTCGTTAATGAAAGCAGTCGCGTGGCTGGACAGGAGGACTTCCAGATGACCGCGTTCACTTTGCCGCACCAATTCTCCTTTCGGATCGTCCCAGACGAGCAGCAGCTGCGCTAATGGATGGCTTCCCGCACTGTGCGGTGGGATTACCAGCTCCAATAAAAGCGACTGAGAGGAGGCTGGATCATAGTCACCCAGCCACAGCGAGTAACTGCCGTCCTTACCCGAACCCATATCAAAATTCGATAACTCCGGTAACACCCGGTGCACCCTTCTCAGTTCCACTCCCTGTGCGAGCAAAACTTTGACTTCAACATTGCGATAACTGATTCTCAACGCGGCGCCTAGCTCTTTTCTGAAAGCTTCTGGAAGCTGCGCAGGTGTCTCGATAAAATAGGCATTCCCACCCGTAAGGTCTGCAAGTGAGATAAGTAATTCTTCGTTGAAATCAATTCCGATGCCCATGGTTGACAGCTTGATTCCAGCTTTTCTGGCCTGCCTTGCCAGCACGTAACATTCCTTCACATTGCGAGTGTATCCATCACTGAGCAGAACCAGTCGCGGTGCATATTGTTTGTCTGAAGCTTTTTTTAGCTCCCGTAAAGCAAGCGCCATCCCTTCGGCAAGGTGTGTCTCGTCACCTAATTTCAGGTATTCCAGCTCACGCGCCGTCTGAAGAAGCCGCTGCCGCTCCTTTCCCAATGACGGAGGAATCAATATTTGGGACCGGCTGGCGTAAGCAACCACGTTAAAGTAGTCGACTGGTCTCAAGAAATCACCCGCGACCTTCAATGCTTGAGAGACATAATCGATCCGGCGTGGGAATTGGTTGATCATCTCATTCGATACCGACTTTATCTGATAAGCCGGAACACCATCGGTCATCACCTCCTGTGCCAAACCATTCTTGGCCAGCTCAGAAAATTGCTCATCTGTCACCAATCGAATTCGCATCGAGTCAGAAGTATCTAAAAGAAAGCTGAGGTTGCTCGGAAGGCTATCCGCCCCTTCACCACCGCTGATTTCCACGAGCACGTAAATCAGCCGGCGCTGGCCTGTCACGGGAAATGTAGAGGCTGCGAACGAGTGTTTGAGATTTAATGTAGTCGCTGCCATGGTTTAGTCCGTTTTCTTACAAACTTCAATTACTCCGGAGAATCCTGCCCTGGTAAATATATCCTGGAAAAATCGCAGGCCATCACCATAGACGTCCTCACGGCTCAACATGCGCTTTTGTCCTTTGGTGTACCCGTAATTTCCAATTACCTGGTATGCCACCCATTCTGCGAAGCCCTCGTGATATATAGGGGTTTTCAGCAGCGGGCAGTTTTCACCTTCCCAGGCATGAGCGAATTCATGGGCAGCCACCTGTAAGAACAGGAGCCTGGGCAGTCCCGTCTGGATATATAACGCACGGCGCATGCCTTTTCGGACGTACAGACCTAATGTGCGATTCGGTTCAAGCTCTGAAATTGCTTCGCCATTGGAGTGCACGATGCTGTTCGGTCCTTGTACCACCTTTGCCAGCTGGGTTCGATCGACGAGTGCCAAACCCGTCGGAACATTCAAGCTTAGCCCCAGGATAGTTTTAACTACTGACTTCATTTGTTCAAAAAGTGAATGTGCCTGTTCTTTAGTCAGTATCGCGGAGGCGTTGCAGAAAGCGCACAAGACTCTCCCGTCTGACAGCATCCAACGTTCATCGGTAATTGGTGCTGAGCAAACATTGCAAGGCTGGCGTTTTGCGACGCAAATCGGGCAGTAAGGTCCGACTCCATCGAACTCGAGCGATTTACCCAGGATAGGCTTTCCGCAGGTGAGGCAAAATTCCTGGGTCTCACTGCAAGTCTTGCACACTCGATTCTGCGAGCGATCTGCCATTGGAATACGGCAGACTTCGCAGTGAGGTTTCGTTTTTTCACATGAAGCGCAAACCCGCAAATACATATTCTGCGGCCATTTTTTGTGCCGGTAAGTCTTATAGCGCCCGGTGATTGATTTCCCGCATAAATGGCAATAAGCCTTGCTTACAGAATTCCTCGATTCTGTTGCTTTCATATAGGGTCGACCATTCAAAGAAACCGCTCCACTGGTTACGATTTCTCGGGAGATGGATCCCGGAAGAATCTTTGCAGGGAGCGGAATATCCTTGTGGATCGGAAATATACCGGCGGGAATTGGTCGCGAGTGTTTGTCAGGACCTCCAGAAGATCGCGATTAATTTGGATCGCATTGCTTCGCAATTCCAATCCACGTGCTGATATTACTGCTTCACTCCTCTATAACCTCGCTTAATCTGTCTTTTGCCGCATAATGAGGATCAGCGTCAATACAAAGTAGACGAAGAAATGAATAAGGGATCCTATCCAGGATCCGAGAACCTTCTCAGGCGTGTGCTTGTAATCACCGTCTTTATTGGTGTCTGAGCCGCCAGGAGCGAGCTCTGTCTTGGATGGAGAACAGTTGACTTCCTGGGTCTTCTCACCCGTCATCGGGTTCTCGATTTCGATATTCTGACATACCATCCCCAACCCATTTAATTTCGGCAAATCAATCGTCGATCCGCTGGCCACCGTTGTCCAGTACGATACCGTCATTTTGGATATCAGTGGGCTGTCGACTGGAAATAACGAGCCGCCTAATATTATCTGGACGAAGAGCTGCACCAGGATGGCATACAGCACCACATCTGAAGATGGCACGAGTGCAGAGATCATCAAACCAAACATGATGCTGGCTACCACTCCAAGATAAAAGGTGATAAATAATTCTAGCTGGGGACTATCTGGAAAAACCGTCCCGGGGATATCCAGGTTGATCTTAAACAAATTCAACACCACAAGCACACTGGCAATCTGGATAGCAGCGAATGCACCCAGCACTACGACCTTAGACAGCACATAGGCGAATACTTTCAAGTTGACCGCCCGCTCGCGCCGGAAAATCGCTCTTTCCTTGACCATTTCATAGGCAGCGGCAAAAGTACCGCCTTGAGTCAATGCCAATGAAAGCATAACAACCAGCATCTGGGCGTCTTGCAGTGGAATATATTCCGCTTCTGCTTCTTTTGTGCCTGGTTTTTTGCCTTTCAACTGCTCTTTAAAATGCGCTTCGATCTCCGCAAAGGTATCTTTCTCCGGGTTGTTGTAGGTCACTTCCCCGACGAAAGACCAGGGATTGCTTACCATCCCGAAAAGAGCGCCAATTAAAGGCATCATTAACAATAAAATCAATAAAGTCCGCAGGTCGAGGCGGATTAAGTCGAATTGGCGGCGAGCCAGGATGAAGGTCTGGCGGATGAAGGAATCGCGTGACCTTTTCAAGCCACCCGCAGCACCTGCTGCTCCTTTCCCACCGGGGCTGATCTGGCTTTGCCGGTCCACCACATATTTCTTAAAAGCAGGAGACTGCCGGAAGTGATCTGCCCACAAAATTCCCGCGTAAACCTTACCGCCTTTGGGGAAGTTTTTCTGATAATAAGGCGCAAGCTCCGGCGGAGGCTGTGTCCCATGCGCTGGATCGATCTCCTGAGAAAGCTTGAGATAGATATCGGAGAAATCTCGCACGTTATAAAACTGCAGTGCTTCATTGGGAGGACCATAGTATGCCAGGCGGCCCCATGAAAGGAATGCGACGTGATCGCACTGCTCGATATTGGCTGTGGCATGTGTTACCAGGACAACTGTGCGGCCTTCATTCGCCAGCCTGTTCAAGTCGTACATCATCTTCTTCTCAAGCCCAGGATCCAGGCCGGAGGTGGGTTCGTCGAGGAAGAACAGAGTCGGGCGTGCCAGCAGCTCCACCGCGATGCTCACTCTCTTGCGCTGCCCGCCACTCAGCTGGGACACCCGCTTATCCTGGTGCTCGACCATGTCGACGGCTTTCAGAGCATCCTGGATGCGGGCTTCAATCTCAGACGGGCGTGCATCCGGAAGGCGCAGTTTCGCAGCGTAGCGAAGCGCCAGCTTAACCGGCAATGCCCGGTGAATGATGTCATCCTGGGGCACATAACCCATCTGGGTACGGTAGAGGTCTAATTTGTCATATAATGGCTCGCCGTCCAGTAAAATCTTACCGTGGTTGGCAGGCTCATAGCCGTTCATAGCTTTCATCAAGGTGCTCTTTCCAGCACCACTCCCACCTACCAGGGCTACGAATTCACCTGGATTCACCGTCATATTGACTTCTTGCAAAATCATTTTCTTCTTACCCACCTCACGGCCCAATCGCATGGCATCGATGCGGTGTCCGAGTCCCATCGACTGTGCCAGGCTCTGCTGCTGGGCATCATAGGTGAGCTTGAAGGGTCCGATCTGGACGACATCCCCGGATTTCAGTGGCCCCTGGGAGATGCGTTGCCCGTTGACGAAGGTGCCATTCGTGCTGCCCAGGTCTCGAATCGTCAGGCTGCCATTTTGCTTGGTGATCATAGCGTGCCGGAAAGATACCGTCGGGTGATTTAACGGGAGGAAACTCTCTGGATCGCGCCCAATGACAATACTCGTGAGCTGCGAGAGGTCCAGCTGCCCCAGAGAAAGCTGGCGTATTGCTTCTGCTCCTTCAGCTTGCAAACCGAGACTTATCCAGTTACCAGTCAGGTCGCCGATACGAATTGCATCTCCCATATTGATGTGTTGAGGAGCACCTGAAGGAATACGTTGGCCGTTAACCAGAGTCCCATTGGTGCTGTTAAGGTCGGTAATCGTGTATGCACCAGGAATGAGATCGAGGCTCATATGGCGGCCAGAGACTGCCGGGTGGTTTACCACAATGTCATTTCCAGGAGCGCGCCCCACAGTGACCGTTTGTTTCGTGATCTGGTAATCCTGTGTGCTTCCCCCCATCCAGCGCACGATTAATTTCACCTCATCCGGGTTAACGGTCTCCAGTCGCTGCGTGGCGGGAGGGGTACCACCCGAGCCAGCCACAACAGGTTGGGGACGGACGGGTCTTCCCACTGGTTCGCCTTGCGCAGCCGGTGGCGGTTGAACAGCCTGGGGTGGTTTTATCTCGTGCTCACCGATATTGTACCCACAATGCGGACAAAATTTCGCCCCTTCTCGAACCAGCTGACTACAGTTTGGGCACTTCACATCGCTCATCTTTTCCTCCCGGGAAACCAGTGAAAAAAGAATAAATACGCTCAATAATATTCTACCCTAAACTGGATAGAATGAGGATTATTTCTCCTGTATCGATGGAATGATTATTATTTAACCCTCGATATTTGAGAGTACGCAGCGAAAACCAATTCCCTCAAAACTTGAGTCTGGATAATTCCACAATCGATAAGCAGTCCGGATGACGTGCGCCTGGTTTAGCCATGAGCCGCCCCGTTGAACTCGAAATTCACCTTGATCTGGTCCTGGTGGGTTAATTACTGCTGCACTCAGATAATATTTGGGATCGAACCAATCAGCGACCCATTCGGCTACATTCCCCGCCAGATCTAAAACCCCGTAAGGGCTCACGCCGCTCGGATAACTACCCGTTCGTGTGGTGTCTCCGACCTGGTTGTTATAATTCGCCAGCAGGCTGCTGGCAGGTTCGTTTCCCCATGGGTAAATTCGGCTATCTACTCCTCGCGCCGCTTTTTCCCATTCTGCCTCACTTGGCAAGCGCCTTCCAGCCCACGTGCAATATCGGTCAGCATCATTCCATGAGACAAAGATCACTGGATAATCGTCAAAAGCCTCCTGACCATAATAAAAAAGGTTTCTCCGGGATGAAGTCTGTGAAGGCACCCCGCAGGATCCTTCCCGAACGCAGGTGGCATACATAGAATTGGTCACTTCGGTTCGATCGATCCAAAACGCATCCAGGTAAATGGCCTGCTTCGGTTTTTCATCGGGCCGGCTTTGTGGTTCGTCATTTTCCGATCCTCTCCAGAATACTCCAGCGGGGATATAAACTAAATGCATTCCATCCCTGCTGGCGGGTCGAATTGTCCCTGCTGTTATTCCAGAAGTTTCTGTCACGGTCAGGGAGTAAATCAACTCATCGGTTGCCGTGGGTATCAACAGTTTTTGTCCGGCGAACAGCTGGTCGCAGCTCCCGGGAAAATTGTTCATCCGCCAGATTTCTTCAGTGGTTATTTTGAATCTGGCTGCCAGCTCGCTGCATGTATCCCCCTGGACAACAATGTATACCTGCGGGAGCCGGTCGGGCAATGTATTGTAGGGCGCGACCACTGATCCAGTTCCCTGGCTGGTTGTGTTTTGTCCACTTTCGACACCCACCGAAAAAGTGCTTTCTACCTCCAAAGGAGCAGTCTGCGACTGGGAAGTGGCATTCTTCTGGCTGCTTCCCCTAAGAATGGTAAAACCATAAATAACAACAATGGTTATTACTGGAATCAACAATCCAATCCATAATACGCGGGGTAACCTGACGCGATTCAGCTCGCTTGCAGCCTGATTTCCAGCAGTGATCGGCTGCCCCGAGCCCTGTGCTCGAGGTCGCATAACCGGAGGATAATTTGCACCAATTAATGAGGATTTAAAGGCTGCCACACTCTGAAAACGCTTGACAGGCTGCATCTCCATGGCTTTTAGCACCGCCTGTTCTACCAGTGGTGAGATCGAGGTGCTGAATGCGCGTGGAGGCGTCAGAATAGCCCCCAGGTTTCGCTGCACACTTTCGGGTGGCTCGCTCCCGGTCAGCAGGCAGTAGAGCGTTGCACCCAATGCATAGATATCACTGCGGATATCGGTCTTTCCTCGCCCGTATTGCTCCTGAGGTGAATATCCAGGGGATACCCCATGCGCCCCCAGTGTCGTTTTGAGCTGTGGAACATAGATTTTTGATAATCCAAAATCAACCAGGGATATATTCCCGCTCTTCGAGAGAATTATATTAGCTGGTTTAATATCCCGGTGGATGATGGGTGGTTGTTGATTGTGAAGGTATTCCAATGCTTCAGCGGCCTGAACGATCCAACCGACTGCCTGGCTTTCAGGCACCGGTCCTTGCTGTGCTTCTACCAGCTTCTGTAAGTCTTGTCCCTCCACCAGGTCCATAACCAGGTACTGGCCTTGCCCTGGGATGATAAAATGATCTATCACCCT
>Ga0154795_1128_pt2 | contig 69899 bp, 62 predicted proteins | sample Rifle2008BG16ft_FD_105803 | JGI IMG/M metagenome (GOLD analysis project Ga0154795, IMG submission 105803) | Chloroflexi bacterium RBG_16_54_18 | reverse complement strand
TACCATCGAAATCCTGGATATCGCGTTCACGCGAACGTGAACGATCGCCCTCCCGGTAAGAAATCCTCTTGATTCATAGTCGACCAGGTGATATAATAGAACATAAGTTCTATTATGGAGGAAACATGGATCACCTGAAAGTCGATGGGTTGGCAGTTGTTGCAGTTCTTTTCTCATCATTCATGCTTTCCGGCATTTATCGAGATTGGTCCGGCGGAGAATCTGCTTCTGACGATGGAAAAAATAACTCAGAGACCGTATCCCTGCAGAATCCAATCTCTGTTAGCCTGCCTGAGGCTGAAAAATCGACATCGGACCTTATTCTTATCTCGCAGCCAGACGAATCATTGCTGTCTGATCAAGATTCTATCCAGATGCCTTATACAGACTATGCTGTAACACAGGGAGTGCATGGCTACGAATACGGTCACCTAGCGATTGACATTACCGCCGGGAAGGGGGCTGAAATCAAATCACCGATCAACGGTCAAATAACTGCCTGTTTTGCCGATCCGGTGGGCAGTACGATACTCATGATCGAAAATGACCGCTGGCAGATCACCCTTGTACACGGCATTTTTTCTGTATCCGTCGGAGATTTTGTGCGGTTGGGTCAGGTGATTGGCTTTGAAAGCAACCAGGGAAACACGGTCGACTTGCAGGGACGCTCTTGCAGGGGGCGAGATTGCGGTTACCACTCCCATATTAATATCTTCGATAAGCGCTCAGGCGTGAATGTAAATCCGTTGGATTTGTTCCCTGATTGAGCGAACTTATTAGATAATCCCGATCTCTATTCTCAGAAATCCTTTAACCTGAATTCATTCTTATCTCAGTAAACTATTCTATAGTTGTTAGATCGGAAGGTGGTTCAATAACTATGTGAATATCCGGTGACTGGCAGCTCCAAACTAAGAATGAGGTTTCCCTTATGATTGGAAAGGAGAATGAACAAACCGTCGATTATTGTAAATGGGGGAGTTTGGCGAGGATCATTTCAGCGCCTCCGAGCGCATGTCCGCAGAGGAATCCCTTTTTTATCCGGTGTTCTGGCAGCCTTCTGCGCGCTGCTGCTGTTTAACCTCCTTAATCCACAACCCAAACCCCTTTCTACAGGTGAGGTGAATGATGCCGTCGCACAGGCGCTGGCTTCAGCCACTCCCGGGCCAGCCTTTTCAGCCCGGGTTTACCAGGCAGTTCAACCTTCGCTGGTGCTGATACAGACCAGCTCAAAGGATGCAAATGGAGAAGAGCAAAATGGCTTGGGCAGCGGGGTCATCATCTCTGATGCCGGCGATATTCTGACCAGTTTGCACGTTGTCCTTGATGCCCAGGAGATCGAATTAACCTTCGCGGATGGCAGCCAATCCTCAGCAGAAATCCTGGTGGCCCAGGCGGAAAATGACATTGCGGTCTTACGGGCTGAACAACCGCCTTCCATCATCTATCCAGCGGTTTTAGGAAATCCGAATGCCATGCGCGTGGGTGATGAGGCATTTGCGGTTGGAAACCCATTTGGCCTGTACGGCTCGATGAGCGCCGGGGTGATTTCGGGATTCGACCGCACTTTCCAACCATCCGATGAGAAACCGCGGCTGGAAGGCCTGATCCAGATCGATGCAGCCGTGAATCCGGGGAACTCCGGAGGTCCTTTACTAAACCGTTACGGCCAGGTGGTAGGAATTGTGGTTGGTATTGCGAACCCCACCGAACAGGAGGTTTTCATCGGAATTGGATTTGCGGTGCCGATTAATGTAGCTGCTTCATCAGCAGGACTGCCCCCTTATTGATTGCCAAATCCGAAAAATCCGTCCAGGGATATGGCTTCCGGCGAAAACCCCAGGGTTTTTCCGAAATTGAGCAGATATTTTGGAGGAGAGTGGTATGGATAAGAGTGAAATTGCGATGGGAAAAAAACCGATGGAGCAGGTGCTCTATGAGGTTAAGAAAGTAATTGTTGGGCAGGACCATCTGCTGGAGCGCCTGGTGGTCGCGCTGCTGGCGCGCGGTCACATCCTAGTTGAAGGTGTGCCTGGTCTGGCGAAAACCATGGCGATCAAAACGCTAGCTGAAGCGATTGGCGGTGAATTCAAACGCATTCAATTTACGCCTGACCTCGTTCCCGCCGACCTGGTTGGAACTCGCATCTACAATCAAAAATCCGGTGAATTCAACACTTCGCTCGGCCCGGTATTCACCAACCTTCTGCTGGCTGACGAGATCAACCGCGCGCCGGCGAAGGTCCAGAGTGCTTTACTTGAAGTGATGCAGGAAAGACAGGTAACAATAGGTCGAGAAACCCATAAAGTGCCTGATCCTTTCCTGGTGCTTGCCACACAGAATCCCATCGAAACTGAAGGCACTTACGCCTTACCCGAAGCGCAGGTCGACCGGTTCATGCTCAAAGTGCTGGTCGGTTATCCGGGAACGACCGAGGAATTTGTCATCGTCGAGCGCATGACTGGAACTCTGCAGGGCATTCAGAAGGTGCTCACTTCTGACCAGCTGGTTCAGCTGCAGCGCGAGGCCGATTCCGTGTATGTCGATCCTGCATTGATCGAGTATGCAGTGCGCATGGTAAGCGCTACGCGTCAGCCAAAAAATATCGGCCTGCCGGAGCTGGAAAGGTACATCACTTTTGGAGCCAGCCCTCGGGCATCTATTAACATGATCCTGACCGGCCGGGCTTTAGCATTCGTGCGCGGGCGGAATTATGCCCTGCCACAGGACGTGCTGGACATGGCTCTTGATGTCATGCGCCACCGCCTGGTGCTCTCATATGAAGCCCTTTCAGATAACATCTCCAGTGATGACCTGTTGAACCAGATCCTGGAGCGTATCCCGATCCCAGTGGTGCCGTTGCATGAATATACCAGCCTCCGCCTCAACTCCTGAGCGCGTCCTGCTGCGTCTTGACTGGCAGGTAATTCGCCGCCTGGATGGCTTACTGCAGGGTGATTACCGCAGCCTTTTTTACGGGTACGGCGTGGATTTCGCCGACTTACGCGAATACCAGCCAGAAGATGACATTCGTTATATTGACTGGAACGTCACCGCCAGGTTGAATACGCCATATGTCCGGCAGTATGTTGAGGACCGGGAAATCACGGCCTGGTTTCTATTGGATATCAGCCCGTCAGTTGATTTTGGCGCTTCTGAGAACCACAAACGGAAAAAGCTTATCGATTTTGTGAGCACCATGGCACGGCTTCTAACCCGGCACGGCAACCGGGTGGGCGCGGTTTTCTTTGGCGGCCGAATTGAACGCACGATCCCAGCGAAAAGCGGACGCAAGCAGGTCCTGCAGCTGATGCATGCGTTGATGTCTTATTCCGAACCTCCAGGAGCAGGTTTTACCGACCTTTCCATCCTGCTCTATGGAGCTTTGAACACCATAAAAAGGCGATCTTTGATTTTCCTGGTGTCGGATTTTATCAGCTCTCCCGGGTGGGAGCGCCCTCTCAACCTGCTTAACCAGCGGCATGAAGTACTGGCAGTGCAGTTGTGGCACCCTTATGAGAAGCAGCTCCCGGATATCGGTCCGGTGTACTTACAGGACGCTGAAACAGGCGAGCAAATGTACCTCGACACGCAAGATAAAAAATTCCAGCGGAGATTCGCTGAAGCGGCGCTGCGCCGCCAGGCTGAATTGGATGCGGCATTTCAGCATGCCGGGGTAGATGTCTTATCCCTTTCGACCGAGGATGATCTGGTGAGGTCGATCGTGAGACTCGCAGGCATGCGGCGGCAGCGGCGGAAATGATTCAGGAATGAGAGCATAGCATGACATTTATCTGGCCTGTAATGCTGGCTGCTTTGATACTGGTTCCCCTGGCTATCCTGCTATACCTGTGGCTCAGCCAACGAAGAAGGTCTCTCGCAGCTAACCTCGGGAGTATGGGACTGGCGGACGGAGTAACTGAGAGCAAATTGGGTAAGCGCCGCCATATACCGCCGCTCATTTTCCTGGTTGGTCTGACGTTGTTATTATTCGCGATGGCGCGGCCTGCGGCGGAAGTCAGCCTTCCCAGGCAGGAAGGCACAGTAATACTGGCGTTTGATGTATCCGGCAGCATGGCAGCCGATGATTTAAAACCGACGCGCATGGAAGCGGCCAAAGCTGCAGCACGCGAATTTATCCAGGTACAGCCTGCCAGCCTGCAGGTCGGGGTGGTGGCTTTCAGCGAAAGCGGTTTCGCAGTCCAGCCGCCGACCAACGATCATGAGGCCATCATCTCCTCGATTGAGCGGCTGTCACCTCAACGCAGCACATCGCTATCCGCTGGTATTATCGCCTCCCTGAATGCGATAGCCGTGGGTTTTGGCCAGCCGCCGCTGGTAGACACCGACCTCTCAGAGTCTCCCGTGCCCACCGCCACTCCTTTGCCGGATGGGATTCTTACCCCAGCTGTCATCTTGCTGCTTACGGACGGGGAAAATACTGCTCCTCCAGATCCGTTTCCTGCTGCCCAAATAGCCGCTGACCGCGGCATTCGCATCTACACAATCGGGATCGGAAGTGCGGCAGGGACGACGCTTGAGATCAACGGGTTCAGCGTGCATACGCAGCTGGATGAAGCGGTTTTAAAGGAAATTTCACAGCTTACAGGCGGGGAATATTTTTATCCCGAAAACGAAGCAGACCTGGTCGAGATTTATAAAGGCATTACCCCACAGCTGGTCGTGAAATCTGAACAGATGGAAGTCACGCCTGTCCTGGCGGGTGCCAGCATATTTATCCTTTTAGTTGGCGGCCTGTTCTCACTGATGTGGTTTAACCGCCTCCCTTGAAGACAACGATGGTTCAATACAAAATAATGCGTACTTATCGGTTTACGCCTGCTCTGGGTTGGGTTGCCCTCACTGAACCGTTTGGAGGTGGATCATGGGACTGATTTGGCCGGGGTTCCTGTGGCTGCTGGGATTGATCCCATTAATAATCCTTGTTTACTTCTTGATACAACGCCGTCGGAAGCGCTATGTGGTTCGATATTCCAGCCTGGTTCTGATACGCGCTGCCATTCCTAAACCATCACTGCTTCGGCGGTACCTCCCAATTGCACTGTTCTTGCTCGCCCTTGCCAGCCTGGTACTGGCATTAACCCGACCGGTCGCTGTGATAAAAATGCCGGCCGGGAAGGCGACAATCATGCTGGCAATGGACGTTTCGATGAGCATGTGCTCGACGGATATTCCCCCAAACCGCTTGAAAGCTGCCCAGGCAGCAGCCCTTGAATATGTACAGAGGCAGAGCGCGCATACACAGCTGGGGATTGTGGCCTTTGCCGGATTCGCGGCTTTGGTCCAGCCACCGACGAGCGACCAGGAAGACCTGATAGCTGCTGTCGAAAACCTGTACACCGCCCGACGCACGGCAATCGGCAGCGCAATCCTGGAATCTCTGGATGCAATCGCAGAAATTAACCAGGCTGTTGCGCCGAGTACCACTGACAGTGAATCCGACCTGCCGACACCTGTGCCGGAGGGAGAATATGCAGCGGATATCATCGTTCTTTTGACCGATGGAGCGAGCAATACGGGTATCTGGCCCCTGGAAGCTGCGCAGCAAGCTGCTGACCGCGGGGTGCGCGTCTACACCATCGGATTTGGCACGGAAAACGGTGCAGTCTCGAATTGCGGTTGGGGATTCCAGGGCGGCAACTCCTTCGGCGGCGGCCAGCCGCAGTGGGGTAATTCCTGGTACGGCGGCGGATTCAGGCGTGGAATCGATGAAGAGACCCTTAAACAGGTAGCTTCTTTGACTGGCGGGGAATATTTTTCTGCGCAGAGCGCCAGTGAGCTGACCAAAGTTTTTGAAGACTTGCCGACTTACCTGATCACCCGCAATGAAAACATGGAAATCAGCGTCTTATTCACGATCATCGGAGCAATTTTGGCTGTGCTTGCAATAAGCCTTTCGTTATTGTGGCATCCCATCCCCTGAAATACTGAAATCCTTTCAATTGATAATGGTTTTTGGTTCTTGTCTGGCCAAGTAGGCCGGGATCCAGAAACTTAAACCCTTCGCCAGGTTATTTACACTTGACATCCGGGTGAGGATGGGATTATACTGAGTTTATAATAAACCGACCGACGGTTTATTATAAGGATCGTGGATTGGCGAGGACTGTTAAGGCAGAAGATTATACCGCCCGGCGTAGCGAAATCCTGGATGCCTCTTATCGCTTAGTTTACACCAAGGGCTTCGACCAGATGACCGTCCAGGATATCATCGACGAAGTAAAAATCTCCAAAGGCGCCTTTTATCACTACTTTGCCTCAAAAGGAGAGGTGTTGGAAGCGCTGGTCGAGAAAATTGTTGATGAAGTGGAACCAGCGCTGATCTCGATCGTGCAGGATCCGCAACGTTCTGCACTGGATAAGCTTATGGACTACTATGATACTGCCATCCAATGGAAAACCGCTCGCAAATCATTGATGCTGTCTCTGCTCGAGGTCTGGTATGCCGACCAGAATGCGATCGTTCGGCAGAAGGTCTTTACATCCACTGTCAAGAGAATCTCTCCCTGGATCACGAAGATCATCCAGCAGGGTAATATGGAAGGTGTTTTCAATACCATTTACCCCGAATATGTTTGCCAGCAGAATATTTACCTGCTCCAGGGACTGGGTGATACATTTATTGAGCTGTTATTATCGGATCAATCCGATGAAGTCCGGATTATGCAGGCTGAGCGCGCACTGGCAGCTTACACCGATGCATTGGAGCGGACTCTGGGGTCTCCATGCGGATCGATAAAATTAATGGACACCGATACACTGCAAGAATGGTTTGCATCCTAATGGTTGGAAAGGAGTGACGGGTATGAAATTTTATTTTCGCCTGGCCTGGCGAAATCTGTGGCGGCATAAGCGTCGAACTATCATCGTCGCTGTGGCCATGGCCTTAGGCCTGGGTCTGATGATGTTTTACGACGGTTTAATAGCCGGATTCGACCAGGCAATTTACGGCAATGCCATCAAGGTCTTAGGCGGTAACATACAGATCCACGCGGAAGGCTACAACACGGAATTGGGGCAGAACCCGCTGCTACCCTTGCCGGATGACCAGGCGGTGGTGCTGGCTGCCCTGTCCGAACCTCTGGTGGAAAGCGCTACACGGCGGATCATCACTGGCGGGCTGCTTACCAGCCCGGAGGGGGCCTTTGGCGTAAACATCATTGGGATCGAGCCTGAAAAGGAGCTGGGGGTCAACCTGGCGGCACAACACATTGCCACCGGGCGATATCTCTCCCAGGATGATGGCGACATGATTTTTATCGGCCAGGGCTTGGCTGAAGCGATGGACGTCGGCGTGGGCGACCGTATCACCATGGTGGGACGCTCCACACACGATCAGATGCGCCAGCGGACGATGACCGTAGCCGGCATGTATGACCTGGGTATGCCCGAGTACGAGAAAGGTACAGTATACGTTTCTTTGGGTGAAGCACAATCGTTATTCGACCTGGCTGGCCAGTCCACCGAGGTAGCAGTTGTGCTAAAACAATTAGGCACGGAACCAAAGGTCATATCGGCGCTTGAGCCACTGTTGCCCGGTTACGAAATCGATACATGGAGAAACAACTACCCGGAGCTTCTGGCTGCAATTACGACCAAAAATGGGGTTATGAACATATTCGGCGTGATCATCTTACTGATTGCCGGGATTGGCATCCTGAACCTGCTGCTGATGGCCGTTTACGAGCGGACGCGCGAGATCGGTCTGCTGGGTGCTATGGGACTGAAACCGCGCCAGATATCCATCTTATTCATCCTGGAAGGGACACTGATGGGTCTGGTTGGAGTGGCGGCCGGGATTGCCTTTGGCCTGTTCATTAATGGGCTGATCCGCCTGGTCGGCCTGGATTTCAGTGCGATGACAAGCGCGACTGAATATATGGCGCTGATCAGTGGGCGGATATATCCCACCTGGGGGCTCGAGAAACTGCTCGGCCGTGCCCTGACGGTAGCGATCATCGCGGCCCTGGCAGCGTTGATCCCGGCAAGCGAAGCCGCCCGCCGAGAGCCGGCCGAAGCACTGCACCACGTGTGAGGATACCTATGATCCAACTCTTTCGAATGGCTTTTCGCGACCTGGGGCGCAACCGCCGGCGGACTTTTTTCTCCATCCTGGCGCTGGCGATGGGATTAGCCCTGTTAATCCTGATGGCGTCTTTTATTAATGGCGAGATGAGCTCTGCCATGGATACCACCATAAAGCTGCAGAGCGGTCATTTGCAGCTCAGGCAACAAAATTACGATGAAACAAAGGCCAGCCTGAAGTGGGAGAACCTTATCGAGGATCCCGCTCAGGTGACCCGGCAGATAGCTACCCTAGAGCCGGTGATAGCCGCCTCAGCGCGGCTTTTCGCCAGCGGAATTGTGGCCTCCCGCGACCAGTCCACCGGAGTCCAGATCGTTGGGATCGAGCCGGATTCGATAACCAATAATCCTTACCGGGAAGGTCTGGTCAGCGGTGAGTTTCTCACTGCTGGTGACCGCGACGGCATACTCATCGGCCGTCCACTGTCCGAGAAAATGGGATTGCAGGTGGGAGACCAGATCAACCTGACCGCCAACACCTCCAACGGCGATGTCAGCGACCAGCTCTTCACGATCCGAGGCATCTATTCGACTGAAACACGAGTGTTCGACAGCGCCATCGTTTTCCTGCCGCTGGAAAAAGCTCAGGCGATGACCGGCACGGAGAACCATGCCAGCACGATTTTCGTTCTCCTGAAAGATAAAGACCAGACTGATGCGGTCGTCAATGCACTGCAAACTTCGCGCTATAAAATCTTGACCTGGACAAAGATGAACGAGGTTATCATCCAGACTGAGAATTTGTCTAACGCGTATATGAGCCTGTTTTACCTGATCGTGCTTGGGGTGACGGCGACGGTCATCATCAATACGCTGATCATGGCGGTCTTCGAGCGCACGCGTGAGATCGGCATTTTTTCCGCCATCGGCATGCGCAGCCGGCGCATCATGGCCATGTTCCTGGCCGAGTCCAGCCTGCTAGCCATTGGCGGTATCCTGCTTGGACTGGTCTTGGGAGCCCTGGCGGTAGCCTACCTCGAGCGAAATGGTTTTTACATAGGCAATATGGCCGTCGGTGGAGGAGGTTTCCTCATCCGCGACACGGTCTATGCCAAATTCAGCCTGGAGGGCACCATCAACGTGACCATAATGGCCTTTATCGTCACCATGCTGGCCGGGCTTTATCCGGCCGCGCTCGCAGCGCGGATGGAGCCGGTCGAAGCCCTGCGCGCCGAGAAATAACAGGAGTACAAAAAATGGAAGTCACTAAAGTTGAAAACGTTACCCGTGTATATAAAATTGGCAAAGTCGAGACAAATGCCCTGCGTGGTGTCAGCCTTTCAATTCAAAGTGGCGAATTCACCGCCCTGGTCGGCCCATCCGGTTCAGGCAAGACCACCCTTCTGCAGCTGATCGGCTGCCTGGACCAACCCACCAGCGGGCAGGTGTACATCAACAGTCAAGAAGTCAGCAAGCTCAGCCGCAATCAGCGCGCAGATGTGCGACGAGGTACGATCGGTTTCATCTTTCAGTTTTTTGCTCTGATACCCACACTGAGTGCCTATGAGAATATCGAAATGCCGTTGCTGCTCAATGGCCATAGCGCATCCGAGCGACGTGCACGTATCACCGAGCTGCTGGCGGCGGTGAACCTGAGCGATCGCGCCAATCACCGCCCTGACCAGCTGAGCGGGGGTGAACAGCAGCGGGTCGCGATTGCCAGGGCGCTGGCGACAAAGCCATCGCTCATCCTGGCAGATGAACCAACTGCAAACCTGGACACCGAAAACGGCAAGCAAATCATGGACACCATGACCCGGCTCAACCAGGAAACGGGAATCACCTTCGTATTCGCAACCCACGACCCGCGCGTAATCCACTACGCGCGCCGGGTGGTAACCCTTCAGGATGGTCGCGTGGTGGATAACAGCCTGCATGATATGGGCGGGAGCGACCCGGATTTGTGATATGAAGATCAAATTCTTATCCACAGCCTTCTTATTGATTGCCCTCACAGCATGCGGTACCTTCGGCACAGGGACTCCTTCTGCATTACCTACAGTCGTATTAGATCAAGGTAACGCTCCAGAATCGCCTGCCCCCGGACTCACTGCATCTGGCGTGACTGCCTCGGGCGTTATTGCACCAGCCCAGGAAGCCCAGCTGGTGTTCTCCCTGGGAGGCAAGATCAAATCGGTAAAAGTCTCGATAGGCGACCTGGTGGTGGCCGGGCAGGTGTTGGTGGAAATGGAAGGCCAAGAAGAGCTGGTAGCCGCGGTCAGCAGCGCTCAATATGAACTGGATAGGGCGCAGCAGGCAATCGATGACCTGACAGCGGAGGCTGAGACTCGTCGGATCCAGTCGATGAAAGACATCATCACCTATGAGAAAGCTGTCCGCGATGCCCAGTATGCTCTCGACAACTTCACCGTCCCCACCAACCAGGCAGACCTGGATACGGTCGCGGCTCTCAACTTGATGAAAGAGCAGTTAGACGATGCGCGCACTGCATTTGAGCCGTATAAATTTCGCCCTTCCAGCGATCCAACCAGGGAAGACTTGAAAGATGCGCTGGATGAGGCACAGGCTGGTTATAATGCGGCAGTCCGACGCTTGCAGTACGAGTATGACCTGGAAGTGGTTGAAGCCCAGCTGAGAGGTGCGTTGGAAGATTATGAAATTTTGTCGGCTGGCCCCGACCCTGGTGAATTGACATTAGCCGAAGCGCGTCTTTCGAACGCCCTGAACCAACTGGCAGCTGCACAGGCTGCTCTGCGGCAATTAACACTCACCGCACCTTTTGCCGGTACGGTCGGTGACGTAAAAATTCACTCGGGCGAATGGGTGATTCCGGGTCAGGCTATTATGATTCTGGTCGACTTGGCACACCTGCGTGTCGAGACCACTGATTTAAGCGAGCTGGATATCCCCGAAATCCAGGTCGGACAGCAGGCAGTGGTCGTCATCAAGGCCCTGGGCCAGGAAATCACCGGTCGGGTCAGCCAAATCTGGCCGCTGGCCAATTCGATTGGCGGCGACGTGGTTTATAAAACCATTGTTGAGCTGGATTCGCTCCCTGAGGGCCTGCGCGAGGGAATGAGCGCCGAAGTGCAGTTCGAAGCTGGCCAGTAAAAATTCCTCACTCCACCGTAACACTCTTTGCCAAATTTCGCGGTTGGTCGACGTCCAAGCCGCGCAGCGAGGCGATATGGTAAGCCAGCAGCTGCAGCGGGATGACAGCCGTCACCGGGCTGAGCATCCACGGTGTTTCTGGCACCCAGATTACGTAATCGGCTTCCCTTGTGATTTGCTCGTCTCCCTCGGTAGCCACTGCGACCACGATGCCGCCGCGTGCCCGTGCCTGGGTGACCTGGCTGAACATTTTCTCGTACCAGGGATCACGCATGGTGATCACCACCACCGGCATTTCCCGGTCGATCAAGGCGATCGGGCCGTGCTTCATTTCACCCGCCGGGTAACCTTCGGCATGGATGTACGAGATTTCCTTTAATTTCAGCGCACCTTCATAGGCAGTGGGCATGTTGATGCCGCGCCCCAGGTACAGGCAGTGGTTGGTGTTCATCAAAGATCGGGCGATCATTTCGACCTGCCTCTCACTCTCCAGGCAGCGGCTGGCAAGGTCTGGCACAAGGCGCAGGTCGTTGATCAAGCTGTGGCGGATCTTCCGGTCGAGCGTGCCGCGCAGGTCGCCGAGCAAAATCGCCAGCATGTACAGGTCTACCAGGGGTGCGGTGTAGGCTTTGGTCGAGGCGACGCCGATTTCTGGTCCGCTCTGCATGGAAATATAACCATCTGCCAGGCGCATGGCCTGAGAACCGATGGCATTGACAATCGACCACAAAATCGCCCCTTTACGACGACCTTCTTCCATGGCTGCCAAAGTATCGGCGGTTTCACCCGACTGGCTGATGGATAAAACCACCGAACCAGGATCGACGATTGGGTCGCGGTAGCGAAATTCGGAGGCGATGTCCATCTCGACCGGGATGCGGGCGATACGCTCGATCAGGATCTTGCCAACCATCCCTGCGTGTGAAGCCGTGCCGCAGGCGGTGATGAAAATTTTACGAATGTTCCGGGCCAACTCAGGTGTGAGATTTAATTCGGGCAGGCGGATGCCGTGACCGTTATCGAAATCCACCCGGCCGGCGATCGTATCCGTCAATGAGCGCACCTGCTCGTGAATCTCCTTCTCCATGAAGTGGCGGAACTCCCCTTTCTCTGCCGATACCGGATCCCAGGCCACCTGTTGGATTTGATGCTTCAAGACATTCCCATCCAGGTCCAATACCTGGACTCCCTGGCGAGATACCACTGCCATCTGGCGTGATTCCAAGAAGATCACCCGGCGGGTGTGCTCCAAAATGGCTGGGAGATCCGAAGCGATGAACATCTCTCCATCGCCGATGCCGACCACTACCCCACCAGCATTTCCCAGCCTGGCTGCTACCAGCTTATCAGGTTCCTTGGACGAAAATGTGACAACGGCGTGAGCACCTTTGAGGTGACCGAATGCATGCCTGGCGGCGCTTTCCAGGTCAGGTTCGGATGAAAGGTAGCGTTCGATCAGGTGCACGATCACTTCGGTGTCGGTATCGGATTTGAATATGGCACCCTCGGCGCTCAGCTCCTCACGCAGCTCGATGAAATTCTCGACGATGCCGTTGTGAACCACCACGACATTTCCGGTCATCCCCATGTGGGGGTGAGCATTGCGAGCGTTCGGCTCGCCGTGCGTCGCCCAGCGCGTATGACCGATCCCTAACTGGCCGGAAATGGGGTTTTGGCTGACCAATGTCTCCAGGCGTGAAAGCTTGCCGGCGTCCCGGCGGATTTCGATCTGGCCTTCATTCAGTACAGCCAGGCCAGCCGAATCATAGCCGCGGTACTCCAGTCGCTTTAAGCCGTTCAGAATCAACGGGGTTGCGTCCCGCGGTCCGATATAGCCTACAATTCCACACATGCTGAGTTCCCTCCGAAATCAAGTTCGAGTTTTCAGCTAACCTTGCCGGTGTGTTTGGTGATACATAGTGCCAGCATACCGGCATGTCAGCTGTAGGCGCCACTCTTCACAGGATTGTCGCTCCGGTCGTCCAGAGCGCCTTGGTGTGAAGCTTCAATTTGGAGGGAAAGAGATCGGGGGGTGGCTCACCCGGAGGGCTTCCGCTGATCATTCGATTTTCCCGGCTCTACACCGGTAAACCTGCCTGCGACGGCAGGAACCCTCATCCTCGTCAGCTGGAATCTTAGTCGATAGGTCAACTAGTCAACTTGTCAATTTGGTAAAATTGTTTCTTTCGAATCGACAATTCACCAATTGACTGATCGACAATTTCCCAGCCCATGCGCTATCTTTCCCTGAAATAATCTACCTCGGTGTATACCTCCTTATCAGCGTATTTTTGCTCCAAACCGAATTATACTATGACCCAATTTCTTGAGATTGAAAATGATAAATTTGATCGAGCAGCAAATCAAGTAAACCGGTCTTTGAACCGATTGGCAAGAAGGGTACTTCCAGAAATGGATTATTGAGGTAAGAACCAATGCAAGATAATTCTGAAGTAAATGAATGGTTTCTCAAGCTCGAACATCCACAGAAGGAAACTATGCAAGCAATCCGGATTGTGGTATTGGGCGCTGATGCGCGTATGTCCGAATACATAAAGTGGAGTTCACCGACGTTTGTCTATAAGGGAGACATGGCCAGCCTTCAACCGAATGCGAAGAAGTTTGCCAGCTTGATGTTCCATAAAGGCGCACAGATACCTGGAGAACACCCCTTCCTGGAAGGTGATTCTCGACTGGTGCGCACGATGAAATTCTTGGATGTTCATGATGTCCAGATGAAGGCAACTGCTATCGAAGCCATTGTAGTTACCTGGTGTGATTGGCGGGAGATTTGACCACTTCATAATTTAGACCATGGAATGTAGAGATAAATAATTTTTGTACCTGAGTGGAGCAGTTCTCGGATATACCAGCTGGATGATGCATGAGCGGGACCGGGAACCCCCCGTTGACCATTACTCCCATTTGAAAATGACACCCATCGTTGTCCGATCTACTAACCTGCTCGAATTTACCATCGAAGTGTTTATATAAAGAAATTCGGTTGGGTGTAACCGCCATTAATTCAATACATTGGAAATGCAAGAAATTCCTGCAGGGGATGCGGGTTTAAGGGAATAGTATAATGATTAAAATTAGCATACGAACTCAGGAGATTACCAGGATTGAAGACTCTTCAACCCAATTCCCAACACTGTTTTGTCTGCGGAGTCTCCAACCCATTCGGATTGAAGCTCAGGTTCTACGAGACCTCTCCGAGAGAGGTGACCGCAGAATGTACCCTAACCGATGAATACCAGGGTTATCCTGGCGTTGTGCACGGTGGAGTGGTGGCAGCCATGCTGGATGAGCTGGCTGGGCGCTCCCTGATGGGAGGGGATACACCCAGGTTCATGTACACTGCCCGGTTGGAAATTCGTTACCGAAAGAATGTGCCGATTGGACAGCCGCTGCGCCTGGTGGGAACCGCCCTCTCAGCAAAGCAGCGCACAGCAACCGCGAAGAGCGCGATCTACGCACTGGACGGCAGCTTGTTGGCAGAGGCAAATGTCCTGCTGGTCAACATACCCTCCGAAGTCGTCCAGTCTGTCAATCTGGCTGCCCTTGGCTGGAGAACCTACACTGAAAGCGAGTGAGAGCAGATGATCCTCGAATACCATCGCCCTGAGACAGTGGAAGAAGCACTGCAGCTGCTCAATCGCGAGCAGCCAGAGACACTGCCTTTAGCGGGAGGCTCGGTAATCAATCAGCCTTCAACCCGCAAGGTAGCAGTCGTTGATTTGCAGGCCCTAGGATTGAGCGTCTGTGAAAACAAGGGAAATTCCCTCCGTCTAGGTGCGACTCTGACACTGCAAGCCATGCTGGAGCAGTGCAATTCCGATGCACCAATTAACATTCCGACATCCCTCTCGCGCACCATTGAGCTCGAAGCTACCTATAACCTGCGCCAGGTCGCCAGTGTAGCCGGAACGCTGGTGGCGGCGGACGGTCGTTCGCCGTTCACAACCGCCATGCTGGCTCTGGATGCAATGATGAACATCCTCCCTGGTGACGAGCAGGTGAGCCTGGGAAACCTTCTGCCATTTCGTGCAGAACGGCTGCGAGGTCGCTTGATCGACTGGGTCAGTATTCCATTAAATGCACGACTGGCTTACGAGTACGTGGCGCGCACACCAGCGGACCTGCCAATCTTGTGTGCAGCACTGACTGCCTGGCCTTCCGGCAGGATGCGCCTGGCGTTGGGCGGCTTTGGCGCTGTTCCGACCCTGGCCTTTGACGGAATGGATGAGATCGGGCTTGATTTAGCAGCCCAGAACGCCTGCAGCCAGGCGGGAGATGAATGGGCCTCCGCTGATTACCGCCAGGAAATTGCAGGGGTGCTTTCTCGACGCTGCCTGCACACACTCAAAAAGGCGGAGATATCTTGAAAATTGAGGGAATTTATGTCAGATAAAAATGGTTTTACATTATTGGTTGAGAAAGAAATTCCAGAAATCAAGACGCGGGTGAGGTTCTATCGGCACGATCGAACCGGAGCCGAGCTGCTGTCGATGGTTAATGAAGACGAAAATAAAGTCTTCGGTGTCACATTTCGCACGCCGCCAGAAGATTCCACAGGGTTGCCGCACATCATGGAGCACGCCGTCCTGTGTGGCTCCGAGAAGTACCCGGTGAAAGAACCGTTCGTCGAACTGCTAAAAGGTTCCCTGAATACTTTTTTAAACGCCTTCACCTTTCCGGACAAGACCTGTTATCCAGTTGCCAGCCAGAACGCAAGCGATTTTTACAACCTGGTTGACGTTTACCTGGATGCAGTGTTTCACCCGTTGATCCCTGCGCATACCTTGAAGCAGGAAGGCTGGCATTACGAGCTGGATGCGCTTGACTCGCCATTGAGCTACAAGGGTGTGGTATTCAATGAGATGAAAGGCGCCTATTCCAATCCGGATGATCTTCTCCAGGACAATGTGCGAATGTCACTTTATCCTGACACCCCATATGTCCGGGATTACGGCGGTGACCCGCGCCACATTCCAAGTTTGACTTACGAGCAGTTCAAAGCCTTCCACAAGAAGTTTTACCATCCAACCAATGCACGTTTCTTTTTTTATGGAGATGATGATCCGGAGAGGCGGCTGGAAATATTAGAGAGCTGTCTCCGCTCTTATCAAAAGATCGAAATCGATTCTTCTCCTCCATTACAGGCGCGATTTCAAAAACCCAGGCGGCGGGTAGTGCCTTTTGATCCTGGCGAAACCCCGGAAGCTCAGAAAGGCATGCTGACGGTGAACTGGTTGCTGCCAGAGGCGCTTGACCCTCGCGAAACCTTAGAATTGGGCATCCTGGCGTATATCTTAATTGGCACCTCGGCTTCACCTCTGCGCAAGGCATTGATCGACTCCGGAATGGGAGAAGACCTGGCGGGTGTTGGATTTGAAGGCGATTTGCGCCAGATGTTTTTCTCAATAGGCTTAAAAGGGATGGCGGTTGATGAAAATCTGGCTCTGAAGGATGAAGAGGCGCTTCAAAACCTGATCTGGGATACCCTGGGTAAATTAGCAAACGAAGGCATCGACCGCGACACGGTCGCTGCTTCGCTCAACACCGTCGAATTCAGCTTGCGAGAAAATAACACCGGCTCCTTCCCGAGAGGCATCTCGTTGATGCTCCGAGCACTTTCGGGCTGGTTGTATGATCGAGACCCGATTGCCCCTCTGGCGTTTGAAGCCCCGCTGTCGGCGATCAAGAAACAGATATCAGCTGGAGAAAATCTGTTTGAGACGCTGATTAAGAGACATTTTCTCGAAAACGACCATCGTACGATTGTGATTATGCAGCCCGAAACCGGTCTGGTTGCCAAAATGGATCAGGAAGAGGCAGAGCGGCTTGACCAGATTCGCGCTTCACTGAGTGATAACGAACTGCAGGCCATTCTTGAGGGAGCACTCGAGCTTAAAAGGATTCAGGAGAAGCCCGATTCCCCTGAGGCGCTGGCGGCTATCCCGGTCCTGAAGTTGAGCGACCTGGAAAGACAGAATAAAATTATACCTTCCGAAATATCGGAGCAGGCAGGCAGCAAGCTGATTTTCCACGACCTGTTTACCAACGGCATCCTGTACCTGGACCTGGGATTTGACCTGCATGCACTGCCGGTCGAATACCTGCCGTTCGTGTCCCTTTTCAGCCGGTCCCTGTTGGAAATTGGGACGGATAAAGAAGATTTTGTCAAGCTTTCGCAGCGTATCGGCCGGTCAACCGGAGGCATCTCTCCAGCCTCTTTCATCTCCACGATACGCAATACCACGCACAGCGCTGCCTGGCTCTACCTGCGCGGCAAGTCTACCGTTGCCCAGGCCGGTGAGCTGCTGGAAATCCTGAAGGACATCCTGCTGACCGTAAAGCTGGATAACCGGGAACGCTTTCAACAGATGCTGATGGAAGAAAAAGCCGGGCTGGAAGCCGGGTTGATCCCATCGGGACACCGTGTAGTCAATTTACGACTGCGTTCCGCATTTGCGGAGGCCGATTGGGCGCAAGAATTAATGGGAGGCATCGAATACCTATTCTTTATCCGCCAGCTGGTCCAGGTTGTGGAACAGGATTGGCAGAGTGTGCTCGAAAAACTGGAAGGCATCCGGCAGCTGCTGGTAAATCGTGATGCCATGATCTGCAATATAACCCTGGACGCGCAGAACTGGCACGAATTGCGGTCCGGGATCGAAGGATTTCTGGGCGGCTTGCCGTCCTTTTCCCCACAATTTCACCGATGGCAGCCGGCTGCAGCCGAGGCATATGAAGGCCTGGCAGTACCCAGCCCGGTAAATTATGTTGGCAAGGGAGCAAACCTGTTCGAGCTTGGTTACCAGGCGGACGGCTCGGTCGATGTGATCAATAACTACCTCAGTACCACCTGGCTGTGGGAAAAGGTTCGGGTGCAGGGGGGAGCATACGGCGGGTTCTGCCAGTTTAACTCTCGGTCAGGTGTCTACTGCTATCTCTCTTACAGGGATCCTAACCTGGCTGGCACTCTTGATAACTATGACGGTACCTCAGAATTCCTGCGCCATTTGGAACTTCATCCGGATGAACTGACCAAGAGCATCATCGGCGCGATTGGTGACTTGGATGCCTACCAGCTCCCGGACGCCAAGGGATATTCTGCGATGGCGCGGTATCTGGTAGGTGATACCCTTGAAAGCCGCCAGCAGTGGCGCGAGCAGATTCTTTCCACTTCGGCGGAAGATTTCCACCACTTCGGTGAAGTACTGGAAAAATTAAACCAATCAGGCAGGGTTGTGGCGATGGGTGCCTCGGATACGATTGAGAAGGCGCGTGTTCAATACCCTGGATGGAAACTGGTCAGGAAGATTATTTGATATGAAGCGTTATTGGTTGAAACCAGAACCAGGTTAAGGATATGGGATGGAGATACATCTGCGGATAAATGACACCGAAGCCGAAGTAATCGCCTCTCCGGGCGAAACACTCCTGACGACTTTACGAGGGTTGGGATACTTTGGTGTAAAACACGGCTGCGAGAGTGGAGAATGCGGCGCCTGTACGGTGCTGCTGGACGGAAGGCCGGTAAACGCCTGCGTATTATTAACTGCCCAGGCGGAAGGACATACCATCGAAACGGTCGAGGCGCTCGGGCAGCATCCGGAGCAAGGCTGGAAAATCACCACTGGACTGCATCCCATCCAGCGGGCTTTTGTGGAGAGCGGGGCGATTCAATGCGGTTACTGTACGCCGGCCCAGGTGCTGGCTGCCAGGCATCTGCTTGATCGCAACCATCACCCGGATGAGAAAGATATACGCACAGCGCTGTCAGGTGTGCTGTGCCGCTGTACAGGTTATAAAAAGCCGGTACAGGCGATCATGCGTGCTGCCGCGATCCTGCGCGGGGAAGAAGTATTGGCTATCGATGGAGATTCTTTGGTTGAGAGTCCGATCCCGGCGCCTGCCGGTTGGATCGAACCTGGAGAGCCACAGCCAGGTGCAGGTGGATCTCCAACTCTGGAAATACCTACAGAAATTTTGACTCAACAGAGAGTCATGCCGCGCATCCAGAGCACACCACAGGCTGCGACCTGGAGGGCGGTGGGTAAACCCGAACCGAAGGTCGACGCGGTTAAGCTGGTACAGGGGAAACCAGCCTTTACCGCCGACTTTGAGAAACGCGGCTTGTTAATTGCTAAGGTGCTGCACAGCCCGGTTGCGCATGCTCGAATCAAGCGAATCGACGCCAGTCAGGCGCTGGAGCTGCCGGGTGTAGCGGCAGTCCTTACCTGGAAAGACCTGCCACGAGTGGTTTTCTCAACTGCCGGGCAATCGGATCCAATTCCCGGCCCACTGGATACATTTTCACTCGACAACAAAGTGCGTTTTGTTGGCGATCGCGTGGCAATGGTCGCGGCTGAAAGCGAAGAAATCGCTAACCAGGCGCTGGCCTTAATTGATGTTGAGTATGAACCACTACCTGTATTGCTCGATCCGAAAAATGCGATGCAGCCAGGCGCTCCTGTTTTGCACGACGAGCCAGAATACGTAAATTTTGGCGAGTCGGATCCATCGCGCAACCTGGCGGCAGAAATCCGGATCGATATCGGGGATGTTGAAAAGGGTTTTACTGAATCTGACCGCATTTACGAAGCGGATTACGAAGTACCCAAGGTGCAGCAGGCGCATATCGAGCCTCACGTGGTGATCACTTATTGGGACGAGGACGACCGCATGGTGATCCGTACCAGCACCCAGGTCCCATTCCATGCCCGGCGCATCCTGGCTCCGGTGCTGGGTTTGCCGGTTAAGCGCATTCGAGTGATCAAGCCGCGCATTGGCGGCGGTTTTGGTGGTAAACAGGAGGTCATGATCGAAGATGTGGCAGCACACCTGACCATTGCAACCGGGCGCCCGGTGATCTACGAGTATACACGCGAGGAAGAATTCATCGCTGCCCGCTCACGCCACCCGATGAGAATCCACATGAAAACCGGTGTGAAAGAGGACGGGACCATCACCGCCAATGCCATGCATGTATTGACTGACACAGGGGCTTACGGCTGCCACGCACTCACGGTAACCGGCAACACCGGGCACAAGGCGATGGCGCTGTATGTCGGCGATGAAGCATACCGCAGGTCGCCGAATATCCGCTTTTATGCGGACATCGTGTATACCAATCACCCGCCAGCGGGGGCTTACCGCGGTTACGGGGTTCCCCAGGGTTATTGGCCGGTGGAGCGGCATATGGAGAAAATTGCCCGTGATTTGAACCTGGATCCATTGGAATTCCGGCTTAAAAATGCCCTGCGCGCTGGAGAGCTGCAACCATTCAGCACCGCCTGGAGTGAAGGTCGAGAGCCAAGGCCTGAAACCATCGAGACCTGCGGACTTGAACAGTGCGTCCAACAGGGCAAGGCGGTCATCGGTTGGGACCAGAAATATAATAATGAGAACTGGCACCGGATTCCCGGGAAGCCTTTTTTGAGGCGGGGAATCGGCGTGGCGCTGGTGATGCAGGGCACCGCCATCCCTTACCTGGATATGGGCGGCGCCAGCATCAAGATCAATGATGACGGGTCATTCAATTTATTGGTAGGTGCAACTGACCTGGGAACTGGCTCAGACACCGTGCTGGCTCAGCTGGCAGCTGAAGTCCTGGGCATACCGACCGCAGATATACTCGTCTATTCTTCGGACACCGATTTCACGCCTTTTGATAAAGGCGCTTATGCATCCAGCACCACATATGTCTCTGGGGGTGCCGTCGTACGTGCTGCTCAGATCGTCGCTGAAAAGGTCCGCCAGCGTGCCGCCCGGATGCTGGAAATACCAGCTGAAGCTGAAAAAATCCGCCTGGCGGCTGGGAGGGCTATTGCACCGGACGGTCGCTCGGTTTCGCTGGCACAGGTCGCATTGAATGCCCTGCATAAAGAGAACCAGGAACAGATCATGGGAGTGGCATCCTATATGTCGCCAGTATCCCCGCCGCCGTTCGCCGCCCAGTTTGCCGAAGTCACGGTGGATATCGAAACGGGACAGGTGACAGTGGACAACCTGGTCATGGCGGTTGATTCTGGCGTGATTGTCAACCCGCTGACGGCTTCCGGGCAGATCGAGGGAGGCATGACACAGGCATTAGGATATGCGGTTTGCGAGGAGATGCTGTACGATAATTCAGGCAAAGCACGTGAGGTCGATTTCAAAGACTACCATATCTTCCAGGCGCATGAGATGCCGGGGTTGGAGACGATATTTGTCGAGACTTTCGAACCCTCGCACCCATTCGGTGTTAAGGCTGTGGCTGAAATCCCCATGGACGGAGTCGCCCCTGCGGTCGGGAATGCGGTTCTGGATGCTGCCGGTGTGCAGGTGGATGTGAATCCAATTACACCGGAAAGGGTCTGGCAGGGATTAGGTAGGCGATGAGCCGGATTTATGTCATCGGGCATGTCAATCCGGACACTGACTCGATCGCCGCAGCGGTTGGATACGCATGGCTGCTGCGTGAGCGTGACGGTACGGATGCCGTTGCTGCGCGAGCAGGTGCGACCAATCCTCAGACCACCTGGGTATTAAAACGCCTGGGTTTGGATGCCCCTTTGCTGCTCACAGATGCTTCGCCGCGTTTCGACTCGGTCACCCGCCGACTGGATACCGCAGCTCCACAAGACCGCCTCCAGGAAGCCTGGTCAATATTGAACCGAACCGGAGGCATTGCTCCCATCGTCAGCCAAGAAGACGGGAAGCCGTCGGGATTGATTACCGGATTGAGCCTTTTTAATTTCTTCTCACGTTATATCGGCTCTCATCCACGGCGGCAGGAAATGCGGCTGGCAGAAATCCTGGAGCTGCCCTGCCATGAAGCATGCGATGAAAGCGTACCGCGTTTCCAGGTCACGACGCGCATTCGGGACGTGATCAACCGAATCTACCGTGAAGAGCACAATGAATTCCTGATCGTGGACGAGTCCGGATTGTACCTGGGAGTAAGCCGGCAGAGCGATGTTCTTAATCCACCGCGATTGAGAATTATCCTGGTGGATCACAACGAGCCAGGACAAGCCTTGGGCTCAATCGAAGAGGCGGAGCTGGTCGAGATTTTAGATCACCACCGCCTGGGGAATATGTCCACACACATGCCAATTCGGTTCTCCGTTGATGTAGTTGGCAGCACCAGCACGCTGGTTTCCGAACGAATGGAAGATGCTGGTTTGAGCGCGCCGCCGCCAGCTGCCGGACTCTTGCTGGCAGGGCTGCTGTCCGATACACTGATCCTCAGCTCTCCGACCACTACCGATCGAGATCACCGGGCGGCAGAACGCCTCTCTCGCTGGGCTTTCGTCCGAAACAGCCCTCTAGCAGGAGAGAGCATCCCTTCGTATGGAAAGCAGGTGTTGAACGCCGGGTCTGGATTGGAAACCAGAGCACCTTCTGAGATTGTTGGCACCGACTTGAAGATATACGAAGCGGGCGGGTTCAACTTCGCCATCGCCCAGGCGGAAGTGACTGACCTGCTCCAGCTCGATGAGCATCTGGATCATCTTACACAGGCACTGGATGAACTGCGCATCCGGCGCGGCCTGGATTTTGCTATGCTAATGGTGACGGACGTGGTCAATAATTCGAGCCGGCTGTTATTGGTGAATGCCCCACCGGTGCTGGAAGACCTGCCTTACCCACGGCAGCCAGATGGAACACGTCTCGCCCAGGGAGTGGTTTCACGCAAGAAACAGCTGCTGCCGATCGTTTTGGGTTTACTGGAGGATTGATGTATGTCGATATTCTTAGCTCTCAGCAAGCTTGAGGAGGAGAATAAGGCTGCTGCGTTGTGCACGGTCATTGAAAGCCAGGGCTCGACTCCCCGGCACACAGGCAGCAAAATGCTGGTTTATCCTGATGGCAGGCTGATGGGTACGGTAGGAGGGGGGGAGCTGGAGAACCGGGTGATTGCCGAAGCTCTCCAGTCGATAAAAGACGGGCAAGCCCGGAGATTAAGCTACCAGATGGCAGACCCGCAGCGCGGCGATCCTGGAGTTTGCGGCGGGCAGGTGGAGGTGTATGTGGAACCGATTCTTCCTAAACCTACTCTGGTGCTCATCGGAGCCGGTCATGTCGGAAAGGCAGTTGCCCACCTGGCAGGCTGGGTTGGTTTCCGGGTGGTGGTCAACGATGACCGTCCGGGTTTTTGCACGCCGGAGGTGGTGCCTGGGGCGGATGAGTATTTTCCGATCCCGATGGCTCAACTGCCAGAGAAAATCGAGATAAATCCCTGGACATATCTGGTATTAACCACACGCGGCATGAATGTGGATGTTGAAGGTTTGCCAGAGCTGCTCAAATCCCAGCCAGCCTATATTGGCCTGATCGGTTCAAAACGCCGCTGGCAGTCTACCCGCAAGAAGCTGCTGGAGCTCGGTGTGGATGCAGAGACCCTGGACCTTATCCGCTCACCAATCGGGCTTGAATTGAAAGCCGAGACACCGGAAGAGATTGCTGTCAGTATATTGGCTGAGATTATCATGATACGCAACGGAGGGGATGGAAGGAGCATGTCGAGTTAGCCGGGCAGAAAATATCCTGGCTGTCGAACCATTTGGAGAACATCATGTGGCAGCATTATCACAACGTAAGCACAGTTGAAGAAACCTTACAGATCCTGGCCAAATATGGCGCCAGAACCCGGATTGTCGCCGGTGCTACCGACCTGCTGTTGGAGATCGAAAGAGGAGTCCGCAAAGATATTTCTGGTCTGGTGGATATCACACGTATCCCAAGCCTGGACGAAATCTGCCTGGACGAAGAGGGGCTGATTCACCTCGGTCCGCTGGTGACGCATAATCACTGCGTTGCTTCGAAGCTGGTAGTGGAGTATGCCTTCCCGCTGGCCCAGGCAGCATGGGAAGTAGGCGCTCCCCAGATTCGTAATCGAGGTACGGTGGCGGGTAACTTGATTACCGCCTCACCAGCCAACGATACCATCACGCCGTTAATGGCTTTGGGTGCAACTATTAAACTGGTCTCGTTGCACGGCGAAAGGACCGTGCCTTTATCCGATTATTATACCGGTGTACGTAAAACCGTCATGCAGCCAGAGGAAATGCTAATCGACATCGAATTTCCTGCTCTGCAACCTAACCAGCGCGGCGCTTTCATCAAATTGGGATTGAGGCGAGCGCAGGCGATATCGGTTGTGAATGCGGCAGTCATTTTGACATTCGAAGACCCAGCACCGGAAAATTTAACAACACCCAGGATTATTCAGGCAGTTATTACATTAGGTTCCGTCGCACCGACCGTCATTCATGCCCGCAGTTCGGAGACATTCCTGCAGGGTCAAATTCTGAGTGATGAGATTATTAGAAAAGCAGGTGAGCTGGCATGCAAGGATGCAAATCCGATCGATGATGTGCGCAGCTCCTTGGCTTATCGCAGCGAAATGGTACGGGTATGCGTGAAACGGCTGCTGCAGGACATCAGGAGCCAGGATGAAAGGGCTAACTACCCATCGAATCCCGTCCTGCTTGGAGGACCTGACAATAACCCGCAGGGTCTAGACAGCAGCCTGCTGCACGTGCGAGGTACCCCAATTGTGACCATGATTAACGGTAAAAGCTATACCCTTCCGGGGAACATGCACAAGACGCTCTTGCGTCTCCTGCGGGAGGATGCCGGATTGATTGGCACCAAAGAAGGCTGTGCGGAAGGAGAGTGTGGAGCCTGTACCGTTTTCCTGGACGGGGCTGCTGTCATGAGCTGCCTGATTCCAGCCGCTCGCGCCCACCGAGCCCAGATCGTGACGGTGGAAGGCCTGGCAGAGAACGGTAAATTACATCCAGTTCAGCAAGCTTTCATAAATGAAGGTGCAGTTCAGTGCGGTTACTGCACTCCCGGATTTATAATGTCAGCTGTAAAATTGCTTGAAGAAAGAAGGAATCCCAGCCGCATGGATATCCAGCAGGCAATAACGGGCAATCTGTGCCGCTGCACAGGGTATTACAAGATCGTTCAGGCAATCGAAAGCGCCAGCCAGCGACAGGTGGAAGATGGGGTACACTCGTGAGTATCTGACCAGGCCTCAAATGAAGAAGCGCCCCTGGGAGGTGCATCCGATATGGCGTGGCATCGGATGCATTATGATCATTCTCGTTCCAATTCTTTCCTACATTGGAGCGGTCATATTGGTTGAAATGAATACTGTAGAACGCTGGGTACCTTCGCCGGCTGTTTTAATGCGAACAGTCACGTTTCCGATCGTTGATTTTCCCGTTCCACATTTGTATGCCAACCTGGTGGCAGCTGGAGTCTTAATCCTTATCAGTTATGCCGGACTGATGGTATTGTATGCACTCGTATACAGCATAGTAGGACCATCTAAGCTCGGACCTTTGGACGCGGAACCGGTTCGGCGCCCACCAAGGCAGTACTACAAACTCCACAGATAATCCAGCAGTTAGAATTCCAAAACCCGGAACTAGTTCCACCTCAGGCCGCGCGGGTAGTGATTTTTGAGGATGTTCCCAACCCGTTTGGCCCAACCCAGGGAAAAGCTGTCGACGGTTGATAGAACCCAGCCCTTCTCTCCCATGGAGGGGAACGTTTTGCCTCGCAGGTAATCAATGACTTCGGGATCAGAGTTTCTCCAACCAGTGCTGCGAACACAATCGTCCGCTTTCAACGCCATCGCCAGGGAGTGTGACGGTTCGAAGCGCCGGAAGCGATTGTGATCCCCCTGGCGTATTGTCCCCAACCACCATCCAGGATGAATCACCCGCAGTCCAGCAAGATCCGGCATAATTTCCGGGATCAAATAGAGGCGGTCCCTTACCAAAACTATCCGCCCATTATTCTGTAATTCCACCATCGCTTCGTTACGATTCAGTAGTGAAATCGAGTTTCCTGTATTGGCTGCACTCCCTGAGACTTTTGATTGTGCAACGCGCAGATTTTCGTTGCAGAAATCCGCAAAAATATCGGCTTCAGGTTTTGGGCAGGGGCGGTATCCAGCATGCTTTTTTCCTGGATACGACTCTTCTGGCATGCGCTGAAGTACCACAACAAAATGCCCATCACCCGGGGAGAGATGCGGCCAGAGCCTGATCGCATACTCGATCTCCCTGAAGGCAGATTCCTTGCCAAGCCAATCTGGTCTGCCATTGGAGCTGCCAGGAAGTTGTTTACCATCGAGAATCCTGAATTTCGTATGGTTTTGAACAAATCTGGCTACTACCGTCTCATTTTCAATTGGATTGAATGTACAGGTGGAATAGGCCAGGATTCCTCCAGGACGAACCAGGTTGGCAGCCTGCTCCAGGATCGTTGACTGGCGCAGTGAGCAGGATTCCACCAGCTTCATTGACCACTCACGCCGGGCTGTCTCGCTCTTAGCGAACATTGCTTCTCCAGAGCAGGGAGCATCTACCAGCACCCGGTCGAAGATCGGGCCGAATCTCTGCGATAACCGCTCAGGTGTGTCATTTGTTACTATTGTATTTCGCACCCCACAGCGTGCCAGGTTCTCCGCCAGCTCCCAAACACGCCCGGGGTGGATTTCATTGGCGATAATTGTTCCCCGATTGCCCATCAGGCTTGAGATGTGCGTGGTCTTCCCACCAGGCGCGGCACATAAATCCAGGATCAGCTCACCCGGCAAGGGTTGGAGCAGCTCTGCGACCACCATGGCGGTTGGATCCTGGATGTAAAACAGGCCCGCGGCATGATATGGGAGCCGCCCGGGCCTGGGGAGAGCCTCCACGTCATCGATTTCACTAATCCAGAACCCCGATTTCGACCACGGCACGCTTTCAAGCTGATAGGGCAGGAGTTCTCGCAAAATTTCTGGCGAGATATTCAATGTATTCGTGCGTAAACCGGTGATTTGTGAATCCAGGCTGTTGATAAAGGATGGAAACTCATGCCCAAGCAGGGCCTCCATTAGAGCGGTAAATTGAACAGGGAGGCTTTGCATTGGTCCGAATGTCTGGATTGTTTACACTTCTACGGACGCATCGGAAATCTTAAGCGCTTCATCCAAAACGGAAAAGCCTTCTTCTAGCTGCTCTTCGTTAACTATTAGTGGCGGTATGATCAGGACTGTATTCCAGTGGGTATAAACATATACTCCGTGATCCAGCATATACTGGCGTATTGCTAACATCTCCTTACTGTTGCCGTTGAAGGGTGACATCGGTTCTTTCGTCCGCCGATTGCGGACCAATTCCAGGATGCCGAAAAGGCCAATTGAACGTGTATCCCCCACCGACGGGTGTGCTTCGCCGAGGTCCGTGAGCAACCGCCTCAACACTGGACCCATGGAGGCCGCGTGTTCTACCAGCCGGTCATCTTGCATAACCCGGATATTGGCGATGGACGCTGCCAGCGAGATAGGGTGAGAGTTATAAGTCAGGCCACTTTGAAATACACGCTCCCGGAAGAAAGCGGCAATTTCTGGACGCATCGCCACCGCTCCCAGAGGGGCATATCCGGAAGTCAATCCTTTCGCCATGGTCATCAGGTCGGGGATGACCTGCCAGTGCTCTACGGCGAACCATTTTCCAGTTCTGCCGAATCCGCTCATCACTTCGTCGGCGATCATAAGGATACCGTATCTGTCACATAAGTGGCGCACCCCTTGGAGATAGCCGGTTGGGGGGATGATCACCCCGTTCGTACCTGTGACAGTCTCCATTAAAACTGCAGCGATTTTATCCGGTCCTTCATACAAGATGATTTCTTCCAGGTGATTAATATAATCCTGGGCAAATTCGTCTTCTGTGATATCCGGATTGGTGCGGTGAAATGTCGAGCGGTAATGGTAAGGGTCGAGGAAATGCACGACTCCTGGCATCACATCGGGCTCCCAGGCTGTGCGGCGCGGGTCGCCGGTGGCAGCCATCGCACCAGCCGTGGCGCCGTGATAGGAACGGTAACGAGCCAGAATTTTGTGCCTGCCGGTATATGCCCGTGCGAGCTTAATGGCATTCTCGTTGGCGTCGGCGCCTCCCAGGGTGAACAAAAAAACACCCAGATCTCCTGGGGTTATTTCAGAAAGCAGCTTTCCAAGTACGGCACGCGGCCTGGTAGCCATTGGAGGACCTGCAAAAGGAAGCTGGCGGGCTTGTTCAACAATGGCCTGGATGACGCGCTCGTCACCGTGGCCGATGTTCACGCACATCACCATGGAATTGAAATCAAGGTACCGTTTCCCATCTACATCCCAGAAATATACGCCTTTGGCGTTTTTTACTGTAATCGGCGCAACATTGCCTTGAGCGGACCAGGTCCAAAAGGAATGCTCCAGTGAGAGCGGAAGGATCTCAGAATCGCTTATTTCAAACATAGCACCTCGGATGTCCAATCCTATCATGGAAAGCTTCTGTTGACAGCTTATCCTAGTCTGGTAAGATAAGCATGAGGAAAAGGAGACTCCCAATATGTATTCTGCTGTTCTTTCAATTCATAACATCATCCGCTGGATTGCATTGATCCTGGGAATCCTGGCAGCCGTCCGGGCTTACCTGGGATGGTTTGGGAACCGCGAATGGAATGTGAAGGATCGCAAAATCGGTTCATACTTTACTATCGCGATGGATGTCCAGCTTTTGTTAGGCCTGCTTTTATATATATTCTTGAGTCCTGCTACACGCACAGCCTTCCAGGATTTTGGTGCAGCCATGCAGGTGGGTGATCTGCGCTTCTATGTCCTGGTACACCCATTTTATATGGTATTGGCAGTCATATTTGCGCATCTTGGAAGTATCCTTTCAAGAAAAACCAAGCAAACGAACGTTAAATTTCGCCGGGCAGCGATCTGGTTCAGCCTATCTGTCCTGGCAGTTATCCTGGGAATGCCCTGGACGAGCAGGCTTTTCCCGGGATTTTAACGGCAGCCTGCAGCCCTGAGACCTGGCTAATTCAAGATTCAATCAGGTAGGTCTTGCAACCATACGGCCGTACCAAATTCCTGGCAATCCTGGAAGCGACTTTTGCCGTTGTGGTCTGGGGAGGTTCATTCGTCGCAACCAAGGTCGCGTTAAAAGAAGTCTCTCCGGTAACAGTTGTGTGGCTGAGGTTCGCCATGGGGGTGGTGATCATCGGATTGTCGGTCATGATCCGGAAACAATGGGCGAGACCTGCAAGAAAAGACCTGCTGTACTTCGCCCTGCTCGGATTTCTTGGAATTAGCTTCCACCAGTGGCTGCAATCTACCGGTCTGCTCACCGCCCAGGCTACCACAACAGCCTGGATTGTAGCCACCACCCCAATTTTCATGGCAGTGCTGGGCTGGGTCGTGTTGAAAGAGCGGCTGAATTGGATTCAGGTTGGGGGGATTGGTATTGCAGCTTGCGGAGTCCTGCTGGTGGTCACGAAGGGGAACCATTTATCGATTTCTCCGGGAAAATTCGGCACGCCTGGCGATTTTCTGATATTAATCAGTGCTTTGAATTGGGCAGTATTTTCAGCGTTCTCCCGTCGAGGCCTTCAAGAATACCCAGCTGCGCGCATGATGTTTTTTGTGATGGCTTTTGGCTGGCTCTTCGTGAGCATCCTTTTCTTTACCAGCGACGGCTTGAGCCAGATCGCAAACCTGACCAGGCAGGGATGGACGGGTATTCTTTTCCTGGGGGTGCTGTGCTCAGGAGTTGCGTACATCTTCTGGTACGACGCCCTGCAAGTGCTTCCGGTTGCGCAGACTGGCGCATTTGTTTACCTGGAACCGTTTATAACTGTAATCGTGGCAGCCATCGTCCTGGATGAACAATTAATCGCAGCTTCGTTATTCGGTGGTGCGGCGATCCTGTTGGGTGTCTGGCTGGTCAACCGGAATTAGGATGGTACTTGTTCCAGTAGCGCTGGATACCTGCCGCCGCCATCCACGATGGATTGGCGATTTCGTAGGTCTGGAGGATTTCTGAGTCCAATCCTCGCTGGAGGGCACGTTTTTCGTTCCAAAACTGGAATTCATTGTTCAATCGCTCGGTTGTTGGACCGGTCGGCATAATCTCGTTGATCCAGTCTTCCAGATCATCCAGGGTATGATCAAGCTCTTCCAGGTGCCAGCCGGCGTCGTCGAAAATCGAAAAGTGGGTTGGTGCAATCCTCTGGAAGAATCCATTCTTATAAGAACTTATGAGCAGCCCTACACTCGCGCGCCAGCGTTCCAGGTGAAATTCTGGGGGAGGGACTGGCAGGCGAAGATGACGCATGCCGGGCATGCGTACCCCCCCGATATCGCCGGAAAAGCAGATTCCTTCGAATATGTATACAAAATGGTGGTTGGCATGACCAAGGGTTTCAATTGGATGGAATTGCAGACCATCAATTTTTAACACTTGGCCATCCTGAAGTACATTCAACTGCTCTTGTGGAACTGGTAGAAAGTCACCCCATAACTGATCCATCAGATCCCCGTAAATGCGTTTGGCGCTTGATAGCAGCTTCTCCGGGTCGAGCAGGTGCGGAGCACCGGCAGAGTGGACGTGTATGCGTGCACCCCGGCGAGCGAGCCAACCGGCTGCTCCAGCGTGGTCCAGGTGAATATGGGTCAGCAGTACATCGGTAATATCCTCTGCACGAAATCCGTTCGCAGCCAGTCCATCCTCCAGTGCAGTGGTTGTGGAACCAGGTCCACATTCCACCAGGACTGCTCCTTTTCGATGGGGAATGAGATAAGCCGCGATGGCATTAGCCCGGCCCATAAATTGAAGATCAATAGGAACAACTGTGCGTTGATTTATATTCATTCAAAAAACCCTCTGATAAACCTGATTTTATCAAAATAAGATCTAGAGGTAATGATTGCCTCATTTACCTGTTTCAATTTTCCAAACTATGACGCGTCCGTCCAGACCGCTGGAAGCCAGGGCGGTGGATTGGTCATTGAATTTCACACTCGTCACAGCCGCAGTATGACTGCGCAACGTCGCAATAAGAATGGCCTTTTGAATATCCCACAGCCTGATTGAGGTATCTCCGCCAGCAGAAGCCAGCAGCTGGCCATCGGGGTTGAAAGTGACATCCCAGATCAAAGACCGGTAAGTACCCTCCCTCCCATCATGCGCTGCCAATAGTATGGGATCTGGATAATTCTCCTGCCCGGTGCGGAAAGCCTGCTCGGGTTTCCACAGCAAGACCTGGTTGCGGGTATCGCCTGCCGCCAGCCAGGCGCCATCCGGGCTGTATACAAGACTGAAAAGCGGCTCCTCGGCCTGGAAAGATCCCAGGATGCGTTCGGAACCTACCTGGCGTAAACGGATCATATCACCGTTGGCCACCGCCAAAACCGCGCCGTCGGGAGAGAATGCTATGGAAGGTACTGCGAATGTCCCTCCAATCATCAGTCCCAGTACCTGACCTGTATTCAGATCCCAGAAGCGCGCCACGGCATCATTGCCACCCGAGGCCAGCACTGTCCCGTCGGGGCTGAACGCCAGGTCGTTTACACCTTTCTTGTGTGCCTGGATGATTACGGAAGGTAAACCCGTTGAAGATCCGAGATTTGATGAAAGCGGCTGGAACCAGCAGCGCACCAACCCATCCCGGCTTCCGGCAGCCAGCCAGTTCCCGTCCTGACTGAATGCCAAACTATGCGTGAGAGCGCCGCTGCTGTATGACGCGAGAACTCTCCACTCGCGGGTGTGGATCAGGTGGATTTGTTCACCGGCCGCGATGGCAAGGAATTCTCCATCTGGAGACCAGGCCAGGGCGGTAGCCAGCTCCCAGGGGCTGAAACGGATCTCACCAGCCATTACCAGCCTGTCAGCGTTCTGCAGCGTTATCTCGGTGCTGGATCCCAGGACAGCAGGATTCGACTCCAATACAGGCGGTTCATGAATTGATGGAAAGCCGTATGCAGGTGTAGGAAGGTATAGGCAGTAAATAAAAGTGACTAACGTAACCACCATGCAAGTTATATTTATCCGGATCATGGGCGAATTCCCCAGATCCTTAAAATACCATCGTACGACCCCGACACCAGGAATTGGTTCTCAGGTGAGAAGAGCAGGTGTGTTACACTGCTGGTGTGCCCTTCCAGGGTCCTGAGCAGCAATCCTGTGGATGGATCCCACACGCGCACCAGATTGGATTCGTAGCTTCCCCCCGATGCTAAAAGACGCCCGTCAGGGCTGAAGACCAGACTCTGGATAACCTCCTGGGATTGAAATTCCAGCTGCAAGAGGCCAGTTCGCAGGTCCCAAATGCGTATCATTCCATCATAATGTCCGGACGCCAGGAAGAGGCCATCGGGTGAAAAGGCGAAAGAATTCACTGCCCCGGTAAACGAAGTCCTCAGGTTATAGATCCAGGATTTCCCCCCCAGGTCCATGACCCGCAGCGCGTACTGATCTGGAGATGATGCCAGCAACTCCCCGTCGGGTGAAATTTTGATATTCAAAAGAGGCCCTGTCTGGAGGGTTTCAGTGATCAACCAGGAGGTGACATCCCAAAAATCGAGCTCGTTGCGTTCGGCGATCGGGCTGCTGAAAGCCGCAGTGAGTGCCGTTCCATCCGGAGAGAAAGAGATATCACTGATGGCAAGGGGTACATCATAGATCAAACCTCGCGGTTTCCAGCCTGGACCCTGCCACAACTCCAGCCGACTGAAGAACCCGTTTTCTTCTGTACCTTCCCTGCTTGCTGAGATCAACCAGGCGCTGGTTGGGCTGAAATCGATCTCGACCAGTGGTGTGGCCTGCGGGTATAATTCACGAATCAGCTCCCTGCTGAGGGGATCAAAAAAGAAAATCCCGGATTGGCTCGTTACCACCAGAAGACCGCCATCGGGCGTCCAGGTCATATCCGATAATGAATCGATATTCCATTTGGCCAAACCGGAAACTTGAGAAGCGTTAGCGACATCCAGCCTCTGTAAATCACCTGGAAGCGCTGTCGATTCACCTGCCCAGAGTAGAGGCGTGGGAGAAGGGGTGGGAGTGGAGGAAGGCGAAGGAGTGGGAGTCTGGGAAGGGATCGGAGTGAAAGTAAATGCAGGTGTGATAGAAGGCGAAGTGTTTTTCGTGGAGGTTGTGGTAGCTGAGTGCTGCGCACCCGTTGAATTGCATGCGCTGGATGCCAGGAGAAAAAACAAAAGGAAAAGCAGCCGGTACATGAAGGTATTGTAGCACCAGTTGGCTTTTCACTTGATTGAGGTGAGTGCATGTCATAAGGCCGTTTTCTGTTATCATAGATTATTAATCTAGATGCTCTGGTTGACCCGCCGCAGCAAGTTTATAATGCAGAGAATGGAAGAACAAAACATCACGCATGAACAACTCCCGATCGAAGAGCAGGAGATTGCGGCTGACGTCGCCAGCAAGGAAGGTAAGAAAAGAAAAGCTGGCGAGCTGATCCAACAGCTGGGTCTGAATATGCTTGTCCTAGGCCTGATCGCTCTGGTGGCACTTCTGGTCTGGCAGCGCTTTTTTGTCCAACCAGGTGCAGCTGCGACCGCATCGAGCAGCCTGCCTTTGGAACAGGAATCTTCGGGAGAAGCCCCCCTGTCTGAAAAGAATCCGGGAATCGTGCTTGCACCGATCGCAACACCAGCCGTTTCATATTCCGCCGGGATCAGTCGAAAGATAAATGTGAATACGGTGATTCCGAGCCGGCCGAGGGACGATGTCATTACCTATACCGTAAATTCAGGTGACACTCTGTTCAGCATTGCCTATGCCTATGGATTAAAACCGGAGACAATTCTGTGGGGAAACTCGGATACCCTGGATGACAATCCTCACCTGCTAAAACCAAACCAGGTTCTGCAGGTTCTCCCCGTAGACGGGATATACCATGAGTGGAAAGAAGGCGATCGATTGAGTGCGGTCGCTGCAGAGTATAAGGTAGATGCAAATAGCATAGTTAATTACCCGGGCAATAATTTTGACCTGACACAGGTTGAGGCAGATGGAGTGGAAATCGAACCAGGAACCCGGCTGATCATCCCGGGTGGGTGGCGTCCAATAAAGGACTGGGGGCCTCCAGCCATTACGAGAGAGAATGCAGCTACTGCGAGTTATTATGGCGAAGGCGCCTGTGGAGCGATTTATAGTGGAGCATTCGGTACCGGGACATTCATCTGGCCGACCACCGATAGAGGCGTCTCCGGGTACGGCTTTGATCCTGGCGTTCACCCGGCCATTGACATCTCAGGCTCCGAAGGCAACCCGGTTTACGCGACCGACAGCGGTGTAATTGTATTTGCAGGCTGGAGTGCCTACGGTTACGGGCTTCTGATCGTGATTGACCACGGAAACGGCTGGCAAAGCGCATATGCTCATTTAAGCGCAGTTGGGGTGTCCTGCGGCCAATCGGTTTACCAGGGAGGTTATATCGGGGCTTTGGGAAATACAGGCAACTCTACAGGCGCACATTTGCACTTTGAATTATTGTATAACGGTGCCAAGGTCAATCCCCTGGGTTATGTGAGCTAATCATCCTGTCATTAGCATCAAATAACTTCGGGCATTTGGTTTTATACCTACCGGATGCCCGATTTATTATTAATAAGAGTAGAATCCGTAAAAGCGTATCCCTATCAATCACTGACTCCATGTGATATAGGAAGAAAAAATTCAAATGTGCGAAGTATATGGGAAGTAAAAATATGAGGAATTGTTAAAGACCCTATGGAGGACGAGATGGATCTCTTAAGTGTCAGGATAGAAAAACCCGAGGAAACTAATTTCGTTCTCGGCCAGTCGCATTTTATTAAAACCGTCGAGGATATCCATGAAGCCATGGTAACCAGTGTGCCAGGAATAAAATTCGGTTTGGCATTTTGTGAAGCTTCGGGAGCCTGCTTGGTACGCTCCACAGGAACGGATCCGGAAGCGATAGGACTGGCTGTGAAAAATGCCCAGGCAATTGGAGCTGGACACAGCTTTGTTCTAATTCTAGGGGGAGGTTTTTATCCTATAAACATATTGAATACTCTCAAGGCAGTTCCCGAGGTCTGCAGGATATTTTGTGCGACGGCAAATCCAACCGAAGTGATCGTCGCGGAGACTGAACAAGGTAGAGCAATCCTGGGAGTGGTGGATGGATCCTCTCCCCAAGGCGTGGAAGATGAAGAGGCAGTATCCTGGAGAAAGAGTTTCTTAAGAATGATCGGATATAAGGCCTGAGCCAGGTGTGATACCTTTCAGTAACATAAATAGATCAATTTATAAGCCAAGTGAACTATGTCGACCGCGTAAATGATTGAAATGAGATTGATCCCGTTGGAGAACAGGACGGGTTCGTGACACAGGAAAATTAACGTGTTTGCTCGCAATGACAGTTCAAAACAAAAAAGGAGCGTTTAAAAAATGGAATACCGCAATCTTGGAAAATGTGGTTTGAAGGTTTCGGAGCTGTGCCTGGGGACGATGCAGCTCGGATGGACGGCGGATGAAGATTTATCTTATCAGATACTGGATGTAGCGGTGGAATCGGGGATCAATTTCATCGATACGGCAAACATATACTCCAGATGGGTTGAGGGCAATCCTGGCGGGGTTGCAGAAACGATCATTGGTAGATGGATGAAACGAAAAGGGGTCTCACGCGAGAACCTGGTGATCGCAACCAAAGTCCGTGGAAGATTGGGTGAAGGGCCTAATCTCGAAGGATTATCGCGGGCTCACATTATGGCTGCGGTAGAAGGCTCTTTGAAACGATTGGATACAGACTATATCGATCTATACCAGACCCATTGGTTTGACCAGCAGACCCCGGTCGAAGAGACAATGCGCGCGTTTGATGATCTGGTCAGGCAGGGAAAGGTGCGGTATGTCGGTAGTTCGAATTTTCCAGCCTGGAGGCTGGCAGAATCCCTGTGGATTTCTCGCAGCAGCGGACTGGTTCAATTTGTCAGCCACCAGCCGCACTATAATCTGGTGCACCGGGCTGAATTCGAAAGAGAGCTGGCAGACTTGTGCCGCACATATGCTATCGGAGTAATTCCATACAGTCCCCTGGCGGGAGGATTTTTAACGGGGAAATATCGTAAGGATGCCTCAATCGAGAGTGCCCGGTTGAACAGCACGAAGCGTTATTTTGAGCAGAAGAATTGGGATTTGTTGGGAATAATGGAGGAGGTTGGGAAGCGGAAAGGTGGAGCATCCATTTCCCAGATTGCCCTGGCCTGGTTACTCTCGGACAGCCTGATTACCAGCCCGATCATCGGTCCGCGCACTCTGGAACAGCTCAAAGACAACGTTGGTGCAGCTGGTTTGCGTCTTGAAGTCGAAGAGAAGAAAGAACTGGAGGAAGCCTCCGATTGGTCAGTTCGAACAAAATAACGATGTTATTCCGAGGACTGGATAATTCTTGCGTATACAGCTCCAAATGCTTTTACCACTCTTGGATCGTATCGGGTTCCGCTTTCCTTTTCAATGGAAATCCTGGCCATCTCACAAGTAACCGGTGGGTGGTAGATGCGCATGGAAGTCATCGCATCGAAGGAATCGGCAATGGCTACGATCCGGGCACCGAGGGGAATTTCTTCTCCGGATAAACCGTCTGGATAACCTTTTCCATCCCAACGCTCATGATGTGAGCGTATGATAGGGATTGCAGGCGTGAGATATGGGATGCTGTTAAGCAGGCCAGCGCCTTCGGAAGTATGGCGTTTCATTTCTCTCCATTCATCAGCTTCCAGTGGGCCAGCCTTCGAGAGTATGCTCTCGGGGATATATATTTTTCCGATGTCGTGCAGTATGGCACCGAACTCCAGCGGTTTCATTTGAGATGCAGTCCACCCGAGTTGTTGGGCGATCATCAAACTGTATTTCATGACTCGGTCAACATGACCGCGGGTATATTGGTCGCGCAATTCAATTGCATTCGCCAGTAAAATCAGGCTGGCTTGGTAAGCCTGCTCCAATTGAGCAAGGAGCAATTGTTGAGTGCGGTTTAAACGAGAACGGATGGTTGAGATTAGTTCCTGGCTGTCGATTGGCTTCACCAAGTAATCTTCAGCCCCCATTTTCTTGCTGGCGAAAAGATCGTCGCGCTCACTGCGAGCAGTCAAAAATATGAACGGAATGGTGATCCATTCTGGACGGGATCTCACCACGTTATAGAGCTCAAATCCATCCATCTTTGGCATGGAGATGTCAGATAGGATGAGATGTGGTGGATCGGCACGCATTATTTCGAGGGCGATGGTGCCGTTCGGTGCTGCACGAACATGGAAATCCTCTGATTCCAGCAGGATCACCAGACCCTCTCTCAAGATGTCGTTGTCTTCGACGACTAAGATGATTTCACCCGGCATAATCGGTTTTCTCAGTGGAGAGATGGACGCGGAAGTTTGATCCTTTATTCAAGGTGCTTTTGACCTCGATTTTGCCTCCATGCAGATCGGCGATCTCCTTAACAATCGCCAGGCCGAGACCGGTTCCATGAATGTTGCTTTGCCTGACGTTAGAACCTCTATAAAACCGGTCGAATATATGCGGCAGATCTTCTTTATCAATCCCGACTCCTGTATCACTTACTTCAATGCACACCTGGCTGTTCCCGTTTAGTATCCGAACATTGACTTCACCCTGCAAGGTGTATCTTAATGCGTTGGAAATCAGGTTGGTTACCATCCGGGCCAGCTGGTTTGGCTCCCCTCGAACGGAAGGCAGGGGCAGGCAGGGGGTGAACTTCATTTTTACCCCCGAAGCGTCTGCCAACGGCTGGTGGGCAATGATAACCTGCTCAACCAGTGTGTTAATGTCCAGCAAGGAAAATTCAATTTTCTGCGCCCTTGCACGAGCAAGGCGTGAAAGATCGAGAATGTCATCGACCAGCTTGGCAAGCTGGTGGCTCTGGTCTTTTACTACCCTCATATATTGAGGCCATTTTTCAGGTGCTGCACCGTGCAGCAGGTCCAGGTAAAGACTAATATTCGTCGTTGGTGTTCGCAGTTCATGCGATACGTCCGCGATGAACATATCTTTCATGCGATCCAGCTCTTTTTGACGTGTAATATCTCTTTGGCTGCTGACATAGCCAACAATATGACCACTTTGATCCCTCACAGGTGAGATTGTGAGCTGGATATCGTACACGTCACCAGTTTTCCTTTGACCCACCACCTCGCCGCTCCAGTCCAACCCGTTCACCAGGGCGGCTTCTATCTCAGATTGAAAGTCGGCATTTCCATCATTAGATATCATTCGCTGGAGGTACTGTCCGGCGACCTCAGCTTCAGTATAGCCTGATTGATTTTCGAAGGCTGCGTTTACTGTGGTTATTTTTCCATCGAGATCCGTAACAACCACGCCTTCTCCAACACTGGCGAGAATTGCTTCCACCCTTTCTTTCGCATTGAATAACTCGGCTGTCCTCTCGTGCACGCGCTGCTCCAGATCGGCGGCATGGTCTCGCAAATGAGATACGAGGTGCAGGTTCTCGATGATCGGCCCAATCTCGCGGGCTGCCACCCTTAAGATGTCCATGTCATCGCTGCTGAATACATCGCCACCCACTTTTGGTCCCAGCGCAAGCAATCCTAATATTTGCCCGCGGCCGATAACCGGGACCCATAAATGGATTTGTTCACTTTGCAGAAGTTGGAGCTCTTCTGGAGAAATGGCTAATTCTGCCAGTGAATGCAACAGGCTTTTTCTTTCTACTACCCCAAGTCTAAGCAGGTAGGTCAGGCTGCTGCGGGGTAGAATCGGGTACGAGTTGCTCGGTGGGTGCGACAAGCCGGGAGGGAATGCAGCCTGGATTACCGAGAAATCTCCCTGGGCATCACGCAAGAATACGCATGTCTCTTCGAGGCGCAGGGTTTCCAACAGCCGCTGGCTGACGCTGGTAGCCAGCATTTCCAGCGAGGTAGCTAGCTCAAGACCCTGGGTAATCTGATTAATCCCCAACCGATAGTCGTACCATCCCCCGTAAAAAACCTTATCGATAACTTTCTGTACGGAGCTGCGCAATGGCACAAACAAAGATACCATCACCAGGATCAAGATGGTGTCAATAACCAAGGTGCGGTTACGAAATGGATCCAAGATACTTTGAGCAACCCAGAATAGCAGCAGGTAGATACTGCCCAAAATCGAATAAACGAGCAAATAAGTCGCGCCGCGATTGACGTGTCTTTCGATCTCGATTAAATGCAGCCTGAATATTGCATATCCGTAGGTTAAAGGTACCAGTCCGATGAAAAGAAAGGCGAAATTATACGATACCAGAGGTTCGTGAAACAGCATCTCGGGTATGATCGTCAGGGAGACAAATAAGAGCACAGACAAAGCGCTTCCGAATGCCACCAGCCGGATTCTGCCTCGCACTCCGGGTTCATGCGGACGGAAATAATTGTATACGAGAAGACCAAAGACCAGCAGTAGATTAAAAACCAAAAAAATTCGGATGTTGTTTAATAAAACCGGATACCAGCGATTAAGGCGCAACTCACTCTGACTCAGGAGCAAAAATGGAGCAATACCCAGTAATCCCAAAATGTACAGCGCCCAGATCACGATGCGCCGGCCTTTCAGCGGCCAAGCCTGCGGGAAAAAGAGGTGGAAATGCACCGAAAGAGGCCCGAGGATGGATAGAAGCGAATTGAAAAGGCTGGAAACCCAGGAAGGACCGACATACGAGCCTGCCCCGGCAGTAAGGGCTGTGGCGCAGGTCAGGCACCAGGCATAGAATACATCAGCGGAGACATCGACCGGTTTAAAAGCCTGGACACCGATCCCGACGAATAAGAAGATAGAAGCAATCAGGATGGGAACAATACTTAAGAAGATATCCGGGGGGGCTGCATAATCGAGTGTGAGTGGTATTTCGAGCGTCTGGCCGTTGCGCTGGATTTTGTATACTACCACATCATCGCCGCTTTTGCTTCCATAACTGGCTAGGACCTGCTCCCATTTTTCCCCATCAATTTCGATGACCTGGTCATCTTTCAATAAGAACCCATCAGCTGGGCCAAACGCTTCAATTTCTTCAATCTCCCCGCTGGCCTTGAATTCCTTAATCCCGTCGTTTGGGTAAGTAATGAGCCGGCTGGTTACCCCTGCCATGAAAACCAGCACCAGGAGGGCGAGCAAAAAAGGGAAGCTCTTCCACCAGGCTTGCCTCGAAACACGCTGAAGAAGCTCCTGAGGCATGCTCATAGCCAATAAATTGTAGCATAGCTAGCGAGAAGAGGGTAATTAGGGAGATTTTAAATGACCCACTTATCAAAATTGATAGGTCAGGTCTCCGAGCATATTGTAAAGCACCTTATCCGCCGGTTGTTCCGGCTGAGCGCGTTCGAGGCTTGTTCTGGCCTGGCTGCGCAGGCGCTCCATCTCGGTAATTATGTAAAGGGTTGCCCCGCTTTTTTCGATCCGTTTATAAGCTGCTTCAGCAGCCTGATGGTTAAGTGCCTGTCCTAGCTCTTCCTCCAAAAGGATGGTCTCTTGTTCTGGCAGGACTTCCAGCGCGTAGATTACGGGCAATGAACGCCTGATCACATGTGTATCGACTTTCCCAAACCCCTCTCCGGAACCCTGGTAATCTTCAAGGTCGTCCAGAATCTGGATCAGGATACCGATATTGCGTCCATATTCTTCGTAACATTCTAATTTCAGGTTATCAGATGTGGCAAAGCGCGCCCCGAGCCTGCAGGCAATCGAGAAAAAGATGCCGGATTTGTCATTTGCATTATCCCAAAAGTCTGCCAGGGAAGGTTCAGGTTGAGTCAGGTCGCGTTGTTGACCACTACACATCCTGAGAAAAGCCCGGTAGAAATCCCTGTTAATCTCGCTTACCAATGAAGGGTATTTTTGTGAAGTGTTCAGGTCGGTCAAGAGCAGTGAGGCGCTGAAATAAAGACCAGAGGCTATGTTAATTGAAACCCTGGGTCTCCACTCTTCCCAAATGCCCTCCAATATATCGTGGTCTTCGACTTTATCCATAATGTGAGCGGCAACATAATACAAAAGCCAGGCAGCCGCGAATCCATCCACCCATCGAGGATCTCCGCCGGCAGCCTGGCAGCATAAACCAGGGAGTTCAGCCCATTTTAGAGGGGTATGTTCAAACTCGCTTTGTTCTCCAAAAAATGGCAATGCCCGATGCATCTCCTCGACGAAGCTTGAAGATGCACCGGACAATTGCCAGGAATATTCAATTTTCCGAAGAATACCGTTCTTCGATTGTCTCTGAAAAGACAAATCAGATCACATCCAATTTCTTGCTTTCAATGCCAGCTCGGAAAGACCGACGGAATTGTTGGATCCAAAACCACCTCGAGTCAGGCCGTTGGATAAGAAAGCTAACTCCTCACGTGTGAGCTTCAATCCCTTTTTTTCAAGGGCATCTTCGGGATTGCGACGCCAAGATTCTGCGAAATCGGCGTCTGTTGACATACGATAGACAACTTGGGCGAGTGACATTTCGTACTCCTTTTTTTTGCGACGATTTTTTTAAACGATATTCAGGAATTTTTCCGCCGTGTGGTTTGCACCTCGGTTTGACTTACTTCACGATCATCCCCACCAACAAGACCTAACAAGAATGTTAGTTACTAAAACATTAGCATAAAAACAAAGAAAAGTCAAGAAAAACATCCCTACAAGTAGGGGTGATTCCCCGACAGTTCCAAAATATGGTGTTAGCTTTAAGTAAAGATTCCGGAGATTAAAACGCCAGTTTCTTTCCTGAAGAGTGGGTGTATAATGAAACTTTTATGTCAGTTGTCTCCCGCGATCGCCGTGAGCTGGAGATAGAATTGTTCTGCTCCATAAGTGGCGGTTGCCTTCGCGGACACTGTCGCCTGTTGGCCAGGGGATTGGAATGATTGCGAATCCTGAATGCCAGGGGCTGGTTCATTCTGCAGGATTATGTCCTCACCTCGCATACCGTTTTGAACAACCAGGATCGCGGTAATTGCCAGTACCAAAAAAAGGAAAAGAATTTGGGCGAGTTTTCTCTTCATTTCGAATAGCATGTTGCAATTTCCGTACCAATTATGATGCTGGGTAGTTGATTGACTACCGATATCCCTTCTGGTAGAATTGCTCCCGCCTGGACGTTGTACCCTTCGCCTCAGGTGACTGCCAGTCGGGCGGTCGATTAAAGAATTGAAAGGGCTTGGAAGAATGAAAGTTTTGTTGATTAAGGACGTTTACAAGTTAGGCCACGCAGGTGACGTAAAAAAGGTTGCTGACGGATACGGGCGGAATTTCTTAATCCCTCAGAGACTTGCAATCCTGGCTACAGCAGGTGCGCTCAAACAGTCTGAGGGGATCCGTTCAAAAGCAGATGAGAAAAGAGCCATTCTCAACAAAGAGATGAGTAGTGTTGCTGAAGTACTCTCTAAATTAATTTTGCCTTTTACTGCGAAAGCAGGGGAAACTGGAAAATTATACGGATCCATCACTCCGCAAATGATTATCGATGCAGTAAAAGTAAAATCCGGATTGGAGCTCAATCGGCGCCAGCTTGATTTCCAGCCAATTAGAGAGCTTGGAAGGCATCGTGTAGGCGTTCGCCTCACTGTTGATCTGGTACCGCAATTTAGCGTCGTTGTCTACCGCGAAGGTGAAGCCCTCGAGTCAGAAACACAAGAGAGCATGGAAGAACCCGAATTGCAGACGGCGCCTGAAGGAACTGAGGTTGAACCTCTGGCAGAACCCCAGGCTGAACTCGAAGTAAGCAGTGTTTCCCAAGAGGTTGGCACAGCCGAATAATCCGACTTTTCCGAAAGGCGAAGCCCCGTTCTTGCATAATTGGACTGTTAGCTGAATGAGCAAAACGGTCGGTCTGCAGCTACGTCAGGCGCGCCAGGAGCACGGCCTGACTATTGAAGAAGTCGCCATTGCTACCCGTATTCGCGCACATTACGTGCGCCTCCTGGAAGCGGGGGAGTTTTCTGCGCTTCCCTCCAAAGCTCAGGCACGCGGTTTTTTAAGATCCTATGCCAATTATTTGGAGCTCGATGCAGCAAATCTTTTGGGGGATTTAGAAACTGGCAGCCCCACGTCTGAGCATAAAGAAATCCCTGCGGAAGGAACAGCGATGCAGGGGGTTGATCCTGAATTCCAATCCACTTCGCAGGTATTACGGGCAGTGGTACGAACAAGTGACTTCAGTTCAGATGTTACCCAGCAGACACCGATTTCAAGCCAGGTTTTTTTTACCGAAATTGGAAGTCGTTTACAGAAGCAGCGCGAACTGCTCGGATTGACTTTTGAAGAAATCGAGCGACACACGCGATTGCGAAAACATTATTTACAGGCACTGGAAACGGGAGATTTGAAAGGGCTTCCATCTCCGGTCCAGGCACGCGGCATGCTTAATAACTACGCGGTTTTTCTAGGCTTAGATCCTGAGCCACTGCTCTTACTGTACGCGGAGGGGTTACAGGACCAGTTGGCTGTACGCAGAGCAGCAGAAAAACCATCCCCAAAAAACGCAAGGCAACGCAAGGAGGGACAGAGATCCGGTTCCTTCCCGATCGACCTGGTAATCGGGGGAATTATCGGAATACTGATAGTTGCTTTTTTATTCTGGGGAGGTTTGCGAATTCTTTCAGCGCGTTCGCAGGAACAGGCTGTTGGACCAACTGCTCCGTCTATTGCCGAGGTATTGTTAGCATCTCCAACTGCATCAGCTTCGCCAACGCCGGAGCCAGCTACTCCATTGCTACCGCCAACCTTGACTTTAGCTGCTGGTGTAATCGTGACCGATTCTGTCAGTGGTGAAATCCTGACCGCTTCTCAAGAGGGGAATGTAATGATCCAATTAATCATACAACGGCGAACCTGGCTGAAAGTCAACGTGGATGGGCAGGTTGAATTTGAAGGTCGTGTTATACCAGGTGGTGCGCTATCTTTTGTAGGGGATACGGCAGTTGAAATTTTAGCCGGAAATGGAGAGGCATTACGGGTCATTTTTAACCAGCAGGATATTGGTGTGCTAGGCGATTATGGTGAGGTAGTGAATTTAATCTTCACCGCACAAGGTGTGATTGAACCTACCCCTACCATCACTTTTACTCCTTCGGCGACCTCTCCCATCTCAATTTTGCCTTCACCCACTTCAGTTCTGCCACCTATACCGGGAACAGCGACGCCCGTTCAAGGTACTCCAGAGTTACCTTGACCAGCTCTTCCATCTTTTTGGCTGTAAAAACTGGTATCGATACTATCTGATTGTTTGGTTTACTTATGAAGAAGATAATTACAGAAAAGAGTGTCTACATTGCATCATTAGGCTGTGCTAAAAACACGGTCGATTCGGAGTCGATGGCGCAGCTTTTGGAAAGGTCGGGATACCGGATAATATCAGACCGGGAAAAAGCGGCTGTCATCCTGGTGAACACCTGCGGATTTATTGGTCCAGCGAAAGAGGAATCGCTTTCGGTGTTAAATGAATTTGCGCAGGAAAAATATGCTGGACAAATTCTAATCGCAGCAGGGTGTTTGACTCAAAGATATGGAAGAGAAGTCCTCAGGCAAGTTCCAGGCCTTGATGGACTTCTCGGAACCCGGAATTGGATGGATATTGTCTGCGTCGTGGAAAACATCCGTAAAAACAAGTATCCCGAGCCTTTATACCACCTGCCTGAAAACAAAAGAGCGGGCAGCGATGACCAAGGCGTGGACAGGGTGGCAGTTCAGGGCGGCAGCGCATACCTGAAAATCGCTGACGGCTGCCGGCGACCATGTGCTTTCTGCGCAATACCATTGATAAAAGGACCTCCATCGAGCCGTCCAATCGAGTTGATAGTAGATGAGGCTCGCCGCCTGCAGGATTTGGGCGTCTGTGAGTTGAATTTGATCGCCCAGGATACGACCGATTACGGGCATGACCTGGGTATGAAAGATGGGCTATCGCTATTGCTCGAGAAACTTGTGAAAGCTGCCCCTGATATCAATTGGATCAGGGTCCTGTATGCCTTTCCCGGGTATGTGACCGACAGGATGGTAGAAGTCATGGCAGCCCACCAGCAAATCGTGCACTATCTCGACATGCCCTTACAGCATGCCCACCCTGCAACGTTGAAGCGTATGCGGCGGCCCGCAAATATAAAATGGGTATATGAGACTCTCAGCAAAATGCGAAAAGCCATGCCCGATATTGCTTTGAGAACCACGTTTATTGTAGGGTATCCTCAAGAAACCGAAGAAGAATTCGAGGCTCTGCTGCAATTCGTTAAAGACATTCGATTCGATCGGGTGGGCGTTTTCCAGTTTTCATTCGAAGGGGGTACATACAGCGAATACCTGGGAGATCCAGTTCCAGCTGAAGTGAAGCAAGAGCGATATGAGCGTTTGATGGATCTCCAGCAGAAAATTTCCCTGGAAGTGAACCAATCTTATATAGGCAAGATGCTGGATGTTCTGATTGAAGGCAGCGGCGAAGGAATTTCGATAGGGCGCAGTTATCGGGATGCTCCAGAAATCGACGGGATGGTGATTGTAGAATCAGACCTCCCTGTCGGTGAGATGGTACCTGTTCGAATTACAGGTTCAATGCCTTATGATCTCAGCGGCGTCCCTGCAAAAAGGATGGTCAATTCTTCTGGATTGGTCCAGGTGCAATAATATGATCGATATCACAAATCCTCAGATTGATTTTGCCGTTCAATCGGTTCGTAAAGCGTGTCTTCTCGTTCGAAAGATACAGCGAGAGCTGGTTGTACCTGCCCTGACGAAGAGCGATAAATCTCCAGTGACAGTGGCGGATTTTGCTTCGCAGGCGCTGGTAGCGTATTACTTACAGCAATCCTTCCCAAATGAAGGACTGGTAGCCGAAGAAGATGCCAGTGAACTGCGGCCAGGAGAGTCGTCGAAGCTGCTTGAGCAAATTACAGGGTACATTCGGGAGTTCATTTCGCAAGCAACACCGGAAACAGTATGCGAGTGGATTGACCGCGGTACCCGGCCTCATGGAAACCGGTTTTGGACACTGGATCCGGTCGACGGGACAAAAGGTTTTCTGCGCAGGGATCAATATGCCGTGGCACTCGCTTTGGTGGATGGTGGAAAAGTTGAAATCGGTGTGTTAGGATGTCCAAACCTGGCTAAAGCACGTCGGATTGATCTGAAGGGCCAGGGTTCATTGACAATCGCTGTACGCGGTCAGGGCACCTGGACTTGCCCGATTGATAATCTATCTCCATTAGAACGCTTGCAGGTTTCAGATCGAAGTGAGCTGGTTAATTCTCGCCTGCTCCGTTCGTTTGAATCCGGGCACACGAATTCTGATAATACTGAGAAGTTCCTCCAGGTTATTGGCAGCCAGGTAGAGCCTGTTCTGATGGATAGCCAGGCAAAATACTCACTCCTGGCTTCGGGAGAAGGCGAGATATTGCTGCGATTGCTGTCAATAGATCAGCCAGAATATCGTGAAATGATTTGGGACCAGGCTGCTGGTTCGATTATCCTCGAAGAAGCAGGCGGGAAAATTACAGATTTGGCGGGTCGGACGCTGGATTTCAGCTCCGGGAGGACTCTGAGTAAGAATCGCGGCATACTGGCCTCTAATGGAAAATTGCATTCCGCCGCCTTGGAAGCTTTGCGATCGATTGGGATTTAACATAATCCCAAATACCAGAATGAAACTCAGGTTTCGGCCCTTATCCATTTCTCTTTCCGATCGTATCGCTATTTTATTAAGCCTGTTCGCTGTTCTGGCTTCCGTCTTCGTCGCGGAGCGGGTCTATGAGCAAATGCCGCATCTGGAAGATGAGATGGCTTATGTCTGGCAGGCCCAGGCGATTGCTCGGGGCCAGCTGACGGTTCCTTCTCCTCCGGAACCGAAGAGTTTCCTGATACCCTTTGTTGTAGATTATCAAGGTCAAAGGTTTGGCAAATATCCATTGGGCTGGCCGGTGCTGCTCTCTTTTGGGGAATTAGCTGGTTTGCGCTTCCTGGTTAACCCGTTGTTGGCAGGATTTGGATTCTGGCTTATCTACCGTTTAGGGAAGCAGGTTTTTAGCCAAACAGTTGGACTGTTAGCTGCAGGTTTGACTTTGACATCGCCTTTTTTTTTGATGGTTTCGGGCTCTTTGCTTTCACACCCTTTGGGACTGGTATTGAGCACCGTTTTTGCCCTCGCCTGGCTGGATGGTTTTGCGAATCCAACCAGAATAGCACGCTGGATGCCCATCGTGACAGCTGCAGCCTCGCTGGGATTACTAATTCTTACCCGTCCATTTTCCGCCATCGCCATCGCATTGCCATTTGGTGTTCACGGAATCTATCTTTTCATGCGTGGAGACAGAAGAATTCGTATTGGGCTGGTAGGATTTGGAATCATCGTCCTGGGTATGGCATCGATACATTTCCTGTGGCAGTACGCAGTTACTGGTGATCCGCTGCTGAATCCATATACGCTGTGGTGGAGTTATGATAAGGTCGGCTTTGGAACCGGGCATGGGAGAATTGAAGGGGGCCATACACTGCACCAGGCATGGATAAATACACGGCACAGTCTTAAGGTTGGATACAGTGACCTATTTGGTTGGGGAACATTTTCTTGGATCTTCTTACCGGTTGGCATACTGGCTATCTGGCGGAATTGGCGAGGATTATTGCTGAGCCTGGTGTTTCCAAGTCTGGTTGTGTTTTACCTTGCGTATTGGATTGGCTCCTCCCTATTCGGCCCGCGATACTTCTATGAAGGGTTATACAGCCTGACTCTGACCAGCGCTGCAGGCATTGCTTTTTTGGCTGGTTGGCCGGTTGAACCAGGTATAGCATTCCCGCAATTTTCAGGCTGGGGAAAATTCCGACCACTTTTCATTACTGCCTGCGTGGCACTGCTGGTAAGCGCGAACCTTATCTTCTACACTCCCCTGCGTTTGCAAGGGATGTTCGGCTTGTATGGGATACAACGCAGCCGTCTGGAACCCTTTCAAGCTGAGACAGCTCAAAATCTAACCCCGGCCCTTGTTTTTGTACACCTCTCGGGAAAATGGGTTCAATACGGAAGCTTGCTGGAGCTGCAAGATCCTTTTTTAGATACTCCCTTTATCCTGGCAATTTCTAGAGGCGAGATAATTGACCAGCGGCTGGCTCAAAACTTCCCCGACAGAAATATCTGGCATTATTATCCTTCCGAACCGTATAAGTTCTATTCCTATCCAAAAGACTAGAATTTCATCAGTCGCATCTTTTTAGAGTTTCTCCAGGCTGTTATGGCACCGAATTTGCTCGCTTCCTGGTGACGATATTCGGATTTCTTTAACCTTCTTTTTATGGTTTTTTTTCCAGCCATTAATTATCCTCACGTGAGAAAAGTAAAAGAAAGTTGGGTTTTGGGTTCTCAAAACCAGATGGATGAATCTCCCGCCGCATACAATTATCGCGTCCTCATTGTGGACGACGATTTTTCACATGCCGAAATGGTGCGAGAATTCCTGACTGTATCAGGATTTGGCGTGGTCGATTATGCGGAAAATGTCGCCCAATTGTGGAAATATCTCGAAAAACCCGATTACGACATTATTCTGCTGGATTACAGGTTGCCAGACGGTACGGGTTTGGAAGTACTCGAGCAGGTAAAAGAACACCAGATCAATATCCCGGTGGTTATGGTTACCGGTCAGGGAAGCGAGCGCGTAGCGGTTCAGGCCATCCAACGCGGCGCATCTGATTATTTGATCAAAAGCGGCGATTACCTGATTACCCTTCCCTCATTAATCAGAAAAACCGTAAATGCCCACCAGCTTCAGATTTCAGTACAGCGTTCTCTGGTACAAATTCGTTACCAGGCGATGCTGCTGAGTCATGTGCGGGATGCAATTGTCGTGTGGGATGAATCCGGGAAAATTGGATATTGGAATCCATCTGCTGCAGCCATATTTGGATGGTCCGAAGCGGAGAGGGTGGGGTTATCTGTATCTGATACTTACTTGAATGAATTTACTCCGCCAATTTCCGTACCAGAAGGAGACAGTGACTTAGGGCAACACATTGTCAGACGTGGCACACGAAAGGACGGAAAAAGGGTATATATCAGTTCGCAAGTGACGGCGTTGAGAGACCCCGAATCAGGTGGGCGGATGATTGGGTTCATGGATGTATCCCACGATATCACCGCCCGAGTAGAAGCCGAGCAAGCACTGCGTTCTAGTGAAGCTCGTTACAGGGCAATTGTCGAAGATTACCAGACTGAATTGATCAGCCGGTTCAAACCTAATGGTACATTGACATTCGTAAATGAGGTCTTCTGCAGATATTTCGGAAAAACACGTAGCGAGCTGATAGGGTTGAATTTCTTGTTTTATGTTCCTGAATCCGAACGTGAGAGATTGATACAGCATTTGCTGGCCATAAATCCGGACCGTCCAGCCGCAAGTCTCGAACACCAATTGAATTTGCCCGGGGAAGGATTGCGCTGGTGGCAGAGAACTGACCGGGCAATTTTCGGAGATGACGACCGTGTTATGGAATTTCAATCTGTCGGACGGGATATCACCATCCGAAAACAACTTGAGGCACAGCTGCAGAATGTCCAATCACATTTGATCAACGCGGCGCGCCTGGCGACCATCGGTGAAGTAGCCTCGGGTGTCGCACACCAGATTTATAATCCACTTACAACAATCATTGCAGATGCTCAAATCCTCAAACGGAGCCTCCCTGAAGGTCATGCAGGGAGTGAATCTGCTGAAGCAATCGAACAGGCTGGATGGAGACTACAAAAGGTTGTCCAACGATTGATGGATTTCTCAAGACCGCCTTCTGAAACTTTGTCTATAGTATCTTTGAACGACACGATTCAACATGCATTATCACTGGTCAGTATGCAGATTGAAGCATCAGGGATTCGCCTCGCTGTGATACTGAGTGATGAACGGCTCCAGGTGAATGGCAACCAGCAGCAGCTTGAGAATTTATGGATAAACCTGTTGTTGTTAGCTAACGATGCCTGCCTTAAAGGTCAAGGGCAATTAATTCGCGTGACCTCGAGGCGAGAGCGGAATAGTCAGCTGGCTGTCGAAATTTCAGATGATGGTAAACCAATAATGCCTGAAAAGATCAGCTCAATTTTCGAACCCGACTTCGCAAATTCAGATTCCGGACGTGGAACGGGGATGGAGCTGAGCGTCTGCCGTGAAATCGTTCGACAGCATAACGGGCAAATCACAGCGGAGAGTCAGGCAGGGCGTGATACAATTTTTCGCATCACACTACCGGGAGAGGTGTGAGGATGAAATCAGCAAAAATCCTGATCATCGAAGATGATTACATTGTTGCCCGTACAATCGAGCGCAGCTTGAGGAATGGGAAATATCAGATTTCCCTGGCGAGCCGTGGAGATAAGGGATTAAGCCTGGCTCATCGAGAAATCCCCGATCTGGTTATCCTGGATATCATTATGCCTGACATGGATGGCTATGCAGTATGCAGTGAGATGCGGTCTGACCCGGTTTTAGCAGATGTACCGATCCTGTTCTTAACCGCAAAGACCAAGCCGAACGACCGGATAGCTGGTTTTCGCTCCGGTGCAGACGATTATCTCTGCAAGCCATTCAATATCGATGAGCTGGCTTTGCGGGTGCAGGTCATCCTGCGCCGGACCCTCCCGCCTGACCTGGCTAGATTCGTATTCGATCTCGAGAGACCCGCAGAACAGGCTGTCGACATAAACGGGCATCTCCTCGTTGTCGGTGGTTATTCATTGGACACTCGATCTTTTGAATTAGCCACGCCTGAACGAGGATCCGTTCGACTCACGCCGATCCAATTTGATTTACTTTATCACTTGATGACACACCCCGGGGTGCCATTTGCACCTGCCCGGCTGCTGGACGAAGTATGGGATTACCCATTTGGAAGGGGCAGTACTGACCTGGTACGCGTCCATATAAAGACACTGCGTGAACGAATCGAGAGCAACCCCCAGCAGCCGACATTTTTACGCACAGTCCCTGGCAAAGGTTACATGGTTTACCCATCACAATCAACGAACCAGCCATGAATTGTAAATGAACAATTCTCAGGAAGCATCCCTGAGCCTGGCAGACCTGCAATCTATGATCACTCTGTTCGGGTTTCAAGCCGACCAGGAAGGGCTGCATATGCATTTACTGGTAAGTGTCTGCGAGCTTTTTACAGTGGAAACCGCAGCACTGTATTTGTTAGATGAAACCAATGACGAATGGTTGATACGCAAAGGATATCTGGTGCGAACCCGAAAAGATGGTGAACAGCAAAAAGATCAGACTTCCGAATGGTCGCATCAGGTTGAAAGCCGGCAGGGAAATGGATTGGTGCGTGAATGCCTGAGAACGGAGTCACCGGTTTTAGCCAGACGGATCCAGGAGAACCAGGAATTCGACGCCTCCAGGGATGCACCCTCTGGTGTGCATGTGGATTCGATGTTATGCGTGCCATTAATCTCAGACGGCATTCTGCTGGGTGCACTCCAACTCATCAATAAAAGTCACCAGCAGTTTGATTTATTCGATCAAGAGCTGCTGCAAAAAATTGGTTCCCAGGCTGCATCTGCCATGCAAGGAGCCAAATTAGTGCACAACTTGAGGGTTACGAATTTTGAATTGGATGCAGGGCGCCGAGAATTGTTGAAATCCCGCGATATTTTACGAAGAATGTTTGATCACCTGCCGATGGGAATTTATATCGTGGATAAGGAGTACCAGCTTCTGGCTGTAAATCAGGCCCGATCATACCAGGTAAACCAATCGCCACCATCACTCGAAAACCAGGTATGCTACCAGGCTTTGTTCAACCGTTTTGAGCCCTGTGCTGACTGCCGGATAAAGGAGACAATTCTGGAAGGAGCGAGCACACAACGCACGGAGCAGCGAGGTCTACCTGAAGTCAATTTGGATATAGATCGTCGCGGGGAAGAAGGAATTGAGTGGGAAATCAAAACATATCCGATTTATGATGAAAAGGGCGATGTGGCTTTCTCTATTGTCTTGGAACAGGATGTGACGGAGAAATATCTGCTGGAAAATATCCTGGCGCGATCGGAAAAACTGGCAGTTATTGGGCAGCTTGCAGCTGGAGTAGCCCATGAAATCAACAATCCATTGACCGCGATTATCGCAAATGCTCAGATTTTGCATCGCGAGCTGCCAGCTGATCACGAACTTCAAGATTCAGTGGACCTGATATCGCGCGCTGGTGCACGGGCAGCACAGGTGGTGCGTAATCTCTTGGATTTCGCCAGGAAAGAAGACTTCCACCTGGGATTTACGGATGTGAACGAGACTGTTGAACGGGCGCTGGAATTAATTCGACACGAAATTATGTCTCGCAGCATTCGGTTAAAATTTAAACCTGACTCATCCCTCCCAACCATCCTGGCAAGTGAAGATCATCTACAGAGCGTCTGGCTGAACTTGTTATTAAATGCGATCGATGCTCTGGATAAAGTACCAGCTTCAATCAGTGTCCTAACTCGGAAAGTGGGATCTGAAATCCTCATTTCGATCACTGATAATGGTAAAGGTATCCCTCCTGAGCGCCTGACACGCATCTTTGAGCCATTTTATACGACAAAGGCACCCGGACGGGGTACTGGATTAGGACTTTCAGTCAGCCACCGGATTGTAAAACAGCATGGGGGAACTATTCGGGTTGAAAGCAAGGTGGGATCCGGCAGCGAATTCACCGTGATCTTACCTGCAGGTTAATCGATGACATCACCCGATCCACTGACCGCATTTTTCAAACCGCGAGGAGTGGCGGTGATCGGGGCTACTACAGATCCAACCAAACTTGGCTATGGGCTGGCACGTAACCTGGTTCAAAGTAATTTTCAGGGGGTAGTACATTTTGTAAATCCGAAAGGCGGCCGGCTACTTGGTCAGCCTCTCTACCAGAATATGAGCCAGGTGCCCGATCCGGTTGACTTGGCAATAGTTTTGATTCCAGCAGAATCTGTCCCTGAAGCGCTCCGTGATTGTGGAAAGAGAGGCATACGGGCTGTAATTATCGGATCTGGTGGATTTCGCGAGACTGGGGAGCAGGGAGCGAAGCTCGAAGTCGAGTGCCTTGAAATCGCGAAATCTTCCGATATGCGCCTGATTGGCCCGAATTGTATCGGCATCCTTGATACCCACCTGCCGATCAACGCGACCTTTTTACCTCCCCCGGGACCTCCACCGGGTGAAGTGGCTTTCGTATCGCATTCTGGCGCGATCTGTGCAGCAGTAATTGATTGGGCGCGCGGCCAGGGTTTTGGTATGTCAAGATTGGTAAGCCTCGGAAATCAAACCGATGTAAATGAAACCGATGTACTTGGACCTGTGTTGGCGGATCCTTTCACGCGGGTGTTGACGCTTTACCTCGAGGGGGTTAGCGATGGGAGAAGGTTTGTGCAGCAGGCCTCAAAGTTAGCTGAAGAAAAGCCAATCATTGCTTTAAAAGTAGGACGTTTTTCGAGCGGTCAGCGTGCGGTCGCTTCGCACACGGGCGTAATGGCCGGGCAGGAGAGCGCTTTCGACGCGGCATTCTTGCGGGCTGGTGTAATCCGGGCAAATACAAGCGAGGAAATGTTCGATTGGGCACGTGCACTGGCCTGGTGTCCTTTACCAAAGGGAAGAAATGTCGCGGTGCTCACCAACGCTGGTGGACCAGGAGTCACCGCAGCAGATGCTCTGGAAATGGAAAATATGCGTTTGAGTAACTTAGATGCTAAGAGCAAAGAAGAATTAACTGACATTCTTCCTACTGCAGCCAGTGTGGTTAATCCTGTGGATATGCTGGCTTCTGCGACTCCAGAACAGTATGCACGCTGCCTGCATATCCTTCTGGCTGACCCCGGAGTGGATAGTGTGATGGTCATTCTACCTCCTCCACCTATGTTTACAGCTGGGGCCGTCGCCAAGGCTTTGATCCCGGTAATTCACCACGCGGAAAAACCGGTTATCCTCGCGTTGATGGGGGAGCGTCTGATCCAGGAAGCCGTTGAGCATTTCCGTGCAGCGCGCGTGGCCGAATACCGATTTCCTGAGCGAGCTGCGTCTGCACTGGCAGTATTGGCAAGGCGTGCTGAACATTTATCTCGAGGAAAAAAATCAGGAACGGCGCACATTCAAGAAGATGCAAAATCAAATCCTCGAAAAGAAAGCTTACGGCTGATTCTGAACACACTTGAACCGGGCAAAAACCTTTCGTTGGAGATGATCAACGTTCTGTTGACAGCTTACGATATTCCAGTTGCTGAAACGATCCTGGCGAGCACCATCCAGGGCGCCCTGGCAGCGGCTCGCAAAATCGGATTCCCGGTCGTTCTGAAGATCGCCTCACCTGACATCCCACACAAATCAGAATTTGGAGGAGTAGTGTTGGATGTACGCGATGAAGCTTCCTTGGTTAAGGGATTTGAGGAGCTGGTTTCCAGGATTAATATTTTACGTCCGGACGCACGGGTACTCGGAGTGTATGTGCAGCCGATGGTGCTGACCGGGCAGGAAGTGATCATCGGCGCCGTAAAAGATCTTCAATTTGGACCGCTGGTGATGTTTGGTGCGGGAGGAGTAGAAGTCGAGGGTTTACAGGATGTCGCTTTTGGCCTGGCGCCAATTTCTGAGGATGAAGCCGGGTACATACTCAGCAAGACCTGGGCTGGGCGCCGCCTGGAAGGTTTCCGCAATCTGAAACCCGCAGACCGCCAGGCAGCCATTAAGGCACTATGCAGCCTGGCCCAGCTGGCTGCAGACCTTCCCAGGTTGGAAGAAGTAGAAATTAATCCTTTGCGCATCCTCGAACAGGGAAAGGGGGTTATGGCAGTTGATGCCAGGGCCCGTCTGACGACATTTTGAGGAAACCAGAAAGCAGGAATGAATGATCGGATTTGCATATCATCCAGAGATAGTCAGGCGTTTTCCAGATGTATGTGGTGGAGTGATATTGGTCCAGCAAGCTTTGAATACGACATCCCCCGAAAGGCTGAAGGAAGATTATTTAAGCGAACAGCGCTCTGTGAAGGATCGAATTGGAGCGATGCAATTGAGCGAGATAGAATCCCTGTCAGCCTGGAGGAGTGTGTTTCGTACTTTTGGAGTCGATCCAACCAAATACCGCTCGGCAGCTGAAGCCCTATTGCGCCGCCTGGTAAAAAAGGGGGATATTCCCAGCATCAATTCGCTTGTCGATATCTGTAACCTGATAAGCATCCGTTATGCATTGCCAGTCGCAGCTTTTGATGCGCAGCAGTTGCGGGAGGTCATTACTGTTCGCTTCGCAGATGGTTCTGAGTCATTTTTGGCTCACGATCAAGATGAGATCGAGCATCCTGAAAGAGGTGAAGTGATTTTCTGTGACGATACCGGTCTGGTGTTCGCACGCCGTTGGTGCTGGAAGCAGAGCCGGCAGAGTGTGGTGACAGGTGAAACCAACCTTGCAGTTATTACAATTGAAGCCCAGCACCCAGGTGGACGTCAATCTATTAATAACGCGCTTAACGAGTTGTATGAATTGATGCAGCTTTATCTGGGAGGAACTTATCAGCGGGGTGTGGTGGGGATGGACCGGTTGGAAATTCGCAGCGAGTAATACCAGAAGCAAAGTTTTAGCTTTTCTGATTCACAATTCGTTCAAGGCGCCGACGACCAGGTCAACCAGCTGTCCCAGGCCCTGGGGTAAAAAGCCCGTTTCAATAAATTCATTGGTGGTGTGAGCGCCTGAACCACGTGTAATACCTACACAGATCGCAGGATGCTTCATGCTGAGTGGGATATTTGCATCTGTTGAGCCCACAGAGAGGTCAGGTTGGATCCCATAACTTTTTAGGCACCGTCCCGCCAACCGGACCAGCGGGTGCGAGGCAGGTATTCTCCCTCCCGGCCGGTGACCGATTTGCTCCAGTGAAACTACCACATCCGTTTTCCTGGCATTCATAATTCTTGCTTCCACATTCTTTACAAGGTTATCAAGCGTCCTGGTATTCTCGGAACGCAAATCAAGGTCCAGGAATGCTTCAGCTGCAATTGTATTAACGCTGGTACCACCTGAAATTGTGCCGATATTCATGGAAGTCCGTGGTTTGCGCGGGATGGAAAGCCCAGTCAGATGATTGATCAGCCCGGCAATTTCATTTATCGCGGAAGGACGGCCAAAATCGACCCAGGAATGTCCTCCTGGCGTTTTCACATAGATGCGGTAGCGTTTAATTTCCAATGCCCGGTGAAAGATCTGTCCTAATCCCATACCCTCGATTACCAGGTACGCCAGCACATCTCCCTGGAACTTCTCGACTATTTTGCGCATACCTCTCAAATTTCCCAGTCCTTCCTCTCCGACATTGGCAATCAACCAAATATCTGCAGGAAGCTGGAGGCTTTGAGGAATTAGTTGGAAGGTCCATAACAGACCAAACAAACTGGCGACTCCGATGGAATTATCGCCAATTCCAGGACCATAGATTCGATCCGGTTGGGGGTAATTTTGTAAAGGAGTGCCAAATGGAAAAACAGTATCCATATGGGCAGTAATTATCAATGGCGTGCGGTTTGGATTTCCGGGAAGATGTGCCAGGACATTTCCAACTTCGTCAATGCTGACCTCTGAAACTCCTTCCTTCCGGAAAGCCTCGTGAATGAAAGCTGCCCGTTGACTTTCACCGAATGGTGGAGCTGGTATTTGTTGGATCGCCACAGCCAACTCCAACACCCGGTTTGTCACTGAGGGATCTATGTTATTTCTCAATGATCTCTAATCTTAAATTCTTCGAACAGTATTGCGCAAGGTTTCCAGTCGCGCTTGAGGAAGGCCTGGGAGAACATCTAATGCATAGAAGGCCGAATTACCTTCGATGGCGAGGGAGGCAGAGATATTTCCGTAGAGCACTGCCTGAAGCGGGTCATAGGTACGCCGGTAACCAGCCAGGAAACCTCCGCAGAAAGCATCACCTGCACCGATGGTATTCACAACTCGAGCAGGGTAGGCGGGTACTTCCCAACGTGTTCGGCTGGGCGCGTCATAAAGCATTTGCCCGCGTTCCCCGCATTTGATAACAATGATTTCACAGCCATATGCAGACAGAGCATCCGCCATTTCCCACAGATCGCTGCTCCGGCTCTGGAAGAGCGAATACATTTCTTGTTCAGATGGCAGGAAAGTGGTCAATCCAGTGATGAGCGAAGGAATATTATCCCAAAAAACTGGAGACATATAGCCGATGGATGGATCAAGGGTGATCGTTGAAAATTGCGCCTGCCGGAAAATCGCTGGAAGAAGGCTGTGAGACAGATAATCCGAAGGGCAGAAATGTGCCACACCCGTATCCAGGAAAGCTTCTGGGATATCATTCTGCCTCATTGAAGTCGGTGAGAAATTGGTGCGGCTATCGATTGATTTATGAAGCGGGCGATACCCCAATAGTGCCTTTGGGAAAGCAAAGCCAAATCGAGCGAAGTGTGCTACCGGGTCATCGTTCCATTGTGTATTCGGATCTTGGAAAGCAACGAAATTCCTTAAATCGATTGCATTTGGTAAGATTTTCACACCAAGGGTGTTTAAACCGCGGCGTTTGAATTCTTCCAACCACTCATGTGGATAATCTTCACCAACCCGTGCCAGAATTGCTGGTGGAGGTTCCGGCTCCCACACAGCCAGTCCAACCGCAGCGAATAATACATTCCCGCCAGGGATATCGATGAATCCTTCTCCGGAGGGAAGCAGGATATAGTCGCGAGTTAACTGGCCAACCACCAGAAAGCGAGGGGTAGCGCTCTCCACGGGGAGACTATTCCATTTTCAAAGGGTAAAGGCGGTCGGTTTTTGCCGCCATAATAAAATCGTTTTGATGCAGTCCCTTGATTTTGTGTGTCCACCAGGATACGGTTACTTTTCCCCATTCGGTGAGTAATGCCGGATGATGGTCTTCAGCTTCGGCGATCTCGCCAACCTTTTGTGTAAATTCGAGCGCCTGAGAGAAGTTCTTAAATTTATAAACCCGCACCAACCTGGGAATCCCCATTATTTCGTTGACTTCCCATCCAGGTAATTCGGGAAGCAGACCGGAGATTTCCTGAGAACCTAATGGAGGCACTCCTCCACGACAGGGAACGCACCTTAATCCTGCCAGTGAACCTGTCATTTACCTTCACCCAAAGTGGCGATGCTGCGCAGAAGTCCAAGAACTAACACTCCAAGCTTAACTCCTTCTCCAGGAGTGACCTGCAGAGATTCTTCCTCTTCTCGGTTTTGGATCAGGAGGTAAGCAGAAGCCACGCCAACCAGTGTGCCGAGCAACCCACCTACGATTATAACTTTCGCTTTCCAACTCACATTTTGCGGTTCTTGTATCGTGATATCGCTCATAATCACCCTTTCTTTCTGGCTAAATTGTGGGTTCCCTGATTAAATATTCAAAAAATTCATTTCCCAAGCAATTTGCTTATCATGGCATTTACTGAAGCCCCAAATTGATGGAGACTTAACACTGGTTCTACCAGCCGGTCGTTCAAGTGGAAGACAAAACCCTGGACGTTGATGAAGAAATCCTGTCCGTCCTTGAAATAAGGGGGAATAATGCCGATCATCCGGATAACCGCATAAGCGATGATTGTGAGTAGAGTCAGGATAATGAATGACGCAAATATGATCGAGACCAGTAACCAGATTAAAGCGACATCGGCTTCCTGGCTGATCACTTGAGAATCATCCGGCCAAAACGACAAAAACAATATTAACAGGACAAATCCGGTAATTACCAGAAAGGGTATTGTGATTTGCCAGAAAACTTCGCTGCGATGGCGCTGGCGGGTAACCGGATTTCTTTCCAACAGGGTTCTAGGTGTCGGATTTTCCATGAGAGCCATATTTTAGCATGATTCACCTGTATGGTTCGAACGACAGGTTAATGTCCGCTCCTACATCATTCCTGAGTGTAAATCTCCTTCTTCAATTCAGCAACGTACGGTAGGGTTCGGTATCGGTCAGCGTAGTCCAGGCCGTACCCTACTACCCAGACATCGGGAATTTCGAAGCCAAGGTAATCGAGCGGGATATCCAGGTTCTGGCGGGTTTTTCTGACCAGTACGCAGGTATGCAGGGAAGCTGGCTGCCTGCCCTTTAGAATGTGATATAGATATCGAAGCGTGTGCCCGGTATCGATGATATCTTCAACGATCAATACGTGCTGTCTTTCAACAGGTTCCCGTAAATCCATCAAAATTCGCACTGCGCCAGATTCGGTGGTTTTTCCATAACTGGAAAGCGCCATAAAATCGACCGTATGCGGAACAGATAATTCTCTTGTCAAATCAGCCAGCAGTATAAAGGCGCCTTTCAATATCCCGACAATATAAAGCCGGGAAATCTGGTTGAAATCCTGCGAGATTTGATCTGCCATCTCTTTAACCCGCTGGTGTATTTGCTCTGGTGTAATCAAAACCCGAGCCAGGTCAGGGTGGATTTTATTCATGGGCGGACCTCCAACAAAATTACTTCGTGGATCGGCCTGGTAAGCTGCTGTCTTCATTGGAGATTAAGGAGTTGCAGGCTCCCCCAAGCCAATGTAATTTTACCTTAGGATGGTAATAAAGCCGGTATCTGCCAGCTTTTCCAGCTGGCTTGATATAATTATGGCGTTTGCGAAGATACTATCTCAACTTGAACGACAATTGAGGAGCTGCTGTGAGCGATAACATTAATTCACTTCGTTGTTTCACCCAAGAGCATGCTGTAACCAACGCTCTGCAAAATGAACGAATTGCGATCCTTGGATATGGACACCTGGGCAGGCCGTTTGCACTTAATTTGCGGGATTCTGACATCTCTTCGCTTGTTATCGGCAACATAGAGGATGAATACGCCGATCAGGCGAGGAAAGATAAATTCACTGTTTTGCCATTGGGGGTGGCGACTGCCCAGGCGGATGTGGTTCTGGTTTTATTACCAGATGAGATCATTCCGGAAGTCTACTCTGCAGAAATTGCACCGAATCTGAAAGCCGGTTCAGCCATTGTTTTTGCCTCGGGTTACAACCTGGGTTATGGCTTGATCCAGCCAGCACAGGATATCGATGTGCTGTTGTTGGCACCCCGCATGGCGGGTGAGAATGCCCGGCAGCGCTTTCAGAACGGTCAGGGATTTTACGCTTTTGTCTCGGTGGAACAAGACGCCAGTGGCAAAGCCTGGAACAGGCTGTTGGGATTGGCAAATGGAGCTGGGATCCTTAGGGCGGGTGCTCTGGAACTGAGCGCCAAACAGGAAGCGGATTTGGATTTGCTGGTTGAGCAAACCCTGGGGGCGGTAATCGGCATGGGTGTAATGAGCGCTTTTTCAATGGGCGTGGACGCCGGGATTCCAGCGGAAGCCATGGCATTGGAAATGTATATGTCTGAAGAGATGGAAATGGTCTTCCGATCATTCCGAGAATTTGGCTTTTTCGCAGCCTCTAAAGTTCACGGTCCAACCGCTTTATACGGCGGATATTTACGAACAATGCGTTTGCTCCAATCTGAATTGAGTGAGATATTCGAGGAAACGTTTGAAGAGATCCGCAGTGGTGAATTTGCCCGCAAATTTCAGGAAGAAAGGCAGTCTGGATACCCCTCGCTAACCCTGGCAGAAGCAATGACAATGGAGGATTCTCCGCAAAGTGAGGCGGAAGTCCGGCTGCGTCGCATGTTGCCCCGGCAGTGATGAATAATCCTTTTAATCTAACTTCATCAATGGGTTCAGAATAAAAATCCGTTCATAGTGACTAACGATATGCGAGTATCTGACACCGGTCTGCAAATTTCAGCATCCGCAGCCCTGCAGCCGCCAAAAACAGCCTGTTCTTTCAATGATTTCTGGGAGATGTCTCATCCTCAGCGGTCCGACGTCCTGCTAAAGGGGATCACGGAGGTTCATTTCTGGCATATGCTTCACAATCAGGCTTACTGCCAGGCAATGACAGCGCGGGGATCAGGATCAGAAATCAACCCCGAGGAAATGGCTCTGCTGCTCAGGCCGACAGCGCAAACATTCAAGTCATACATCGATATATTGGATACACCTTTTCCGCAGGACAGGCCCCGGGAATTTGTAGCCTGGTTGTCTCAGCAAATATCGTCCGATCTCCCCTCGCAAAGGCTGGAACAATTCCGGACAAGTTATCCATCCCTGGAAGCACTGCTAAAGGAAATTGAAAAAGTCTATCTCGATTTCGATTTTGAAATATTGACGTCCAGCGGCACTTCTGGGAGGGCCTCAATTATTGTTCGAGACCTGGCAGGTGTCAACCTGACGGTGGAGAGCTTCTATTTGAGTTTTCAGCGTTATATGGGAATGCGTGCGGATCATCGAGCGATTTTTATCATGCCGCGCGATACAAGGATTGCCATGGTGCGGATGGCGAGCTTTAGCTTCAGGCGCGTGGGTCTTTCTGAAGACCGCCTGCATTTTACAATCCCATACCCGGCTCACCCCGACCAGGTGCGGATTCGTGCCGGACGCACGTACCGAAGTGGTTGGAGCGGCGTCCTGGAACGCAGGTTGTGGCATCCTTTTATGAACTGGGCAAACGATCGCCTGGTCACTCCACGTACAGTTAAACAGACTATTCGACTATTGAGCCAGGCTGAAAACTCAAGTGATAAGGTGCTCCTGTTTGGGGGGTGGGTGCATTTGCATGCAATCGCACGTGCTTTACTGGTGGAAGGACGGGTGATGCATTTACCATTGGGCAGTCTGATTGGAACGGGGGGTGGATTTAAGGATCTCTATCCATTCACTCCAGAACAAATCCGCGCCGACCTGGAGAAATCAGTCAAGCTTGAAAATGGTCAGCCTGCTCCCATGAGGGATGTTTACGGCATGGCAGAAGGAAACTGGGCTGCCATGCAGTGTGAATCCGGAAACTATCATATACCTCCCTGGATTTATGCTGCAGTACTGGATGAAAACGATCGCTTTATCGAGAAACCGGACGGCACAGGTATTCTGGCATTCTATGATCCGGTTGGTGGGGGAGATTTGTTCCCGGCATTTTTCAAAACTGCTGATCGGGTGCGGCTGATTAATGGCTCCCGGGCTTATGAACCTTCCCTGGAGTGTCATTGTGGTGAGTCGGGTGCCTACCTGTCCGAAGGCTCGATCCAACGGGTCGACTTGATAGATGAAGCCGGTTGTGCTGCGCAAATATAGACTGAATTGGAGGCCTCTCTGTCACTGAAGGTTGAAGGATTCTGGCTGCCGCAGGATATCCGTAAGCGCCATCCCTTTCCAAAATTAGAATTCGAAAGCCAGTCTCACTCTTCCGGAAGACCCTGCCAACCGGAAGACGAAGGCGCGGTGACGGCGTTCTGGCCGCGCTTCAACCAGGAAGAATGGCAGGAGCTGCTGGTTCAATTGCGGAACAACCGGCGCAGGGTGCCAACCGGTATGGAATTTTGGAATCGTTTTCGATCTGCTCTGCAGTCCTGCGATCTGCAGCTCGCAGATGTCTCGAACCCCCTGCGGAGACGGGCATTGGACGCCCTTCCGGGGTACACCGGCTTTTCCGAGCCGATGATTCGATCAACGTTGGGGGCTATGGAGCTGATGTCTTTTGAAGCATTTCCGTCTGCATTTCAATCCTCCCCCACTCTGGCTGCTGCTCATCGATGGCAGCCTTTGAATGGACTTCAAGGAAGAATCCGCTTCTATGCCAGGAATCCGGTAATGAAATATATTTCGATTTTCCCGTTCTTACCGGGCAGGCCTATCTTTCATGATTCGGATATCCCAGAGCTGGTAGTAGGCTTTGGCGCAGGTAACGTGCCCGGAACAGCCCTGATGATTGCCATGTTGAGTCTGGCAAATACCCTGACAGGAAAGACGGCCCCGATCGCATTGGTACGGAACTCGCGCCAGGAGCCGATCTTCACACCAATAGTGCTGGAAGCCATTGAGAGAACAGACCCGGACCTGGTGTGCAGTATTGCGGTACTGGTTTGGGATTATGAAGACACCCGACTGCAGGAGACCCTGCTCAGCCAGGCGAACCTGGTAGTGGCTGCCGCCAGCGATGTGACTATCACCCAGATCAAAAAACAAGTCCAGGATTGCGACCAAAAATCGCATGTGCGTTTCCACCCACATGGGCACAAGGTCAGTTTCGCTGTAATTGGCCGGGAGGTGTTAATCCCCGGGCTGGTGGATCCATCCAGCCAACTTGAAGTCCTGGATATCGTAGCGCTTCTCGCCGCCCTGGATTCAGTCTACTGGGATCAATTTGGCTGTCTTTCGGCACGAATTCACTTCGTTGAGAGTATCGAGGAATCACCTGGTTCCTCCCTTGATTACGCCCGCCGGTTGGAGTTGCAGCTGCGCTCGTTATCAGAATACCTGCCGCGCGGTTCCTGGCCCAGGCAGGCAATCCATCAGCGCTTCGACCGCTACAGGCAGCTTGAGATTACGGGTAAAGTGAGGGTTTTCTCGCGTTACGAAGATGATTTTCTCCTGGTTCATGACGAGAGAGAGATCAGCCCTGCGTCTTTTATCAGCCAGGTAAACGAATGCCAGGGCAGGGTGATCTTTGTTCGCCCGGTCGAGAATCTAGAACAAATCCATCAGCGATATTTAGGCTGGATTCCTTCCTCTCAACTTCAATCACTGAGTGTGGCAGTTGGGCAATCCGGGAAAGGCGTGAATGCTCAATTTCTGCGTTTTGCGGAAGCCTGTGGGAAGCGTGGAGTGACAGCCATCCGCACGGTGGGGCGCGGCGCGTTTCCTCAACTGGCCTACTCGTGGGATGGCTTTTTACCGCTCGACATGATTTCTTCAAGGATGGACGGCTATTTTACAACCATGGAATTCGACTACCCATATGATCAGACCTGGAAACTTTTACGTTGATGCAGAAGCGCGGAGCTGAGAAAGGTTTTTTTCTTATGCAACACATGGCCTGACCAACCTGGCGACGATCAATGGTTGGCCGTTGTGCCTCACCATTTAGAATATCATCGGGGGGGTCTTTCTGGTCAGCTTTGTATCCTGTATCAGCTCCCTCGCAGACAGGTGGCCTGGTTGAAATAAAAAATGATATGCAGTGACAAGACTGCTGATCACATTTCGAAGGGGGATTATCAATACAGCAGACTGTCTACCGGTTCATAAATCAGCTTCTAAGCCTTTTGCTGACGCTGGCCCCCAGTCTTCCAAGATGACTCGGCAGGACCGGTGAATAAAGCCGATTTAGATATGGTCTGCGGGTTGACTCCTGGGTGGTAAATACTTATACTCGAAGAACTTTTTATACCTCTTTATAATGGCCCTGTTCGAATACACCATTTGATCACCCACAGGTACACCGATGTCGCGTTTTATACCAGCAGCTGAACGAATCAGGCGGGCCCATAAATTGATCCTGAAGGCGCGTGACCTACCCGTGCCAGCCGAATTCGGAAAATATAATTTGACCTATATCGCCGAGGTGAAAGATCTCTTGCAACAGGCGCGCGACCTGGTCAAATTTATCCCCTACACGCCCACCGCCACGGACGAAATGAAAGCCGAGGTGAAGCAGATCTTTGAAGATGCAGACCTGGCCAATCAAGAACTGCTGCATTGATGGGTATTTATTTATTTCTCTCAGGCTGCGTTTCTGTCGGATTGAGTATACCTTCGCTTTAACATCAGACCGATTATGAAACTCGCCAGGGTGATAACCAATCCGCAGATTGCTACAGTTAATACCTGTATCAGCGAAAGGAATCCCAGGAAAAGGCTGGGGAAATGCGGCATCGTCCAGGTAACCAGCATCCCATTCAGCACGTAACTCCACAGGATCGGCATTATCAAAAGGAAAACGATGAACAGCGCCAGGTCCAGAGTCCACATAGCCGCCTGCCTGGGTAAACGTCGGAAGACCTTGTGCACCAGGGCTGTCACCATCCAGCTGACCAGCAGTGCCATGGCAGCGGTGCTGGTGGTGTACAGGATCAGGTCGTTCGCGCTGGCTACCGAGCTGAGCGAGTAAGTGCGTCCATCAATGAGCGCATAACGCAAGTTGAAAAGCAGCAGGTAGATCAGGCTTGCCAGGATATACCACGGCAAGTCCTCGCGGCGCTTCCAGATGAACCATACCAACAGCATGAGGGTCAGCAGCGCTGCCAGGATGAAGCGCGGCAGAAGCTCGTTCTGCAGGCGCAGGGAACGTGCACTTTCCAGCGCGTCTTGGTGCGATGCGACGATGTCCTCGCCTGGTTCCAAGGTGACATGGCTTTCGATTGCTGCCTGGTATGCATCCAGCAGTCTCCCTTGCTGTGCTGTCAATGCCTCAGGCAGGGCTGCAGTGACTTCTGGGGGCAGGGCCAGCATTTCAGTGAGCACGCGCCCCTGGCTCGAAGCGGGAATATTGGCGCCCATCAGCGCAGCCAGTGTCGGAGCGACGTCCACCATGTCGATATCGCCGTAGTTCCCAGGTTTCACGCCCGCACCTGCCAAAATAAATGGTTCCTGCAGCACGATTGCTTCGTGACCGCCGTGACCACCCCTATCGATCATCCCGTGGTCGCTTAACACCAGCAGGGTATCCTGGTTGAGGTCAAGCTCTGACAGGATCTCAACCAGCATGTCATCAACACGCCGGGCGGCCTGGTTCCAGCGGGGATCAAGCGGCCCACCTTCGTAATGCCCGGCGTAGTCCACCTGGTCCAGGTGGATGAACACTAGCTGGTATTCGAGATCGTGCAGCCATGGCAGGGCGGCATCCACCACCTGGCGGTCTGCTGCCTGATCATCACCAGGTGTGTAGAAGCTGGCGCTCACTGCATATTGAGGGATGAGCTTCTCGAACCAGTAATAGGCTGATACTGCGGCTTGAAAGCCCCTTCGTTTTAGTGCCGAAAACAGGTTGTCCTGCGTCCAGGTCGGGGTATCTTCATATTCAACGTTCATGGCTGGACCGTCGCTCAGCTCGGGCCAGGCGCCCGTAAACAATGCCGAGTATCCCGGGTCAGAATAGGACGGAGGGCGGCTGTGCATGGTAGCCCAGGCTGCCTGCTGGCGCAGGGCACCCAATGTGGGCATAATAGCAGGATCATTGGCGGTATCCACACGTAAGGCATCCATCAGCACGAAGATCAGCCGACGGGTGGGAATTGGAACGTCCGACGGTAAGAGGGGTTCACCGGGGAGAGGAGGATTCGAATGCAGGGGAGAGCGGAATGCATACAGCGAATCCATCAGGTTGGTCGCCCATAAGAATGCAGCGAATACCAGGCCCAGGCACAGAAGAATCCGGAATAAAATGGGAGTGAATTGTTTCATGGCTGCGATTTCAGGATCAGTAGTTTTACTTTAATTATGGCTACTTTGAATTATCCCAGAAAATCACTGGCATGCTGTAATTTAATACGTTATTATTACTCTCTCAGCATGGGATAAAGCATCGTAATGATCCTCCATTTGGAGAACTGGTAGAAATCATGCTTGCACGCGTCTTCTCCTGCGCAGTTATCGGCCTGGAAGGAGTGGTCGTGGATGTCGAAGTGGACACCGGCGACGGTCTACCCATGATTGTCATCGTGGGACTGCCGGATGCAGCAGTCCAGGAAAGCCGCGAGCGCGTCCAATCGGCTATTAAAAACGCCGGCCTGTTTTTTCCACGCCACAGGCTGACCATAAACCTGGCTCCTGCTGCCGTGCGTAAAGAAGGACCGGCTTACGACCTGCCCATCGCATTGGGTGCGCTGATTGCCAGCGAACAGCTGGATCGGCACTGCCTGGAAGGAGCGTTGGTGGTGGGTGAGCTGTCCCTGGACGGCAGCGTTCGCCATGTGCGCGGGGTCCTCCCCATGGCAGCTCTGGCGCGCGAGATAGGTTTTCAGCGCATCTTCACCCCCAGCGCAGATGCAGCCGAAGCAGCTTTGATCCCGGACCTGGAAGTAATCCCAGTAGCTTCGCTTACAGCGCTTTACGAACACCTGTCGGGGTTGACCTTAATTCCCCCGCAGCCTCCGATCTTACCGGAAGACCTGCCAGCTGAAGTCCAGACCGATTTTGCGGAAGTAAAAGGCCAGGAGCATGTCAAGCGTGCCCTGGAAGTGGCGGCGGCAGGTGGCCATAATTTGCTGATGGTCGGCCCACCCGGTGCCGGTAAAACCCTGCTGGCGCGCGCCATGCCGGGTATTTTGCCGCAGATGACAATCGACGAAGCCCTGGATGTAACCCGGATTTACTCCGTGGCAGACCAGCTCCCGCCTGAGGTGCCACTGGTGCGTGTCCGGCCTTTCCGCTCGCCGCACCACACCATCTCACATGCCGGCCTGGTCGGGGGTGGCAATTGGCCTCATCCCGGCGAGATTTCCCTGGCACACCGCGGTGTGTTGTTCCTGGATGAGCTGCCCGAATTCGGGCCGCGCGTCCTGGAGGTACTACGGCAGCCAATCGAGGACAAGGTGGTCACAATTTCACGTGCCCAGGGCTCACTCACATTCCCGGCGAACTTCATGCTGGTAGCCGCCATGAATCCCTGCCCGTGCGGCTATTACGGCGACTCGGTCAAACCCTGCACCTGCTCGTCGGGGATGATCACGAAATACCAGAAACGTATATCTGGACCTCTGCTCGACCGCATCGATATCCACATCGAAGTACCGCGGGTGGAATATGACAAGCTCAGCGACCAGCGCCTGGGCGAAGCTTCAGGATCGATACAGTTACGCGTAGAAGCAGCGCGGGAAATTCAAAGGCAGCGTTTTGCAAGAAAACCATACACACAACGCGAATCACAGGCAGGTGCAGCTGCAATTTCTCCGACTCCGACCTGCAATGCCGATATGCGCCCGGCGGAAGTACGCCAGTTCTGCAATCTGGACGAAACCGGGCGCGCCCTGGTGCGGATGGCGATGAACCAGCTTCAGATGTCTGCCAGGGCTTACCATAGGGTGCTCAAGCTGTCGCGCACCATCGCTGACCTGGCTGGCAGCGAGCAGATACTGCCGGCGCACCTGGCGGAGGCGCTGCAGTACCGGCCGAGGGGAGTGGAAGGATAAAACCTTTACTCCCACTCCTTTGTGAAGAGCGGGCCTGATGGTGTATTCTGGCGCAGCTTTGGGAAGGCGTCATCCTCATCTTAGAGTTCAATAAAATGCCGGAACAAATCCGAAGGGGCATGAAAAAATGTAATCTCTTCGTTTTTTACCCACGGAATCGAACGGTCCGATCCCTGCTTTTTAAGATCCAACAGACTGGGGGGTTGCCCTATTCAGCAGAGCATTACAGATGTCCATCCGGGATGTACCAAAACGAAAGTTGTGGATTAAAGCGAGGTTGTCATACGGATTGATCGCACGAGAGCGGGTGAGGAGACCTTCCAGGTTCATCGAGAAAGATCCATTCGATGGAATGCGCAAGCGTTGATCGCGATTTCCCCAGTATTTGATAAAAACCATATTGGGACTCGCCCGAGTGGTGGTGGTCGTCATAGGGTGATGATACTACTACGTCAGATAGTTTTCCCTTCAATCTTCCGTTAACCGACCCAAATTGTCTGCAAGCCATTGTTCAGTGTTATAATACCGCACCCAACTAGAGAAAGGAATCTAATGTCACACTTTAAAGGTAGTTTTCGTCTGATAACGTTGGTCTTAGCCATAGGACTTGTATTCACTGCGACGCTGGTCTGGGCTGCACCCGGCGTCAGCCAGCTCCAAACGCAGCGCACCGGCTATGACCCACTCTCCCCTGATGAACAGGAACGAGCCCTAACGCTCGCCGTTCAACAGGCCCAGTTTGCCAATGCTCTGAACACTGCAAGCCGGGATGAAACGCTCCTGATCGAGCGCCATGCGGAATCCAAAACCGACATGCGAAGTGGCAATTGGCCCCGCCGCGCTGATGTTTATACTTACCTCTACGATAGCGACACCTTGATGCAGGCGGTTGTCAATCTCACTTCGGGTCAGGTGGACAGTATCGAAATGGTGCAGAACGTGCAATTGCCTTTAACGCAAAACGAAACGGACCACGCCATTCAACTGCTCCTGGCCGATGCTACGGTGATGGCGGAAATCGGCACGCAATATCAAACCATCACTGGCACGGTGTTGACTCAACCGCAGGCGCAATTGAAACTCAACGCCCTCATCTATCGTGCCGACGCGATGCCCAATGCCAACCCTGGCGCGGCGGCCTGCGGTTTACACCGCTGTGCGCAGTTTCTGATTGCGACTCAAAATGACATTGTCATCAATCTCCTGCCCATCGTGGACCTGTCCACCGGGGCAGTCGTCAGCGCCGGTCCATTTGTGAGCTAAGCCATGTCCAACTTCAAATTAACTCGTTCAATTGTTATGGCAGTTATCATGGCCTTAGGACTTGGCCTGATGGTGACTCAACTGAATTCCCGTGCGCAAACGATAACCTGCTCAGCCTCCAATTTAGTTGATGTGACCTTGAGTAGCGGCGCACGCTGGCAAATGTGCTGGGAAACGCGCACGCTCGAAGGCATTGTGTTGCACGATATCACCTACACCGCCCCCGGTCAGCCCACGCGTATGGTGCTGTCGCAGGCTAACCTTGCTCAAGTGCATGTTCCCTACGACGACAACGGTGCACGTTTCCATGACCTCTCCGATTACGGCCTGGGAGGGAGCAATTTAGACGACCTCACCCCAGGCGATTGTCCGAATGGAACGCTCATCCGCGATGGCACCAAAGACGTGCTTTGCCAGCAGATTCAAGCTACGGGTTACGCATACAAATACTATGCGACTCAACGGCAGGGCGATACTCTTAAACTGTTCAGTGTCTCGCACATTGGCCAGTACAACTATGTCCCGGAATTGCTATTCAATGATAACGGCGTCATTGAATTCGGTGTGGGTGCGACGGGTCAGCTGCAACGGTTTGGTACTAACCCCGCCTATG